>Ga0307958_1000021_pt1 | contig 111202 bp, 112 predicted proteins | sample OrgLakmetagen492_FD_201826 | JGI IMG/M metagenome (GOLD analysis project Ga0307958, IMG submission 201826) | Saline water microbial communities from Organic Lake, Antarctica - #492 | ecosystem: Environmental > Aquatic > Non-marine Saline and Alkaline > Saline | place: Antarctica: Organic Lake... | reverse complement strand
TATGCGGTCTTGAACTTTTGTCTTCAAAAATTGCTCTGTTCTTCCATTTGCTAACTGTTGGCTCAGAGATTCCAAATTTGTTGGCGAGCATCAAATTTGTCAAATTACTTTTGTTAATGTCCAAACGCATATGTATATTTGTACTTGCGTTTGAGTGGTACTCTTGCTTCATATTTTTGTTTTTTAGTGATTACAAAATTAAGCAAGTTATCATTTCGGAACCAAATCCTCCTCCCTTTTCTCATGGAGCGTAGCGGAATGAGAAAAGGGAGGAGGATTAATTCCATTAACAACGTGATGAAACTTTACAATTTGTATCACAAGCAATTACATGAATATTTTAAAAAACGCTTCGTTTCAGTAGCTGGAATGTTTCCGAGAAGATATTTACAGTCAATTTATTTATTAAAAAGAAAAGATCAAATGTTATTTTGCTCCAATATAAAATTTATGACTTGTTTTATCCTTTGTAAAAACAACAATAATAACATGCTGCCGATATGGCTCCCAAAATTCGATTAAAATACATTAAGTCAAGCCCAATGTTTAAAGTTACCTTTGAAGACAAAGAAGAAATCAGAAAATCCGAAGACACAAAAAATAAGAATCCGAATAAAACGAAATAAATATGCCCATTTACATTGCATTATCCAACCTAATTCTTAAGAAGGAAGTGATTCATCAAAAATATCAAGGAGGCCTGAGCCAGTATAAAGAAGATTTTGTATACAGGGATGAAGAAAATGGTCAGGAAGATAATATGCTCATTATTGACAGAAAAATGAATGCCGATGAGCACAGGATTTCAAAGCTATTAGAGCGAGGACTCTCGTTCGATGAAGAAAAACAGTACTCTGAAGATTTTGTGATATTAATACGTTATGGCGGATGCTTATGGGATGCCCCCTGGTTAGATGACAACGGTTTTTATGCCTGGCATAAGGAGGATGATCCTGAATTGATAAAAGAAGCCATTCGAAAAGGGGAAGTAACTGGAAATGAGTTAGGCGCAGTGCTTGATAAAGGGCTAAATCCTTCTAAAGCAATTAAGTAATCAACACATCACATTTACCTCGTTTAAGAACAAGATTACACATTCTTGCATAATCTTTAAATAAAACATCGTTATTGGCGTCTGAGATAGATGCACCTTAAAATATATTATTTCCACACACCAACTTTTCATGCTACTAAAACGTTGTCTGTGATTAAATACAAATAATCATTAATGAGCAAGATTTTAAAAATGGTCGGAGTTATCACAATAGGAGCAATCGCATTATTGCTAATCGCTGCAATACTCTTTGTTAATCTTAGTCCTCAGTTTGGAAAAGCCCCCGCCAAGGAGCAAAAAAAGGAATATTCCCAATTAGAAAATTTTCAGGATGGGAAGTTTATAAATCAGCATCATAGTCCTATGAACATGGATTTTGTGAAGCTGTTTAAAGATATGACGAAGAAATCACCAAACCGTAATCCGGAAGAGGATATTCCTGTGGAAAGAATTGATTCAGTTCATATTGAAAACCTGAGTAAGGATACCTCCAGGCTTATATGGTTTGGACATTCTACCTTTTTACTTTTAATAGATGGGAAAAAGATACTCATAGATCCAATGTTAAGCCAAAAACCCTCACCGGTTTCGTTTCTTGGCACAACAAGATATTCAAAAAACCTGCCCATCTCAGCCGAAAAACTCCCCTTTATAGATGCTGTTATCTTATCACACGACCATTACGACCATTTAGATTATGAATCAATCCAACAGTTAAAAGAGAAGGTTGGACGGTTTTTTACGCCTTTAGGTGTCGGAAATCATTTAATGGAATGGGGAGTAGAAAAGGAAAGGATATCAGAATTGAATTGGTGGAATAACGTTGATTTTGGAACCATTAAACTGACTTTTACGCCAGCCAGACATTTTTCAGGCAGAGGGATTTTTGACCGCCAAAAGACCTTATGGGGCTCCTGGGTGATTGAAGGTAAAAAAGACAAAATCTTTTTTAGTGGAGATAGTGGTTATGATACACACTTCAAAAAGATTGGAGAAGAATTTGGGCCATTTGATATTGCATTAATGGAGTGTGGTCAATACAATGAAAACTGGAAGCATTTACATATGATGCCGGAAGAAACGGCGCTAGCCTCAATTGATCTAAAAGCCAAATTATTCATGCCCATACATTGGGGTGGGTTTACATTAGCATTCCACGATTGGACAGACCCTGCAGAGCGCGTTCTAAAAAAAGCCGATGAATTAAATATAGCAGTAACAACCCCAAAAATTGGAGAGCCCGTGACAATTGGAAGCTCAACTTTTCCGAAAGAAAAATGGTGGTTGTATTATATTAATAGTGACGTTACTGATTAAACCATGGGGATAAAAAATAAGCCACCAGATTCATATCAAAATACTGGTGGCTTATTTTATACTCCATTTTAATTCATTTACTGGGGTATGCACTTAACACACATGGCTTACACACATAAAATGAGTTAAGTATGGAATATGATTATTATTTAAAATCAATAGGATTTTCTAAATATCTCATTGTGAACCTGATATTAATTTTAAGTTTATTTCAATTTACTTGAAAGATTCATAATAATCTATATATCAATACATTAACAAGATGTATTATGTGCATACCCCAATTCATTTATTTAAAAAGCCCTTTCATCCCCAGCTTGATGGCCTTTTCATGCATTTTGGCATAAATCTGAGTCGTTTTAGTGTCGGTATGTCCCAGCATTTTTGATAAAACTTCTAAGGGCACTCCATTTTCGGTGGCTATTATGGTGGCAAAGGTATGCCTTGCAATGTGAGAAGTAAGGTTTTGATTAATTCCACAACGTATAGCCACTTCCTTTAAATACCCGTTATATTAGCCCCCTAAACGGGAATAGATTTTATTTTTTAGTCTATTCCCGAATTTGCACCTTAACCAGGGTACTTTTTTGCTTTTGATTGCATCACCAATATTTGTTAAAGAACTGAATATGTGAGAGTTGACGGGTTATGCTTTTTGTTGCTTATCGAAAAAGTGGAGCTGCCGGGAGTCGAACCCGGGTCCAGACAAGCAGCAGAATTGGTTTCTACATGCGTAGTCTTTCATTAATTGTCGGGAAACAGCCGGTGAAAGACCAACCTACTGTTTCCTTATCCCCTGAGGGGTCACAAAACTATCGGGGAGATAGCCTTGTCAAGCCCGGCTTTTTATGATACTCCAAACGGGACGCGGCCAGGCGTGGCTTCCCGCGGAGCAGCTTGGAGCGTAGTCCTCTTGACTACGCTGCTAAAGCGTAATTGTTATTGTTGCCAGTTAAATCGGCGGTGTGCTTTGCTTTTACGGACTAAAACACAACGTCCGGCATGCTTGCAATTCCCCTTCCTTGCTGTCAAATCCAGTCAGCCCCAGATGTCAAAGAACATTTTTTATTCTCTCTGCAAAAATAGTGCAAAAACCTTTACCTGACAATATTTCATTGTCCTGAATACGGATAACATTTAAGCACTCTCTGGTGGCAGGGTTAAAAGCTGTGGATTAATACTCCTGGCTGCCGTTCTTTTTTACAGGAGTTTCTGCGTCATTTACCGAAAAAATGTGTCCGTTAATCGAATTTTGCTTTTACAACGCTGGCCGCTGTTATACTTTTACTTCATAAATCATAAAAAACAAAATAATGAAAGACACAGGAGATAGTAAAAAACTCGTTTTAGGATTAGTAGTGTTGACGGCAGGCGTGCTGTTTTTGTTTAATCGTCTCGATATGATTCCTCCGCATGTGGCAACGCATCTTTTTTCGTGGCAGATGCTGCTGATTGCCATAGGTGTGGTCACGGTGGCCGGCCACAAAAATAGTGTCACCGGATGGATTATCATGGCTGTAGGGGGATTCTTTTTGCTTACGGATATTTTTATCTTTCCGGCCACATTCAGAGATGTTTTCTGGCCGCTGTTGATTATCGGAGTAGGACTGGTTATCCTCTTTAAGGGGCGCAGCCGTGGCAGTCATGCCTTAGTGCCCCGGGGCGGCAGATACCATGAGGAGAGCGCTGATGATACTACCTTCGAAGATGTTTCGGTATTTGGCGGCAGCAAAAAAAGCTATCATCTGAAAAATATGCGCTCCGGAACCGTAGTGGCTATCTTCGGTGGCTCGGAGCTGGACCTGAGGGAGTGCGTGATGTCTGAACATGGCGCCGTTATTGAGCTGTTTAACATGTTTGGCGGATCTACACTTATTATTCCCAAAGAATGGAAGGTGAAATCGGATGTGGTGGCTATCTTCGGAGGATTTGACGAAGATAACCAGCCGGTGATTACCGAGAAAGAAGATAAAAAGGTGCTTTTTATTAAAGGGCTTGCTATCTTTGGCGGTGGTGAGATTAAACGGTATTAAGGCGGGCAGGTGTGCTGCCTGCAAGCGACAAAAGATAACAGATAGATGAAACACCCGGTACTCAGTTTCCGAGAAAACCTGATTTATTATGCCTTGGTATGGATAGCCCTGGCGGCTGTCCATATTTTAATAGTTGACAGGTATACCGTTTTTGAGCTGCCTGTGGCATTCACTGATGGAGCAGTCAGTCAGCTGCTTATGGGGGTTACAGGGCTGGGGCTCTGGTATCTGGTGCGCTACTCCGACCCCAACGTCCTCCGCCGCGGACGATTGCTTGTTAACCTGGTTTTGGGCGGCGCCGTGCTGGTGGTTTTCTGGCTGCTGCTCTCTGCTGCAATACTGCACTTTATTTACAGAAATTATCCAGGCGTGGTGGAATTTATCCGCACTACCATGGTGTTGCGTTTTGTGGTGGGGTTTGTGCTGTATTTGATGGTGATAGCTTTTTATTACCTGGTAAATTACCACCGGCTGGTGCGCAAGCAGCTGGAGGCTGAGTCTTTACTGCAGCGCACCGTTAAAGAGACCGAACTGGCCTATCTGCGGTCACAAATCAACCCACACTTTTTGTTTAATGCGCTGAACTCTGTCAGCGCCCTCATCGGCTCCAATCCTGAAAAAGCTCAGCTGGCGGTGGTGGAGCTTTCAAAGTATCTGAGGCATGTAATGCAGATGAGTACGAAAACGTTTGTTACTGTGAGTGAAGAGCTGCAGCACATAAATATGCTCTTGGATATAGAGCAGATAAGGTATAGCGACAGGCTGAACAAAGAGGTGCATATTGCTGATGCGTGCGGCGACAGGATGTTGCCGGCGTTAATACTGCAGCCGCTGTTTGAGAATGCCCTGAAATATGGTTTGCACGAAAGCACCGGACAGGTGCTTATTGCTGCCGGGGTGCATTGCGATGAAGATAAGCTCTATGTGTCTGTGAGAAACAGTTACGACACCGAAGCACGGGCAGCAGAAGGTACCAGCCTGGGGCTTAAAAATGTTAAACAGCGTCTGGATATCCTTTATCATAAAAATTATAAGATGATAATTAATGATGAAAATAATATGTTTGAGGTTAAACTGGTGATTCCTCAGCAGGGTTATCCTGCAGGGAATAGAAAAGGATCGTTAGATGATTAGAAGTGTTGTTATTGATGATGAGATCCTGGCCCGCGAGCAGGTGATCTCCTTACTGAGGAAAGAGCCTGATATGGAAGTAGTGGCCGTATGCAGCAATGGGCTGGAAGGCTACCATGCTATCTGTAATCATCGTCCTGATCTGGTTTTTTTGGATATCCAGATGCCCAAAGTAAATGGTTTTGAGATGCTGGAGCTTTTGGAAGAGACACCCGAAGTTATTTTCTCCACGGCCTGGGATAACTATGCCCTTCGCGCTTTTGAAGTGCATGCGGTGGATTACCTGCTAAAACCCTATACAGCCTCACGCTTTGCGGAGGCGTTGCAACGTGCCCGCAAGCGCATAACCTCCGGAGAGCAGGTGGCCGATGCCGGCACCTTATACCGCTCTTTTCGCGAAAAGCAGCAAGGGCTTCACAGGCTGGTAGTGAAAAAGTCGGGAGCCATCATTATTGTGCCAGTAGAAGAGATATATTATCTGGAAGCTATGAGCGATTATGTGGCTGTGCATACCATATCAGCGAAGTATCTGAAGCATCAGACGATGGCTTTCTTTGAGCAGCAGTTGCACAGCGACACCTTTGTAAGGGTGCATCGCTCTTACATCGTTAACCTGAATTATGTGCAGCGAATGGAGCCTTACAGCAAAGACAGCTGGATGGTTGTCATGAAAAACAAAACCACGGTGCAGGCAAGCCGCACAGGGATGAAAAGGCTAAAAGCGTTGCTGGACAATTTTTAACGGGAGCTACTGTCATTTCCGGTATTTGCAATCTGAATGCATGCCCCTCAGCTATCCACAGAATTGGCAAGTGGCGCAGCGCCAGATTGCCTGCAATCAACTCAGCACTTGTTCAAATCTATTCAGGGATAAACGATTATAGCAGCAGGCAACCATTTCAGCTGCTGCGCAGGAAGAATATTCCTGCGCTCCGCACCCCGCAAGTGTGAGAGAAGAGATGTTTTAGCTACAAATATTACCTAAGTTGAGCGGTTTGAACAGCCTGTCCCGACTTATTTTTCGGGAAAGTGAAAAAGCGCTTTACTTAGGTTTAACCCCGATTTAGAAATTGTTGTATTTCACCGAATGAGTAGCCTGTCCCGCAGAATTGCGGGAAGGTGAAATGCTTACAATTTCTTTATCGTGAGTGAGAATCGCTCAATTTGGGTATTAAGTACACCTTTTATCAATATTTTTCTTCTTCTTCTGTGCTTATTTTTTCATCACAGTACTTCTTATAACCCACACATTAATAAGCCTCCGTTTTTATGATTTACTTCATTTATTTTGTCTCAGATGATGATTTGGGCATCATACCCAATAATTAGAATGACAAAGCATGTGTTAAGACAGGCTCACGTTATTAATATGCTTAAATTTGCAGATAATTAACGAAAAAGAGAAAAATATTGAGATTTGACGAATTAAATTTTGAGCCTGCCTTATTAGAAGGGATAGAGTCTATGGGCTTTGAAGAAGCCACCCCGGTGCAGGAGCGCTCTATTCCTCCCATCATGGAAGGAAAAGATGTATTAGGCCTGGCACAAACAGGCACAGGTAAAACGGCGGCATTTCTGCTTCCGATTGTTAACAGGCTTTTGAAAGCACAGAAGAGCACCAAAAATAAAGCATTGGTAATTGTGCCCACGCGCGAGCTGGCGATGCAAATCGATCAGCACATGGAAGGGTTGTCTTACTTTACCTCTATCAGCTCGGCAGCCGTTTATGGCGGTGGCGATGCGGAGGCATTTGTGAAGGAAAAAAATGCCCTGAAGCGGGGTGCCGAGATGATTATTTGTACTCCCGGCAGGATGATTGCCCACCTGAACCAGCAATATGTGGATTTTTCGGGACTGGAGTACCTGATTCTTGATGAAGCCGATCGTATGCTGGATATGGGTTTTTATGATGATATCATGCGCATTGTGTCTTTCCTGCCCGTAAAACGGCAAAACTTATTGTTTGCCGCCACGATGCCTGAAAAGATGCGTAAGCTGACACGCAATGTCCTTAACGACCCTGTGGAGGTGAATATCGCCATTTCCAAGCCTGCCGAAAAGATCCTGCAGGTGGCCTATTTAGTGTATGACCGGCAGAAAACGCCCCTGGCAAAACAGGTCCTGAAGAATAAGGATTTGAAGAGCGTGATTGTTTTTTGCTCTACCAAGAGCAAAGCCCATCAGCTGACCAGGGAGCTGAAAGATATTCCCCATTCGGTAGAGGAGATCCACTCCGACCTTACGCAGGAGCAGCGCCAGAAAACCCTGATGAAGTTCAGAAACAGGCAGCTTACCGTCCTCGTGGCCACAGACGTGATTTCCAGGGGTATTGATGTAGAGAATATCGAGTTGATTATCAACTACGATGTGCCCTCTGACGGCGAGGATTATATCCACCGCATAGGACGTACCGCCCGGGCAGAGCGCGATGGTGTGGCCATTACCTTTATCAGCGAAAAAGATCAGCACTATTTTGGGCAGATAGAGAAGCTGCTGGATCGGGAGATATTTAAGAGCCCACTGCCTCCCGGGCTGGGAGAGGGGCCGTCCTATAACCCGAACCGTGGCGGAAACAGCTATGGTAGAGGACGTAAAGGCGCTCCTAAAGGCAGAAGGTATAAAAAATAAGGTCTGCGTCTGCTTTTCAGCGTAAGCGTAAAAGGATGGCTCTGGCGCACCTATGCCAGTCTTTTCACATCGGCGGCGGTGATCTCCTCATCGCACAGGATAGTGAGCCGCTCCACTACGTTTCTAAGCTCCCGGATATTACCTGTCCATGGCAGGCTTTTTAACTTTTCCAGGGCTTCATCCGTAAAATGTGGCATTTTTTTGCCCATCCCGGTGCTGATATCTTCTATAAAGTGTTGTGCCAGAAGTGGGATGTCTTCAGTACGTTCATTCAGGGCAGGCACTTTGATGAGGATTACCGAGAGGCGGTGGTACAGGTCTTCGCGGAAAAGGCCTTTCTCAATCTGCTTTTTCAGGTCTTTGTTGGTGGCGGCAATAACGCGCACATCTACCACTATCTCTTTGTCGCCCCCTATGCGAACCACCTTGCTCTCCTCCAGTGCCCGCAGCACCTTCGATTGTGCCGAGAGGCTCATATCGCCGATTTCATCCAGGAACAATGTGCCGCCGTCGGCTTGCTCAAAATCGCCCTTACGCTGCTTGATGGCGCTGGTAAACGACCCTTTTTCATGACCAAACAGTTCGCTTTCTATGAGCTCTGAAGGGATAGCGGCACAGTTTACCTCAATAAACGGAGCTTTAGCCCGCGGGCTTTTTTCATGGATTTGGCGCGCTACCAGCTCTTTGCCTGTGCCGTTTTCGCCTGTAATCAACACACGCGCAGTGGTGGGGGCTACGCGTGCTATCATATTGCGCACCTCTTCGAGCGCTGCTGACTTGCCCACCATCCGGTATTTTTGGCTGACGTGCTTCTTGAGCTTTTTTGTTTCCGTAACCAGCGAAGAGCGCTCTAAAGCATTACGCATGGTAACCAGCAGCCTGTTTAAATCCAGCGGCTTTTCAAGGTAGTCGTAAGCCCCTTTTTTCAGTGATTCTACCGCCGTTTCGATGTTACCGTGACCGGAGATCATGATAAACGGGGCGTCGGTCAGATCCATCCCCTTCTCCAGCACCTCCGAGCCATCGATATTGGGCATCTTGATATCGCAGAGGATGACATCGTAAAGCGTATCCGCTATTTTTTCAAGGGCCTCGCCGCCGTCGGCAGCTTCATCAACATTATACTTTTCATATTCAAGAATCTCCCTCAGCGAATTGCGGATGCTTCTTTCGTCATCAATAACCAGTACCTTTGTCATAATATTTAGTAGTTACGGTGTTTTATCCATTTCCATATTTCTCTGTAATCCACTTTTTTGCCATACATGAGGATACCTGTGCGGTATATTTTTCCGGCTAACCAGGTGGTGGCAATAAAAGCAGCTATAAGCAGCGTCATCGACAGGATCATGTCAAAAGTGGGCACCCCGAAAGGGATACGTATCATCATGATAACCGGGGAAGTGAGCGGGATAATGCTAAACCAGAATGCCAGCGGTCCTTCCGGGTTTTGTATTACAAACTGCGCCACAATAATAGCCAGGATTAGCGGGGCGGTAATGGGAAGCATAAACTGCTGGGTGTCCGTTTCGTTGTCAACTGCCGAGCCAATGGCGGCAAACAGGGCAGAGTACATCAAATATCCGCCAAGGAAGAAGAAGAGGAAGCTGCCGATAATAACGCCGAAGTTAATACTGTTGATGATGTCGAAGACTTTATTAACCTGCGGGTTAATCGCTTCCGTGTTTTCCGCCTCCTGCTGCTGGGCTCCCAGCACCGAGGTCATACTGTTTTGCTGTGTCATTATGCGCTCCTGCTGTGCTTTCATATCCAGGGTGTCGGAGTAAAATCCCGCGAAAGCGGTATAAATGCCAAAGGTGAGCACCACCCACAGCAGGATTTGCGTGAGCCCTACCAGGGCAATACCGAGGATTTTCCCCATCATAAGCTGGAAGGGCCTTACCGATGAGACAATAACTTCTACAATACGGCTGGTTTTTTCTTCAATCACTCCGCGCATCACCTGCGATCCAAACATAAAGATAAAGAAATAGATGATAAGGGCGCTGATGAAGCCTACGCCCATAGCTACTTCGGCGTAGCTCTTTTCTTCTCCGCCGCTTTCGTCGAGCTTTATGGAGGTGAGGTTGATGTTGGCCCTGGTAGCATTGAGGGTTTCTTTGTCAATACCGCTGGCTTCTAGTTTCAGGCTCTCAATCCGCTGCTTCATCAGGTTGCGCAGGTGGTTCCTGACATCCAGCGTGGCCTGTTTCGTAGAGTAGATAACGGCATTTTCGGGGAGCACTACCTTGGTGGCAGGGATATAGAGCAGCGCATAGTAGTCCATTTCAGGAAGCCTCGATTTGGCGCTGTCTAACGACATCCGCAGATGTTCATAGTGATAGCTCTCACTATCCTGAAAGGTGCTCTGATAGATATCTGTTTCATCAATCACGGCGATTTTTTTTACATCGCTGTCTTTTATCTGTGCCAGGTATACCGGGATGATGAAGAGGGAAGCCATCAACACGGGACCCAGAAAGGTCATCACAATAAATGACTTTTTCTTTACTCTTATGAGGTATTCGCGCTGTATAATTAATAATATTTTATTCATGACTGTTGTATTAAGTTGTTCTCCTGCACGTTCCTTATAAATATGTCATTCATGGAAGGGATCACCTCATTAAAGCTGTTGATTTCTCCTATTTGCATCAGGTTTCTTACCAGGTCGTTGGGCGTGGCGGGGGCCTCCACATGAATTTTAGCCTGCAGGTGGTCATCCGCCTGGTGCGTTTCGAGGATGTTAAAGTCAGCATGCAGCTCAGCCCTGAGCGATCCTTTCAGATGGGTAAGGCGGGTAGTGAAGGTGTTGTTGCTGTAGGCCTTTTTGATGGTTTTCATTTCGCCGTCCAGGATTTTGTTGGCGTTGTGAATAAGGGCAATGTGGTCGCACAGCACCTCTACCGATTCCATATTATGGGTGGAAAAGATCACCGTGGCGCCCTCCTCTCTGAGCTTTAAGATCTCCTCCTTCAGGATATTGGCATTGATGGGGTCGAAGCCGCTGAAGGGTTCGTCGAAAATAAGGAGCTTAGGATTGTGGAGAATGGTAGTAATAAACTGTATCTTTTGCTGCATCCCTTTGGAGAGCTCTTCCACTTTTTTATCCCACCAGGTGTCGATATCGAATTTTTTAAACCACGCTTTCAGGCGGCGGTGCGCTTCTTTGCGCGGCACATCCTTCAGCTGTGCCAGGTACATGGCCTGCTCGCCCACCTTCATTTTGCGGTAGAGGCCGCGCTCTTCGGGGAGGTAGCCTATCTGGGCCACATGTCCGGGCCGCAGCCGCTGGCCGTTCATGAACACGGTGCCACTGTCGGGAGCCGTAATCTGGTTAATAATACGTATCAGCGTGGTTTTGCCAGCCCCGTTAGGCCCTAACAGCCCAAAGATGCTTTGCTCAGGAACGCTGATGCTAACGCTGTTAAGCGCCCTGTGGTTGATAAACTGCTTGCTGATATCGTTAGCAACGAGGAAATCCATATCATTAATATTTATTTACTGAAGTTTCGCATTTCTTTTAAAATATTGAATATTAATCTTTTGTTAAAAGATAGTTTTATAAATAGTTCTATATCAAATTCTAATATTTTCCAATTTTGCTATACGACTATCTTAGTCCCAAATTGAGCGAGAATCGCTCAATTTGGGTTATACTATTATTTGATTTTAACTTATTGAAATTCATTATTTCACTATTCCGATTTTTAAGTGCGAAACTTTAGTTATTTATAAAAAAAAGGATGTAACACTATTTTGTAAACATAGGTAACATTGCCTACAAATTTATTACATCCTTCCATAAAAAAATTAAATGTTTTTAATTTCTGAAATGCTCTTTCATCCTGTCAAAGAAACTTTTATCGCGTGATGTGGGTTTGGGTTCAAAATTACTTGATTTGTTAAGCTTTTCCAGGATCTTTTTCTCTTCATCAGACAGTGACTTGGGTGTCCAGACGTTTACATTGACCAGCAGGTCGCCACGTCCGTAGCCATTCACCTCCGGAAGGCCTTTTCCTTTGAGGCGCAGCACTTTGCCTCCTTGTGTTCCGGGTTCAATTTTGATGCGTGCGAAGCTTTCCACGGTGGGGATTTCCGCCCTGGTACCCAGAGCAGCATCGGGAAAGCTGATATACAGGTCGTAGAGCAGGTTATTTCCGTCACGCTGCAGCTTAGGGTGTGCCTCTTCCTCAATCAGCACAATCAGGTCTCCCGGCACGCCACCACGTGCGGCCGCATTGCCTTTTCCGCTTACCGACAGTTGCATGCCTTCGGCCACGCCGGCAGGAATATCTATGGGTATTACTTCCTGGTCTTTTACAATACCGTTGCCGTTACATACATTACACTTGTGTTGTATCGTCTGACCTTCGCCGCCACAGGTGGGACATGTAGAAGTGGTTTGCATTTGACCCAGGAAAGTGTTGGAAACGCGGGTCACCTGTCCCATGCCGTTACATGTTCCGCAGGTACTGTAAGAAGTGCCGTCTTTGGCTCCTGTGCCGCTGCATGATTTACACGCTACGTATTTGTTGACCTTGATACGCTTTTCCACCCCTTTGGTAATCTCTTCAAGGGTGAGCTTTACTTTGATGCGCAGATCCGAGCCGCGGTTCACTCTGCGGCGTCTGCGTGTGGAGCCTTGTGCGCCGCCGAAGCCACCGCCGAAAGCGCTTCCGAAGCCGCCGCCAAAGATATCTCCGAAATGCTCGAAAATATCGTCCATGCTCATGCCGCCACCGAAGCCGCCGCCACCGAAGCCGCCACCATTCTTCATGCCTTCATGGCCAAAGCGGTCATACTTCTGACGTTTCTCCTGGTTGCTTAGCACTTCATAAGCTTCAGCAGCTTCCTTAAATTTGTTTTCGGCTTCTTTGTCGTCCGGGTTGCGGTCGGGGTGATACTTTAGCGCTAATTTGCGATACGCTTTTTTTATCTCATCCTGGCTCGCATCCCTCGATACGCCTAATATTTCGTAATAGTCTTTTTTTGCCATAGCACATTATTTTCTGCTTAGTTACCCACCACTACTTTGGCATAACGAATTACTTTGTCGTTGAGTTTATATCCTTTTTCGGTAGTGTCTATCACCTTGCCCTTCATCTCTTCTGAGGGGGCCGGCATTTTCGTTATCGCCTCATGCTCGTCGGTGTTGAACTCTTTATTTGTCGATTCTATCACTTCAAGTCCCTCCTGTTTCAGGATTTTCCGGAACTTATCAGCGATAAGCTCTATGCCTTCCTTGAAGGTGTTCAGGTCTTCATTTTCGCTGAATGCTTTTTGCGCCCGCTCATAGTCGTCGAGAACAGGCAGCAGCTTTGTTATCAGGCCGGAGTTAGCTGTCTGGCTCAGGTTTAGTTTTTCTTTGCTGGTGCGTCTGCGGTAGTTTTCAAATTCGGCATAAAGCCTTAAAAACTTATCTTTTTGCTCTTCAAGTTTCGCTTCCAGCTCCCTGATATTTTCTGCATCTTTTTTCTTCGTTTTTTTGGATGACGAAGTGTCTTTCTTGCTCTTTGTGGCTTTTGCCTTATCGGTGCCTGCTTTCTCCTGTTCCGCTGCAGCTTCCTGCTCACTGCCGGCGCTGTCTGCCGTTGCTTTGGTGTTTTCTTTTGCCTTTTGCTCTGTGTTCGGGCTGTTATCTTTTTGTTGCTCTTGATCTAAAGCTTTCTTTTCTTCAGATGATGTATTCATAGTTGTCTTATTTTCTTATTTCAGGATTTGGTTTTAACAAATTACCTGCCATATATTTTTCTGAGACAAATTGTCAGGATTAATTGATAATCCGCACAGCGCCCTGAGAAAAAAGTTGGTTTTTATTACGGAATTCTTTTTATGCGGGCGCCAATGGCTTGCAGACGCTCGTCTATGTGCTGGTACCCCCTGTCGATCTGCTCAATATTGTGTATAACGCTTTTGCCTTTAGCTGACAGGGCGGCAATCAGCAGGGCTACGCCAGCCCTGATGTCCGGCGATGTCATCTCGATGCCTTTCAGGCGTGTTTTGTGGTCTTGTCCTATAACGGTGGCCCGATGGGGGTCGCAAAGAATAATCTGTGCCCCCATGTCAATCAGCTTGTCTACAAAGAAGAGGCGGCTTTCGAACATCTTTTGATGGATAAGCACCGCTCCGCGGGCCTGTGTGGCTACTACCAGCGCAATGCTTATCAGGTCAGGGGTGAAGCCCGGCCAGGGTGCGTCGGCAATAGTCATAATTGATCCATCGAAAAAGGATTCTACTTCATAATGCTTTTGTTTGGGGATTACCAGGTCATCACCCACCTGGTGAGTGGTAATACCCAGTTTTTTAAATACTTGCGGGATATTGCCCAGGTGTTGTTTGTGCACCTTTTTGAGGGTGATTTCTGAGCCATTCATCCCTGCCATACCTATAAAGCTCCCCACTTCAATCATATCAGGAAGCAGGGTATGCGTGGTGCCGTGGAGTTTTTCCACTCCTTCTATGGTCAGGAGGTTTGAGCCAATTCCCTGGATGCTGGCACCCATGCGTATGAGCATTTTACAGAGTTGGGTGATGTAAGGCTCGCAGGCGGCGTTAAATATGGTGGTTTTTCCGCTGGCTAAAACAGCAGCCATAATAATGTTAGCTGTCCCGGTCACCGAGGCCTCGTCCAGCAGCATACAGGCTCCCTGCAGCCTTTTGTTGGCGGCAATGATTTTATACACCCCTTCGTGCTCTTGATATTGAAACGATGCGTTGAGGCTGGTAAACCCTTCCAGGTGTGTATCCAGGCGCCGCCGCCCTATCTTGTCACCCCCGGGTTTTGGCAGGTAGGCAGTTCCGAAGCGTGTGAGCAGAGGTCCCAGAATCATTACCGAGCCCCGCAGGCGGCTTCCTTTATCCCTGAATTCATCGGTGAGCAGGTAGCTGAGATCGATGTCTTTGGCGTGAAAGCGGTAGGTTTCTTTTTCCTGTTGTTGTATATCGACGCCCAGGTCGCCAAGAATTTCAATGAGAAAGTTAACATCGCGGATGTTGGGAATTTTGTGTATTGTTACCGGCTCACCGGTAAGCAAAACAGCGCTGATAACCTGCAGCGCTTCATTTTTTGCGCCCTGCGGCCATATTTCCCCTTGCAGCTCATAACCGCCTTCTATCTCAAATGAACTCATTGGTGTTTTTATTTAAAAGAAAAGGCAGCTCAAAAGGCTGCCTGAAAATTAATGATTGATATCTTATTTGTTGTAATAATTATTGCTGCGTTGCCCTTTTGAGCTGTGCTGATAACCTCCTTTACGCCCTTTGTGATCATTTTTTTGCTGCACGGGTTTCTTCTTGCGTGTCTTGGCAAGGATGTCGCTGGTGGAGTTCAGTGTAACATCGTCGGGAATCTCCATTTTGCCGCCGGAGAGCTTTTTCATGTGTTCATTGATTAGCTCGTCAGAGACAGACTCGCGGTTCCAGTTGAGATATAATTTTTTAAGATGGTTGCCGATAATCTTTACAAGCAGTTTCTTGATTTCTTCATCTTCCAGCTCTACGGTTTTTTCTATGATATATTCTATATTTTTTCCGTATTGCTTGAAAGTAGCCGAGCGGTCGGAATACTTCAGGGGATCTGGTTTGGCAAAGATAGCCTCGGGTTCGGGAAGAGGGTATGGCGAATCCACCTCCAGCTCCATATCAGCAATCAGATGCAGGTGGTCCCATAGTTTTCTCTTTACATCGCCACCTTCGTAGTGGGGCCTCATCTGCCCCATCACCTGTACCACAAAATGGCAGAAACGCGTGCGTTCATTTCTGTCTTCTATGGTTTTGGAATAGTGGATAAGCTTTTGAACATTTCTTCCGTACTCTTTAATAACCAGATGGTCGCGGGCGGTATTGTATTCGAGATTTTCTTTATTCATATGTTTTTTCTTTTTCGGATATGTACCTGCTGGCAGCGAGGCGATATTTATTTTAAAGTGCAAATATACTAATTATTATTATTTTATGATTTTAAGGCGGGCAAATTTAAGCAACAAATTTTTTTCTCCTGCATCTTTAAAAAATATCGTGGCTTTTTTATTGGGGCCTTCTCCTTCTATATGGAGCACTTTGCCGGAGCCAAAGCGTTGGTGGCTCACCAATACACCCGGACGGATGTCATCGGCGCTGATATCCGGATAGGAGGCCGTATCTTTTTTAAGCGCGGATGCCTTTTTGAACTTTGAACTGTCGGGCGTGCCACCCCCGATTTTTTTATAGGAGGAGGTGTCGCCGCGACGGTCTCCCTGATGCCGCGGGGTGTTTTTCGCTGACGCGGAAGTGTTATACATTCTATTGCTGTCAATATATTCTTCGTTAATCTCTTCCAAAAAGCGGCTGCCTTCGCTCATTATCAGGTTGCCCCACTTGTAGCGTGTTTCAGCGTAGGAGAGAGTAGCCTTTTTTTCGGCACGTGTCAGCGCCACATAAAACAGGCGTCGTTCCTCTTCCAGGTCGGCGCGGGTGTTTAATGACTGCATGCTGGGAAAGAGATTCTCTTCAAGGCCTACAATATATACAAACGGAAACTCTAACCCTTTTGCGGCATGGACGGTCATGAGCGAGACTTTATCGGTATCATTTTTATCTTCGTTGTCCTGATCGGTTAATAAAGCCACATCCTGCATAAAAATATCCAGAGAGCGCGGTTTATCCTCTTCGCCTTCGGCAGCAGCCTTGTTGGTAAATTCGTTGATAGCATTCAGCAACTCTTCCAGGTTTTCGAAGCGGCTGATACCCTCGGGCGTTTTGTCTTCGTTTAGTGTTCTAATCATCCCTGTGGTGGCGGCGATGTGTTTTGCTAAGTCATAGGCGTTTTTTTTATGGAGCTGTGAAGCAAAACCCGCTATCATGGTTTTGAACTGATGCAGGCGTGTAGCCACCGAGGCGCCCAGCTCAAGGCCATACTGATGAGGATGGTTGATGACTTCCCAGGCAGTGACATCATGTTCCTGTGCTTTAATACTTATTTTTTGCTGGCTGGTTTTGCCAATACCACGTGCCGGGAAATTGATGATGCGAAACAAGGCCTCTTCATCATTGTGGTTGATGATCAGGCGGAAATAGGCTAACAGGTCTTTAATTTCTTTACGCTGGTAAAACGAAAGGCCTCCGTATATCCTGTAGGGGATATTTTGTTTACGCAGCGCTTCTTCCAGCGCCCTGGACTGGGCATTGGTTCGGTAAAGGATAGCAAAATCCTTATTGGCACAATGCTCGTTCATCCTTGTTTCGAAGATGTCGCCGGCAATCATCCGGCCCTCCTCAGAGTCCGTGCTTGTGCGGATGACCGGAATTTTGTGGCCGGTGCTGTTCTCTGTCCACACCACTTTTTGTATCTGTTCCTTGTTATTGGCAATTATTCCGTTGGCGGCATTTACAATGTTTTGTGTGGAGCGGTAGTTCTGTTCCAGTTTAAATAGCTTCACTTCCGGGTAATCATGTTTAAAATTGAGAATATTGGCAATATTAGCGCCCCTGAAGGCATATATACTCTGGGCATCATCGCCTACCACACAGATATTTTCGTTATTTGCGGCAAGTTTTTTTACAATAAGATATTGCGAATAATTGGTGTCCTGATACTCATCTACCAGGATGTAGTGAAACTTATGCTGGTATTTATGGAGGATTTCCGGAAAATCGCGCAGCAGGATGTTGGTTTTGAAAAGAAGGTCATCAAAATCCATAGCCTTATACTGGAAGAGACGCTTTTCATAGAGAGCATATATTTTTCCTGTAAAGGGACGCCCTGCCGCCTTGTCAGCTGTGGTAATTTCATCGTCGTTGTTATAGCCCTGCGCATTAATGAGGTTGTTTTTGCTGGAGGATATTCTTCCCAGGACGGTGTTGGCGGTATATACTTTCTTATCGAGCTGCAGCTCTTTGACGATAGTGCGTATCAGGCTTTTCGAGTCATCGGTGTCATAGATGGTGAAATTGGAGGGATACCCCAGTAGGTGCCCGTCGGAGCGCAGGATGCGCGCAAATACCGAGTGAAAAGTGCCCATCCATACGTTGCGGGCTTCAGGACCTACCAGCCTGGCCACTCGTTCTTTCATCTCTCTTGCGGCTTTGTTGGTAAAGGTCAGCGCCAGAATATTGAACGGATCGACGCCGTTTTCTAAAAGGTAGGCGATGCGGTAAGTAAGTACCCGCGTTTTTCCCGACCCGGCGCCGGCGACAACCATTACAGGTCCTTCAGTGGCCTTTACGGCACTGCGTTGCTCTTCGTTTAACTGATCAAGGATTTGTGTCACTTTTAGCTCCTTTTTGTGTGCAAAAATAGGCTTTCTGTAAAACTGCAGAAGGGTAAAACCCAAAATCATATTGACCGCTGCATGTTGAGTAGTGTTTTGTGAATGGGAAATGGGTTGATGGGTACGGTTTCGTCAAAATTTTATGCCCCGGAAATGAACATAATGCCGCACCTGACAGCGCTTTGCTTTCTGATTATTGTAAAAACCTGCATTTAACAAAAAAAAGTTAGGAGAGGGTATTGGAATTATGAAATAAAGTCTTAATTTTGCAGCCGCTATTCGAAAAATAGTAAAACTGCTTGAATAGCAGTGAAAAAGTAGTTTAGAGGAACCTGATAAGGTAAGACAGATATAGGTTTCGTCCTTAAAAGCTTGAGGCTCTGGCAGCAATGTTATCCTAAGAGGTTAAGGTCAATGTCTTCCCGCCGCAGGTATATTCTATCCTACAAGAGAAGGAATCAAAAAATAACAAGTTTAGTTTTGCGAGCCGCAACAGGCAAGTTTAAATTAATTAGTGATATATGCCAACGATACAACAGTTAGTAAGAAAAGGACGTCAGAAATTAGAGGAGACCAGCAAGTCTAAAGCACTTGACTCATGTCCTCAGCGTCGTGGTGTTTGTGTGCGTGTTTACACCACCACACCCAAGAAACCAAACTCTGCCATGCGTAAAGTTGCCAGGGTTCGGTTAACCAATGGGAAAGAGGTTAACGCCTATATTCCCGGAGAAGGCCACAACCTGCAAGAGCACTCTATCGTGCTCATCCGTGGGGGCAGGGTAAAAGACTTACCCGGTGTGCGTTATCACATCGTCAGGGGAGCGCTGGATACTTCGGGTGTTGACGACCGGAAGCAACGCCGCTCGAAGTATGGAACCAAGAGACCAAAGAAATAATTAACCGGACTAAAGGATATTATTTAAAATGAGAAAAGGTAGACCGAAAAAGAGAATTATTCAGCCCGATCCGCAATATAATGAGGAGATGGTAACAAAGTTCGTAAACAACCTGATGATACAGGGCAAAAAAGAGCTTTCGTTCCATATCTTTTATGATGCAATAAATATGGCAGCTGAAAAAACCGGTGAAAATGGCCTGGAAGTTTGGAAAAAGGCCCTGGCAAATATAACACCGAATGTTGAGGTGCGCAGTCGCCGCGTTGGTGGTGCCACATTTCAGATCCCTTCTGAAATCAGGCCTTCAAGGAAACAATCCATCGCTATGAAAAATCTTATCAAGTTCTCGCGCAAGCGTCATGAAAAGACTATGGCAGAGCGGTTGGCCGGAGAGATTACTGCCGCTTTTAAAGAAGAAGGAAATGCGTTTAAACGCAAAGAAGAAACACACCGCATGGCAGATGCCAACAAAGCGTTTTCACACTTTAGATTCTAAAAAAGAAGGAGTAGGAGCAATCAATGTCTAATAAACTCAAACATACCAGGAACATAGGGATTATGGCCCACATTGACGCCGGTAAAACAACAACTACCGAGCGCATCCTCTATTATTCGGGGATCAACCACCGCATTGGTGAGGTGCATGACGGGGGTGCTACTATGGACTGGATGGAGCAAGAACAAGAGAGAGGGATTACTATCACTTCGGCAGCTACTACAATTTTTTGGAGTTTGATGGATCTCGATCATAAAGGTGATGAGTATAAAATCAATATTATAGATACACCCGGCCACGTCGATTTTACTGTAGAGGTAGAGCGCTCTTTACGCGTCCTCGATGGTGCCGTGGCGGTTTTTTGTGCCGTAGGTGGTGTTGAACCACAGTCGGAAACAGTATGGCGTCAGGCCGATAAGTATAAAGTGCCACGGTTAGGGTTTGTCAATAAAATGGACCGTACCGGCGCTGACTTTTTTGGTGTTTTAGATCAGATTAAAGAGAAGCTTCATGCCAACCCGGTTCCTATTCAGTTGCCGATTGGTTCTGAAGAGCATTTCAGAGGAGTGGTAGACCTTATCAAGAATAAAGCCTACGAATGGGATGACTCCACACAGGGAATGAAAATTACTGAAGTGCCGATTCCTGATGATATGAAGGAGACGGTGCAGGAATACAGGAACGAATTAATTGAAGGGGTGGCCGAAGAGAGCGAGGCGTTGTTTGAGAAATTTATGGAGGACCCTGACTCAATCAGTGCTGATGAGATGTATGAAGCTATTCGTAAAGCCACCCTCGAGCAAAGGATAACACCTATGATGTGTGGCTCGGCCTTTAAGAACAAAGGCGTACAAATGCTCCTTGATTCAGTGATTCGCTACATGCCAGGCCCACTTGATGTGGAAGCCATAGAAGGTATCGATGTAAAAACTGAAAAACCTGTGTATTACGAAGCCGACCCGGCAGAAAAATTTACGGCATTGGCGTTTAAAATTGCTACCGATCCTTTTGTAGGACGGCTCGCATTTATCAGGGTGTATTCCGGTTCCGTGGAGGCAGGTTCTTATGTGTATAATGCCAGCACAGGCAAAAAAGAGCGCGTCAGCCGTATCATGCAGATGCATGCTAACAAACGTAAGCCTTTAAACCGCCTCGAAGCCGGTGACATTGGCGCCGTGGTGGGTTTTAAAAAGATACATACGGGCGACACGTTATGTCAGCAGGACAATCCTGTATTACTTGAGTCGATGACGTTCCCCAATCCGGTTATCAGCGTGGTCGTGGAGCCAAAAACCAAAGCCGATGTCGATAAGTTATCCAATGCATTGGTACGGTTGGCCGAAGAAGACCCTACGTTTAAAGTGCATACCGATGAAAATTCCGGACAAACGATTATCAGCGGCATGGGTGAGTTGCACCTGGATGTGCTTGTAGACCGTTTGAAGCGAGAGTTTAAAGTAGAATGTAACCAGGGTGCTCCCCAGGTGAACTATAAAGAAGCATTGGTCAGCAGTACGGAACATCATGAGGTGTATAAAAAGCAAACCGGTGGACGTGGTAAATTTGCCGAAATTAAAATAACCATAGGCCCTGCCGATGAAGAGGATTTTGAAGGATTGCAGTTTATTAATGAAATTAAGGGCGGCAATATTCCAAAAGAGTTTATTCCTTCGGTAGAAACAGGTTTTAAAAACGCAATGCATAACGGGCCATTGGCCGGTTTTGAGTTGAAAAATCTGAAAGTGGTGCTCTCGGATGGTTCATACCATGAAGTAGACTCCGACCAGCTCTCTTTTGAGTTGGTAGCAAAAATGGCTTTCAGAAATGCCAGCCGCAAGCTGCAGAAAGAAATTCTGGAGCCCATTATGAAAGTAGAAGTAGTTACCCCGGAAGATTTTCTTGGCGATGTAACCGGAGACCTTAACAAGCGCCGTGCATTAATCGAGGATGTGGGCTCGAAGCCCGGGGGCGTACAGGTGATAACAGCTAAAGTGCCTTTGTCTGAAATGTTTGGATATGTTACCGCGCTGCGTACCATCACTTCCGGCCGCGCCACTTCCACAATGGAATTCGACTCCTTTAAGCAGGCCCCGGCCAGTGTGAAAGAGTCGATTGTAGAGAGTGCCGGATACGAAATAAATTGATTGTAAACACAAAAAGATAATACAGTGAGTCAGAGGATAAGAATAAAATTAAAATCGTACGATCATAACTTAGTTGACAAATCAGCTGAAAAGATCGTAAAAACTGTGAAGTCTACAGGCGCCGTGGTGAATGGTCCAATCCCACTGCCAACAAAGAAACGTATTTATACAGTTTTGCGTTCCACGTTTGTAAATAAAAAAGCGCGTGAACAGTTCGAGCTCTCTTCATACAAGCGACTGCTTGATATTTACAGCTCGACATCGAAAACTATCGATGCACTTATGAAGCTGGAATTACCCAGTGGTGTGGAAGTAGAGATCAAAGTGTAAGGGAAACGTACGTAAACCGGACTATAAAATTTTATTACAATGTCAGGAATAATAGGGAAAAAAGTTGGAATGACCAGTATATATGATGCCTCTGGACAACAAGTGCCATGCACCGTTTTAGAAGCTGGTCCATGTGTTGTTACACAGGTGAAGACACGTCAAACCGATGGATACGAGGCGGTGCAACTTGCTTATCAGGACAAGAAAGAGAAGCATACTACAAAAGCTTTGCAAGGCCACTTTGCTAAAGCCGGGACCACCCCCAAGCGGATGATCAATGAATTTACCCGTTTCGAGGAGAAAAAGAAATTTGGCGATATCGTTGACGTATCCGTATTTATAGAAGACGAATTTGTTGATGTGATTGGTGCTGCCAAGGGTAAAGGATTTCAGGGTGTGGTAAAGCGTCATGGCTTTCATGGTGTGGGAGACACTACACACGGTCAGAAAGACCGCCTTCGTGCCCCCGGTTCAGTGGGCGCCTCGTCCGATCCATCCCGCGTGTTTAAAGGGATGCGCATGGCAGGCCGCACCGGTGGCCAGAGGGTGAAGATGATCAATCTGCAGATTGTGAAGATTGTGAAAGAAGAAAATCTTATTGTTGTTAAAGGTTCTGTGCCAGGAGCAAAAGGATCATACATAATTGTAGAAAGATGGAAATAGAAGTATACAACATAGAAGGAAAGAAAACCGATAAAAAGGTGACCCTCAGCGATGCTGTTTTCGGCATCGAGCCTAACAGCCAGGCTATTTATTTGGCCACACGGCAGTTTATGGCTAATAAAAGAAGCGGGAACCACAGTACTAAAGAGCGTAATGCCATTGCAGGCAGTACCGTAAAGATTAAACGCCAAAAAGGTACGGGTACTGCACGGGCAGGGTCTATCAAGTCGCCACTTTTCAGAGGGGGAGGACGTATTTTTGGCCCCACACCGCGCGACTATAGCTTTAAACTGAACAAGAAGCTTAAAAGACTGGCGCGGCGCTCGGCATTATCAGCTAAGGTGAAGGACGGCGACCTGATGGTTTTGGATAACCTTACAGTGGAACAACCTAAAACGAAGGCTTTTGCCGGGATTCTTAAAAGCCTGGCATTGGAAAACACGAAAGTGTTGTTTATCGTTCCTGAAATAGATCACAATTTATCCTTATCGACCAGAAACCTGAAAGGGATCTTAGTTAAGCGGGCCGACAGCCTGAACACTTATGAGCTGCTTGATAATAAAAAGATTGTGATGGCTGAAGATGCCATTAAAGTGGTAGAAGAACATTTCGTTAAGTAATTAAAAACATAGAACGATGAGCATAATTATAAAGCCGATAATTACTGAAAAGCTCACAGCAATCACTGACAAGTTTCCTAACCGCTACGGATTTATCGTAGACAGAAGGGCAAACAAGTTGCAGATTAAGAGTGCTGTTGAAGAGCTGTATGATGTGACGGTAGACCAGGTAAACACCATGAATTTTAGTGGGAAAAATAGCTCGCGGTTTACCAAGAGTGGTTTGCTTACAGGAAGAACAAATTCCTTTAAAAAAGCAATCGTTACATTAGTGGAAGGTGAAACAATTGATTTTTACAGCAATATTTAGATAAATGGCTTTAAAGAGATACAAACCAACAACACCAGGTCAACGCTATAAATTAATTAGCGACTTTGATGATATAACGGCTAAGAAACCTGAAAAGAGTTTGCTGGCCCCCATCAAAAAGAGTGGAGGGCGTAACAGCCGTGGTAAAATGACTATACGCTACAGAGGTGGTGGTCATAAACGGCGGTACCGCATCATTGACTTTAAGAGAAACAAAGAGAATATTCAGGCCGAAGTAAAAACCATAGAGTACGATCCAAACCGTACAGCCCGCATCGCCTTGTTAGAATACAGCGACGGAGAGAAAGCATATATTATTGCACCTCACGGGCTTAAGGTAGGACAGAAAGTGGTTTCCGGCGCTGATGCCAGACCACAGGTGGGCAACACGTTGTACCTGAAGGATATCCCCTACGGTACAGTGATTCATAATATTGAACTGAATCCCGGACAGGGTGCCAAGATGGCGCGCAGTGCCGGCTCATATGCCCAGCTGCTTTCCCGCGAAGGAAAGTTTGCTATCCTGAAAATGCCCTCAGGCGAAATCCGCATGGTATTGCAGTCATGCAAAGCTACTATTGGTATGGTGTCGAATATCGACCACAGCATCGAAATTTCCGGTAAGGCCGGCAGAAGTCGCTGGAAAGGACGCAGGCCCAGAACACGTGCCGTTGTGATGAACCCGGTCGATCACCCGATGGGTGGTGGCGAAGGCAGAGCATCAGGTGGCTTGCCACGCTCCAGAAAAGGTATTCCCGCGAAAGGTTTTAAAACCCGCGAGAAGAAGAAAAAGACCAACCAGTATATCATCGAGAGTAGAAAGAAGAAGAAAAAATAATTTAAAGATAAAGAGTTATGAGTCGTTCATTAAAAAAGGGACCATATATATTTTTCAAGCTCGAGAAAAAGGTGCTTGCTATGCAGGAAGCCAAAAAGAAAAGCGTCATCAAGACCTGGTCAAGAGCATCGGTAATTTCGCCGGATTTTGTAGGACTTACTATTGCTGTGCATAACGGGAATAAGTTTATCCCGGTTTATATTACAGAAAACATGGTAGGTCATAAGCTGGGCGAATTTGCGCCTACACGCACCTTCAGGGGGCACTCGGGCAACAAGAAATGATAAAGGCAAATATTAAAGATAACGAATAATGGGATCTAAAAAACATATTAAGGCAGAGCAGCGCAAAGAAGCTAACAAACAACGATATGTTGCGCGTTTACGCAATTGTCCTAGCGCTCCGCGGAAAATGAGACTGGTAGCAGGTTTGATTCGTGGCATGGAGGTTAACAGTGCCCTCCAGGTGCTGAAACATTCGCCGCAGGCCGCTTCCGGATATTTCTACAAGTTGTTGCTTTCGGCTATCGCCAACTGGCAGGTAAAAAATGAAGGGGCGCGTATGGAAGATGCTAACTTGTATGTCAAAGAAGTGAGAGTGGACGGCGGACGTATCCTGAAACGTATCCAGCCTGCACCGCAAGGCCGGGCGCACAGGATTAGAAAACGTTCTAACCACACTACCATTGAAATAGCTAGTAAAGAAATTAATTTAAATAACGAATAAACACTGATGGGACAAAAAGCAAATCCAGTAGGTCTTAGGTTAGGTATCATCAAAGGTTGGGATTCCAATTGGTATGGTGGACGCAGGTTTGAGGATAAATTGGTGGAAGACCATAAAATACGTCAATACCTCAATGCCCGTTTAGCTAAGGCTGGTCTGGCAAAGATTATTATAGAACGTACCCTTAAGCTGGTTACCGTTACCATACATACGGCCCGTCCGGGAATGATTATCGGAAAAGGAGGCCAGGAGGTGGATAAGCTTAAAGAAGAGCTTAAGAAATTAACCGATAAAGACGTACAGATCAATATTTCTGAGATAAAACGCCCTGAAATGGATGCCGGGCTGGTAGCTAATGCCATTGCCAAGCAAATTGAAGGACGTGTCTCTTTCCGCCGTGCAGCGAAAACCTCTATACAATCTACTATGCGGATGGGTGCTGAAGGCATCAAAATATTAGTATCCGGTCGTTTAGGGGGTGCTGAAATGGCCCGCAACGAGATGTATAAAGAAGGACGTATTCCGTTGCACACCCTGCGGGCCGATATAGACTATGCCAGCGATGAAGCGCATACCACGTATGGATGCATCGGGGTAAAGGTCTGGATCTGTAAAGGAGAAATTTTTGGTAAACCTGAACTGGTTCCCACCGGAGATACAAAGAAAGCAAGTGGCCGCAGAGGAGGCCGCAAAGGTAAAAACAGAAGATAATAGGTACATTATCAAAAACAGGTAGCAATGTTACAACCCAAAAGACAAAAATATAGAAAGCAGCAAAAGGGCCGCATGAAAGGCAAAGCGCAGCGTGGCAATCAAATCGCCTTCGGTTCTTTCGGTATAAAAGTGTTGGAATCGACCTGGATAACAGGCCGCCAGATTGAAGCAGCACGACAGGCATTAACCAGGCATATGAAGCGTGAAGGCCGTTTGTGGATACGCATTTTTCCCGACAAACCCATATCCAAAAAGCCTGCTGAGGTGCGTATGGGTAAAGGTAAAGGAACGCCGGAGCTTTTTGTGGCGCCCGTCACCCCCGGACGTATTTTGTTCGAGATTGATGATGTGCCGGAAAAAGTAGCTAAAGAGGCACTGCGCCTGGCAGCACAGAAGTTGCCCATTCCGGTGAAATTCGTCGTGAGAACTGACTATTCAGAATAATTTTAAGGCAATGAAACAACAAGTTATAAGAGAACTATCATTAGATGAACTCCACGAGCGACTGGATGAAGAGCTGAAACGTTTTAACAAGCTTAAGCTCAACCATGCCGTATCGCCACTGGAGAACCCTAACCAGTTGCAAGAGGCAAGAAAAGATATTGCCCGCATGAAAACAGAAGTTAGGAAAAGACAATTAGAGGAACATCAATCAAATAATAAGTAATTCCGATGGAACGAAATTTACGTAAAGAACGAACAGGGCTGGTGGTCAGCAATAAAATGGATAAGACCATTGTCGTGGAGGTATCGCGCAAAGTGAAGCACCATATTTACGGAAAATTCATCAAAAAGCGCTCACGGTTTGTAGCTCACGATGAAGAAAATGACTGTAATATGGGTGACAAGGTGCAGATCATGGAAACGCGGCCACTAAGTAAGAGAAAGAATTGGAGATTAGTTAACATCATCGAAAGAGCTAAGTAATAAATTAAATTATGATACAACAAGAATCAAGACTTGCAGTTGCTGATAATAGTGGTGCTAAATCGGTTTATTGTATCCGGGTGCTCGGTGGTACCAAAAAGCGTTACGCTTCTATCGGTGACCTGGTTGTGGTAAGTGTGAAAAGCGCCGTTCCTTCCGGCAACATAAAGAAAGGGGCTATATCGAAGGCTGTTGTTGTGAGAACGCATAAAGAAGTGCGGCGTAAAGACGGATCGTATATCCGCTTTGACGACAATGCAGTGGTATTGCTCAACACTACCGACGAGATGGTCGGTACACGTATTTTTGGCCCTGTGGCTCGTGAATTACGTGAGAAGAATTTTATGAAAATCGTATCACTTGCACCAGAAGTGCTTTAAAAGAAAATTAAGAGATTATGGCAACGAAATTACATATCAAAAAAGGTGATAACGTTAAAGTGATATCCGGTGAATCGAAAGGTCAGCAGGGGCGTGTGCTCTCTGTAGAGTTGGATAAAAGAAGGGCTATAGTAGAAGGGGTAAATATGGTGAAAAAACACACCAAACCCAACGCCGAAAACCCTAAAGGGGGCATCATTAACAAAGAGGCGCCTATCCATATTTCTAACCTGATGGTAGTAGATGGAGCAGGTAATGCTACGCGTGTTGGCCGAAGAATCAATGAAAATACCGGTAACAGTGTTCGTTATTCAAAAAAGACAGGGGAGGAGATTAAATAATGAGCTACACACCGAGACTAAAACAAAAATACAACGAAGAGATTAAGGCCAAGCTCAAAGAGCAATTTGGCTACAGCAGCCCGATGGCTATCCCTTCTTTGAAAAAAATCGCCATCAATCAAGGGATTGGCGAAGGAATCACCGACAAGAAACTGGTGGATAAGGGCATTGATGAGCTAACACTCATTACCGGTCAGAAAGCCGTGCCCACCTATTCTAAAAAAGACATCTCTAACTTTAAACTGCGCCGCGGAATGCCTATTGGTGTTCGGGTAACTCTGCGCGGGGAGAAGATGTATGAATTTCTGGACAGGCTTATCAATGTGGCAATGCCCAGGATTCGCGACTTTAAGGGGATCAGCGATAAAGGTTTCGACGGAGGAGGCAACTTTTCCTTTGGATTAACCGAACAGATCGTTTTCCCTGAAATCAACCTGGATAATGTGAGTAAACTCAACGGTTATAATATTACTTTTGTAACCTCTTCGCAAACAGATAAAGAATGCTTTGCGCTGCTGAAAGAATTTGGTTTTCCATTTAAAAATCAAAAATAGAATATGGCTAAAGAATCAATGAAGGCGAGAGAAGTGAAAAGAGCTAAACTCGTCAAAAAATATGAAAAGAAAAGAGCTGAACTTAAAGCCGCCGGAGATTGGGAAGGCCTTCAGAAACTGCCCCGCAACGCTTCACCGGTAAGGTTGCACAACCGTTGCCAGCTTACGGGCAGGCCTAAAGGCTATATGCGACAGTTTGGAGTCTCCAGGATTAACTTCAGAGAGATGGCTTTGAATGGCCTGATACCAGGTATACGGAAAGCTAGTTGGTAATAAGTTACGAAATAAACAGAGAATCAAAAAAGATGATTACAGATCCAATAGCAAATTATTTAACACGAATAAGGAATGCCATCATGGCCAACCACAGGGTTGTAGAAATTCCTGCATCGAACCTTAAAAAAGGAGTAACAAAAATCCTTTTTGAAAAGGGGTACATCCTCAATTATAAATTTGAAGATGATAATGGTCCGCAAGGAACTATTAAAATTGCTCTCAAGTATCATCCGGCAAGCAAGATCTCAGCCATCAATAAAATTGAGCGTGTTAGCCGCCCCGGACTGAGAAAGTATAGCAATGGTAAAGAGTTGCCTCGCGTATTAAACGGATTGGGAATAGCAATCATTTCTACATCCCATGGAGTAATGACCGATAAAGAGGCCAGAAAATTAAATATCGGTGGCGAAATTATTTGTTACGTCAGTTAATCTAAAGGAGGTAGTATGTCAAGAATAGGAATACAGCCAGTAGCTATTCCCGAAGGAGTAGAGGTAAGTGTATCAAAAGAAAATGTAGTAACCGTAAAAGGGAGACTCGGCGAACTGCAGCAAAAAATCGACCCTGCCATCACTGTTGGAATGGAAGATGGAGAGGTAGTATTTAAAAGACAATCGGAACTGAAGCACCATAAAGCACTGCACGGGCTCTACCGCGCGCTTATCTACAATATGGTAGCAGGCGTTACCGAAGGGTTTAAAATAGAGCTCGAACTGGTAGGAGTTGGCTGGAGAGCCGATGTTAAGGATGATGTGTTGGATCTTACAATGGGCTTTTCGCACCATATCTATTTCCAGTTACCCGATATTGTTAAAGCCGAGAGCCTTACAGAACGGGGTAAAAATCCCATGATTACCCTCCAGTCTGTCGATAAGCAACTGGTAGGGCAGGTGGCTGCTAAAATACGGTCGCTGAGAAAGCCTGAGCCATACAAAGGAAAAGGCGTGAAGTATAAAGGAGAAGTATTGCGAAGAAAAGCTGGTAAGTCAGCTGCTTCAGCATAATAATATAAGTTAACAACCACCTGGTGTTTAGCCAGGGATGAAAATTCTTTAAAGAAAAGCAATGAAAAAAATAAAGAACAAAAAGGTTGCAAGCAGATTTAAAATCAAGAGGCGCGTAAGAAAAACGGTAATAGGTACTTCTGAATTGCCGCGGTTAAGCGTCTTCAGGAGCAATGCCAACATCTATGTGCAGCTCGTCGACGACTCAAAAGGGCACACCCTTTTGGCAGCATCTTCTCTTGACAAAGACATTGCAGCAATGAAAGGAACAAAGACCGAGGTAGCGAAAGCTGTTGGAAAGGCCATAGCAGAAAAAGCCAAAGAGCAGGGGCTCGAAAAAGTCGTCTTTGACAGGAACGGATTCAGATATCATGGTAGGATTAAATCGTTGGCAGATGGTGCCAGAGAGCAAGGACTTAAATTTTAATAAGATATGGCAAAAGTAAACGTAAAGAGGATAAAATCCAGCGAGATAGAATTTAAGGACCGGTTGGTCAGTATTCAGCGCGTGACGAAAGTTAATAAAGGGGGGCGCACATTCAGCTTCTCGGCAATTGTTGTGGTGGGGAACGAAAACGGCATTGTAGGTTTCGGATTAGGTAAAGCCAAAGAAGTTACATCAGCCATCGCTAAAGGCGTGGATGATGCCAAAAAAAACCTGCTCGAAGTGCCGGTAATTAACGAAACATTACCTCACGCACAAACAGGAAAATACAGCGGCGCAGAGGTGTTTATCAAACCAGCATCCCCCGGTACGGGAGTGATTGCCGGCGGCCCTATGCGTGCAGTATTAGAGAGTGTTGGAATAAGGAATGTTTTGGCCAAATCGAAAGGCTCCTCCAACCCTCACTCGGTGGTTAAAGCTACTATCGATGCGCTGGCACGTACACGCGATGCCAGGACTATAGCTGAACTGCGTGGCGTTGATTTAAATACGGTTTTTAACGGGTAGTACTTATTTTAAAACAACACAGCATGAAGAAAATAAAAATAACACAGATAAGAAGTCGTATCGACCAGCCATCCAGGCAAAAACGTACGCTGGATGCTCTGGGGCTAAAAAAAATGCACCAGACTAAAGAGGTTACGGCTACCCCGCAAATTGAAGGGATGATACGCAAGGTGCAGCATTTGGTAAAAATTGAAGAAGTATAATAACAGTTAATACGTTATAAGATATGGATCTAAGTAAACTAAAACCTGTTGAAGGATCAACAACCAATAGAAAGAGGATAGCACGTGGACAGGGTTGCAGCGGAGACACCGCCGGACGTGGCCACAAAGGAGCTAAATCAAGATCCGGATACAAAAGAAAATTAGGATTTGAAGGGGGACAGATGCCCATCTACCGCAGATTGCCTAAATATGGCTTTAAAAACAGAAACAGGGTCGTGTACCGACCTGTGAGCCTGGATAAACTGCAGCTCCTGGCCGATGAAAAATCCCTTCAGATTATTGATATTGATGTGCTGATAGCAAATGGGATGGCGCGCAGTAAAGACCTGATCAAAATTTTAGGCAACGGAGAATTGAAAGCTAAGTTGGATGTTAGTGCACATGCATTCTCTAAATCTGCTGCCGCAGCTATTGAAGCCCTGGGAGGCAGTGCCACAAAAATCGAAGTTTAATGAAGAGATTAATACAAACCATACGGAATATTTCTAAGATAGAAGACCTGAGAAAGCGGATCTTATATACAATAGGTATTATCCTTATTTACCGTTTAGGGGCTTATGTGGTAATTCCCGGAGTGGACCCGCACCAGTTAACGGCACTAGAAAATCAAACCAGCGGAGGGCTGTTGGGATTGCTCAATATGTTCTCAGGGGGAGCGTTCTCTAATGCTTCCATCTTCGCTCTGGGGATTATGCCTTACATCTCTGCCTCCATCGTTATCCAGTTACTGGGGATGGCCATACCTTACTTCCAGAAACTGCAGCGCGAAGGCGAGAGCGGACGGACTAAGATCAACCAGATTACCCGGTATCTTACGGTATTGATTACCGCTTTTCAGGCACCAGGATATCTGGCCAACCTGGTAAGGCAATTGCCGGCAGAGGCTATTACACCTTTTGATCCCAGCGTAACAAGTCCCACGACATTCTTCTGGATTTCTTCCACCATTATCCTGGTTTCAGGAACCATGTTTGTAATGTGGTTGGGTGAAAAGATAACAGATAAAGGAATTGGTAATGGTATTTCGCTGATTATCATGATTGGTATTATTGCAAGGTTACCATTTGCCCTGTTTGGTGAGTTTATCTCAAGGATGGAAGAACAAGGCGGCGGATTGGTTATCTTTGTTGTAGAGATAGCTATTCTGGTGTTTGTCATCCTGCTTACTATACTTTTGGTAAAAGGGACACGGAAAATACCGGTGCAGTATGCCAAGCGTGTTGTCGGAAACAAACAATACGGCGGGGTACGTCAGTACATTCCGCTTAAAGTAAACTCGGCAGGTGTTATGCCTATTATCTTTGCGCAGGCTATCATGTTCCTGCCGCTGACGTTAGCCGGTTTTGCTGAATCTGAAGCACTCACAGGATTTGCGCAGACGTTTACCGACATCAACGGCTTTTGGTATAACTTCGTTTTTGCACTGATGATTATCCTCTTTACGTATTTCTATACGGCCATTACAATTAATCCGCAGCAGATGGCTGAAGATATGAAGAAGAACGGAGGGTTTATTCCGGGTGTGAAACCAGGGAAGCGAACAATAGAATTTATTGACAATGTGATGTCGCGTATTACATTACCCGGCTCTATTTTCCTGGCACTGGTAGCCATTATGCCTGCTTTTGTCAGCCTTATAGGGGTTAATCAGCAGTTTGCCCAGTTCTACGGTGGTACTTCTTTGCTGATTTTGGTAGGAGTGATCCTCGACACATTGCAGCAAATTGAAAGCCACCTGTTAATGCGTCATTATGACGGACTTACAAAGTCCGGAAGAATTAAGGGGCGCAGTGCTATGGGCATGGGAGGCTAATCTGAAGAGAGAGATCGAAAGGATGTTGAAAAGAAAGAGTGACGAAGAGATAGAATTACTCAGAAAAAGTTCTTTGCTTGTTGGAAAGACGTTAGCCGAAGTGGCGCGCCACATCAAACCAGGTGTTAAAACAATTACGTTAGACGCCATTGCCGAGGAATTTATCCGCGACCATGGCGCCACACCGGGGTTTAAAGGATATGGTGGTTTTCCGGGTTCGTTATGTATTTCTGTAAATGACACTGTGGTACATGGCATCCCGGGAGAACAAGAGCTGAAAGATGGTGATATTGTTTCGGTAGACTGCGGAACAATTATTGAGGGCTATTATGGCGACTCGGCCTATACCTTTACCGTGGGAGAGGTTAGCAACGAAGTGGCACTGTTGCTGGAACGAACGAAGGCTTCCCTCTTCAAAGGCGTAGAGAAAGCCATAACAGGCAACCGTGTTGGCGATATAAGCTTTGCCGTGCAGGAGTATATTGAGCCTTTTGGTTATGGCATTGTAAGGGAATTGGTTGGGCATGGTATTGGTAAAACAATGCATGAAAAGCCTGAAATTCCCAACTACGGACGCCGCGGTACGGGGGCGAAATTGCCCAAAGGACTGGTGATTTGCGTGGAGCCCATGATTAATATGGGAACACGGCAGATAGTTCAGGAAGATGACGGGTGGACCATTAAAACAGGCGATAATGCCTACTCCGCACATTTTGAGTTGGAACTGGCTGTGAACGATGGTAAGGCTGACATTTTGACAAGTTACGATGAAATTGAAGAAGTACTTAACAGTAAGTAAATGGTAATAAAAATAATATGGTAAAACAACAGTCAATAGAACAAGACGGCACCGTTGTTGAATCATTAGGAAATGCAATGTTTCGTGTTGAACTGGAGAACGGACACGAAATCACAGCACATATTTCCGGCAAGATGAGGATGCACTATATCAAAATTTTGCCCGGCGATCGTGTGAAACTGGAAATGTCGCCCTATGATTTAACAAAAGGGCGTATCGTTTTTCGCTACAAGTAAATGCACTTTTATCGATAATAATATATTAGAAAATTAAATATCATGAAGACAAGAGCATCTATCAAAAAAAGATCTTCCGGCTGTAAAATTGTGCGGCGTAAGGGAAGATTGTATATTATAAACAAGAAAAATCCAAAGTTCAAACAAAGACAAGGTTAATTTAAATTAATTCGTAAAGTAATATGGCAAGGATAGCTGGTGTAGATTTACCAAATAACAAACATGGCGTTGTTAGCTTAACTTATATCTTCGGAATTGGTCCAAGCATGGCTGCAAAAATTCTCGACAAAGCAAATGTGGAGCATGCAAAAAAAGTGCAGGACTGGAACGACGATGAGGTTAAAAGCGTACGAAATATCATTAACGAAGAATTCACCGTAGAAGGGGAATTGCGTTCAGAAATCCAATTAAACATCAAGCGATTGATGGATATTGGTAGTTACCGGGGCATTCGCCACCGTACAGGATTGCCACTGAGAGGGCAAAGTACCAAGAATAACGCCAGAACCAGAAAAGGTAGAAAGAAAACAGTTGCCAATAAGAAGAAAGCAACGAAATAATTGACGAGTAAGAAATAAGACAATTATGGCTAAGACAACCAAGAGAACAAAAGGATCACGGAAACGTAAAGTTGCTGTCGACCCGGTAGGAAGAGCGTATATCAATGCTACTTTCAACAACATTATTATCTCGTTGACCAATGCAAACGGTCAGGTCATATCATGGGCTTCAGCCGGTAAAATGGGATTTAAAGGCTCTAAGAAAAACACACCTTATGCGGCGCAAACCGCAGCAGAAGAATGTGCTAAGAGTGCCTATGATATGGGATTGCGTAAGGTAAAAGTATATGTTAAAGGGCCCGGTAGCGGACGCGAGTCGGCCATCAGGACCATTCACACCTCAGGTGTTGAGGTTACAGAAATCCGCGATATTACGCCGCTGCCGCATAACGGCTGTCGTCCTCCCAAGCGCAGAAGAGTGTAACGTTTTGTTAACAAAAGTTTTATAAGAAAATATTACGAAAGTATGGCAAGATATATAGGTCCGAAAACCAAAATAGCAAGAAAATTCCGCGAGCCCATCTATGGCCCCGACAAGTATTTTGAGAAGAAAAAATACCCGCCGGGCCAACATGGCAACTCTAAGCGGAGAAAAAAACAATCTGAATACGGCCTCCAGTTGATGGAGAAGCAAAAGGCAAAATATACTTACGGTATCCTGGAGCGCCAGTTCCGTAAAATGTATAAAAAAGCAACACGGAAAAAAGGAATTACCGGCGAGTTGCTGCTTCAGATTGCTGAATCACGCCTCGACAATGTGGTATATCGTTTAGGTATTGCACCTACCAGAGCCGGAGCACGGCAATTGGTAACACACAAACATATTACTGTTAACGGTAATATTGTAAATATTCCTTCTTTTGAAGTAAGAGAAGGCGATCTGGTGGGGGTTAGAGAGCGCTCTAAGTCACTGGAATCTATAACGGAATCCCTGGCCACCAGAAAAAACCAGTTCGGATGGTTCGAATGGGATGACGACAAAATGTATGGTAAAATGATGCAATTGCCAACAAGAGAGCAAATTCCTGAAACAATAAGGGAACAGCTAATTGTGGAATTGTATTCAAAGTAATGCTGAATTAGCGCTATTATTAGTTAATTAACAAGGAATTTTATTTATGGCAATATTATCTTTTCAAAGACCCGAAAAGGTCATTATGAACGAAGCAGACGACTTTAAAGGAATCTTTGAATTTCGTCCTTTAGAACCTGGTTTCGGGATGACCATCGGCAATGCGCTGCGTCGTATCCTTATCTCTTCCCTCGAAGGGTATGCCATTACTAATGTGCGTATCGAAGGGGTGGAGCATGAGTTCGGAACTATCAAGGGTGTGGTGGAGGATGTTACTGATATCCTCTTAAACCTGAAACAAATCCGCTTCAAGCAACAACTCAATGACGAAACAAGTGAGAAAGTCCAGGTGGTTATCGGTGACCAGAAAACGTTTAAAGCCGGCGATATCAACAAATTCCTGAATGTCTTTCAGGTCCTGAATCCGGACCTTGAAATCTGTAATATGGAATCCTCTGTGAAGCTTACCATCGACCTGACCATTCAAAAAGGAAGAGGGTATGTGCCGGCAGAAGCAAACAAAGATGAAAACGCCCCGATGGGGACGATAGCTATGGATTCTATCCATACACCCATCAGAAATGTGAGTTATGATATAGAGAACTTCAGGGTAGAACAGAAAACCGACTACGAAAAACTGGTGATCGATATTCTGACTGATGGTTCTATTCATCCTAAGGACGCCCTCAAAGAAGCGGCTAAGCTCCTGATACTTCACTTTATGCTTTTCTCCGACGAGAAAATTACCCTCGACACGCAAGAGAAATCAGTAACCGAAGAGTTTGATGAAAACACCCTCCATACACGCCAGGTACTTAAAACTAAGCTGGTGGATATGGACCTCTCTGTCCGTGCACTCAACTGCCTGAAAGCAGCTGATGTGGAAACGATTGGTGAGTTGGTGGCTTTCAATAAGAACGATCTGCTGAAGTTCAGAAACTTCGGTAAAAAGTCGCTGGCAGAACTGGAAGAGCTGATTAAGTCTAAAGGACTGGATTTTGGGATGAACGTAGCAAAGTATAAATTAGATAAGGATTAATCGAGATGAGACACAGAAAGAAATTCAACCACCTGAAACGTACCAGGGCCCATCGCCGGGCGATGTTGGCTAACATGGCCTCGTCGCTGATAATGTATAAACATATTCACACTACGCTGGCAAAAGCCAAAGCATTGCGTCCGTTTATAGAACCTTTGATTACCAAAGCGAAAGATGATTCTACACACTCACGTCGTATAGTTTTCTCTTCGTTGCATAACAAAGAGGCCGTTAATGAGCTTTTCAGGGAAGTGGCTACCAAAGTGGCCGACCGTCCGGGTGGATACACACGCGTTATCAAGTTAGGAATGCGACAGGGCGACAGCGCTGAAATGGCGATGATTGAACTGGTGGATTATAACGAAAATCTGTTGACAGAGCAGAAGAGCGAGAAAAAGTCGGGTCGTCGCACACGTCGTGCCGGCAAGAAAGCTACCGATGAACCAAAACAGGAAAAAGTAGAAGCTCCGGCAGAAGAGAAGGCCCCAGAAGCAGAGCAGGTTTCGCAGAACGAGGAAAACTCCAAAGAGGAGCCTGAACAAGAGGCGGCAGCTCAGGCAGAGACTGAAGCAAAAGCCAAGGAAGAGCCTGCTGAAGAGAAGAAAACAGAAAAAAAGCAGGAACAAGAGCCTGAAGACGAGAAAAAATCAGAGGAGCAATCTGACCAAAAAAAGAAAGACGATAAGTAGTAGTCATCACTTAATACGTTTAGTAACCCGGAAATACTACTTTAGTGAGTGTTTCCGGGTTTTTATTTTGGTTGTTTTGCTGCTCTTGAATCAGGATAATCGCTTATTATCTCTAAGTAAACACATGACCACCTAAGCATGAAAACTCTCACCATATTCTAATCTTTTTCCATAACTTTGCGATTGGAATAAGCGTCAAACCAAACTAATACTTTAGCGTGCTCACATTCGACGGAATCATAGTACTGATTGTCATAGCTTTTATCATAGTATCGCTTTATGTAGAAATTATAGGCCCTGCTTTCACTTTTGTGGTAGGGGTAGTGGTGCTGGGTTTCTTTGGCATTTTAACCCCCAAGGAGATCCTGCAAGGGTTTTCCAATGAACAGATACTGGTAATCATTATGCTGTTGCTGTTGGGAGATATTTTCCGGAAAACAGCGGTCATCGATCGGCTCTTTGATCGGATGTTTCAAAAGGCACACACCTACAAAGGCTTTATGGCCCGGATGATGGTAACAATAGCCTCCATGTCGGCATTTCTAAACAACACTCCCCTGGTTGCCATTATGATGCCATATGTGCACCGCTGGTCGCGCAACCACAATATTAACCCTTCTAAGCTGCTGATTCCTCTGTCTTATGCGGCTATCCTCGGTGGCTGCATAACCCTCATAGGCACCTCTACTAACCTTATTGTTAATGGATTGGTGGTTGACCAGAAGATATTGCCGGAGATGCAGCCCTTAGGACTTTTTGAGTTTGCCTGGGTCGGGGTTCCTATGATGATATTCGGATTAATATACCTGATGTTGTTCAGCAACCGCCTGCTGCCGGATAAAGAAGACGTGGTGGCAAAATTTACACAAAAACCCCGCGAGTATCTTGTAGAGGTGCAGGTGCGCGAAAATTCTCCTATCTGTAATAAAACTATCGAAAAAGCACAGCTAAGAAATCTGGAAGGGCTTTACCTGGTGGAAATACGGAGGGAAAGTGAATCCATCACAGCAGTGAGCCCCGGCGAAGTGATACGCAACAACGATATCCTGGTGTTTGCAGGAAACACGGAAACCATTGCCGATATGGTTAATTCCAATAATGGATTAGTACCTATGCAGGTGGGGATGTTCAGCAGGAAAAACCATACGGAAGTACGTGAAGTAGTTATATCGCACAACGCCACACTTATTAACAAAACAGTGCGGGAAGCTTTTTTCCGCGGAAAATATGATGCGGCGATTATCGCAATCCACCGTAACGGCGAACGTGTTTCCGGTAAGATTGGTGATGTGCGGCTGAAAGCCGGGGATGTGCTCCTGCTGCTAACAGGGGAGGATTTCAATGACAGGGCGGCCGACACACGCGATTTTTATAACATCTCTAAAGTGCGCGATTTCAGGAAACTTAAGACTTATGAGTCGGTGATTATGATTGGTGGTACCATTGCCGCAATCACCTTGTCGGGATTGGGTTATACTTCACTGTTTCTTGCCCTGGCGGTGCTGCTCATGACTATCTTGCTGTTCAGGATAGTTTCACCCAAAGATTTACCCAAAAGCATTGATTATAACCTGGCGCTAATTATCGCCATGTCGCTGGCCTTAGGTAATGCCATGACAAAAACCGGGGTGGCAGAGCATATTGCACATTTTGTTATTAGTGTGTTCAAGCCTTTTGGCGATATTGGGTTGCTGGCAGGGATATATATGATTACAGCCCTTTTGGGAGCTTATATCACCAATAAAGCTTCGGTGGCGTTGATCTTTCCTATCAGCCTGACCATGGCGGTAGATCTGGGATATAACCCGCTGCCGTTCGTGCTGGTGGTCTCCTTTGCTTCTGCAGCTAATTTTATCACCCCCATAGGATATCAGACCAACCTGATGGTGTATGGTCCCGGAAACTACTCATTTAAAGACTTTGCCAGGATAGGAACGCCACTTACGGCTATCTATATGGTAGTAACTATTTTTATGTTATGGCTCGTATACCTCTAAGTGCGGGGCTTGGCTAAATATAATAAAATAAAAAAATAAACAACAGGAAACCAGAAACGTTAAACAGCAAACATAAACTTTTATGCTATACAACCAGCTTTTATATACCGCTGTCAAGGCTGCCTTCAGGGCAGGAAATGAGATTATGGACGTCTACCGGACAGCAGATTTTGGTGTGGAGACCAAAGATGATAACTCTCCGTTAACCCGGGCCGATAAGGCTGCCGATAAAGTTATTAAAGATCTGCTGGACGATACCGGCATCCCCGTTTTGAGTGAAGAGGGTAAAGCTATTGCTTATGAAGAGCGTAAGCAATGGCAAAAATTCTGGCTGGTCGATCCTCTGGACGGCACCAAGGAATTCATAAAACGGAATGGGGAATTTACCGTAAATATCGCTCTTGTTGAAGGAGGCAGGCCTGTGGCAGGAGTGATTTTTGTGCCGGCCACCAAAGAGATTTATTTTGCCTCGGAGTTTGTGGGCTCCCGCAAGATAGAAGGATACCATAAAGAGATTATCCTCGACCAGATGATCCATGAATCAAAGGAATTGCCGTTGGTAAAGGGCAGAAACGTATATACTGCGGTGGCAAGCCGTTCGCATATGTCGCCGGAAACAGAAGCCTTTATAGATAAAAAAAAGGAAGAGCACGGAGACCTGGAGATCATTTCAAGAGGAAGCTCCCTGAAGTTGTGCATGGTAGCTGAAGGGAAAGCGGATATTTACCCGCGCTTTGCCCCTACTATGGAGTGGGATACTGCCGCAGGGCATGCCATCGCCGCCATATCGGGGGCCACCGTCATCAATCACGAAACGGGAGAACCGCTGAAATACAATAAAGAAAACCTGCTGAACCCATGGTTTGTGGTGGAGCGAAAAAGGTAGTAAGCAATTATATAAAACAATATGTCAGTTAATTAATCAGCAAAAGAAACGTAAGTGTTAAAGGATTTTTATAATTTCGAAGCCTGAAAAATCCTCACTTGTAAAACACATCGCACATGAATAAAAAAACCCACGAAATCCATCCTGTTTTTGACCAGATTTTAAAGCGGGAAGATAAAGAAAAGCTGCTGAATCAGCGGTCAAAGGTAATATGGTGTACCGGTCTCTCAGGGGCAGGCAAAACAACACTGGCCAAAAATCTTGAGAAAGCCCTGCATGCCAAAGGACATCTTGCCCAGGTGCTTGACGGCGATAACATCCGAACAGGCATCAACAACAACCTGGGTTTTACGGAGACAGATCGTATCGAGAATATCCGCCGCATTGCCGAGGTGAGCAAGCTGCTTATTCAAAGTGGCGTCATCACCATAAACAGCTTTATTTCCCCTACCTCCGAAATCCGTCATATGGCCATGGATATTATCGGCAAAGAAAACTTTATCGAGATATATGTCAATGCCTCGCTGAGTGTTTGTGAAAGCCGCGACACCAAAGGACTTTATAAGAAAGCACGCGAAGGCAAGATCAAAAATTTTACGGGGATAGACGCTCCTTTTGAGGGGCCGGAAAACCCTGACGTGGAGATCAATACCGATAAGCTTTCTATTGAAGAATCCCTGCAAAAGGCCATGGATTATGTGCTGCCGAAAATCACTTATAAATAATTTGAAAAATAATAAATAGTAGAATATATGGATAATTACACGCTCACACACTTGCGTCAGTTAGAGGCCGAGTCGATACACATTATCCGGGAGGTGGCTGCGGAGTTTGAAAACCCCGTGATGCTCTACTCTATCGGGAAAGATTCTTCGGTGATGGTTCGCCTGGCCGAAAAGGCCTTTGCTCCCGGCAAGGTACCTTTCCCGCTGATGCATATCGACTCTAAGTGGAAATTCAGGGAGATGACCCAATTCCGCGACCGCTATGCTAAAGAAAAAGGCTGGGATCTGATAGTACACTATAACAAAGAGGGCTTTGAAAGCGGTGTTGGCCCGTTCACCCATGGCAGCAAGGTGCATACCGATATTATGAAAACGCAGGCGCTGCTGCAAGGGCTCACTAAGTATGGTTTCGACGCTGCCTTTGGAGGCGCCCGCCGCGATGAGGAGAAGTCACGCGCCAAGGAGCGCATATTCAGCTTCCGCGATAACTTCCACCAGTGGGATCCCAAAAATCAGCGCCCGGAGTTGTGGAACATCTACAACGCTAAGGTGCATAAAGGAGAGTCTATCCGCGTTTTCCCTCTGTCGAACTGGACCGAGCTCGATATCTGGCAGTATATCCGCCTGGAGGAGATCCCTATTGTGCCGCTCTATTTTGCCAAAGAAAGGCCGGTAGTGGAATACAGCGGCGCTCTGGTGCTGGTGGATGATGACAGGATGCCCAAAGAGCTGGCAGCCACCGCAAAAATGCGTAAAGTGCGCTTCCGTACCCTGGGGTGTTATCCCCTTACGGGGGCTGTGGAGTCTGATGCCGACACCGTGGAAAAGATCGTAGAAGAGATGATGACCACTACCCAGTCAGAACGTACCACCCGCGTCATAGACTTTGACCAGGACGCCTCCATGGAGCAAAAGAAAAGAGAAGGTTATTTTTAACGTGATTAGTCTAAAAGTGAGTGGTTAATAGTGGAATAGTTAATTTATATAACTGTAAATGAATAAAGTACAGAAATTATGAATGATAATAACAAATTTGGTGGTATTGAAAACCTTGATGTGTATAAAGGTGCTGTTGAGATTTCTGATGAAGCATGGATAATATTTAATACTCTGTCAAAGAATTTTCAGTATCACATAGGCAATCAATTTCTGGATGCCGCAGACTCTATAGGCGCTAATATTTCTGAGGGATATGGTAGATACCACTACAGGGAATCCATCAATTTCAACAATTTTGCAAGAGGTTCGGCATTTGAAACCCGTTATTGGTTAAGTCGTTTGTATAAAAGAAGTTTCATTAATGAATCAACTTCTAACGTATTAAATAATTTACTGGAATCTTGTATTGCAAAAATAAATGGTTATAACAGCTACCTGGGAAATAAACTCAAAGACCAACATTAAGCATGAAAGGAATTATCACAAATCAACTATTTGACGATTCACTAATCAACTATTCACCAATCTACAATTAAAACACTTCAATAATGACACCACAAGAAACATTAGATATAAAAGAATTCCTCGACCAGGATGAGCAGAAGGATTTATTACGACTGCTTACGGCCGGGTCGGTAGATGATGGCAAATCAACACTCATCGGAAGGCTGCTGTTCGACAGCAAAAGGCTTTATGAAGATCAGCTGGCGGCGCTGGAGCGCGATAGCAAAAGGGTAGGGCATGCCGGGGAAGAGATCGATTATGCTCTGCTACTCGATGGCCTCAAAGCAGAGCGGGAGCAGGGTATCACAATTGATGTGGCCTACCGCTATTTCTCCACCAACAAAAGAAAGTTTATCATTGCCGACACCCCCGGCCACGAGCAGTATACCCGGAATATGATTACCGGAGGCTCCACTGCCAACCTGGCTATCTTGCTGGTAGATGCCCGCCATGGGGTCATCACACAAACCAAGCGCCACACCTTCCTGGTCAACCTGCTGGGAATACAGCATGTGGTGGTGGCGATTAACAAAATGGACCTGGTGGATTACAGCGAAGAGACTTATGAAAGGATCATTGCAGACTATAAGAAATTTATTACCGGGTTGCAAATCCCCGATGTAAACTTTATCCCTATGTCAGCCCTTAATGGCGATAATGTCGTGGATAAGTCAGACCGCATGCCCTGGTACCACGGAGAGTGTATGCTCGAATTCCTGGAGAACGTACATGTGGGCAGCGACCGGAATTTTAAGGATATGCGCTACCCTGTGCAGATAGTAAACAGGCCCTCACTGAACTTCCGCGGATTTGCCACCACGCTGGCATCCGGCGTTATTCATCAGGGTGACGAGGTGATGGTGCTGCCCTCGAAAAAGAAATCGAAAGTTCAAAGGCTGATTGGGGCTAGTGGCGACCAGGAGTACGCCTTTCCTCCGCAAGCCGTAACCATTACCCTGGAAGATGAGATCGACGTCTCGCGCGGCGATATGATAGTGCATCCCGACAATCAGCCACGGGTAGAACGTCACTTTGAGGCTACATTGGTGTGGATGGACGAAAAGCCGATGAACCCTGAGACGCAGTTTTATATTAAGCATACCACCAACACTACTAAGGCGCGCATCGATAAGATACGCTATCGCGTGGATGTTAATACTTTGGAAAAGAAAGCGCCGAAAGGTTTCGAGCTCAACGAAATTGGCAGGGCAGTGATTACGACCATGAAGCCACTGTTTTTCGACCCGTATGAAAAAAATGCCACCACAGGCTCTTTCGTATTGATTGATCCGGTGTCGCACAATACCAGCGCCGTGGGAATGATTATCGATAAAGTGCCGGAAGAAGACCTGCCATCGCGCATCACCGACATGGACCGGGAAAAGATCAGCCAGGGGATGTCATTGGTATCCGACAAGGCCCGACAGAAGTTTTATAACCAGAAAGGACACACTTTGTGGATAACCGGACTGCACGGCTCCGGGAAAAATGAGCTGGCATACACGATAGAGAAGTACCTCTTTGACATGGGTGCTACCGTGGTGCTGATGGATGGCAGCACAGTGCGTTCCGGATTGTCGCGGGAGCTGGACTTCAGCGCAGCCGACAGGGCCGAACATCTGCGCAGGGTAGCTCATGTAGCCCGTATCCTGAATGACCAGGGTATTATCACGATCTGTTCGTTTATCTCTCCCGCCGATGATATTCGCGGGCAGGTAAAGGAGCTGATAGGCAAAGAGCGGGTGCACACCGTGTATATGGATGCGGATGTGGAGTTTTGCCGCAACAATAAGCCTGAGCTATACAAAAAAGCAGACAAAGGCGAAATTGAACATATGCCGGGGGTGGACAGCGAATACCAGAAGCCCGCAAGTCCCGATATCGTGATGAAACCAGAGGAAAACGGCAAAAACCCGGAGAAGATTATAGAATATCTCAACAAGCAGGGAATCTTTCCACTGCACGAATAGGGTGGTTTTAGCCGCATATTTTACCGGAAGCCTGCAAGATTATTCTTGCGGGCTTTGTTGTTGATAGGCAGAAAAAATGGATATTGCGGAGCCCTGAAACGCATCAATGGCAATGGCATTATCTCAGGGTTTCAGCCTGACGGATGATGCTTTACGTCCTGAATATCATACACGGCGTTGCCTTATGCTTTGCTATTTGAGTCTTAGCCTCTTTGTGGCAATAATAAGAAAGGTGGTATGAGGGTACAAAGGTTCACAAAAAGAGCGTTGTAATTCATTAGTGGAAAAGATGATGGCTTGATATATAAAACCCAAATTGAGCGATTCTCGCTCACGATAAAGAAATTGTAAGCATTTCACCTTCCCGTAATTCTGCGGGACAGGCTGCCCATTCGGTGAAATACAACAATTTCTAAATCGGGGTTAAACCTAAGTAAAGCGCTTTTTCACTTTGTTCAAACCGCTCAACTTAGGTAAAATATAACTGAAAGCGTCAACAAATGATTAATGCTCATCCTCTTAAAAGAGATGCGAAACCTCATTTGATAACTAACCGTACCGGTGAAATCTGCTCCTTGCATCGCATTTCGCCGGGCAGGTAACCGATAACCGACAGGTCTTCAATACCTTGGTTAACCAGAAAGAGCTATTGAAATTTTCGATGCAGCTATTCCTCCCTGGCATTGATAAACAAAATTATATTTCTTATTTTTGTTGCATACAGGAGTTGATGATAAGCGCGGTTACTGTTATTCTTTTTTAGCGGTAATATATGCTTTGTTTGGTCATGGTGGTAATATGGCCATTAGCGTTAGTAAGAGAACTTAAAAATACTGTTCTATTGGGATTAGGAATCTTGTTATTATAATGAGTTATCTGATTTGGAACAGTAGAAAGGCGCTAAAGTCTGCCCTTAAAAAATCTTCTACTGCAGAGGATAATATCAGGGGTTTAATTAATGCTTTACGCGAATATGAGTGAAAGGATTCAGATCAGGCTGTAACTCTTAAATGTCAGAGGTCTGATTTAGTTTAAAAAATTATTAAAATTGTTTGCAATGGTTCAACAGGAAATTAGTCAGAAGAATACGAAGAAAGAAATTCTTGAAGCTTACGAACAACTCAGGGATAAACTCAAAGCCGAAAAACAGGAGGGGCCGCAGGAAGTTCAAAAGCAAAAGCATGCGGCTCAAGTAGTGAAAGATGCCGGCGAGATGGTACCTGACAAGGTAATGAAAGGCATTTCAGACCTCAGGATAGAGCTTAACCAGTCGCTGGAAAAGGTGGCAGACAAAGTAACTTCAGAGTACCATAAGCTTACAAAGATACAGGAGGCAATAGCCACAGAAGAACAGAATTTGAAAGATGCTTATGCCATAAACCGGGAAGCAGAATCGCTCGCAGCGCTCATTGAAGCACAAAAAGAAAAAAAAGCGGCTTTCGAGAAGGAAATAGAAGAAAAGCGGGAAGAGTGGGAATACGAAAAGAAACGCACCGAACAGAAGTTAAAGGAGGAAAAGGAGCAGAGAGAAAAAGAAAGAAAACGCGAAGAAGAGGATTATCAGTATAAACTAAAGCAGAGACGCCAGAAAGAAGAGGATGATTATCAGCTTAAAAAAGAGCACCAGGAACGCGAGTTAAAACAAAAGCGCGAGGCTTTTGAAAAAGAGATACAGGAGCGTGAACAAGCTGTAAAAGCGGTGGAAGAGGAGCTTAAATCGCTTCGCCAGCAAGTGGAGAGTCATCCTGATGAACTGGAACAGGCTGTGAAACAAAAAGAGAAAGAAGTAACACAAAAACTTGAAGAAAAGTATAGCTTCGAAAAGCAACTTCAGAAAAGGGAATTCGATGGTGAATTGAAACTGAGGGAGCAAACTATCAAGACATTAGAATCCAAAATAAAAGATCAGGATAACCTCATTAATCAGCTTTATAAGAAAGTGGAAAATGCCGATACTAATGTTAAAGACATTGTGCTGAAGGCTATTGAAAGTTCAGGAAGATATCCTTCTCAGATGAAATCCGAATCAGAAGGCATTTCAAGAAACCGGACAACAAATGTTAATGAGGAATAGTGCTTTCATAATAATAGGAGACTGAATAGCAACAATTCCCGGAGCTATCTTCATGAGTTGAGGGATAAATAATACCTAAGTTGAGCGGTTTGAACAGCCTGTCCCGACTTATTTTCCGGGAAAGTGAAAAAGCGCTTTACTTATCCCGAAGCTTCGGGACCGATTTAGAAATTGTTGTATTTCACCGAATGGGTAGCCTGTCCCGCAGAATTGCGGGAAGGTGAAATGCTTACAATTTCTTTATCGTGAGCGAGAATCGCTCAATTTGGGTTAAAGAAACAAAGCCCCATCGAACACCGGCTGGAAGCCGGCGATCCATGGACCCCCGCTGGCGCGCGTTTGCAACGCGTGCCGCATACTCCCGGCGTTTGTAACGCCTGCCTCCAACCTGCCAGCCAAAAACTATCTAATTCTCTTGTTTGATTATCTTAGCAGAAGGAAACTAAATTGCAAAATATGGAGCCGCAAACACGGGCAGAAGATTGGCATCAATCCCTGGCACAGAACGAACGTCTTTGCAAAACCATTGCAGAGCACTTCGGGTGGATGTATAGGGTAATACCTGTGGAGAAACAGAATCTCTGCATCATAAACACGGGTCGTTGTTGGGTATCGCTGCCACATATATCATATGGAGGTGTGAGCGGAGATGTGGATATTAATGAGCTTTTAACTATAAATGGACTCTCCGGCGGGCGCTGGCAAGTCAGAGGGCCACAACCTTTTTCATCGTACTATCGTAACGACAAGGTGAGTAGTTATTTAATGCTGGCACCGGAGGTGAAGAGACAGATGAAAATCCTGTCATCAGGAGTGCGTCGGAAAATACATAAAGCACAAAGAAGTGCAATTCATGTCAGCAGGGGTGGTGAAGAACTCCTGGAAAATTTCTACAGCGTGTATACGCGCAACATGCACCGGCTGGGGGCACCAGCCTTGTCTAAAGATTTTATCCGTTCGATACTCCGCAATTATCATGACGGATACGAGCATACGGCCCGTCTGTTTGTGGCCTGGAGCGACAGAAAACCCATAGGAGCTGCTCTTTTGCTGGGTGCAGACCGTAGCTATGAAAACCTGCTTTTTGGCAGCCTGAGAAAATACAACCGATACTATACTACCTACCTGCTGCATTGGGAGATGATACAATATGCAATAAAACAGCAGGGAACGGTCTATTCGTTTGGGCGCAGCACCAAAAATAGCGGCGTACATCGCTATAAGCAGCAGTGGGGCACTAAAGAGCTGCCCATTTTCCAGAGTTACTCCCATCCCGCAAAGAATAGTATTAAAGACCTGAAATTTCTCGCCAGCCTCTGGCGCCTGCTGCCTTATCCTGTGGCTAAAGCTATAGGCCCCTGGTTTGCCTGGAGGATATATTAAAGGGAATTAGCTGTATTTGTTATGAAAGCACTTAGCCCACGGAAATCAAGGGAGCTGTACAATCAATTCCGTACAGCAATTACTATCCTTTTTGCCCGGTGGATTTTGCAAAACTGCTTTAGTTTGAAAAATATTACTTCGGCTGGATTAATTCCGGTTGGCTAAGATTACAAGTGCCTGTATTTCTTTCAGGCTTATAATTTCCTGAAATGCTCATTCCAGAACACCCACTCGGCGAAGATGACCACATAGAAAAAGGGGCGCAAAATCCACATATGAATAAAGTCCCAATGTTGCGGCCATACAAACAATACCAGCGACAGGATGACAATGCGCGAAATATTGACGATGTACATGATAACTAAAGCCGTAGGTATATACCAGGCCTTATGTTTCCAGGGGCCGGGATAGAGGAGAAACAGGAAGATGATCTGATAAAACTGCTTCAGCCCCGAGCAACTGGGCAGCACAGCCACATAGCCTGTGCCAGGAAAGGTGAGGGTGTTGTCCATGGCAATATGCCGATACCCAATAAAATCGAGAAACCAGGAGCTTTGCAGGAAAGTTTGATGGGCCAGCCAGTCTGCCACCTCTGGCAGGAAAGCCATAAAGCCACCTGCATTAGCGGATTTCCAGATGCCATTCCACCACAGCCAGTGCAGTCCATATGTTATCACCGCAAAAATAAATACATCCACCAGAGTTTGCAGATGGTATGTCTTAATTAACTTGGTAAATTGACGGTACACAGTTATTATTTTCTTAAATTTGCAGCCAAGATACAAAATGTGATGTATATTTTAACCTTTGATGTGGAAGAGTGGTTTCACATTCTCAATCATCCTGCCACAAAATATCCTGCTCAGTGGGAGACTTTTGAGCCGCGTATTGAAGCTAATACAGAGAGGAGTCTTCGTATATTCGGAGAAAGTGATAAGAAAGCTACCTTTTTTATATTGGGCTGGATAGCGGAGAAATATCCTGGTATTGTGAAGAAGATTCTTGCGGCCGGACATGAGATTGGATTACACTCCTATGCCCATCAGTTGATTTTTGAGCAGACCAGGGAGGAGTTCAGGGAAGATCTGAGGCGATCGGCAGGAGTGCTGGGAGATATTTCCGGAGTGCAGCCAACGCTATACCGCGCTCCGGGATTTTCCATTACTGAGGATACGTTGTGGGCGCTGGAGATACTTATGGAAGAGGGGATAAAAACAGATGCTTCTGTATTTCCCGCCCGGAGGCAGCATGGGGGCTGCAGCACCTTGCCGGGAAAGGAGCCTTACCAGATCGCCTGCGGGGGGATGACCCTTAAAGAGTTTCCGGTGAATACGGTAAATGTCCTGGGACAAAAAGTGGTGTATTCCGGAGGAGGCTATTTCAGGGCCTGGCCTTATGCCTGCATAAAACAGATGAGCAGAAAAGCACCCTATGTGATGACCTATTTTCATCCACGTGATTTTGACACACGGCAGCCGTTAGTGCCCGGATTGCCGCTCCACAGGAGAATAGTCTCCTACCTGGGCATCAAAGGAGCTGAGGCCAAATTAGTAAAATGGTTGCAGGCTTATGACTTTATCAATATGAGCACCGCAATGAATCAGATCAAATGGGAACAACAACCCACTATAGCAATCGAACCCTTTTTTGAAGAACGGAAATAGGTGTGGGCACTTTTTTATTTTGCAGAAAGTAATAAACCCCGCGGATGTGCAATAATTGGAGACTTCTTTTTTGAATTGATTATTTCGTAATTTTGTCATGATTTGAAAGAAAAGCTATGATCGAAAACATTCTGGAGATTACAAGTGTAAAAATTAGCATGAGCTTTATAACTTCGTTTATAGTTACTTATTTTTCAATTCCTTCTATTGTAGCGGTGGCCAAGGCTAAACAATTGTATGATGTGCCCAATGGAAGAACATCTCATCTGAAAGCCACACCGACTTTGGGAGGTCTTGCCATTTTTTCGGCCATTATGATTACTATACTGGTGTTTTTTGACTTTACACACTTTCCTGATATGCAATTCGTGATGGCAGGATCGATTATCATATTTTTTATTGGAATGAAAGATGACATCTTATCCATTTCCCCCAATAAGAAATTGATTGGGCAGATCATTGCGTCCTTAATAATAATTATATTGGGAGATATCCGCTTTACTCACCTGCATGGCTTTTTTGATTTTACCTATATCGCTTATTGGCCCAGTGTTTTACTAACGCTTTTTGTGATGATTGTAATAATCAACTGCTTTAATCTTATTGATGGAATCGATGGGCTGGCATCAGGGGTGGCAATAGTTGGCACTCTGGCTTTTGGTGCATGGTACGGGCTGGTGCAAGACTGGGAATATATGTCTGTTAGCCTTGCATTAACAGGAACACTGGCTGCTTTCTTCTATTTCAATGTGTGGGGTAAAAAAAACAAGTTATTTATGGGGGATGCCGGATCGTTGTTGCTTGGCTTATTTATGGCGGTCCTGGTGATCCATTTTAATGAATCAAATATTTATCTGGACAGGCCTTACAGGGTGCAAGGAGCTCCTGTGGTCTCTTTTGGTATTTTGATTATCCCGCTATTTGATACTTTGCGTGTTTTTGTTACACGTATTATGAGTAATAAATCCCCGTTTAGCCCCGATAAGGGCCATGTGCATCACAGATTACTGAAACTCGGAAGCAATCACTTGCAGGCAACGCTTATCCTGATGGGTGTTAACGTCGTTTTTATTATCATAGTTTTTGCGTTACATATGATACCTTTAGAGCCCCTGATGTTGCTATTGTTTTTACTGGCCACACTGCTTTCTTATGTCCCGGTTTTTATCCTGAAGAGTCGCAATAAAGATATCTCCTGATGCCTTTGTGGAATAAGATACTGTTTATAATACTTTATCTGTTTCCTGTTATGGTATTCAGTCAGCAGTGGTTCATGCCTTCATATAAGGCAGGATTTGCCGAAGATACTGCCACAGCAATCTTATACCCTGCTTTCGGGGAGATTGACCTGAAACAGGGGGATTCTTCACGGTCATATTTGCACCGGAAGATGTTCATGGAAAACTTTATCGGGCTGCAAAAAGAAGGACTGGTATTAGCTCTGAATCCTTTGATGAACTTTTATGGTGGAACTTCCTCCCGCAAGGAGAACATCATTTATCGCAACACCAGAGCTATACAAATTAAAGGTGCGCTGGGAAAGCATGTGGCTTTTAAGACCTCCTTTTATGAAACCCAAATGAATAGCCCGGAATGGATTGATGGTTTTTACAGGAAGTTTGGTGTCTTTCCTGGTGAGACCAATGCCAAAGGATATGGAGAGGATGGCTATGATATTGGATCAGTGTACAGTGCCTTTGCAGTACATCAGTCGTGGGGTAAAATGCGGATGGTGTTTCGCGGGGGATATGATAACCTGTTTATCGGGACGGGTTTTCGCAGTCTCTTCCTTTCAGATTTTAGCCTTCCCTTTTTACACGGAGCGATGCATCTGCAATATGGCAGGTGGCAATACTTGCATCTTACAGCCAGCCTGCAAAACCCTAATTTCAGGAATGTGATGCAGTTAGAAACATCACGTAGACCCAGTACAGCTCCTTATCAGAAAAAAACTATGACGCTGCACTATCTCCGCTACCGACTTGCAGAATCGGTAAGCCTGGGCCTCTTGGAAGGCGTCATATTTCGCGTGGCCGATTCTGCTGAGCGCCGGTTCTCCATGCAGTATCTCAACCCGGTGATTTTCTCCAATGTTGCGGCGTATGGCCTTAATCATAATAATAATGTGATGATAGGCGCAGATATGCATATTTCGTGGAGTATAAAGTTCACAACTTATTTACAGTGGCTTCAGGACACAAAAAACAGTGAGGGGACCGCAGTACTGGCTTCAGTGCGGTACCGGGGATCCTCTTTTAAGGCTTTAGTTGAAGGGTCGCATTTGGGTAATGAAGTGCTGGCCCATCGCGACCCGCGGCAGTCGTATACGCATTTTAATCAACCGCTAACACACCCCGCCGGTGCAGGGGTGGATGAGCTGGTGATAGAGGCAGGGTATCGCTATCAGCGATTCATCATGGATACCAGAGTCGTCATACAGCAAAAAAGGCATAACGTGGATTATAATATTCCGACGGAGGTAACCGGTGAAACGATTCATCACACTTTTTATGATGCTACTTTGCGGTATATCCTAAACCCTTCTACGCGGTTACAACTCTTTGCCAATATATTGGAATATCATGGCCCCGAAGGGCAGGAACAATTCTTTCGGATAGGCCTCAAAACTCAGTTGCGTCGTGAATATATGGCAGTCACTGAGTAGATTATCAAAAATGGACGGGGAACAATAACCATTGCTGTTTACTTAATTCCTGATCGAAATATTGCATAGTAAACAATGGTTAATGCCGATATACAATAGACTTAAGGAGCGAAGCGCCTACCTCGCCAAAGGCCTTGGGGAACTAATACCAATTGCAAATCAATACCGAAAACTTTCGGTATTGATTTTTGCAATGGTTTATGCCGATACATATTTGAAGTGCCTTTAGGAGTGAAAAGCCTACCCCGCCAAAGGCCTTGGGGGAACTAAAGGCGCAATTCAAATAGTAATCGGTGTAAAGGCGCAATTCAAATAGTAATCGGTATTATATAACGCAGTGTTGCTATTTTAAAACCTTTTTTACAAATGGATGCATTGCTCCCTGCCCAGTTGTTGCAGCATTACGTATTTGGTGGACTATCCGTATACTGTTCATGGCATCTTCCAGGCCAAAGCCGTCACCTTCTAAGATATGCCGGTAAGAGAGGGTGTGCAGGTCAGTGAAGCCGCCTGAAAACTCTATTTCTTCCTCCTCCACTGTGATAGATCGATAGGTGCGTTTGCCGTCTTTTACAGCGTGGGAGGGCAGATGACTTGCATCAATGCTAAGAAACCAGCGGATGCGTGCTTTTTCCATCTCCATATAGCCGGCAGCAATGGTCTCATTGTGGATGTGGATGATATTTTCTTGTAGCGGACCAAAGATCCAGTTTAGCATATCAAAGAAATGAATACCGATATTGGTGGCCACACCTCCTGATTTGGCCATATCACCTTTCCAGGAGATAGGATACCAGTTACCCCTGCTGGTGATGTAGGTAAGATCAATCTCATATTTACCTTCTTGGGTGGTGTGCAGCACTTTTTCGCGTAAAGCTTTTATTGCAGGATGATGCCGCAACTGCAGAATTGTGAAGATTTTTTTTCCTGACTCTTCCTCAAGTTCCTGTAAGGCCTCAACATTCCATGGGTTAAGCACGAGCGGCTTTTCACATATGGCATGAGCTTCATTGCGCAGAGCCAGGCGGATATGGGCATCGTGCAGGTAGTTGGGCGAGCAGATGCTTACAAAGTCAGCCTTCTGTTGTCCTTTGCGGCGCAGCTTATCCAAGTGACGGTCGAAGCGCTCCGGTTCCGTAAAAAAACGGGCTTCAGGGAAGTAACTGTCGATTATACCTACGCTGTCAAAAGGGTCCAGAGCAGCTATCAGGTTATTACCGGTTTCGGCAATGGCTTTCATATGGCGTGGAGCAATGTATCCGGCGGCACCTATCAGTGCAAAATTGTTGGTTGCGTTCATAATGGCCTATTTGTGGGCAAAAGTAAGTAATTTAGGGCAAAGGAGCTTAGTAATTAATCCATGAATTTCCTGCAGCACCGGGGGTATTGCTGATACCTGCTTCAAAAAACAATCCTTTGTTGCTTACGTCTTCAACCCTATGATTCCTGTATGCGGCTCTGCAAAAAATAGTCAGCCTGTTATCTTTGTTCAGCAGGTAGGACAACTCGGCAACATGGTTTTGCAACTTGTTAGTAATGCCTTGCCCTACATAATTGTTATACTCTTTACTACGCGTATTGTAGTCCAGGAAAATATCCCCGCCATAGTTCTTTCCTGCGGGGTTTGTGCCAAATATGCTAAAAGTGTTTTTGAGGGCCAGGTAAACCCTGTCTTTGCTATACGTAATATTAAAAATCCCTTCCATTACATTAGCACCGGCAGGATGAGCCAGTGGCTGGTTATAATTGCCATAGCTTTGCAAGGGAGTACGGTGCGAATACATGTAAGGGCGAATAAAGTTATACTCCACCAGGGTATGAAGGTTTTCTATACTCATCACATCAAAAGAACGCCACCCCAGTTGCATGGCTTGTTTGTTTCCCCACCAGCCATCCATGGCTTTCATCTCTTCGTATTTGAATTCATCCAGCATCAGCTGCATGTATAGAAGCTGGTTACCAATACGATAGTCTATATCAATACCCATCATGGCATTATCGGGCGAACCGATAGCAAATTCCACCGGCCGGAAGAAAATTATTGGGTTAAGATAGTTGATTTCCAATCCCCGATCACCCTGTTCATTGGTGCCCTGCCAGATAATTGCTTCGTAGAATCCGGCACGAAGGCGGGGCGTGATTTGCCAGCTGAGATAATGAATAGCGGCATATTTGTCTTTGAAGCTACCCCAGCGATTGATCGAAGGATCACGGAAATCCTTCATATTGATCCACATAGCGTTGTAGTTGATATGCCAGATAGTAGTGTTTATATTGAAAAAAGGATAAGCATAGCCAGCGTCGGAAAGCATCAGCGAGCGATACCCATTGCCAATAAAGTGTTCATCGAAGCCACCTGAGAAGTGAAAATATTGTGATGGGCGCCAATGCATGTCGAAGCGGAGATTATGGTAGGTATTGCCAGTGGGTAAAGGGCCCCCCGGCAAAACCCGGTTTTTTTGCTGATAGTTATCGCTATGACGATAGTTTGTAAAGTGGTGATACCTATAGGTGGCTTCCAGAGAAAGTTTCTTTTTGTAATCAAACACTGTTGTTATTCCCAGACCTGCATTATGGCGGTAGTCGTTGTTTAGCAGATCTCCACCACCAACAAGGTTCAGGGAAGGTGAGATATGAAAACTAACATCTTTACGAGCGTCATAGGTTAAACTATTATTGAAAAGTGTGAAAAGATTAGGTAGCTTTGAGTAGCTGAAAGCATTGAGAAGAGAATCATGTACCTGACCGGAAGGGAAAACCGGGTGGAGCGAATAAATCTCTTGCAACATGGCATTGCGTTTTTGTGGCTCCAAAGAGTAATGTTTTACCTGTGCCGGAGAAATATAAGCCAGTATGAACAGAAAAACAGTGGCAGCAAACCTTATCATGTGCTTATTTTTGGACAAAGATCCATCTAAAAGTCCGGATCTGCAAATGATTTTTACATGATAACAAGTATAGACATTAACAGGTTAGCTGTTAGCTTCCGGATAAAATGTACAGAGCAGGCAGTGAAATGATATTGCACCTGTGGAAATTAAAGAGCTTGGAAGACTTTTCTTAGATATCATCAAGATTTAGAAATTGTTGCATTTCACTGAATGGATAGCCTGCCCCGACAGGCCTTGGGGAACTAATACCAATTGCAAATCAATACCGAAAGCTTTCGGTATTGATTTTTGCAATGGTTAATGCCTATACATATTTGAAGTGCCTTTAGGGGAGAAACGCCCGCCCCGCCAAAGGCTTTGGGGAACTAAAGGCGCAATTCAAATAGTAATCGGTATAAAGGCTCATTTCAATTGATAATCGGTATAACACGAGTTCGATTACAGAAAATGAAGGAAAATGCAAGCCTAAAAAGAAAACCTGAATCTGATAAAAAAACTTACGTATTTGAGTAAAGCGTAGACTGCTCAATAGAACTTTAAAAGCCGACGGATAGTCTCCAATAAGAATAGCCTCTTCTGTTGCACTGCGCCGGGAATCAGCCCCATATCAATCACCCCACCCCTTTCAATATTTAGCGGGCACATTTTCTCTTACGGCCTCAGGACATCGTACATGCCGTCATCGCGCAACTTGATGACCGTGGAGGGTTTGATATCTTTCATGGCATAGCGCTCCCAGTCAACCACATAGCCTACATTCTCTTTAATTTCTTCGCTAATCTGCGAAAACAATGAAGGAGGAGGGTCTCCCGAAATATTGGCCGAGGTGGAGATTATCGGATGGTCCAGTTCTTTAATCAGGGCCTCGCAAAAGCGGTGCCGAGCCAGTCTGACGGCTACAGTGCCATCACTGGCTATCACGTTTTTAGCCACATTGCGACCTCCCGGATAGATAATAGTAGTGGGTTTGTCGAACCCTTCAGTCAGGTCGCGGATTAGTTCGGGGTCGGTGTTTACATAGTGGGCTATTCTTTCCACCGACTCTGCCAGGATAATAAGGCTCTTAAAAGCTGTGCGGCGCTTGATAAGGAAGATTTTATCCACCGCTTTTTTATTGCGGGCATCGCATCCCAGCCCCCATATGGTGTCGGTAGGGTAAAGGATCACTCCTCCTTTGCGGATCACCTCAGCACTTTTCAACACCTCTTTTTTTAGTTTGTCATCGTTCATGGCAGTCTGTTTTCTAACGCTTTATTATCAATATCATAAGCACACTTAAAATGTCCTTCAGGACATTTGTTATATCCATGCAGTCCGCATGGACGGCAATAAAGCGGCTCTTCTTTCTCTACTACAGCGCTGTTATCAGATAGCGGCCCGAACCCGAAGGTGGGAACCGTTGAGCAGAAAACAGCAGTTACGGGCGCGTTCATAGCGGAAGCCAGGTGCATCACCGCCGAATCGTTAACATAAGTCATCGCAGCATCCCGTATAAGTGCCGCCGATTCCTGCAGCGAGAGCTGGCCGCTTAAGTCCAGAAGTTCTGCGTGAGAAGCTTCTTTCATAATAGCAGCTGTTAATGTTTGATCCTCTGCCGAGCCCAGAAGGATAACCCTTGTGCTTTCCGGCACCTTGCCGATAAAGTCTATCCAGCGCTCTTTTGGATACTGCTTGGTGTACCATAATGAGGCCGGGGCAATACAAATGTAATGGCTTGTTTTGTATTGCGATACCTTCGCGAAAGCTTTTTTAGCAGGGTAGAGCAGGGGGCGAGGGTTGTTTCCTCCTTCTGCAAAGGGCACCAGCTTCAGGTTGCGTTTGGTTTCGTGAAGGGGCGATGAGGTGTCACCGATACGATGGCGGGTGCGGTGGGTATAAAAGAGGCTCAGCGGGTTTTTGCTGAAGCCACTCCTGATGCGTGCCCCACTCAGGAAAGTCACCAGGCCTGTGGCAAAAAAGCGTTGCAGGTTAATCACCATATCATACCGCGAAGACCTTACATACCGTATTATCTCCGCCAGGTTTTGATATTTGTGTTCTTTTTTGTTCCACGCTATAATATTGTGGAGGTGTGGGTGCCCTGTAAGCAAATCCTGCACGCCATCCTTTACCATAAAATCTATCGCTGCCGCGGGAAAGGCGTTGCGGGCTTTCTCTATTACCGGCGTAGCCAACACCACATCACCAATAGAAGCGGTTTGTATGATAAGTATGTTCTTTATCTTGTTATTTATCATACCACTACGTCATAATCTCTTAGTGCTTCGTTTAGCGATGTCTTCAGGTCGGTGGAAGCTTTCCGCTCCCCTATAATCAGTGCGCAGGGCACCTGGTAGGACCCTGCGGGAAACGCTTTCGTATATGAGCCCGGTATCACCACAGCGCGCGGAGGCACCTCCCCCTTATGCTCCAGCGGCTTCTCCTGCGTAACATCAATAATTTTTGTGCTGTTGGTAATAACCACGTTGGCTCCTATAACAGCCTCTTTGCCTATAAAGGCCCCTTCTACGATGATAGAGCGGGAGCCAATAAACACTCCGTCTTCCACAATAACAGGGCTGGCCTGCAATGGCTCCAGCACACCGCCGATACCGACACCTCCTGATAAATGGACGTTTTTACCTATCTGGGCACAGGATCCTACCGTGGCCCACGTGTCTACCATGGTACCCCCGTCCACAAAAGCCCCGATATTAACGTAGGAGGGCATCATTACCACCCCACGGCTCAGGAAGGAGCCGTAGCGCGCAATAGCGTGCGGCACTACCCGCACTCCTTTGTCAGCATATTTTTTCTTTAGAGGTATTTTATCGTGAAACTCAAAAGGAGCCACTTCAACGGTTTCCATCTTACGTGTGGGAAAATAGAGAATAACCCCTTTTTTAATCCATTGGTTCACCTTCCATTTCCCGTCAGACTTTTCGGCTACCCGCAGCTTCCCCTCATCCAGCAGCTGTATTACCTCTTCTATCGCTTTTATAGTGCGCGGCTCCTCTAGGAGTGCCCGGTTCTCCCATGCTTCCTCAATAATAGCTCTCAAATGGTTCATTGGTATTCTCCCTTTTTAATGACGAAATTCAAAAGTAGTAAAATTTCGATTATAGCAGGTTTTTTACTTAAATTTGCCTGAAAATGTATTATGGCGAGGATTCTTGCAATTGATTACGGAAAAAAGCGCGTGGGGCTGGCCGTTACTGATGATCTTCAGATGATTGCCGGCGGGTTAACCACCGTGGCAGTACACGAAGTAATTCCGTATCTGAAAGTATACACAGAGAAAGAACAAGTAGCCCGTTTTGTTGTTGGAGAACCGAAACAGATGGATAATACAGCATCAGATTCGGCACGTTATATCAAGCCATTCCTGAAAAAACTTAGGGCTACTTTTCCGGATATCCCCATAGAGCGCATGGATGAGCGCTTTACTTCGCGGCTGGCTTTTCAGGCGATGATTGACGGAGGGATGAAGAAGAAAAAGCGACAGGACAAAGCAATGGTGGATAAGGTGAGTGCCACAATTATATTGCAATCTTATTTAGAATCGATTAAAAAGTGACGTTATGGTATTACCGGTAACAGCATATGGCCACCCGGTGTTGCGTAAAGTAGCAAAGCCTGTTGATAAAGACTATCCCGGATTGGAACAGTTTATTGATAACATGTGGGAGACGATGTATTTCTCCGAAGGGGTGGGGTTAGCAGCCCCGCAGGTCAACAAATCCATCAGGATTTTTATTGTTGATGCCACCCCTTATGAGGAGGATATGCCCGAAGCCAAAGGGTTCAGAAAGGTGTTTATTAATCCGGAAATTATTGAAGAGCAGGGTGATGAAAAGTTGATTAATGAGGGGTGCCTGAGTATCCCCGGGATAAGGGAAGATGTGGCCCGCCCCGGCCAGGTGCACATACAATATTATGACCGCGACTGGAATTTTTACGATGAATGGTACGACGGAATGCTGGGACGCATTATCCAGCACGAATACGATCACCTGGAGGGCACCCTCTTTACTGATAAGTTAAGTCCCGTTAGAAAAACCATACTCAGAAGCAGGCTCAGCAATATCTCTAAAGGAAAAGTAGAGGTGGGATATAAAATGATTTTTCCGTTTGAAAAAAAAGGTAAAAAATAGGATATGATGACTAAAAGAGTACTGATGTTTGTGGCCCTGTCAGCAGCGATGTTGATGCACTCCTGCGATAATGCCACGCTGCGCGAAAAAATTGAGCGGAAAGAGAAGCAGCTGATGGAAGTTGATGAAAATAAGGCTACGGAGGAAATCGCTAAGAGTCTCATTGCCGATTATCTGGAATTTGCCAGTAAGCATCCGCAGGATACGCTGACACCGCAATACCGCTTCAGGGCTGCTGACATGATGATGAACAGAAACCTGCCTGTTAAAGCGCTGAAGCAACTGGATATTGTTATGAACCAATATCCCGGTTTTAATAAGGTGGCCGATGCCCTGTTTTTAAAAGGGTATATCCTCGAAAATAACCTCGGGGAGTTGGGGCGTGCCAAAGAGGTATATGACCAATTTCTGGAGCAGTATCCCAAACATGCTTTTGCTGATGATGTGAAGGTGTCACTGGAATATTTAGGGCGTTCTCCGGAAGATCTGGTGCGGATGTTCGAAAAGAGAGAAGAAAATAAACGTCAGGTGGAGAATTCGTCCGAGAGATAATTCTTCAGCTGTGCGGGGGTCAGGTGCAGGTGTAGCGATCCCCCTTTGGCATAGGATATTTTTCCGCTCTCCTCAGAAACAATCAGTGCGATAGCGTCAGACTGTTCCGAAACCCCCACAGCAGCGCGGTGGCGCAGGCCGTAGTTCGAAGGGAAATTTCTGTTACGGGTAATGGGAAGCACACAGCGTGCAGCACGCAATTTGTTGCGCTCTATAATTACTGCGCCGTCATGCAAAGGGGCATTTTTAAAGAAAATATTTTCCAGCAGCGATGTGGATACGATACCGTCAATGCGCTGCCCTGTTTCGATAAACTGCTTCAGCTCGTTTTTCTTTGCCAGAAGGATAAGCGCGCCGGTTTTGCTTGCCGACATTGAGCTGATGGCCTTAACGATAGCATCAATGTTAATTTTGGGCTGGTGCTTGATGTTCATCCGCCAGAAAAAGAGGCGCGAGCGCAGGTTTTCTAAGGTATAGGGGGTGCCCAGCAGCAGCAGAAACCTCCTGATTTCGGGCTGGAAAACAACAATCAGGGCGATAAATCCCACGCTGATAAAGCCACCGAAAATCTTGCTGAGCAGCTCCATCTCCAACGCCGTAACCAGCCGCCAGAAAACAAGTACTGCTACGATGCCCACAAAAATATTGATAGCGGCAGTACCTCGCAACAGGTGGTATAACTCATACAGCAAGAAAGCCACTAAGACTATATCCAGCACATCCAAAATACGAACAGAAATAAATGCCATCATACCAAAAACCTTTTCTTGCCGCGAAAATACGGAAACGTCCCCAATTCACAGGATAATTTCACTGCCCATTGCATTATTCCCGCTTTTATTATTTTATGCATTCATAACGAGGCTTACCAGTGCTATAGCTTCTACCGCGGGCTTCACATCATGCACACGGAGTATCCTGGCGCCTTGCGTCAGGGCCAGCGTGTTGAGGATAGTAGTTCCGTTGAGCGCTTGCTCCGGCTTGATGTTTAGCACATTGTTAATCATCGATTTGCGCGAGAGGCCCACCATCATAGGATAACCCATAACACTGAAAGAACGTAACTTTTTCATCATGCGGTAGCTGTGGCTGATGGTTTTACCAAAACCAAAGCCCGGATCAAGAATGATGTCATCAAAGCCCAGGTCATTAAGCTGGTGAATCTTATCCCTGAAATAACTGATAATAGTCTCTACCACATCAGTATATCGTGGATAATTCTGCATCCTTTCCGGATAGTCGTTGATATGCATCAGCACATAAGGCACTTTTAGTTCGCTCACCGTTTTGAACATGTGCTTATCGAATGTACCTCCTGAGATATCGTTGAGCATATCGGCACCCTCATTTACAGCCATGCGGGCTACTTCTGCGTTATACGTGTCAACGGATATCATCGTATCGGGAAAAGCGGCACGGATTTTTTTCAGAGCTGGTTTCAGCCTGGCGGCTTCTTCCTTCGGCGATGCCAGCTGTGCTCCCGGACGGGTGGAAACAGCCCCTAGATCAATAATTTGTCCTCCCTCCTTAACAATTTCTTCGGCCTTTTGCATCCATTGTTTTTCCGTTGTATATTTGCCACCATCATAAAATGAATCGGGTGCTAGATTCAAAATGCCCATTGCTATCGGGTCTGTGAGATTCAATACATCTGGTTTCATAACGATTCTTTTTTTTTAGGTGAAAATTGTAAAAAGTTGCTCTAAAGTAATAAAATATTTAATAGGAAAAAATATGAGTGATAAAACAGTGGCACAATTTGATGCTGTTGCCGGTAAATGTTTAGATATTTTCCAGGCTAAAGCACAGGATTATGGCGTGGCCTGGCGCATTTTACGACCCTCATCACTCACAGACCAGATATATATTAAAGGCAGCCGCATACGAAGTATCGAAGAAAATAAAGAGCAAAAAATTGCCGAAGGGGTGGAACCGGAATTTCAGGGCCTTGTTAACTATAGCATTATGGCTTTAATACAGCTCGAAAAGGGTCCCGCCAGGCAGCCTGACCTTTCAGCAGAGCAGGCCGTGAATTTGTATAACCATCATCTGGGCATCAGCAGAGAACTGATGAAAAACAAAAATCATGACTACGGAGAAGCCTGGAGGAATATGCAGGTAAGTTCCATAACAGACATTATTCTTATGAAAATACTGCGCATCAAACAGATAGAGGAGAATAGGGGCGTTACGCACGTTTCCGAAGGACTCGAAGCCAATTATCATGATATTCTCAATTATGCCATATTTGCCCTCATTAAAATAGAAGAATCCAAAGCAGCGAAGAAATGAAGATCCTGAGATTGATCAGCCGCATTATTGTAGGTATCACTTTTATTTTTTCCGGTTTTGTTAAAGGCGTGGATCCCCTGGGTACGATGTATAAAATAGAGGATTATTTTATTGCCTATCAAATGGAGTGGGCCCTGGAGTGGGCTTTGCCATTGGCCTTTGTGCTGGTGCTCCTCGAATTCCTGCTGGGTGTTTTTATCCTGCTGAATATCCGGTTAAAGGTCACTACATATCTTTTGCTGGCCATGATGAGTTTCTTTACGCTGGTCACCCTCTATGATGCCCTCTACAATCCGGTGCCAGACTGCGGATGCTTCGGTGAAGCTATTATAATGACTAACTGGGAGACTTTTTTCAAGAATGTGGTGTTGATGGTCTTCACCATCATCCTCGTAGTTACCAGACCCTCACAAAAAGCATTGAAAACTACCAGACTGAAGGCTTATACCGGCATTGCCACAGCCGTATTGTTTTTTGCCTTTAGCTGGTACAGCTACCAGCACCTGCCGCCGGTCGATTTCCGCGAGTGGAAGACAGGAAACGATATGAAGCAGGAAGGGGAGCCTGTCTATTACCTTATCTATAAAAATACAGATACCGGTGAGCAAAAGCAGTACCTCTCCTCTGAATTGCCATGGAGTGACACCGCATGGGTAGAACAGTGGGAATTTGTTGAGCAAAAAGTGGATTACTCTTCTGTAGTCAGACCGCATAACCTGGAGGTGGTAAGTATTACGGATGGTTCTGATATGACACAAAAGGTGATTGAAGCAGCCGGGTGGCAGTTTCTTTTAACATCGCACAATATCCGGAAAGCAGATACTGTAGGCCTGAAGAAAGCGGTAAATTTATATGAAAACCTTAACAACGAAGGGTATCAGTTTGCGCTGCTCACCGCTTCACTGGAAGAAGGTATAGAGGAGTTTATGGCTCATTATGATACGGATATCCCTGCTTATCAGGCGGATGATATCGAGCTGAAGACGATGGTGCGTGCCAACCCCGGACTGATTTTGATGAAAGACGGGGTGGTCATCAACAAATGGCACTACAATGATTTTCCTGATGCTGAACAAATTGTTAAGAAATACAATTAAAATTATAAATCTTTTCTATCTTCGTAAAAACCAAATATTAATTTAAAGGACTAATGAGAAAAAGAATTATTGCCGGAAACTGGAAGATGAATGCCACCTTCCAGGAAGCAGATGCCCTTGTGGAGGCTATCGCACAAGAGCTTAATGGGAAAACCCTTACTAATAAGGAGGTGGTTTTATGCCCTCCTTTCGTGTATGCCGAAATGGTTAGCGATTATGCCGAAGAATTTCCGTTTTCCGTGGGGGTACAAAATATAAGCGAATATAAGCGTGGCGCGTATACCGGTGAAGTTTCCGCGGAGATGATCCAGTCTATGAATATTCCTTATGTCATTATTGGACACTCGGAGCGCAGGAGCTATTTCCATGAATCTGATGATATTTTGGCCAGTAAGATAGACCGGGTTCTGTATCATAACTTAATACCTATCTTCTGTTGCGGAGAATCGTTGGATGCACGCAAGGCAGGCAACCACTTTGACGTGGTGAAGGCGCAGCTGGAAGATGGCTTGTTTCATTTGAGCAAGGAGGAGATAGGAAAAGTAGTGATAGCCTACGAACCCGTGTGGGCCATAGGTACCGGAGAAACAGCTTCAAAGGAGCAGGCTCAGGAGATGCACAGATTTATCAGAAAGCTTATTGTTGCAAAGTATAACCAGGAAATTGCTGATGAAATCTCTCTGCTGTACGGCGGCAGCGTGAAGCCTGGCAACGCTGAGGAGATTTTTGCACAGCCAGATGTGGATGGTGGACTGATAGGTGGCGCTTCACTGAAAGCAGAAGATTTTCTTGCCATCGTTAATGCTATGAAGGACGAATAAACGAACGTTAGTGTGAATTATATTGAACTGAACTGCAAAGTTTTCCCTGCTGAACCGGCATCAGATATCCTTATGGCCCAGTTGGCCGATATTGGGTATGAAAGTTTTATGGAGTCAGATACCGGATTGCTGGCCTATATCCCTGAAGAGCACTTTGATGCTGCGGCGCTGAACGAATTACCCGTTATTACGATGGGGATGTTCGATATCTCTTTTGAGTATGCTGAAATTGAGCAGGAGAACTGGAATGCGTTATGGGAGAGCAATTACGAGCCTGTGACGATAGCCGGGAGATGCCACGTGAGAGCTCCTTTTCACGAACCGCTTCCCACAGCAGATTATGATATCGTTGTAGAGCCTAAGATGTCGTTCGGAACGGCGCATCATGAAACTACTTTCCTCACGGTGCAGCTGATGCTGGATGTGGATTTTAGTGGTAAATCGGTGCTCGACATGGGTAGCGGTACAGGCATATTATCCATACTGGCCTCCAAAATGGGAGCCGCAAAAGTGGTGGGGATTGATAACGAGCGCTGGGCTTATGAAAATGCTATCGAGAATTTTGAGCGTAACAACATCACCAATGCCGAGGTGATTCATGGCGATGCAGCAAATATCCCTGAACAGCCGTTTGATATTGTCCTCGCTAACATTAACAGAAATACATTGCTGCAGGATATGGCGGCATATAGCGAAGTGTTGAAGAGTAAAGGGATTATCCTGCTTAGCGGTTTCTATGAGCATGAGCGGAGTATTATGCTGGCGGAAGCCGAAAAATACGGCATCCATGAAGTCAGGCATATCGAAAAAAATGACTGGGTGGCAATAGAAGCAAAAAAATAGATTATGGAAGGTGCACGACAATTGCGGTTTTTAGTGTCATGCACTTTCCATATCAGGCACCTGATGCTTTTGCTGGTTCTCTTTTTTTTCGTAGCTCAGCATGCTGCTGCGCAGGATGAGGAACGGTTTCAGCGCGACTCTGTTTCGTTCTACGAATATACTATCGATATTTTTGATAAGCTGCCAAAAAAGCATAAAGACTTGGCGCAAGCCTTTGAAGACTCTTTTGAGGCGTTTTGGTATGGGGGAGAGATAACTCCTGAACAGCGCGATACGGTGTATGGCCTTACACACAGAATGATGGAGCAGCGATTCCAGGTCTACCCTACGTTTTATCAGTACCTCATATCGCTGGAGACGCTGGTTCAGGAGAAACAGCTATTTCGCGACTGGCATCATGCTGCGAGGGATGCCTTTCTCAGGGAAAAAAATGAGGAGGTCATTCGGCTGGTGGCATCCACTTACCGCTTTTTCGAGGACAAAACACTATACAGCAAGAGCTCCATAAACTGGCGCGTCGTTGCCGATACATTCCGCTTTGTATATGACAGCATGCCCCGGTTTGTGATTAGCGATGGCTTACTGATGGGGTTTTCGCAGACAGACACCTCCCGTATCCATAATACACAAGGCCTCTTCGATATCTTTAACAGGACCTGGCGCGGCGAAGGAGGCACCGTTTACTGGAAAAATGCCGGCTATGATACTTCACGCATGAAAACAGTGGTGCATAATTACCACGTTGATCTTACCAGGCCGCTATATGAAACAGATTCTGTAGACTTTTACGATAGTAAGATCTTCGACAAGCCCATAACGGGTGAATTTAGTGACGGATATGTCTATGTTTTCGACTCCTCGGATATCTGGTATCCCAAGTTTCAATCGGATAGCTTCTACTCGCTCGACAACTTACTGGAAGGGGTAGTGCTTAACGGTTACCTGAGTTATGAGGGTGATAAGGTTATTGTATCCAGCACCAACAAAGTAAAAGCGTCAGCATGGCTGATGCGTAACAAGCAGCGTTATCTTAGTGTGTTTGCTGATCGCTTCTTCGTTAAGAAGGAGCGCTTTTTTTCATTAAACACCAGCGTGTCGATCTATATTGGTGAAAACGACTCCATCTACCACCCTTCAATAAACTTTGAATACAAGCCGCAGCAGGATGAGCTGCTGCTGATGCCGCACAGCAAACAAAACAAATTGATACCCTATTCCAACTCCTATCATAAAATGGATATGTATTGCCGCATGATGCAGTGGGATATCCAGGATTCGGTGTTGCGCTTCAGCGAGTTGATGGGAATGGACCAACGCGGCAGTGCGATATTCGAGTCGCACGACTACTACTCTAAAGAACGTTTTTATGATATTCAGCTCTATGATAAGGAAAACCCGTTAATGATCCTGAACGAGTTTATGGTGGAGACCAAACAGCGCGAATTTCATCTCTCGCAGTTTGTGGATTTCTCCGATTTTTCAAACCATGGAGCCGACCTGCTGATGTTGCGCCTGGCAGCAGAAGGGTTCGTCATCTACGACCGGAAAAATAAGTTTATAGAGATAAAAGACAAGGTGTTGAATTATGTGCACGCCTGGTATGGGATGCGCGACTATGATGTGATGCGGTTTGTTTCGAGAGTGGAAGGATCCAGTAATGCGGAGCTGAACCTTAAGAATAATGATCTGGAAATAAAGGGTATTCCCGTAGTTCACCTGAGCGACTCCCAGCGTGTTTTTATCTATCCGCGCAATAACCGCATCGTTATGAAGAAAAACCGCGACTTTGAGTTTGATGGGCGCCTTATTGCAGGAAATATAGAGCTTTTTGGAGAAAGCGGCTATTTCAGCTATAAAAACTTTAGTATTGATTTACCCACGGCAGACTCAATGCGCATCAGCGTTAAGACGGGTCGCTATGCCTCCGATGGCACCCCCTATGTCCGTCGTGTGCAAACGGTATTGGAAAACCTCGATGGGGCACTGCAGATCGATAAGCCTGATAATAAGGCAGGGCTCAAACCCTCGCCGCGATATCCTATCCTCAGGTCGGAAAAAGATGCTTCGGCATTCTATGACAGGTATTCCCGTTTCGAAGGAGTATATGACCGCGACCGCTTCGAGTATCATGTGGATCCCTTTGTAATTGACAGCGTGGATAACTTCCGTCCGCAGGCCCTGACCTTCGGGGGATACCTGGAGTCTACCATATTCCCCGATATCCGTCAGCCGCTTACAATTCAGCAGGATTTCTCCCTTGGCTTCAAAACGGTGACCCCGGAGCAGGGATATGACACCTATCAGGGGAAAGGTATTTTTAGCGATAGTATCGCCCTTAGCAATAGCGGTTTAAAAGGAAAAGGAAAGTTGCAGTACCTTGCCGCTGAAGCAGATGCGCAGGAAGTGATTTTTTTCCCTGACTCAGCAAAAGGCAAAGTGCGGGCTTTTCACCTGGAACAGCAGACACACCCTACGCAATACCCGCTGGTGAACGTGGAAAGCGCCCGTTTAAGATGGTTGCAGACACAGGATTCGATGATAGTGTATGAGCCATCCAGGCCTTTTGCCATGTATCGGGGTCAGGTAAACCTGAGAGGGTTGCTGGCCCTGACGCCCGACGCCCTCAAAGGCAGTGGAAACGCAAATTATGACATGGCGACCGTCAGATCCCAGGAGTTCACTTTCAGGAATACTGATTTCCAGGGGCAGGAGAGCGATGTGGAAATAGCTACTTCTGACGGGGAAGCCCTGGCGCTGGAACTGAAAAACTATTTTACTGATATTGATGTGGAGAAAAGGCAGGGACAGTTTTTTAGCGACAAAGAAGGAAGCACTATCACTTTTCCATATAATCAATACATCAGTTATCTTAATGAGGTTACCTGGGATGTGCAGGGAAAAACGCTTGATATGAATGTGGCGGATATCACCGGTCTGGATTATCTCGACACCCTCAATTACAGGGAGATTGTAGATGAAGAGCTCTCAGGAGCCAGGTTCGTATCTACCAAAAAGAGCCAGGATTCGCTGCAGTTTTTTGCCCTCAGGGCGCAATATGATTTGGGCCTGAATATTATAGAGGCTGAGAAGGTAAAGTATATCAACGTGGCCGATGCCGCTGTTTTTCCTTATCAGGAACAGTTGAGGATAGGTAAGGATGCGGCCATTGAGAAGCTTCAGAATGCTAAAATCCTGGCAAGCATACATAACAAAGCACACTTTATTGACGCTGCCTCGGTGTCTCTGGAATCGCGTCATCAATATGAAGCAGCAGGCTTTTATCAGTATACCGATGGGGCGGGGGAAGCCTATGAAGTGTATTTTCCCGGGATATCGGTAAAGGACGGCCATACGTCCGGCGAAGCCACTATTGACAAGGACGCCGACTTTAGGGTAAGTCCCAATTTTGATTATTATGGGGTGCTCGAAATGAATGGAGCGGATTCCCTGCTGGCTTACGATGGATATTTTAAGATTTTGCAGGGCAACTGTTGTAATCATAAAAAGCAATGGGTGAAGTTTTATGACTATCTCAATCCGGTGAATACCCGCATCGATATTGAACATCCTGTAAAAGATACGGCGGATGTGCCTCCGTTATTTGCTTCGCTGCACTTTTCTCCCACCACGCGTGAAATATACCCGTTGTTTTATGAGCAGGAACGCCTGGAGAGCGATTATCCGTTCTGGACTTTGGACGGGCAGCTCAGCTACAACGGCGAAGCATACCGGATAGCCGGGGCAAAGAACAATTTGGCAGATTCCCTGCAACCCTATTATAATTACTATCCTGACGATTGCACTTTCGAAGGGCTGGCATCACTGGATTTCCAGTATCTCTTTGGCAGGATGGAGATTGCTCCGCATGGAGAATTTGTCTGCCGCGAAGATGATGGAACGATGGAGATGCATGGGGTTTTGGCGGCAGATTTTTTGTTTGCTAAAAATGCCCTTGCGGCTATGGCCGATACGCTGGCGATGTATGACCTGGATCGCGTTGATCCGGGGGAGAAGTGGTATGAAAAATCGGCGGGTCAGATATTATCGGCGCCAGATCTGGAGACAGTGATGAAGGAGATAAACTTGTATGGGCTGGTGCAAAATGTTCCCGGAGACCTGCAAAAAACACTCTTTTTCAACGACGTTACTTTTACATGGAACAGCAACCTGAAGTCTTTTGTAGCTTCCGGCGAACTGGGGATAGGGAATATTGGCGGCCAGGCGTTAGGAAGGTTTGTGAATGGAGTGGTAGAGATTCAGCCCACAAAAGATGGTGGAAATCTCAACATCTACCTGGAGCCTGCCAAGGGCGTGTGGTACTTTTTTACCTATTCCGGATCGCTTATGGAAGCCGTGTCATCAGATAAAGCCTTTAATGAGGCTATTGATAATGTGAAGCGATCTAAACGCTTTATTCCTGCCAAAGAGGGCATACAGAAGTATGAGTATGACCTCAGCGGCCTCAACCTAAAAACATTTTTCCTGAACCGTATAGAGCAGGCAGGCATATACTTCCGGTAAGCGGTTGAGGTGTGAATCTGAATTAATGATATCTTTGCCGATATTTTAAAACAGGATTATGGAATATGGGTTTTTTATCATCGGTATCGTTGCCGCCTACTTCATCGGGTCGGTCAGCACAGCCGTATATTTCGGTAAAGTGTTTTACGATGTGGATGTGCGTGAGCATGGCAGCGGCAATGCCGGTGCCACCAACACCTTGCGTGTGCTGGGGAACCGTGCAGGAATTATCGTATTATTGATAGATGCCTTTAAAGGATGGGCCGCTGTAAGTTTGTCACACCTTTTAACCACAGACGCATGGAGCTCCCAGGAGGTGGTCTATTTCAGGATAGCCCTGGCCGTGGTGGCTGTAGTAGGACACATTTTCCCGGTTTTCACTAATTTTAAAGGTGGCAAAGGGGTGGCAACACTGCTTGGGGTCACCATAGCGTTATATCCACTCTACCTGATTCTTATCCTGGTGGGCGTGTTTACAGTGATTTTTATTATTACAAAATATGTATCGCTGGGATCGGTTACTGTTGCTGTGCTGCTTCCTGTGTTGGCTGTTTTTCTGTTTGCTGTATCCCCTCCTTTACAGGTGCTTGCCGTTATTATTGCTGTTATTGTACCGGTTACACATAAGAAAAACATCAAAAGATTGTTCAGCGGCGATGAATCTAAACTTTTGGTGAAAAATAATAAATAGGAACGCGATTTTTGTTCACTCATTTTTTTTACCTTTACATGATTGAAAACACGATACAGAAGTAACAAATACATAATGATATGAAGTTTATTGTTTCCAGTACCACATTGTTAAAGAATCTTCAGAAGATAAGTGGTGTGCTTAGCACCAACAACACCCTTCCGATTCTTGATGATTTTTTATTTGAACTCACAGAGGAAAACCTTTCTGTGACGGCATCAGACCTGCATACTACGATGACGGTCACCCTTACGCCTGATAAGATGGAAGAGCCTGGGGTGATGGCTATTCCTGCGCGTATTCTTCTGGATACCCTTAAAACCCTTGCCGATATCCCCGTAACCTTTTCACTGAATGAAGAGCAGCTCTCTGTGGAGATATCAGCCGGAGAAGGGTTTTATAAGTTGCCGGGCCATAAAAGCGATGAGTATCCTAAAGTGCCCGAAAAAGAGGGGGCCAGTGAGGTGAACCTCTCTTCAGCCCTGTTGGCACAGGTGGTACACAAGACCATTTTTGCTACTGGTAACGACGAGCTGCGGCCCGTGATGTCAGGAGTGCTCTGTGAGTTCTCTTCTGAAAATGTTACGTTTGTGGCTACCGATGCCCATAAGCTGGTGCGTTATCGCCGCACCGATGTGAAGGTGGACGACTACAGCTCGTTTGTGATTCCCAAAAAGCCTCTCAACCAGCTGAAATCAGTGCTTACCTACGACGAGGATGTGCCCGTGACGGTGGAATATAACCAGACTAATGCCTTTTTTACCTTCGAGAATATAAAAATGGCCTGCCGGCTGGTAGAGGGAAAATACCCTAATTATGAGGCGGTTATTCCTAAAGACAATACCAAAGAGCTGGTAATTGACCGTTTGAGCTTCTTAAATGCGTTGCGCCGGGTTTCTATTTTTGCCAACCAGTCTACACACCAGGTGCGGCTGCGGCTCAGCGGCCAGGAGCTGTTCCTGAGTGCCGAAGATCTTGAGTTTTCCAATGAAGCAAAAGAGCGCCTCGATTGCAGTTACGAAGGCGATGAGCTGGAGATAGGCTTTAATTCAAAATTTTTGCAGGAGATGGTCAATAACCTGGATACAGAAACCATTAAGATGGAGATGTCGGAGCCTAACCGGGCCGGAATAATCTTTCCGGTAAACGAAAATGATGAACAGGATTATGAGCAGATACTGATGCTTGTGATGCCGGTGATGTTGAATTCGTAGGCAGGCTAATGGGAGCTTCTGTTGACTAACGGCGCTTGAAAGCGTATATTTGTAATTACGGGGAACTTGAAATATTAATTATGAAAAAGCTTATCAGAATAAGTGCCGTACTGCCTGTGGTAGTGTTAATGTTGTTTTTTTATGGGTGCGAAGAGTGGTCGAAAGACCTTGACGAGGTGACTATGAAAGTGCCTTTACAAAAAATTGTTTTTTCTCCCGTAGATGAAGCGGAAGTGACAAAAGATACAAGCAACTGGTATCAGAAGGAAGTAACTTTCGACCTTGATAGCTTGATGGAGGCTAACGATTCGGATTATCTGGAAGAGGCAGTTTTAGAAAAATTAGTGATAGGGGTACTGCAACCCCAAAATCAAAACCTGGCATTTCTGAGAAATGCATCAGTAAATATTTCGCTGAATGAAAGTTTTAGCCACCAAAAGGAGCTCGGAGAAGTAGACTATGTAAGTGCTAACGCCCGCGAGGTTGATTTGAGTCTTAATGAGGTGGAGCTGGATAATTATCTGAAAGTAGATAAATTTTATTTACGCATCTATTTCGAGAAACGTAATCATATTGAAATTCAGGAGTCTACAAAGATATTCCTGGAAGGGATGATGAAAATGAGGATTGAATAACATGTTATTTTTTTGTTTTTTTTCGTAATAATCAAACAATATTGCGATTAATGTATTAATTTAGTACAAATAAAAATACATAATACCATGAAATTATTTAAAAATCGTCTTTTTAAGTTCGCGCTCGTTGCTGTGGCAGCAGTATTTATGATGTCATCATGCGACGAATTGACTGAAAACACTAAGCAGACCATCAACTTCGACGCTGATGATTTGCACTTCTCCATCGACTCGGTAATATTTACCCAAAATAAAACTACCAATGCAAATGTGGTTGTTTTTAACGACGTGATTGATTTAGGTGAAGCATTAAGTAACACCGATTATTCTGTTGATGACATTCAGAATATTTCGGTTACGGAAGCTACAATTGTAGTGGAGGCTCCTCAAGGGCTGGATGTAACCCTTTTCCAGGGTACAACATTCCATTTGGGGGAAAGTCAGACAAAAGTTGCTGAAATCACGGAAGTGGATGCTGAGGCGCAAAGCGTTACTTTCAATATCATTGATGGAGAAATTCTCAATTATATCAATGCAAATGGTCAGGTGCAAATTGTGATTATGATGAATCAAGAAACTACTTTACCTACCCCGACTGTTGATTTGATTCTTCAGACAGCCTATCAGGCAGAGGTGAAAGTGCTCTGATTTAGCCTTAACGTATTAAATGAAAAACCGGTATCTGCTTTTTTGCATATGCCGGTTTTTTTATGGAACTATCGATCTTGCAGCACTTTTCGAAGGGTCTGGAAATTTCTTCCGGCAAAGCCGGGTGTGCCCCAAGGTAGCTGTTTTTGTGTTCTTGGGAAAAATGCTTCACAGAGGTAACAGAAAATAACAGAACACTTTTATTGCAATGGTGCTCTGCCAAAATATCTGCAGCATCTTTTGTTATGGCGCTGAAACGATTTCAGCAATTTTGTAATTGCCATCGGAAGTTGTTATGCTTTTTTGTCATTCCTGATTATGCCGTTTTCCGTGTTCCTCCTATCAAGACTGCTATTATTTGCTGCCTACCGGGCACGGGGTGTTTTTTACCCCACTAAAAACTCATGATTTTCAAAGATATGTTCTACTGCGGCATGATAGGTTTGCAAATCATTTATCACTTTGATAGTGTCGAAAACAGTACCGCTTTCGGGGAAGCTGTGTGACAAGTGCCACCAGTGCTCTTTAATTCCTTGCGGAAAACGACGGCCTCCGCTTCTGTCGCGCGAAAGCGCTTTTGCCAGCTCCTGAATAAACGATTTTACAGTCTCTTCAGGACGCTCCACGGCAATACCTTTAATGTTGGCAGCCAGCAGCGGGTTACGTAATAAGCCACGCCCGGCCATGATGTGCCGGGTGTCGGGAAAGGCTTGTTTCAAAGTGTGATAATCGGAAGCAGCAAAAATATCGCCGTTATAAACAACCGGATGTGCTGTTTGGGTTTTTAGGCGGCCATAGCTATCCAGGTCGGGTTGCCCCTGGTAATAGTTATTGCCTGTCCGGGGGTGGATGATAATTTCTTTGAACGGGTAACGGTTTAATACGGGCATCAGGTTTTGGAGCTCGTTGTCATTATTTAACCCCAGCCGTACTTTTATTGATACCTCTGTTTGAAGCCGGGAAAACACCTCCTCGAAAAAGCCGGCGGTTTTTTCCGGATGAGCCAGCATGGCAGCGCCTTTTCCTTTTTTTGTCACGATAGGGTAAGGACACCCCATGTTGAGGTTTACCATGGTTGTGCCCAGCTCCCTGGCAAGTCCGCAGAAGGCCACAAAGGCATCTGCACTGTCAGTGAGCACCTGGGGAACAACTTCGAAATGCGGACTGCCCGCCTCCAGGCTTTCCCTGATCTTTTTTTTTCGGGGCATTGTGTGTGCGTTGATGCTGAAATAGGGGGTGTACACCCTGTCGATACCAGGAAAATATTGCGGGAAGAGTTTGCGGTATGTCATATTCGTTAACCCTTGCAGCGGGGCCAGGGAGATTTTTGGCAGCATCTACTCTTCCTCCATTTTTTCGCTGAGGGCTAACCAGCGCAGTTCTTTTTCTTCCAGCAGCCTGTTTATTTCAGCATAGCGCTCCGAGAGGTCTGTAAGTCTTTCATTGTCGGCTATGTTATTCATCAGCTCCAGCACCTTTTCCTTTTCCTGTTCCAGGTCTCCTATTTCCTGTTCCAGCGCTTCATACTCCTTGCGCTCTTTAAAACTCACCTTTTTTCCGGACTTTTTTTTCTGTTTCTCTTTTTCCCAGGCGATACGTTTTTGGCTTCCTTCCTGCTTCTTCTTAGCGGTAGCGTTTTGCTGCCTGTATTCTTCATGCTGTGAGAAATTCCCCGGAAAAATCTTGATGTCTCCGTTGCCTTCAAAAGCAAAGATATGCTCTGACAGGGTGTCGAGAAAACGCCGATCGTGCGAAACCATAAGAACACAGCCCTGGTAGTGCTCCAGGAAATCTTCCAGGATATTCAGGGTAAACACATCCAGGTCATTGGTAGGCTCGTCGAGGATTAGGAAGTTGGGGTTTTTCAGCAGGGTAGTAATCAGGTAAAAGCGGCGTTTTTCTCCACCGCTAAGGTTGCCGAACACATTATATTGCGTGGTGTGGTCAAAGTTGAAATACATCAGGAATTGAGAAACACTGAGGGTGGTTTTCCCTAACTGAACAACACTGGCGATTTCTGTGGCAATATCGATAAGGCGTTCGTCTGCCGGGACGTCCATACCTTCCTGAGAGTAATATCCAAAAGAGATGGTTTGTCCGCGGATGACCTCTCCGCTGTCGGGCTGCAGGTGGCCTGTCAAAATATTTAGCAGGGTGCTTTTGCCTACTCCGTTAGGTCCTATTATTCCTATATGCTCTCCTTTTTTAAAGGTATAGGAGAAGTTTTTGATCAGGGGAAGTTTATCGAAAGCTTTTGAAACATTCTTTATCTCCAGAATCTTTTTACCCATGCGTTGCATGCTCACATGGAATTCCGAAGGCTTGTCTTCTTCTATCTTTTGGCGGGCCACCTCTTTAACGGCCTCAAAATTTTCTATACGCTTTTTCGATTTGGTGGTGCGGGCTTTAGGCGACCTGCGTATCCACTCCACTTCTTTACGATAAAAATTCTGGGCTTTCTCTATCTCCATGGCCTTACTGTGAATGCGCTCCGCCCTCTTTTCCTGGAAATAATCGAAAGTACCTTTGTAGTAGTGCATCCCATCGCTATCCAGTTCTAAGATGCCTTCGCATACATTATCTAAAAAGTAACGGTCGTGTGTAACCAGCAGCAGCGCCAGGTTCTGGCGCGAAAGGTATTTCTCCAGCCACTCTATCAGGGCGATATCCAGGTGGTTGGTGGGTTCATCCAGGATAATAAGGTTAGCATCCTGGATAAGTACCCTGGCCATGGCCACTTTTTTCTTTTGGCCGCCCGAAAGGGTCCCCGCTTTTTGTTCCATGTCATGTATGCCGAAACGAGAGAGCACCTCTTTAATGCGTTGCTCATAGTCCCAGGCCTCCGCAGCATCCATTTGTTCCAGGGCTTGCTGCAGCCTCCTGCTGTTTTCATCGGAGGGGTTGGAGGTGGCTTTCTCCATGGCTTCCTGGTAGCTTCGTATAGTGGCTATCGCCGGAGTATCACTGTCGTAGATTACTTCACCTACTGTCTTTCCGGCCTCCAGTGGTGGGTTTTGTTCGAGATACGCCATACGCAGCTCATTGTGGTACGACACCTTGCCATCATCAGGGAACTCTTTACCGGTAAGTATTTTTATCAGCGTGGATTTACCACGGCCATTGCCTGCTATTAAAGCCACTTTTTGTCCGCGGTCGATGCCAAAAGTAATGTCAGAGAAAAGGTTTTTATCTCCGTATGTTTTGCTTATGCTGTTTGCCTGAATAAGATTCACGATATTATTTTTTGCAAAAGTGCGAAAAAACCACAAGAAAAAAGGCTGTAACCGAAAGGTAACAGCCTTCTTTGAAAAATATTATTAATGATTAGCGTTGCGGACCTGCTTTTACCAACCGACGAGCCTGCTCGCTGTCGGTAAATTTATCGAAGTTGTTAATAAACTTTTTGGCCAGGTCTTTTGCTGCGGCGTCCCATGCTTCGGGCTTTTTCCACAGGTAGCGGGGGTTGAGCAGGTTGCTGTCGACACCTTTTACACTTTTAGGGATTTGCAGGTTGAAAACCGGCAACGACTCAAACTCCTCATCATCGATGGAGCCATCCAGGATTGCGTCGATAATGGCGCGGGTAGAAGGCAGGTCGATACGCTTGCCCACACCGTGCGGTCCGCCAATCCATCCGGTACTTACCAGGTAGGCGTTGGCGTTATGCTCGTCCATTTTTCTGATAAGCTCGTTGGCATACATCGTAGGATCCAGCAGCAGAAATGCGGCACCAAAGCAGGCAGAGAAAGAGGGTTTCGGCTCGGTAATTCCCCGCTCTGTACCAGCCACTTTGGCAGTGTATCCCGAGATAAAGTGGTAGCGCGTTTGATCTTTAGTGAGCCTGGCCACAGGGGGAAGCACGCCAAAAGCATCCGCAGTGAGGAAGATGACATTTTTGGCATGGCCGGCCTTGGATACAGGTTTCACAATGTTTTTGATGTGGTAGATAGGATAGGACACCCGCGTATTTTGTGTTTTGGAGCTGTCAGAGAAGTCTACCTCTCCGTCTTCCTTCACTACCACGTTTTCCAGCAAAGCGTTGCGCTTGATGGCGTGGTAGATGTCAGGCTCTTTCTCCTGGTCGAGGTTGATGGTTTTGGCATAGCATCCGCCTTCAAAATTGAAAATACCATCATCATCCCATCCGTGCTCATCATCTCCGATGAGTTTTCTTTTCGGATCAGCCGATAAAGTGGTTTTGCCGGTTCCGCTGAGGCCGAAGAAGATAGCTACATCTTCATTTACGCCAACGTTTGCGGAACAATGCATAGCAGCAATTTTTTTAAGCGGCAAAAAATAATTCATCATCGAGAAAAAACCTTTCTTAATTTCTCCGCCATACCACGAGCCACCCACGCATGCCTCGCCGGCGCCGATGTTGAAGGCGGCATATACCTCGGAGTGCAATCCTTGCTCTTTCCATCTTGGATTGCTGGTTTTAGGGGAATGAAACATAACAAAGTCAGGCACAAACGTTTTGAGCTCTTCTTCGGTGGGCCTGATAAACATATTCTTAACAAAGTGCGCGGCCCAGGCTATCTCCGTGATGACACGGATGCGCAGGCGAGTGCTTTCATTGGCGCCGGCAAAGCCGTCCATCACATACAGTCGCTTTTGTGCGGCCAGATGATTGGTGCTGTTATTCTTCAGTTCATACCACACCTCTTTATTGATAGGTTTGTTGTCGGAGGCCGCGCGGTGTTCATTTTTCCACCACACATGGTCTTTTGTGGCAGGCTCAGCTACGATGTACTTATCTTTGGGCGAGCGGCCTGTGTAGATGCCGGTATCTACTGCTACAGCCCCAAATTCTGTTTTTACTCCTTTTTCGTAGCCTTCCAGGTTTTTGTCGGTTTCATAGGTAAACAAATCTTCGTAAGAGGGATTGTATATCACCTCTTCCACACCCGAAATGCCATAATCTTCCAGACTCTTTTTAATATTTTTAACTGCCATAAACGGTCAATAATTAAGTTTAACATTTTATATGGAAGCAAAAGTATGAATTTATGGAAAACATGCTCGTATGAATGTATATAAATTTGACTTTTTATTTTTTTTCTTTAGCTTGTCAATTTGGCAATCATGCACTGGCGCAGGTTATTACAAAAAAAAGCCACCCCTGAAAAGGGTGGCTTTTAGAATATACCTGAAAAGAGAAAATATTATTTTTTCTCTTTTAGGGCGGCATGCGCTGCAGCCAGACGTGCCACGGGGACACGGAACGGGGAGCAGCTTACGTAGTTCATACCTGTTCTGTGGCAAAATTCTACCGAAGAGGGTTCGCCACCATGTTCTCCGCAGATACCTACTTTGAGGTCTTTGTTAGTCTGGCGACCCTTTTTCGTCCCCATCTCCACAAGTTGTCCCACACCTTCCTGGTCGAGGACCTGGAAGGGGTCGTCTTTCAACAGACCTTTCTTGAGGTAGATAGGCAGGAATTTGCCTGCATCATCCCTGGAATAACCAAAAGTCATCTGAGTAAGGTCGTTGGTACCGAAGGAGAAGAATTCTGCAGATTTAGCAATTTCGTCAGCAACCAGGGCTGCACGAGGTGTTTCTATCATCGTACCTACAAGGTAGTCGATTTTGGAATTGCGCTCAGCAAAAACCTCTTCCACAGTTTTTCTAACGATATCTTCCTGCATTTTCATCTCCGCCAGTGTTCCTGTTAAAGGAATCATAATCTCAGGGATGGCTGTGATGCCTTTTTCCTTGAGGTTAAGGGCTGCTTCGATGATGGCACGTGCCTGCATCTCTGTAATTTCCGGATAGGTGTTTCCTAAGCGGCAGCCACGGTGACCGAGCATGGGGTTGGATTCGTGCAGCGAATCGATCTTGTTTTTGATCTCCTCCAGTGACATATCCATGTCCTTCGCCAGCTCTTTCTGATGCTTTTCTTCGTGTGGCACAAATTCATGCAATGGCGGGTCAAGTAGGCGTACTGTTACAGGCAAGTCTTTCATTGCCTCAAAGATGCCTTCAAAGTCTTCGCGCTGCAGCGGCAACAGTTTGTCGAGGGCTTTTCTGCGCCCTTTTTCGTCGCTTGACAGGATCATCTCGCGCATCGACTTAATTTTGTCTTCGGCAAAGAACATATGCTCAGTGCGGCACAGGCCTATCCCTTTGGCGCCAAAGTCACGCGCTTTCAGCGAGTCCTTGGGCGTATCGGCATTGGTACGTACTTTGGTGGTGGCAAACTTATCTGCCAGCTCCATCAGTTTACCGAAATATCCGCTCAGCTCCGGATCTTTTGTTTTTACTTTATCCTTATAAACCTCTCCGGTAGTTCCGTTAAGAGAGATCCAGTCACCTTCGTTGTAGGTGATACCATTGGTGGTAAGCGTACGTTTTTTGTAGTTGATAGAGATAGCTCCGGCGCCGGAAACACAGCATTTACCCATACCACGGGCCACAACAGCAGCGTGGGAGGTCATTCCTCCGCGGGCGGTAAGAATACCACGAGCTACGTTCATCCCTTCGAGGTCTTCCGGAGACGTCTCAACACGCGCTAATATAGTTTGATCATATTTATCGGCCTCATCGGCAAAAAAGACCAGCTGACCTGTGGCAGCCCCCGGCGATGCCGGAAGTCCTTTGGCTATTGTTTCGGTGGTTTTCAGCTCTTCTTCGATAAACACAGGGTGCAACAGCTCATCTAACCTGTTGGGTTCTACTTTCAGCACGGCTTCTTCTTCTGAAATTTGTCCGTCTTTGAGCATATCTATAGCTATCTGCACCATTGCTGCACCGGTGCGCTTTCCGTTACGTGTTTGCAGCAGCCACAATTTACCTTCCTGGATGGTGAATTCCAGGTCCTGCATGTCGCGGTAGTGGTCTTCCAGCTTTTGCTGGATGCGGTCCAGCTCTTTGTAGATCTCAGGCATTACCTCCTCGAGCGAGGGGTAGTCTTTGGCGCGTTCTTCTTCATTCACACCGGCCAACTCGGCCCATCTTTTGGAGCCTTCGAGGGTGATTTGCTGCGGTGTGCGCACGCCGGCAACCACATCTTCTCCCTGTGCATCGATGAGGTATTCCCCGTTGAAGATATCTTCGCCGGTGGCAGCATCGCGCGTAAAAGCCACGCCGGTAGCAGAATTTTCGCCCATGTTACCAAATACCATAGCCTGTACGTTGACGGCAGTACCCCACTCTTCAGGGATTTTGTTCAGCATGCGGTAATATTTTGCGCGGTCGTTGTTCCAGCTGTCGAAAACAGCGGTGACAGAACCCCAGAGCTGCTCCCATGGGTCTGTGGGGAATTCTTTATTTACAGTATCTTTTACGGCTTTCTTGAATTTCTCCACCAGCATTTTAAGGTCATCAACCGAAAGCTCGGTATCGTTTTTAACGCCTTTGTTCTCTTTTACCTCATGAAGGATAGCTTCGAAAGGATCTTCATCTTCTTTGTTTTCGGGTTTCATTCCCAGTACCACATCGCCATACATCTGAATAAAGCGGCGGTAAGAGTCCCATGCAAAGCGGGCATTGCCGGTTTTTTTAGTGAGCCCTTCCACAGCAGCTTCGTTCATCCCCAGGTTCAGGACAGTATCCATCATGCCGGGCATCGAGACGCGTGCTCCTGAGCGGACAGAGACCAGCAGTGGGTTTTCGTTGCTTCCAAACTTAGTGCTCATCTCTTTTTCCATTAGGGAAATAGCTTCTTCTACTTCTCCTCTTATAAGCTCAACTACTTTTTCTTTTCCCAGTTTGTTGTATTCGATGCAAGCTTCGGTAGTAATAGTAAAGCCCGGAGGAACTGGCACGCCGATTGAACTCATTTCGGCAAGGTTGGCACCTTTGCCACCAAGAAGGTTTTTCATGGTTTTATCGCCTTCGGAACGAGTTTTACCAAAAGAGTAAACCCTTTTTTGATCTTTTATGTTTCCCATTTTGTCTATATTATTGATTATTAATGATTAATTCCGGTTTTTAAAATGCAGAACAAAGATAATTAATTTTCACAATCAGGGATGATTTTCGTTTGATAACACTTTGATATCAAACGCAATCGTTTGCAATTTTTAATCCTGTTGTTATGGATTGTCCCTGAGGTATTTCTCTTTGATTTTCATCGCTACCGAGTGCACCAGGTTCATATCTTTTCCGCTTAGCGCAGAAAGCCTTTCATTGATGCGTTGCAGTATAGGATGTTTGTTTGAAAAGCCTGCCGCTTTGATGATTTCCATAATGTTGTTTTTCATCCTCCGGAATCCGGGGGCATTATCTTGCTTTATCTCATGTTCCTGCTCCTCAGGTGTTGTTTGCATCAGGAAGGCATAAAGCATGACGGCCTGCGAAAGGTTTAATGAAGGATAAGTGGTGGCCATGGGCACGGATGTGGCAACATCGCACAGGAGCATCTCGCTGCTGGTGAGTCCGCTCTCTTCGCGCCCGAAAACAATGCCTAAGGTATTTATGAGCGGTTGCTTCTTTTCAGCAAATGCTTTAAGCGTTGCTCCTTTGATAAAGTCCTGATGTGTTGAACGGTTCTTGGCGGAGGTGGCTACCAGCAAGTCGGTTTCTGCGGCGGCTTCCTGCAGGGTGTTAAAAATCCTGGCATTTTCGAGAATTTCGCCGGAGGCATGGGCCAGCCACTGTGCCTCTTCTGCCAGATGGTTTGTTGGGTTTACCAGCCACAGCTCCCGGAAACCCATCACCTTGATGGCGCGGGCTGCTGAGCCTATATTTCCTGCCACAGCAGGTTCTACAAGAATAAAAACGGTTTTCATAGTACAGCGTTTAAGGTTGCGTTTCTGCAATAGTGACTACAATGCTGCGTTTGTTGCGCGGGCCGTCGAATTCACAAAGAAATATATTTTGCCATGTGGACAACCCCGCTTCACCATTGATAACCGGGATAGATTCAGAAGGCCCTACCAGGCCTGCTTTCAGGTGTGAGTCGCCATTACCATCCTGGCGATCATGCTCCCAGATGCCTTGCGGGGCTATCTGCCTGAGCATGGTAACAACATCATTTTGGACCGAATCATCCCAGTTCTCCTGGATCATAATACCGGCAGTGGCCCCCTGAACGTAAACATTGGCAATGCCCGTTTTTATTCCGCTTTCGCGGATGAGCCTTTGAATATCGCCGGTGATATCGCATAGCTCTTCGCGTTTTGAGTTGGCTGTTGTAATTGTTTTTTGCATCACAGATTCTTTTTACAGCAAAAATAGAAAACCACGACCAAAATGGGCCGTGGTTTTTTCAGTAATCACTCTTTTTCCTGATTTAGGCGCTATATGGAATCAGTTTCCACTACTTTCGAGAGAATATCAGCATACTGAATCACCAATAGCTTCTTATCTTTAAATTCTGATTCCACACCGCTGAATTCTTTATAAAGAACATAGTCTCCTACCTGTATCTCAGCATTTTCTATAGTGGCCATAGCAACTACTTTTGCCACATTCTTCTTCATCTTAGCGGTTTCGGGAATATAGATACCACTTTCTGTCTTTTGCTCTTGCTTATCTTCTGTAATGTCGAGCACCACATTCTCGTTGATTGGCTGTAAATCTTTCATAATTATTTGATTTTTATTGTTAAACTTATTTTTATGCGTTAATTTCAAGTAATTTATTTATGCGTTGTTTATCGAATCCAATGATAAATTGCCCGTTTATATTTGTTTGGGGCACTCCTTGCTGCCCAGTACGCTGCACGAGCTCCTGCGCTTTTTGCTGATCTTTTGATACATCAATATCGGTAAACCTTATATTCATTTTTTTGAGGTATTCTTTCAGCGTGTTGCAATGTGGGCAGGTGGGGGTGCTGTATACCGTAACCCGTTTTGCTGTCTTTTCTTTGCCGGTTTTGGAAGCCGTAAAGGCTTTGTTTTCTATCACCGTTTTATAAAAATCGGGCTTATGACAGCCTATTACGGTTTTGTTGTAGACTCCGTCCAGAAACTCCAGCAGCGCCGGAGCTGATGTAATGTTGTATTCCGGATGAATATCACGTACCCTGGTGACGTCGGCGGCCAGTATTGTAAGATCTGCGAAATGTGCGGCAATCTGCATCATATTTTCATAGGCGCAGTTGCTTTGTTCAGCAGCTTTTTTATAGAGCAGGAGATACGCCCGCTCTTTATCGTTTATATTTTCGAGCAGTTCCCTGTGGGAATGCACCTCTTTCAGAACTTGCTTTTCGTTGTTATTAGCCATAGTAAATAGTGAAAAAAATGATTTGTTTGTTTTCTGACATTCTGTTTCCGCTTTTCCCTTATCATAATTTGTACCAAACTGTTTCAGGGCTAAAATGACAGCACGCTACATGAAAAAATGGCATAAAAAAACATCCCGGTTGTCTAAACCGGGATGTCAAACCTAACCAATTATCCACTTCCTACTAACTTTAGTATGAAAGAAGTACAAAAATAGCGTTGATTTATTACATATATTGTTTCAGGGATGCCAAAAAATGTTAATCGATATGCCAGCAAAGAGTGTTTCAAAGGGCCGGTGAGCATGATTTTCATCCGCTTAAGACAAACCGGATTAAAAAGGTTCCTGGTAATTGATAGAATGATATTTTTTTTGGAATAAATCCATATTTTGGCTTTTTTCTTCCGCCAGCTAAATATTTCCGTTTCCGGAACATAAAATTTTAGCAATAAGTTGTTTTCGTACCTTATAATTCCGAGCCTACGGCTCTTGTGGAGACCGGGGACATCTTTTTTTTACCATAATACCGTGCCTCCGGCACTCTTCGCCCGGTGATTTTGCCATCATTTCCATTCCTCCACCGCCGTCGCAGGAAGCTGTTGAGCAATCCATAGACAAAGACAGGCGGGAAGCTCCGGGAAATATTTCACACGGCTGCTGCGGCTTGCTCTTCAACTACTTCACCTCCCGGCCTCCTCTCCTCAATGAGGGGAGGAGTAGCCCCTGGCCAAGGCCACCGCGCTTAGGCGTTCCCTTTTTCCTGGAGAGAACCTGTTCCGATTTTCGGGAAGAATCAGTGATGAGGGGGACAGATTAGCAAATCGCCCAATCCTTAACCCCGGCCTTTAGGCTGGGGGGCGAAGCATCCTCCAGCCCTCCACCGCCGTCGCAGGGAGCTGTTGAGCAATCCATAGACAGAGACAGGCGGAAGCTCCGAAAACTATCAAAATCCGGATGTTCTTTTGGCTTGTCCCAAAAACACAAGCCTGCATAAGGCGATAAACAACAGGATAGAGAAGAACCATGCTATCCCTGGCAATACACAGAAGTAGAGCTGGGAAAAATAACATGACAAAGGACAACAGTCCAGGAAAATTAGCTGGTAAGTGCCAGCCTCTTCACTTTGGTGAAGAGGCTGTTCCGCGACTGCGGAGTGATGCAGCGAAACATGCACGAAAGATTTAACTCGTTCATTCGGGCGGGTCCGTCCGAACGTATCCTTCGTTACGGGCGGGAATATGGTTGCCTGACATCAGTCAGGATTAATGAATATGCTTTTAACTACTGAACTGGTCTCAATAAATCCAGTAAACCGATAGGCGTCGCTGTTGTTTATTCAAACACAGTAGTTTCAGCAGGTTCTTTTATTCGCGGATATGGTTTTAGCATATTTCTGTGATGCCCGTTCACCTCCATTTCTTTGGTATGACACACCTTGCAATTTCCTTTGGTTCCTATTGTTCCGGCTATCGGCATATATTGCAACGGCTGGATATTGTCGCGGTCTTCGCCATATTTGTTTATGGCGTAGTATTCGGCGTGGGGTGCGCCGTGACATGCTGCGCACATTACTCCATGAGTGTCGGTGCGGTTGCGATAAAGCGAATTGCTTCCATCCACCCAGTTGTTGAACCCGGTGGGGGCTGTCTTTCTGGAGCGGATATCGAAATTGGTATGGCAGCTGATGCAATCCGGCTCCTGTAGCCAGGGCTGACGGGGCACCACATCAGCAAAGGTCTCTACGCTGCGCGGCTGCAGGTTTTTGCTAAGTTTGGCGGCGCGCGGTTTTCCAAATCGGGCTTCATTTTTGATCAGCGCCAGGCCGTGGTCTTCCAGTTTGCCATGACAGTGGGTGCACTTCAGCCCCAGGCTTGCATGCCGGCCACGCAAACACTGTGTGTTGCCAGAGGGCATGCTTGGGTGGCACAGGTTGCAGGCATCTCCGTTCATTTCTTTAAGGTAATGGGCATGGAATCCATGGATGGCTGTCGAGAAGTTCAGCACCTCTTTTTTACCAGCAGCACCTATGGCAGGGTCTGCGTGGCAGCGCTGACAAAGAACCGGGTTACCCGATTCCACCTCATACATCAGTTGGGTGCCTTCAATCCGGTCGTGGACATTCAGGATATTTTCTGCTGTCATATCGGCTATTCCGGAGTAGTCGTTAACGCGCCAGCCTCCCTGGTGGCAATTGCGGCACCCCATTTCTGTGGATGTGGGCGCCACCACTTTGGTGGCAGCCAGCGTTTCCCCGGTATTTTCGTCGCGGGCTGTAATCTCAAAGAGCGGATATGGGTTATACGTGCCATCATCCCGGTAAGGAATAACCGGAATTAGTTTCGCGATATAAGCCTGATGCGTATGGGGATCCATTGACCCTGCAAGCCCTTTTCCGGCGAGGCCGATACCCGTTTCGAGGTCTGCGCCATACGTTTTTTGGGCATTCTTCCAGAAATCAACATGTTTTTCAGGATGGCGGTATCCTTCCTCCACCTCATAATGTATTTCCACCCCTTGCGAAATTACCTGTGGTTTTGGCCCTCGCCTGATGAGTTGCGCCCACAGCGTATTGGCAGGAGGCAGGAATGACCAGTAATCGGAGTTGTCGGAGATGCAATGCATCCCCAGGTCGTTCCATGCCAGCAATACATATTTATTGTTGTCATTAAAAGGAGGAACTGTCACTGTTTCTTCCTTCACTTTTGCCTGATAGGATTCGGGGGCTTCTTTGCCATGAATTTCCCTCATAATGTATGCTGCCAGTGCTTCTTTCTCTTCTCCTGTTCCCGCAAAGGGAGGCATGTATTCGCTGAAGCTGCCCAGGCCTGTTATTTTGGCCTCCATACCTCGTTCGGTGAGGTGGGAGGTGCGCGAAACAATATCGTTGTTGCCGCCCAGAGTGTGGCATGACAAACACTGCATCCGCATCAGCTCATTACCGGCATCCAGCATATTATCAGCGGTAACCTCTTTGATATCAGACCATTTAGCGCTTTTCAGGAAACCTGTGCGGTTAACACTATCCATGTCGCTGTGTTTGATGCTGTTGGAATACATATAGCCGTAGATAACGTAAGGTTTGCGGGCAATTTCGCGGGTGTACTCAAAGCCGGCCATCCATCCAAGCCCTGTTAGCACCAGGATAAAAACCGTGAAACGCTGAAAAGTTAACGGTAGCTTAACCAGGAAGGTGATGCCCGTCAGAAAGATGAGCGCAGTAGTTATTACCCAGATAGTAAAATAGGGTTTCACTGCCGGGTTAAAGCGTAATAAGTTGGCTTCTGCATCGGAGGGAAGGATGGCGAGGTACCACAAGGCAGTGATAGCGATAAGGATAAACGGGAAGAAGAGCCAACGGGTGTTGAGCGTATAGAGGTATTGCCGTAAAGCTTTTTCTTTAAGGAAAGTGGCCGTAATGAGCCCGAACATACCGGCAATCGACAGGGCTATCCCTGTGCGGAATACGAGGGCAGGCCAAAACGATGGGTTGAAAAATCCCTGCCAGAAATCCCGGGTCTCCAGCCACTGGCCGGGGGTAAGCATAAACCCCAGGATGCCATTGATGACGAAAAGGCTTAGCCAGGCAAAAATAAAATAGAGCCATCCAATGGCAATGTGGTCTTTGGGGTTCATCTTGTCGAAACGGTAGTGATAGATAAGCAGAGCAATGATTTCTGCTATGAAGAAAACCCACTCTGTGGCCCATGCAAAAACAAACTGGTGGATGAGGAAGGAAGTGGCGGCAGGCTGCACCAGTGAGATGATAAACCAGATACCTACTCCCGTAATACCGCCGAACACCATGGTGAGCAGCAGAAAAAATTTGGTGTGCGAGCGGACATACCCCAGCAATTGGGGGTTGTTATTTCTTCTTGCTTTTATTTCGGTAAGCACCAGAAAGAGTCCGCCACCCACAGCGAAATGTGCTACAAAAGCATGAGTTACAGCAATGATTGCGATGAGCGTACCTCCTCCTAAAGATGGCAGCTCCCATATGGGGTAGTTCATAATCAGGTATGTTTGGGTTTAAATATCAGCTTAATCATATAATATATCATGGCAATTCCGATAAGGAAAACGGCGAGGAACATTATCAGCGAGCCGGTTTCCCCGGTAACCGCTAATGCGGATGGGGCTCCCGCGCCTTTGAGGTATTGGTGCCGCACAATTTCACGGATGATGATCATATTGATCATGAGAAAGAGGGCAATAGAAATAGTAGCGACAAATAGTCCGCGGGTAGCGGTGAAGATGCCGGCAAGGGTTATTAGTATTCCCAGCATCATCCAAAAGGTGGCAAAGGTATTGCCTCCCATAAAGTGTTTCCAGATAGGTTCAGGAAGGCTCAGCCAGAACCAGATGCCTATAACTACTTGTATCATCGTGGCAAAGGCAAATATTTTAAGGCCACGTTGTTTTTCTTGTTTCTGTAAATCAGGCGGTGTCACTTTCTTAAAATGGTAAAACCCAGCCTTCCCCAGGCCTGCAATAGCCACCGCACCAATAATAAAGTGCAGATAACGGGGCCACAGGGTAGGCTCCGACAGGTTGAGGAACCAGCCTGATTTGTTTTCTGCATAGATGCCCCACCGTTCCGGCGTAAGTAATAATGTGTTGTTGTTGACCAGCATAAAAGCGATAAACAACATAAATATGCTGGCGATAAGCAGGCTGACCCTGGAAAAAACAGGAGATTTCGTCTTTTTAAAGACATAGATATACGCACCGTAATATGTGATGATAAGTACCGGAATCACCATTATCCATGGGCCTGCCAGAAGGACGGAGCTGGTATAGAAAAAATTCCCGAAAAGCACCTGCACAAATAGCAGTGGGGGAACGCCCAGGTTGATAGTGAGGGCTATGAGGGTAGGGATGCTGTTACCCTCAGGGGCCGGCTTTTTCTTAAAGGTGTCCCACAACGTTATGAGGCTTCCGCCAAGGATAAAATTCATCAGGATGAGGTGCAACAGGAAGGTGAGCAGCAGCAAAATCTGAAACCACCACCAATTAACCGGGATGGCATCTGCAGCGGGTATAACTTGCGCAAGCATAGGCTTAGTGTTTTTGGTTGCCCTAAAAATAAGGAGGTTATGTATCTATTCCAATGAAAAAGGAGGGAACCTGTTTAATTTATAACAAGTCTAAATATGTTAATACAGGAGGTTGATTTCACGCTTTGCCAAAAACAGCATCAAAAGAAAGATAGTAATGTGCAGGCTTTAAACCGTGGCCTTAATTGTGGCCAAACCCTTGAGCATCGGCTCTTCACCTTCTTCAATACCACTAAGGGTTACCTGGTAAAACTCATTTTTCTTCAGTCTGCGCGCCGTAAACTTAACCGGCAGGTAATGCTCGCCATAGCCATGGGCAAAACCCTCTTCATCGATTTTTTCTGCCAGCACTGTCTGTTGTTTCCCGATAAACGATTTCCGGTATTTTAGTTTGTTGTTTCCGGTGAGTTGCCTGATGGTTTCACTTCTGGCTGTTTTTACTTTATTAGGGATATGTCCGTCCATGCGGGCGGCGCGTGTTCCTTCGCGCACCGAGTATTTGAAGGTGTGGATATGGCTGAAGCCGATTTCCTGAACAACATCCACAGTTTCCTGGAAATCCTCTTCAGTTTCTCCGGGAAATCCGACAATCACATCTGTAGTAAAATTAAAGTCCGGACGCACTTTGCGGATATCTGCTACAATCTGGCGAAACTCATTTACCGTGTACATCCGGCGCATTTTCAGTAATGTTTTATCGGAGCCGCTCTGGATGCACAGGTGCAGGTGTGGTGCAAGTTTAGGATGCCTGAACAGCTGATAGAGCTTAGGGGTAAATCCTTCCGGCTCAATCGAAGAGATACGCACCCTGAAATCGCCCGGCAGCTCCAACACCTGTTCCACCAGGTCATCAAACTTTATCCCTTCATAATCATACCGCCCGATGTTTACGCCGGTAAGGACAATCTCCTTAAAGCCGTACCGCAGCACATGTTTGATATTCTCCATAATTTCTTCAGCCGGACGGCTGGTGGCGCGGCCACGGACGGAGGGGATAATACAGAAGGTACAGAAATTATCACAGCCATCCTGAATTTTTATCATGCTGCGCGTGTGGGAGGTATTTTTTGCCGCATCATAGTTGAACAGGTTTGTGGCATCTTTTTTCGGATGAAACACCTCGCCTTTGAAATGGGCATCGATGAGGTTTACTATCTGACTTTTTTCCTCATTACCCACAAAGTAAGTTACGTTGTCAAGGCTCTCTTCCAACTGCTCGCGGTGGTTATTGACCATGCAGCCGGTCACCACCATAATGGCCTCTTTATTTTTTCGTGTGGCCTGCCGGATGATGTTCCTCGACTTGGTATCACTTTGCCTGGTTACCGTGCAGGTGTTCACAATATAAACATCTGCCTCATCGCCATAATCCACAATATTGTATTGGTTATTGCTGAATGAGGAGGCCAGCGCATCGGTTTCGTATTGGTTAAGCCTGCACCCCAGTGTTTTAAATGCTATCTTTTTGCTCATGCTTTTTCTGCCAATTCTGGTGTTTCTATAAGGTCTCCTTCGGTGCTGAAAGGTGTTGCTGACGTAATCCTTACATCCACAAATTTCCCCGTAAGGGAGGTGTCGCCGGAAGGGAACCTGACAATAATCTTTCCTTCGGTCAGGGCCGAAAGGTATCCTTCTTTTCTGTCCTGGCCGGTAACCAGCACCTGGAATTGTTTCCCGACCATTTTTTCATTGTGGGCGCGTGTATGTTTAACTAAATCTTCGGTCAGCTGATGAAAGCGGGCCTTCTTGGTGTCTTTGGGCACGTCATCGGGCCAGCGCGACGAAGCGGCTCCCGGGCGAGGGGAATATTGTGCGATGTAGGCCATATTAAACTTGAACTCATCAATAATATCCCTGGTGTTCCGGAATTGCTCCTCCGTTTCGCCGGTAAATCCGGCGATGATATCAGTAAAAATGGTGGTGTCAGGGATCTCCTGCCATATTTTATGGATAATGTGGCGGTATCTGTCGATGTTATGCTTACGGTTCATCCGTATCAATACCTTGTCGTCGCCCGATTGCACCGGGAGGTGTATTTGTTTTGCCAGCGTGGGATATTCTGCAATTACTTCAATAACCTCATCGGTCATATCGCGGGGGTGTGGCGAGGTGAAGTATACCCAGAAATTTTCTTCGCTCTTCTTCCCGTATTTCCCTATATTTCTTAGGAGTTCTGCAAAAGAGATTTCATTTCCACGTTTGTCAAACCCATAAGAGTTAACGTTTTGCCCTAACAGTGTAATGGATTTATATCCTTGCTCTACAAGGGTCTTCAGCTCATGCAGAATTTCAGCGGAGGGCCTGGAGATTTCCCGCCCCCGTGTGTAAGGCACGGCACAGAAGGTGCAAAACTTATCGCATCCGTTTTGTATGGGGATAAAAGCTTGCCACTCCGAAGAGTAGTGTGGTGTGATATGCCAGAAGTCTTTGATACTTTCCGGCACTGCGCCATTGCTCAGGTTGAGGCTGGCGGGCGATGTAACACCATACTGGTTGATCATGTCCGGAAACTTGGGCAAATCAGCCATGCTAAACACGATATCAAATGACTTGAGGAATTTCTCTTTGTCATAGGGCAGGATGCAGCCTGTTAAGAAAGTAATTAAATGGCGGTGGTTTTTTTGTTTGTTCCACTTATGGATTTGTGAATAGACCTTATCGATAGCTTTTTGTCTTACCGAGCAGGCTATAATACCTACCAGCTGGGCTTCCTCTTCATTATCGGTGTGGCGGTATCCCATCTTATCGTCCAAAACAGCTTTAACACGCTCGCTGTCTGAGATATTCATCTGGCATCCTAATGTGATTATATGATATTTCATGTGATTATTCAAAATATTCGTAAAAAAATCCAAACTCCTTAAATCCCAAATTCCAGGCACCAAATCCCAATAAGAATATTATTTTGGAAATTGTTATTTGGTGCTTCAAAAGTAAACTTCCGCATGAAGCTGGTTTGAGGGCACTCCTTTTAGTTGCAGCAAATCAAACGCCTCATAAATCATATTAATATTTCCGCAAAGGTAATATTGTGCACTGGTATCGTGGATATTTTCTTTAAGATATTGCGTTATGCGACCGTTGAAATCGCCCTTTTTATCGCGCGAAGTACAAAGAATATGGCTTTCCGGATGATAATCCTGCCGGTCATAAGCCTCATGGGCATAACGCACCCCATGCAGCAGAGTATAATTTAATCCGGGATAGGATTTCACAAAGCTGCGGAATGGGGCGATCCCCGTACCGCTTCCAATGAAAATAAAGCGCCGGTTGTTCTCAATGTCGTTATCATCTAAAGTAAAATAGCCTACCGGTCCGTCAAAATTCAACAGATCGCCGGGTTGCACCTGCTTAAGCTTTTTGGAGATGTTCCCGTTTTCCACTGTCTTGACCAGCACCTCTATGTAATCGTCCTGCTCTCCGCTGTATATACTGTATTCCCTGCATTCCACCTCATTGATGAGCCCCAGGGTGATATGCTGGCCTGCTCTGAAATCCAGCCCGTTACGATTCAATCGCACAGCATATGCTGAGGCTGTCAATTGCCTGATTCCCTGGACCTCGTATCTGCTTTCCTGCATATTGTTCTGTTCCGGTTTTATTTATTATTTGTGGTGCAAAATTAAGAAAAAGTTTTATTTAGTGTTATTCTAAATAAGGGGCACAGGCTTGTTTTCTGGAAAAAAGGAGACTTTTGAAAGTTAGCCAGGATTTTCGTAAGTTTGGCCTTCACAAATTTAAACCTGATTACCATTATGAATACAACCATTGGAATACGCCATGAAGACAAATACAAGATGGAGCGAAGGGTGGCGATACCACCGCAACACGCCCGGCGCCTGATTGAGGAGAGAAATCTGAGAGTATTAGTGCAAACCTCCTCCAAAAGAGTTTTTACAGATGAAGAATACCGGAATGCCGGTGCCCGGGTTGTAGAGAGCCTAAAAGAGGCTCCCGTCATTTTTGGCGTAAAAGAGATGCCTTCCTCGTTTTTCGAAAAAGAGAAAACCTATGTCTTTTTTTCGCACGTAATTAAAGGACAGTTATATAATATGCCTATGCTGAAGGCAATGATTGAAAAGAAGTGTAACCTTATAGATTATGAATGTATTGTGGAAGAATCGGGTAAGCGGATTATCTTTTTTGGCCACTATGCCGGCCTGGCAGGCATGATTAACGCGCTGTGGTCGTTTGGCCGGCGTTTAAAGGTTATGGGGGTTGAAACGCCTTTCAGCAGGATAAAGCAGGCCCACCAGTACAGTTCGCTGAAGGAAGTTAAAGAAGTTATCTCTGAAGTGGGCTTTGAAATTGCCCGCCATGGCCTGCCAGGAGATCTGGACCCTTTGGTGGTGGGTATAACGGGGTATGGTAATGTATCTAAAGGGGCGCAGGAGATTCTGAGCCTGTTGCCGGTAAAGGAGGTTTCTCCCGCCGAATTGCTTACCCTTCACAATAAGAAGGAGCTGCCTTCCAATGTGGTATATAAGGTGGTTTTCAGAGAGCGCGACATTGTGACGCCAATTAAAGAAGAAGACTCATTTGTGCTGCAGGATTACTATGATAATCCGCAAAGATACCGCAATGCTTTCGAGCGATATATTCCTCATCTTAGTATTTTAATGAATTGTATGTATTGGGATGATCGATATCCCAGGATTGTCACCAAAGATTATCTCGAGAAACTATATTCAGGGGGCGAGCCTAAGCTGAAAGTTATCGGAGACGTCACCTGCGATCCTAATGGCTCCATAGAGTGCACACATACCGGCACTGAGATAGAAGACCCGGTATTTGTCTATGACCCGCTAAAACGTAATTATCAGATGGGTTTTCAGGGGCATGGTGTTCTTGATATGGCAGTGGATATTCTGCCCAGTGAGTTGCCCAGGGAGTCCTCAGAAGCTTTTGGCAATGCGCTGGAAAAGTTTGTCTATAGTATAGCTACAGCTAACTATGATTTGCCTTTTGAAAATATCGACCTCCCTTTTCCTGTCAGGAAAGCGATGATCCTGCACAGGGGTAAACTGACGCCCGAATATAAATATTTGGAAAAATTCCTTTAATGATTTTTTTGATGGAGAAGGGTGGTTTTTCCGGAGGGGGTGACGAAAAGAAAATTGGCCAAAGATGTAAAATAAATCAAAAAAATAGATAAAAATATTATTAAGGATCTTTTTTGGAATAGCGGAAAAATTGTTTCCTTAGCACCTTTAAAACAAAAACAATAAAGCATGCAGGTTATATTAGTATTAGGTGCTGGAATGTCTTCTACTTCAATGATTAAATACTTTTTAGATAAGTCTTCAGAGCATCACTGGAAAGTAGTTGTGGGTGATAAGTCCATAGAGTTAGCGAAACGCAAATGCGAGCATCATCCCAATGCAGAACCCATTTATTTTAATGTTAACGATTCTGCATTACGCAGGAATGTGATAGAAAAGGCTGATGTGGTGGTTTCTATGCTGCCAGCCAGTATGCATTACCTTGTGGCAGTTGATTGTGTGGAACTGGGAAAAAGTATGTTTACAGCCTCTTACGTCTCCGATCAGGTCAGGGCGTTGCATGAGCGGGCTAAAGCAAATGATGTACTGTTGCTCAACGAAATGGGAGTGGATCCGGGTATTGACCATATGTCGGCCATGCAGGTCATCGACAGGATACGAAACAGTGGTGCCCGCCTTAAAGGCTTCGAATCGGCTACAGGAGGATTGGTGGCTCCCGAGCATGATGATAATCCATGGAATTACAAGTTCACCTGGAATCCGAGAAATGTGGTGATAGCCGGACAAGGTGTGTCGCGTTTCCTCCATAACGGCAGGCTGAAGTTTATCCCTTATCACAAGCTTTTTGGCAGAACAGAGCAGATAGAAGTAAACGGATATGGCGATTTTGAGATTTATCCCAACAGAGACTCCTTAAAATATCAGAACCTTTACGGGTTAAATGGTGTAGAAACGCTTTTCAGAGGAACTATCCGGCGTTCGGGATATTCTAAAGCGTGGGATATTTTCGTTCAGCTGGGCATGACGGATGATACTTACCACGTGGAAAACAGTGAGATGATGACCTATCGGCAGTTTATTGATAGCTTTCTCCCTTATGTAAACGGAAAAAGCGTGGAGCAGAAACTTGCCGCATATCTTAACATCGACAGCGAAGGAGAATCTATGCATAAGCTCCGATGGAGTGGAATCTTTGAAAACAAAATCATCGGACTGAAAAATGCCACGCCGGCCCAGATTTTGCAACACCTGATTGAGCCTCGATGGAAACTGGGCGATCAGGAGAAGGATATGATAGTGATGCGGCACCTGTTTCAATATGAAGAGGATGACATAGAAAAAGAGATTATATCCACGCTGGTGGTCAAGGGAAATAATAAGGAAAACACAGCCATGGCTGTTACGGTAGGTATTCCGGTAGCTATAGCCACACGGTTGTATCTTATGGGAGAGATTAAAAAAACCGGTGTTCAGATTCCTATCAGGCATGATATCTATGAGCCAGTGCTGAAAGAGCTAAAGTCTTATGGAATTGAGTTTTATGAGGAAGAAAGAATAATAAACAACTAACTATAAAACGAACTATTATGAAAAACGTATTGATTTTGGGAGCCGGGCTTGTTGTAAGGCCTATAGTAAGATACTTGCTCGAAAAGGGATACCATGTCACGGTAGCTTCCCGCACGAAAAGCAAAGCAGAGAATATGATTGATAAACATAAAAACGGGATAGCCATAGCCTGGACCGTTGATCAGGAAAAGGAACTCGACAAAATGGTTTCTGACCACGATCTTACGGTAAGCTTGTTGCCTTACCGCTATCATGTAATGGTTGCTGAAAAATGTATCGCACACAAAAAGCCGATGGTCACTACCTCTTACGTAAAACCAGAGATGAAAGCATTGGACCAGCAGGCCAGAGAGGCCGGCGTTTTAGTCCTTAATGAAGTAGGTCTCGACCCCGGGATCGACCATATGTCGGTCATGCGCATCGTAGACCATATCCACGATAAAGGAGGAAAAATAGAGTCATTTTATTCTGTAACAGGGGCACTGCCTGCCCCCGAAGGCGTAGACAGTCCCTTTGGCTATAAGTTTTCGTGGAGCCCCAAAGGCGTGGTGTTAGCCAGCAATAATAGCGCGCAGTATTTAAAAGATAAAAAGGTGGTGAAGGTGGATGCCGAAGATCTGTTTAAAAATCCGTTTATTTCTGCATTCCCTGAGGTAGGGGAGTTGCAGATTTATCCTAACCGCGATTCTCTTCCTTATATCGATCTTTACAGTATTCCCGAAGTAAAAACCATGTACCGGGGTACTTTCCGCCATAAAGGCTGGTGCGAGTCAATGGATGCCATTAAGGCGATGAATTTGATTTCTCAGAAAGAGTATGATTTTACAGGTAAATCGTACGCCGGTTTCCTTAAGATGATGATCGGGGCTCCCGGGGATGCTGATATGGTAGAGGCGGTATGTGATTATCTGAAAATTAACCGGGATGCTGTGCCTGTTAAGGCACTCGACTTCCTGGGGCTGTTCAGCACCAAAAATATGAAGCGTGGAAAAGATACACCGTTTGAAATCACCTCGGATTTGATGATGGATAAGATGATGCTGAAAGATGACGAGCGGGACATGGTGGTAATGGAGCATACCTTTCTGGCAGAATATAGCGGCGGTAACCGGGAAGTGATAAAATCGAGGATGCTCGATTTCGGAACTCCTGCCATAGACACCGCAGTGGCAAGAACGGTGGCACTGCCTGCCGCAGTGGCCGTGGATATGATATTGCAACAAAAAATCAACACTACAGGCGTGCATATTCCTGTTATTCCTGAGTTGTATAACCCTATTCTCGACCACCTTGAAACGATGAATATTAAGATGACAGAGGATTTTGGTCTTCCTGAGAGTGAAAATTTCGGATAAGCATAATATCCTTCATACAAAACCCATTTTCAGGCTTATGGAAATGGGTTTCGTATTTCTGAATGGGGCAGGGGGAGCTACTTCTGATAATATTCTGTAATTTTGTGCCCGTTGCAGCTGCTCAGGAACAGTTTTATGAGTTTATCGCAACAAAGTGGCAATAAAATAAAGACTAATATTTTTCTTATGGCAAACAGTAAATACGGAAAGTGGATTGGAGGCGGCCTTGGCTGGGTGCTGGGAGGTCCTATAGGTGGTATTCTCGGATTTGTATTCGGCTCGATGTTCGATGGTATGCAAAGCGGAGAGTTTGAGTATGGCCAGATACACGGCGATAGTTCCGGAGCTGGAAGAAGGGCGCAGGGACATCCCTATGGTGGCGCCGGCACCAAAACGCAACCGGGTGACTTTGCGGTAAGCTTAGTTGTGCTTGCCGCAGCAGTGATGAAAGCTGACGGAAAAGTGGTGCGCGCAGAACTCGATTATGTGAAGAGTTTCTTTGACCACCAGTTTGGGGAGGAGAAAGCCAAACAGCTGGTGCTCATACTCAGGGATATCCTGAAAAAGGATATCCGGGTTATGGATGTTTCCTTGCAGATTAAACAATATATGGATTACTCCTCACGCCTTCAGCTGGTGCATTTTCTGTTTGGGATAGCACAGGCTGACGAGCAAACCCACCAGGAGGAGATAAATACAATTGAATTAATATCGGGATATTTAGGGCTTAGCACGAAAGATTTCCAGTCTATTAAGGCGATGTTTGTCAAAGATCAGCAGCAACCATACAAAATATTGGAGCTTAGTCCTGAGGCTACCGATAAGGAGGTTAAAGACGCCTACAGGAAAATGGCGCTGAAATATCACCCCGACCGTGTGACTCACTTAGGCGAAGATGTGAAAAAGTCGGCCGAAAACAAGTTTAAAAAGGTGGTGGATGCATACAATGCCATCAAAAAGGAGCGGGGATTGAAATAACCTTAGGATGATGAAAGATCCCTGTTTTATTGCATCGCTGAAAAGCAGAGCGCTCGAAAAGTATAAAGCAAACAGCAGGCTAGTAAAGCGCCTGAAAAAGGTGAATAAGCGAAAGCTTGATCAAGAAGTGCATCGCCTGCATCAGGTAGCCTTTGGTCATATTGATTGCCTGGATTGTGGTAACTGCTGCCGCACGATAAGTCCTATTATCACTGATAAAGACATTTCCCGCATAGCACCTAAGTTAAAGCTGAAGCCTTCGGAATTTGTTGAGCGGTATTTGGCCGTTGATGGCGATCAGGACTATGTTTTCAGGCAAACGCCTTGTCCTTTTCTTGGCGCGGATAACTATTGTGCTGTCTACGCTTTCCGTCCGGCGGCTTGCGCCGATTATCCCCATACCGACCGCCCAAGGTTTTACCAGGCGCTTAGCCTCAGTTTAAAAAACACCCATACTTGTCCGGCAGTGTACGAAATCTTTGAAAACCTCAAAACCGGGGGCTATTAATCATGGAAGCGCCATGAGAGGGAAAACTCCAGGCCTGCATCTTTCATAGGGTATCTGGGAGTGTCATAGTATTTATAAGCGGTCAGCCCCTCATTAAAGTGACGATATTTCAATAGCAACTTAGTCCGTTTGATTTTGATACTGACATAGACATCACCATAAAAAAAGTTTCCTGTTTTTTTTCTGTTCTGAAGGTAAAAACTCTTCAGAGCAGGCATATACTGATCGGCATAATACAGATCTTTATACATCACATCGATTCCTGCCTGGAGGTATAGTGCATTATCGAACAGAGAATTACGATAGGATACAGCCGTTTTGCCAGCAGCAAAAGGAACCCTCATATATTGGTCTGTTGAGGGCTGTTGAAAATAGAGCCAGCTGTCCCAGTTCAGGTTGCCAAACCGAAACGAAGGCATAATATATGCCTGCAGCAGGCTAAAACTATTGCCGGCCTGCTCCGGAAGGGCGTTTTGGTTCAGGTAGGTATAATTGGTTAACAGGAAGTAGCGCCCGCCAACCGTAATATCATTCCATACGGCTTCTCCGCCTATCCTTATGATATTTTCCTTTTTAAAGTTGTTATCCCACCGGAAATGATTTGAGTAGTAATGCTGGAAAAAGTAGTCCGGGTCTTGCGAAATCTGATCGATATAGGCTTTGAGAAAGAGCTTGTCATCAAAAGTGTTTTCTATTCTGCCTGAAATCCTGAAATCATTTTCATTCAGATCACCTTGCACATATTCTGCTTCGCCACCAATTTTCAAATCATCGTAAAGGTTTTTCGAGAGGCGTCCATGAAGGATAAATTGATTGTATTTGAAGTTCTTGATGGAGTCCTGAAAGTTGATAAGCTTGTGTGTAAACCCGAAATCAAATCCCAGGGATTTCTGAGTGCGGTACAGGCGCGAATTTTGCCATGAGAAGGTGTTCTGAATCACATGGTAATAGGTAGAATCATGTGAGGTCAGCGTATCCTGATAGCTATTGGCATAATAATCCAGGGCAGCTACGGTATCTGTTTTAAAGTCTTCTTTGTACTGAAAACTCTGGCGGTAATATTTAATCTTATGACTTAATCTGCCGAAATTAAACGGTGTTTTTTTTATCATTCCGGCTGAGTCGGATGATTCCTTGGTAGGGCTTAATTCGAAAGAGTGCTTATAAAAAAGTGTGGCATCTTTTGTTAAATTATTGGCATCGGGCAGGTTGATATCATAAATGAGGCGGTCGCGCTCTTCGTTGTTTTCAAAAACCTCCTCATTGGCGAGCCCCCCGTTTTCCCTGATATCAAATTTGTTGTGCGAATACACCGCCGCTGCAGTATATCTTTTGTTGTCTGAGATGTAATGGCCTGTTAATCCGATACGCCGGTCTTGTGATTTTTGGTTGAGGTAGGCCCCGACAGAGTTGATGATTTGGATATCCATGCCCAAAGTTACCGTTCTGTAGACACTCTGACTGTGGGTGAAGTTCAGGATTTGTTCTTTGTCAGGAGCCATTTTGTAATAAACTTTTGTATAAGGCGATAGGGTATTGTAGAATTTCAGCGTATGCTCATTGATAGCGTAAATGTCAAACGCCTCGATGCCGTACTCGAATCCTGCATCTGTTTTCGGCGTAAAAATCATGTTTTTTGTCGCCAGGCCGGTATTACCCAATGATTGGTACATCCGCCCTTTTTGGTATATAGGGTTGGTATAGTGAAAATAGCGCAGCGTGGTGTCAATTTGCCGGGGCAAAGTGGGGGCAAACCACTCATTTCGCAGTGTAAAATATTGTATAGAGGAGGTGTCTGTTGATGTACTGTCTTTGATAGTGTAATAGTATTGCAGGTCAAAACCGCTATATGGTTTGGTTTTGCTGGTTGTGGTGTCCCCTGCACTTATAAGCGTGTCCTGAATCGCATTTAATGTGGTTAAACTGTCGGGGCTTTTTTCTGCTGGCTGCAGTGTATCCTGTATGGCCGGAACTTTATGGGCGGTAGTATCCGGTGCTGTTCTATTGGTGCTGTCAGCTTCCTGGGCAACAGAAGCTAAACGTAGCAATAAGAAAATGAAAACAAAGAGTATCCGGCTCATGAACTGAAATTTGTGTCAAAATTAAGCAAAAACAAATTGTGTGCCCAAAGTATCTCTATTTTGGAGTGTTTTCTCTTAAGGGATTCTGAAATCTGCTATTGTGCCTATTAGGGCAGATGTGGTTTCAGATTAAGCAAAATATCGGTCTGAGGCTTTCAGATTATTTCGTTTTCAGTGAGGATTTACATATCACAGCGTCTCACCCTGGATGTCCAATAGAAATAAATTTCAATCCAAAAATCAAGCTGTAGAAAATAATTCGGTAGTTTATAAATGATTGCTGATTTTGTTAATGTGATGATTTGAAGATGTGGTTTTGCAGGATTTGTTTTTCTTGTTTACCAATTGGCGAATGCCAACTCCATCTCGCCAACTGATCGCCCGCAGCCAACTGGAACAGAACGCGGAGAGATCTTTGTTCATATCGGACTGCCCCTGCTCTGGATAATAAATTACTCTTTCACTATTCAAACTCTGCGCAGTCTTCCGAAGGCTGATGAACGCCGGCAGCCTGCTGGTATACGAGCTTTGCTCCGAGGTGGCCTACGTAACCCATGCTTGCAGAGCCAGCGAGCAGCACAACCAGGCTGACGATGGATAAATAGCGCCTGAATTTTTCGTGCCGCAACAGGGATTTGATTCTTATGGTAATCTCTAACAGCGCCGCGCCGCTGAACAGAAACGCTGTAATGTAGGCAAAACGTTCATGGTCTTCCAGCACGAGGGGGTTGCACACGTACCTCCCGACAATGTTATCGGCCAGCGTGCCAGAATAGACCACCCACCAAATCAGCAGCGCTCCGGGAATAAGAATAAACAGCCCGGTGGTGGAGAACTGCTCCTTCCACCTGAAGGGTGCTGCGCGGGCCGCTATGAGAAAAAGGGTGGCGAAAATCAGAAGAGCGATGGGGAAATGGACAGACAGAGGATGCCATAGCTCCGTCCGCCACATTCCGGGTAAGGAATCCATATTATTTGATTTTTACGGCAATGGGTTCGAGTTTCTTCCCTTTCTTTTCTACTTTTACTTCCACATCCACGTTTTTATCCAGCTCAGAAAATTCCACTTCCTGTCCATTCTTGGTTAACGTGGTGTTTTCGGTGAAATAGAGTTCAATGGTTTTTCCATTGTCAAGTTCCACGTAGATTTCTTCCTCTTCAGGCTTGGCTTCAGCCACTGTACCATCGTAGGTTCCGCTTTCCACCACATCTACATTGTGTCCGCAACTTGCCAGAAATATCATGGCAATAAAAATTCCAGTAATTGATAAGATTGTTTTTTTCATTGTTTTAATTTTTCAGTTTTCAAGGCATTAACAATGATAGTTATCGAAAGTTTATTATATCATAAAGACATTTCTTGTCAGATAAGGTAGGAGCATAACTGCATATTCCCGCCTTGAGCGATATTATGGTGTGCCAGGTGCGCCACCGATAGAACAGGCATCTGCCAAAACAGGGGGTAAACAAAAAAAGCCCGCAACACTCGTGTTGCGGGCTTTAAAGGAGAAGGCGACGACCTACTTTCCCACCGTTAAGACGGCAGTATCATTGGCGCGGGCGGGCTTAACGACTCTGTTCGGAAAGGGAAGAGGTGAGCCCCGCCGCCATAGTCACCTAAAGCTTATCAAATAAGATAAAGGGAAAAGGCAAAATGCAGGTAATCGATTTTCCTGATGTGAGCATCTGCGCGCATAGAGTAGAGCGTATAAAGGTATAGCAATGGGCCGTGCAGCAAGGGAATAGGAGCTGTGATGCCAATCATGTGCGGGTACCGCTCCCAAAATCCCAGGTGATAAAGGTAATAACTCAAAAGATGCAGGCCAATCACCGTAATCCAGGTCGCCAGGATTTTATCGCTTAATGCTTTGTTGCGCTTGGTGAGTAGCAGGAAAGCGATAAAAAACGACATAAATATACCACAAATAAATATGACATCCATGAGTTTGTATTTTGAGCAAAATTAAAAATTAGAGGCATTAAAAAGCAAGTTATCTGTTTTATACTGAATATTTTTGAGGAAACCGTTTTGGTGCAAAAATCCAAATGGCAGGCTCAGTATATTCTAAAATACCCTTTTGATTGGATCTCTCTAACACCACGTTATTCCGCCCAGAAATGACGCGCGTTAGCGAGGAATTGAAGAGAGGTCGCCCGAACAATAATAGTGATTCACTCGGGCAAGGAGTTTTATGGTTCAGAATCACTGGTATTCGGTAAACATCTCCATGCTAATTTTCGTTTCCCCGGACAACAGTGTTTCAGAATAGAAGTTTTAGTAATTCATTAAAACAGCTCAATTAAAAAAATAAATCGCCCGGCCATATTATTTGTATGAAAAATCCACATGATGCATAAACGAATTTATTAGCCCGGGTAAAATTTACTTTTCTCAGATGGTTGGCCCGATTGCTCTATCAGATGAAAGGAGCTACAAAAAGATCTGTTCAGACTGGCGGTTCTTGCGGATTTTGTTTTCATCCCGAAAAGCCGCCGCATGAGATTCCAAGGACGCACCAGGTACCAATAAATTAAAATCGTGAATAAGAAGGATAAAATCGCAATTAATAATGCCTTCCATATCATCGTTAACTCCCATTCCACTATATAATAAGCTGCTATTACGATTACAGGCTGATGCAAAAGATAAAAAGGATAAATGGCCTCGTTAGCCAGTTTTCTGAAGCGGCTGTCTTTATTTATGTATTGTCCCGCATATCCCAGGGCGGTCATACCGCAAGACCATGCTACTATACTTTCCGTAAGATATTTTATTAAAATGCCTAATTCCTCATACGAAACCAGGCCGGGAAGGATAAACATCGCAGCGACAGCTGTAATGGTTTCCATCAAGAAATATCTTCTTTGATTTCGAATGGCCTCTGCAATTTGCGGTGTTGATATAATAAAGTAACCTGCCAAAAAAAGAATCAAATAATAAACGAGTGCGGCCCAGTCGTTATAGAGCGCATTAGTGTTTTCAGGGAAATAGGGGCGAAGTAAAAGCTGGGAGAGCAATACAGGAATCAAAACTATATTTGTTCCAAGTTTTTTTGAGGCGATGGGCATTAGCCGGCTTGTAAATGCTTTCAACTGTTTTCCCCTCAAAAAACCCAGAAATGGGCTAATAACAAGAGCAATAAAAAACAAATAAGCGATAAACCACAGATGATGCCAGCTAAAATTTCCTGCCGGATAACCTCCTCCGTCAAACATTTCAGGATAGAAATCAAGCAGGGTGTCGTATTCTCCTGCTTTTTCCAGATAAACCTGAAGAGGAACCAATACGAATATCCCAAAGATTAAGGGGATGAACAAGCGCTTAAATCTTTCGGAGAGGTATTGCCGGGTGCTTCTTCTTCGGAGAGCAAAGAAAGTTCCGGCTCCCGAAATAAAAATCAGCAAGGGCATACGCCATGCACTCAAAAAGGTCATGATGTACCATAAAGCGCTTTGATAACCATATGTCATATCATTTTTGATATGCCATTCCCAAGAATTAAATATCATTCCGATATGAAAGAAAAAAACACTCAGAATAAGACCGATTCGTAACCAGTCGATATAGTATTGCCGTTGCCGTGAGGTTTGTTCTGATGAGCCCATTTTCGTTGATTTTTGTTTTACGGCAAAACTATCTCCAGTCACGGCAAAGCAACGAATGTTCTTATAATCCCGGTGTTCAATCTTATCGGGACGGTCGTACAATGTGTTATAAAACTCATGCTGTCAAGCTATTACATAATCAAAGGTTTTTCCGGAATTCGGAAGGTGTTTGACCTGTAAGTTTTTTAAAAGCGGTGTTAAAGGAAGACTTTGAATTGTACCCAACCCTTTCAGCAAGCTCTTCGATCGTTATTTTCGTATTCTTTTCTTTGCGGATTATATCTTTTGATTCCTCTATCCGGTATTTGGCAATCATTTCAAAGAAACTCATGTGCAGTTTTTCATTAATCACTTGTGAAACGTGATGCGGCGATCGATTAACTTTTTTTGCCAGACCGGAAAGGGAAGCCAGATTGTTGGTAAAAAACTTATTTTTATCCATTTCTTTCAGGATTGCTGACAATATGGCTTCTTTTTCAGCCTCACCTAATGACGATTTTTTATACTTCTTTACAGGGAAATCCAGGAATGAATGTGGATAACTAAAGAAATCTGACTTATTCATGACCTGGTAACTTGTTGAGAAAAACATAAATGATATGTACACAGCTATCAAATGTCCGCCGATATCACTCTCCATACCGTAGTACAGTTTAGTGCCCGCAAAAACAGCCAGAATAATGAGGAAGTGGATAGTCGTATTCCTTAGCATCAGCAGGGTTTTATTCGTAATTTTTAAAAGCGGCTGGCTTAACTGTGCTGACTTTCTGATAAGAAGCCTGAGAGAAGCAGCGATATAGATGATAAACTGAAAAAGCGTAAGCTGATTAACATAGGCTCTGACACCTAAGGGGTCGTCAGAGATTTTTGCGGTTGTCTCCAGATACGACCAGCCGGGGTGTTTTGTTTTGATAAAGGCGTTGTACTTCACCTCTTCGGGTTGAATAAAGAAAAAGACCATGTACAAGAGCCAGAAAGTGGGTAAAACAAAATGAATCCAGTCTTTTCTTTGTGTATTATCGTAAAGATAGGTTCTCATATACAAAAAGAAGAGGGGAGCAAAAGTAAAATTTAATGGTTCCGAAAAATCAGTCAGAGCCAATACTTTTACAATGTAACCGGTGTTGTTTAGCCACTCTTCGAATATAGTCAGCGAAAGAACCAGTATCAAAAGTCCCTGGTAAAGGTTGGCTTTGTTTTTCTGCCTGCTGTTTTTTAGAAAAAACCATGTCAGAAATAATCCCTGAATTACTCCAAGAAAAATAATCAGATCAAACAGGCTGATTTGGTATTCCGTTTTCATTTGGATTCAAAATGAATAAAACGTTAAGCGTAATTATTTAGCTGGCTCAGAGAATCTGTGAAAATCAGTTCAATCTGCTTCATCAGCGTTCTATCGTTTTTATCATAGCACACTGCTCATAACCCACCCAAATAATTACCTTTAATCGATTAAATGATATACAGTTTCATGGCAAAGTTATTAATATAAATGAAGTAAAGAAGGCTTAAAAGCTGCTAAATTTCACTAATCAGCATAAAGAAGACCATACGGACCTTTCTTTTTCAATACATTTGTTGGCTTTTGAAAGCTCACAGAAAACGGGGCTTTAGCAGGGGCATATCAGGCACAGAAAGCTTAGGTTTATCCGGCAAATCTATTCCGTTTATTTTTGCCGTTTTCCCTATCTTTATGCCCGTAAATAACATTCTAAACTGATGGAAGCCATACTCATTATTGGTTTTTTTGAAGCGTTGTTTTTGGCTGCGCTGCTTTTTTCGCAGAAGCAAAAGAGTTTGTCTGACAATATTTTGGGAGGCTTCTTTTTATTGTATGCCTTAAATTTTGTGTTAAGCTATATCGAGTTTTACAACCGGACACATGGTTTTCCATACCCTTTTTTCATCAACACCGCACCTCCGTTTATCCTGCTTCACGGGCCGGCGCTGTGGTTTTACATTAAATCGCTAACGGATCAAAACTTCCGGTTTAAAGCCGTCTACCTTCTGCATTTCCTGCCTTTCCTGGTTATGCTTGCCGAGTTGTGGATTAACTTTTACTCCCAACCGGTCCAATCCCGCATTGAGATGATTACGGAAGGAGCCGTCACAGACAAAATCTTTTACAAAGTTTTTGTGGTGGCCATAGCTGTTTCCACGCTCGGATATTTTTCGTGGGGTCTGATGATGCTGCGGCGCTACACCCGCAAGATCAAAACCTACTTTTCGGATATCGAAAACATCGACCTCTCCTGGCTTAAAGTCCTGCTGAAAGCCGCCCTGGTGGTTTATGGAATCATCAATGCCGTCTATATCATCGACTTGTTTGTGACGGTGGCGCCCTTTGGCGCACTGCAGCTGGCCAGCTTTACGCTGGGCGCGATTTACATCGTTGTGCTCGGATTTTTCGGGCTAAGACAAGGCAACCTCTTTGAAACCCAGAAAATCAACCTCAATCTCGAGCAGGCCCTAGCTAAGGAGGAAGAGCATAAGCCGAACACACCCAGCCGGGAAGAGCAGTTTATTCATAGCCTTTTAGATCACATGAGAGAGCATAAACCATATCTCGATCCCGACCTGAATCTGGCCAAACTCAGCGACCAACTGGATGTGACTCCGGAATACCTCTCCAAAATCCTGAATACCCATCTTAACAGATCCTTTTTCGACTTTGTGAACCGCTACCGCACGGATGAGTTTAAACAAAGATGCCGGGAAAAAGATTCAGTGAATCTCACCCTAATGGGAATTGCCTATGAATGCGGCTTCAATTCCAAGGCCACCTTCAACCGGGTATTCAAAAACCTCACCGGAGTAACGCCGGGGGAGTATGTAAAGAGTGTTTAGGTGGTTGTGGGTTTAAGTAAAAGGAAATCAAATTGTAGAAGAGTCGGTTGGGTGAGCTGGCTTTGTTTAACGGCATTGGTGTAAATGAAAAGGTTCTCGCCCGCACCGAATGTCGGTATATTCGGGCGGGTCTCGCTTCGTTAGAAATGACTTGTGGCTGGTGGAGATAGAGAAAAGCCCGTCGCTTTGCAGGCAACACCTTATGAGCTTGTTTGATTTTCTAACCCGTTGATTTTGCCCAGCCATTTCAATAGCCTGATTTGTGGAATTTCACAGGGTCATCGAATGATGCAACTGCTTTACTGGTTTTCTATCAGAAGCTAAAGGTAGATCTGCCGATAATTATATCGGACGCTTTCGGAAAATAATAGTGCTACGGTATGGGCAGGCTTTTATCGTTATAGATTATTATTAATGGTCTTTAATATAATTTGCAATGAGATGGAAAAATGAGTAACTTAGTAGACAGGTGCCAGGCTAAGCCAAAATGACTTCGCAAATGATTTATGCTGATGAATAAAATCAGTCAATGAAGAAATTGTCTCCGGAAACAGAAGCAAAGCTTGCCCCAAAACAAGGTCAAGACGACCATGAAGATAACACTCAGGAAGATAATACCAGGGCCGTTGACTGTATGTAATAGAATAGATAATCACTTCTGTTTATTGATCAATTCAAATTTGTTTTTAGTATGAAAAAAGTAAAATTTTCCATTGTTTTCCTGCTATTACCCTTCATTATAAATGCCCAGACATTGCCTGATACGGTATGGACCAGGGTATACGGAGGAAACGACCAGGAAGAAGCTTATGCCATTGAGCAGACCTTTGAAGGTGGTTTCATTATTGCCGCAAACACCAAATCATTCGGTGCCGGTTTATGGGATGCCTGGCTGATTAAAACCGATGCCCAGGGAAATCAGGAATGGGCCGAAACTTACGGCGGAACGGGTACCGATAACGTCTATGATGTGAAGCAAACAGCTGATAGAGAATACATCATGGCGGGGCGAACCGATCAGGATGGAAGCAGCTTTTCTAAAGTCTGGATGGTAAAAACCGATGCGATGGGAGATACCTTATGGACCAAAACCTTCGGTGAAAACGACAGGGCCGAGCTGGCCAACTCACTGGTGATTGCAAATGATGGCGGTTATGTTATTGCAGGAGTGAAAGAAGTTGAACCCTATGACGATCCCCACCAGCAGTTTTGGCTCATCAAGACGGATACCAACGGCGACCCGCTCTGGAGTAAGACCTTTGGGGGGCCGGGATATGATGCAGCCTTCTCGGTTAGGCAAACAAGCGATTTTGGGTTTATCATTGCAGGAATCACCGAAATACCGGGAAACCTGGATGATGTCCGGTTGGTAAAAACCAGCCAGGATGGAACGCTCGAATGGGAAGAAACGTACGGAGGTTCACTCGATGAGGCCGGGATGGATGTGATTCAAACTCAGGATGGCGGTTATATGCTGACCGGTAAATATCAAAATGTTGTTTCGGACCCTTCCGATATGTGGGTAATCAAAACCGATGCAAATGGGAACCAGCTTTGGGATAATCACTTTGGTGGTTTAGCTATGGATGCGGGCTATGCGTTGACAGCCGATCCGGAGAGCGGCTATGTGCTGGCGGGTATGACATCTTCACCGGGCACAGGCGATTCTGATGGCTGGTTAGTGAAAATTGATGCTGAAGGTAATGAGGAGTGGGCTAAGCCCATCGGCTCAGCAGCCATGGACCGCTTCAGGGATATCACGCTTACGGCAGATGGGGATATGATTCTTGCAGGGGTTACCGGAACCTTTGAAAATACGGATGCCTGGCTTGTGAAAGTTAGCAATGTTGTTGGGGTAAGGGAAAATATAACCGTCAGATATGAACTCACAATCTCACCTAATCCTGTTATCAACCGGTTTAAGGTGTATTTCACGCTCCCCAAACAAAACGCTGTGTCATTGAAAATATATGATCTGAAAGGAAAAGCCCTGGGTTCTCTGTACGATGGAATAGCTAAAGGGAAAAAGCGGGTTTCGCTATCTGCGGATAAATTATCCGAAGGCGTTTACCTCCTTTGCCTGGAAATTGAGGGAGGGCCGGTGGCAACGGAAAAATTCGTTGTTGCTTCAGCTTACCGGCTGTAAATAGAAAAACCGGAGCGGGTTGTGCCACCCACTTCGGTTGTATGAACTGAAACATCTGCGGCCTTACCAGGGATGAAATTCAAATTGTGAAGGAGTGTGTGAGGTGAAGGGGCTTGAATTGAAGGCTTTGGGGTGAATGACGAGGCTCCCGGATTTTACAAACTGCCCTTCCCATTCACGCTGAAAAAATATCCGTTTTCCTTCTTATTTTTTTTGGAGTTTAAAATTTCTTTGAACCGATTTACCAATCAATTGATCAACCGAGCACGTAAGCAACAATTTCACTACTCTCAGGCCCCATCTTCTCTTTTTGGAATTTGAATTTTGGAATTTTTCTTACCAATTAACCGGTCAACCGATCAAGTACTTAACAACTTCACTGTTCGCCAAAATCCCATTTCCCTCATTTTTTGAAATTTGGTATTTGGGATTTTGAATTTATATTGCCAATCGAGTGTCTGTCAACACCTTGTCTACGTCTCAAAAAACTGAGACCTTTTTGCAGGTAAAATGAGACCTCTTCAAATCAAAATAAGACGCCATTTCGGGATCCGTATGCTTTCTTTGCTTGCGGAATAAAAACAAAAAAATTAGTTTAACTATTAAAAAACAAAGCCATGCGAACAGCTATCGTTTATGCATCCAAACACGGGACGACCGAAAAGGTGGCTCGCCAAATCCAGCAAAAACTGGGCGAAGACAAAGCCCAGCTCTTCAATCTGAAAAACAACCCAAAGTTTGACCTCAGCCATTTTGAGCAGGTGATATTGGGTGGCTCCATTCATGCCGGGCAGATTCAAAAGCGCATGAAGGATTACTATCAGCAAAATACACCCGAGCTCCTGGAGAAACGGCTTGGATTGTTCCTGTGCTGCATGCACGAAGAGGAAGCCGAAAACCAGTTTAATAACGTCTATCCTCAAGTGCTGCGAAACCATGCCATTTCTAAAAAAGTGATGGGAGGCGAATTCCGATTTGACAAGATGAATTTCTTCGAGAAAGCCATCGTTAAAAAGATTGCAGGCATCAACGAAAGTGTTTCTAAAATCAACGAAACGAAGATTCAGGAGTTTATCAACGAAATGAAAAACGGAGACCGATAACCAAAAAACCTGGCAGATGAACTATTTAAAAAAATCAGGAATCGCTATATTCGCAGCTACACTGCTTTTCATCATGCTGCAGCCCGCAAAACGTACAGTAAATGCACAAGTTATGAAGGAAACAGAAACACTCTTTTCAAATGCAACCTCATTCGAAGGCAAAAAATTCAGCTACGACCAGCTTGAAGGACTGCCTGCCCCGGTTCAGCGTTATTTTAAACATGTATTGCCGGAAGGGCAGCCTTATGTGGAAACGGTGCGACTAAAACATGACGGCCGCTTTAAAACCGGTGTGGACAAAGACTGGACCGACATCAAAGGCGAGCAGTATTTCACCTCCGCCACCCCGGGATTCCTTTGGGTGGGCAAGACGTCGTTGTTTACCGCACGCGATATGTACATCCGTGATCAGGGAAGGCTGGTGGTAAAACTCTTTTCCCTGATAAAAGTCGTGGATGAAAAGGGCAGACATGTAGACCAGGGCGAGCTGCTGCGCTGGCTGGGCGAAAGCGTATGGTTTCCCACCAACCTGCTGCCCCGCGAAAACCTGGAATGGTCACCAATCAGCGATACATCCGCCCGGGTCACCTATACGCATAATGGAATCTCTGTTTATCTGGATTTGTTTTTCAATGAAAAAGATGAAATCGCCAGGATTGAAACCAAGCGCTACATGGAAAAAGGGCGTTTGGAGAAATGGTTCGGCGAACTGTCGGATTACCGGGAAGTCAATGGTATGAAAATCCCCATGCATATCCAAGCCAGTTGGGATTTAAAGGAAAAGACACATACCTATGCAGATTTCCAGATTCAAAAAATTGAGTTTGATGTTCCCGAGAGGTTCTAATTTCTTCATTTTTTCACGCAGAGATCGCGGAGGGAAGAGCGCAAAGAACGCAGAGAAGACACTTTTTTCCTTTGAGTACTCTGCGTGTTCTTCTTCTCTGCGCGCTCTGCGTGATATTTTCATATTCACTCACTTCTCACCGCTCATTTCTCATCTCTTCTTCCTCTGCGTGAAATCTTTTTCTTTCAAGTAAAGCTAAAACTGTGCTTAACTTTTCATGCCTTGAGATGGACATAAAATTTTTTTGAAAGAACTTTCTTACATTTGCGGCTGTCTGTCAGAAACCACAACTAAAACCAGGCTAAAAAATGACTTATTCTCACTATCGATCCATTATCACTTTAGGTCTCCTTTTCTTTTTAATCATTATTTCCTGTAGCGATAAACAAACCCCAGAAGACATCAAACCTAATTATAAAACCGGCACCTTTGTTCGTGCTAAAAGCCCGGGGCAGGTAATTTTTGGAGACAGTGCTGAAATCACTTTTTACTATGCTTTGCCGGATTCCAATTACCGCTTTCACGATCTGAAAATGGAAAAGCTGGGTAGTACAGATTTGTATGTAGAACAATTAAGCTTTGAACTGGAATTGATTAAGGATTACGTTACCGCTCCAACCGAAACCGATTCTGTAACATGGAAATATCTTCCCGAAAAAACTGGTAATTATGGCATTATAATGGATAATCCCGGTGAGGATGATTTACGATCTTTTGTTCGTGTATCTTACAAAAGCTTTGAAATGACAATGGATTCTACCGATTACCAAATTATTATGGATAGTGTTCGCAGCAATCCCAACCTTGAGCAATACATTAGTCAATGGGGAGACGCAGAGTACTATTTTGGTTCTGCAGTTTATTATCAAAATTTCGACTTGCGAATATCCAAACGTATTGAAACGGGGCAAACAGAGTTTGAAAACATGACAGAAGAAGAAGCGAAAGAGGTAATGCTCGATCGAATCAAAACAGTGCTTAAGCTCGTTCTTCGCAAAAACTACCCCGAAGCTGAGTTGAATACATTTTACTACATATACTTTGAGACGTATAACAATAACTTTTCTCGTTCGAATTATGAGGCAAAATACCAATGCAGGGATGAAGGAGCCCAATACCGCTTCGAATTTATTGAACTCAAAGAAATTTATTAATTGAGGTCATTAGATAACTGCATATTCAATGAGCTTGATTGATTTCTGGAAATTAGATGCTTCCCTTCGATGCTCCGTTTCACTTTGCATCTCCGGTCAGCATGACGTTGATTTTGGGGTGTACAAAGAAAAAGGGCGCGCCGACTCATATGAAATATAACAAGGTGTCGGCGCGCCCTTTTTCTCTCATAACGCATTGACAAACTGTCATTCCGATGACCGAAATTGCGCAAGTAGAGGGTAAGAATTCTTACGCAAATTTTTAGCGCAATTGAGAGAGGAGGAATCTAATGGCTTCAATCCCACAATGTCTAACCAAAATCTCGTGCTAAAACATAGATCTGACAAAAGAAAATTTTGGCGTTGAATAATTCCAGATATTTCTTGATTTTAATGAATACTACCATATGTAGTTAACTGCTGACCTCTATTTATTAAATCATAATAACCTAGTGCTTTTCGCTCCTGTTTCTAAGAAAAAGCAAATGTTATGTGAGATGAGATGATCACAGAGGGTAATTACATTATAGAGGTCACTATTTAGCTACATATTAATTGAGCGTGAGTAATATTTTTAGTGGTAACCATTCTCCTTATTAAATTGTTGAAAATAGTTTCCT
>Ga0307958_1000014_pt1 | contig 121763 bp, 118 predicted proteins | sample OrgLakmetagen492_FD_201826 | JGI IMG/M metagenome (GOLD analysis project Ga0307958, IMG submission 201826) | Saline water microbial communities from Organic Lake, Antarctica - #492 | ecosystem: Environmental > Aquatic > Non-marine Saline and Alkaline > Saline | place: Antarctica: Organic Lake... | reverse complement strand
CAACGTCTATGGCACGGTAACGCAAGTGCCTGAACCAGCAACGCTGGCGCTGTTAGGCCTTGGGCTTTTGGGTCTTGGCCTCTCGCGGCGTCGCAAAGCCTAACTCTCACAAGATTTGAAAAACCGGAGCGTATGCTCCGGTATTTTTTTGCCTGCGCAGGAATCTGCCTCTGCTTTAACCAGGTGGTACTCGGACAGTCCCCTCCATCAACACCCGCGCACTGCGGCTCATCACCGCCTTCTTCGCAGTCCAGTTTCCTTCAACCTGTTCCGCTTCCGCCCCGACTTTAAGGGTTCCAGAGGGGTGACCAAACACCACTTCAGCGCGATTCCCGCCACCGGCAGCGAGATTTACCAGGGTTCCGGGAATGGCCGCGGCCGTGGCGATCGCAACAGCAGCTGTACCCATCATGGCGTGGTGAAGCTTACCCATGGACAGGGCGCGCACCAGCATATCCACATCAATTGCAGAAATCGTCTTGCCGCTGGAGGCGGTGTAGTCGCAAGGGTCACCGACAAAGGCCACTTTTGGGGTGTGCTGTCGGCTTTCAGCCTGCTCAATGGTTTCGTTTAAACCCATTTTAATCGCACCATAGGCGCGGATTTTCTCGAACATGGCCAGAACGCTTGGATCACCGTTGACGGCTTCCTGCAGTTCGGTGCCGTAGAAGCCAATCGCACCGGCATTGATGAAAATGGTGGGAATGCCAGCGTTGATCATCGTCGCCTGAAGCGTTCCCAGGCCAGGCACTTCCAAATCATCAACCAGATTACCCGTCGGGAACATGGCGCCCTCACCGTCGGCCGGGTCCATGAACTCCACTTTTATTTCAGCAGCCGGAAAGGTCACGCCGTCGAGCTCGAAATCACCGGTTTCCTGCACCTCACCGTTGGTGATGGGAACATGGGCGATGATGGTTTTGCGGATGTTGGCCTGCCAGATTCGCACGCTGCAGATGCCGTTTTTCGGAATCTGTGACTTATCGACGAATCCGGCGCTGATTGCGAAGGCGCCAACGGCAGCGCTCAGGTTGCCGCAGTTTCCGCTCCAGTCGACGACGGGTTTTTCGATGGAAACCTGGCCGAAGAGATAGTCCACGTCGTGGTCTGCCTGGGTGGGCTCGGCCAGAATGACGGCTTTGCTGGTGCTGGAGGTGGCGCCACCCATGCCATCGGTGTGTTTCTGGTAGGGGTCGGGGCTGCCGATGACTCTTAGTAAGAGATTGTCTCGGGCTTCGCCTGGGACCTGGGCGGATTCTGGGAGGTCTTTGAGGCGGAAGAAGACGCCTTTTGAGGTGCCGCCGCGCATGTAGGTGGCGGGGATTCGGATTTGAGGTTTGTGCATTTTGGCCTCGTGTTTGGCGTGGGGTCTGACCCCATTTGTTTGGTTCGGGCTTGGGGTGGGGTCTGACCCCTAAAATTCGGGGTCAGACCCCTGAGCCGCACCCCTAGGCCGCTCCCTCGGACTCCAGGAAATCCTGGGCGAAACGTTGGAGTACGCCACCGGCTTTGTAGATGGACACTTCTTCGGCGGTGTCGAGTCGGCAGATCACCGGGACGCGTTTGGACTCGCCGTTTGCGCGGTGCATGGTGAGGATCAGTTCCGCGCGCGGTGACACGGCGCCTTCTACTTCGAAGGTTTCGGTGCCGTCGATGGCCAGGGTGTGGCGGTTGGTGCCTTCCTGGAACTGAAGCGGCATGACGCCCATGCCCACCAGGTTTGTGCGGTGGATGCGCTCGAAACCTTCGGCCACGATGGCTTCCACACCGGCCAGCGCCACGCCTTTGGCAGCCCAGTCACGGGAGGAGCCCTGCCCGTAGTCAGCACCGGCAATGATGATCAGCGGCTGCTTGCGTTCCATGTAGGTTTCAATGGCTTCCCACATGCGGGTAACTTTGCCTTCCGGCTCGATTCGCGCCAGTGAGCCTTGCGTCACTTTGCCGTCTTCACCGCGGACCATTTCGTTGAACAGCTTCGGATTTGCGAAAGTAGCTCGCTGAGCAGTCTCGTGGTCACCACGGTGGGTGGCATAGGAATTGAAGTCCTCCTCCGGCACACCCATTTTGTGCAGGTATTCACCGGAGGCACTGTCCATCAGGATCGCGTTTGACGGTGACAAATGGTCGGTGGTGATGTTATCCGGCAACACGGCCAGCGGGCGCATGCCTTTCAGCAGCTTCTCGCCCACCATGCCGCTTTCCCAATAAGGAGGGCGACGGATATAAGTGCTCTTTGGCCGCCAGTCATACAGTGGGTTGCTCTTCGCCTGTTCTTTTTTGGTAACGTCGAACATTGGAATATAGGTGCTGCGGAATTGTTCCGGCTTCACGCTGGCTTTGACGATGGCATCAATTTCGGCGTCGTCCGGCCAGATATCTTTCAAGGTCACGGGGTTACCGTCCGCATCGTAGCCCAGGGCGTCTTTTTCGATGTCGAATCGAATGGTGCCCGCAATTGCATAGGCCACAACCAGCGGCGGCGACGCCAGAAACGCCTGCTTGGCGTAGGGGTGAATCCGGCCGTCGAAATTCCGGTTTCCGGACAGTACTGCCGTGGAATAAAGATCACGGTCGATAATTTCCTGGGCAATCTTGGGATCCAGCGCACCGCTCATGCCGTTGCAGGTGGTGCAGGCAAACGCCACAACGCCAAAGCCGAGCTGTTCCAGCTCCGTCATCAGGTTGGCTTCTTCCAGATACATCTTGACGGTTTTGGAACCCGGCGCCAGCGAGGATTTCACCCAGGGCTTGCGGGTCAGGCCCAGCTTGTTGGCGTTGCGGGCAATCAGCCCGGCCGCCACCATGTTTCTGGGGTTGGAGGTGTTGGTGCAACTGGTGATGGCCGCAATGATGCAGGCGCCATCGGGCATCAGGCCTTCTTCCTGCTCCCATGGCCCGGCAATGCCAGCTTTGGCCAGCTCGGAAGTGGGCTGGTGCGCATGCGGATTGGACGGCCCGGCGAGAGTGCGTTCCACGGTGGTCAGATCAAACGTCAGCACCCGCTCGTATTCGGCGGTTTTCAGGCTGTCGGCCCAGAGCCCGGTGTGTCTGGCGTAGTTCTCTACCAGCGCGACCTGGTCGTCTTCCCGGCCCGTGAGTTTGAGATAGTCGATGGTCTGGTCGTCAATAAAGAACATCGCGGCGGTGGCGCCGTATTCCGGGGTCATGTTGGAGATGGTGGCCCGGTCGCCAACGGTCAGGCTGTCAGCGCCCTCGCCGTAGAATTCGAGATAGGCACCCACGACCCGCTCGGCACGCAGGAACTCGGTGATGGCCAGCACCATGTCAGTGCTGGTGATACCCGGGCGAAGCTTGCCTTTCAGCTCCACACCGACAATATCCGGCAGGCGCATCATCGAAGCGCGACCCAGCATTACGCTCTCGGCTTCCAGGCCACCAACGCCGACTGAAATCACGCCCAGGGCGTCTACCATTGGCGTATGGCTGTCAGTGCCAACGCAGGTATCCGGGAACGCAACGCCTTCTTTGGCCTGCACCACCGGAGACATTTTCTCCAGGTTGATCTGGTGCATGATGCCGTTGCCGGGTGGTATCACGTCCACGTTTTCAAAAGCGGTTTTAGTCCAGTTAATGAAGTGAAAACGGTCGTCGTTGCGGCGGTCTTCGATGGCGCGGTTCTTTTCGAACGCATCGGGGTCAGACCCCGGCGCTTCGACCGCCAGTGAGTGATCAACAATCAACTGGGTGGGAACCACCGGATTCACTTTTGACGGGTCACCGCCCTTTTCGGCGATGGCGTCCCGCAGGCCAGCCAGATCCACCAGTGCGGTCTGGCCCAGAATGTCGTGGCACACCACCCGCGCCGGGTACCAGGGAAAGTCAAGGTCACGTTTGCGTTCGACCAGCTGCCTGAGCGAATCAGTCAGCGCATCCGGATCGCAGCGGCGAACCAGTTGTTCGGCCAGGATTCGGGAGGTGTACGGGAGTTTGGCATACGCACCGGGCTGGATATCTTCTATGGCCTGGCGCGTATCGAAGTAGTCCAGGTTGGTGCCTGGTAGCGGTTTGCGATAATCCGTGTTCATGGGCGCTCCTCGATTGGCACCCAATCCGCGTGATCCGGGCCGTTATAGTCGGCACTCGGGCGGATGATGCGGTTGTTTTCGCGCTGTTCTTTTACGTGGGCAGCCCATCCGGATACACGGGACATCACGAAGATGGGCGTGAAGAGTTCCGTGGGGATACCCATGAAGTAATAGGCCGACGCGTGAAAGAAGTCGGCGTTGCAGAAGAGTTTCTTTTCACGCCACATAACCGCTTCGCAGCGTTCCGAGACCGGGTACAGCACCGTGTCCCCTGCTTCGTCTGCCAGTTCCTTGGACCATTTCTTGATCAGGGCATTGCGCGGGTCGGATTCTTTATAGATCGCATGGCCGAAGCCCATGATCTTGTCCTTGCGTTCCAGCATTCCCAAAAGGCCGCTTTCCGCTTCGTCCGGCGTTTTGAATTTCTGGATCAACGCCATGGCGGCTTCGTTAGCGCCGCCGTGCAACGGGCCTCTAAGAGTGCCGATCGCACCGGTCACGCAGCTGTGAATATCCGACAGCGTCGATGCGCACACCCGGGCGGTAAAGGTGGACGCATTAAACTCGTGCTCGGCGTAGAGAATCAGCGACACGTTCATCACCCGCTCATGCAGTGCGCTGGGTTTCTTACCGTGCAGCAGCTCCAGGAAATGTCCGCCGATGGAGTCCACGTTACTGGCCGTTTCAATGCGTTTACCTTCATGGGCAAACCGGTACCAGTAGGTGATGATGGCCGGAAAGAGCGCCAGCATGCGGTCGATTTTGTCGTCCTGCTGGCTGAAATCGGTTTCGGTTTCCAGGTTGCCCAGCATGGAGCACCCGGTACGCATCACGTCCATGGGGTGGGCGTTTTTGGGGATATGCTCCAGCACGGATTTCACCGCGTACGGCAATTCCCGCATGCTGATCAGGCGCTTCTTGTACGCGTCCAGTTCCTGACGGTTAGGGAGCTTGCCGCGCAGCAACAAATAGGCGATTTCTTCAAACTGGGCATGCTCTGCCAGATCGCTGATATCGTAGCCGCGATAGGTCAGGCCGGTGCCGGACTGGCCCACGGTACACAGGGAGGTAACGCCTGCTACCTGGCCACGCAGGCCGGCGCCACCGAGTTTCTTTGCTTCACTCATAATTATTTCTCCCCCGAGTTCTTGAACAGTTCATCCAGCTTTTGTTCAAAATCGTGATAGTTCAGGAAATCGTAGAGCTCATTACGGGTCTGCATCTGGTCAACCACCTCTTTCTGATCGCCTTTCTCAAGCAGTGTCTCATACACATTCAGGGCTGCTTTGTTCATGGCACGGAAGGCGCTTAGCGGGTACAAAACCATGGAAGCGCCGGCTTCGGCCAGTTCCTTACGGTTGTAAAGGGGCGTGGCGCCGAATTCCGTGATGTTGGCCAGAATCGGCACATCGAGAGCTGCGGCGAACGCCCTGTAGTGCTCAAGTTCCGTGACTGCTTCGGCGAAGATGCCGTCGGCGCCGGCTTCGACACAGGCTTTGGCTCTTTCGATGGCCGCTTCCAGACCTTCTTTCTGGAAGGCGTCGGTACGGGCCATGATGAAGAAGTCGTCGTCTACTCTGGCGTCAGCAGCTGCTTTGATACGGTCTACCATTTCTCCCTGGGAAACAATTTCCTTGTTCGGGCGATGGCCGCAGCGCTTCTGTGCCACCTGATCTTCAATATGAACAGCGGCCGCACCGGCACGCTCCATCTCGCGAATGGTGCGCGCAATGTTGAACGCCCCACCCCAGCCGGTATCGATGTCCACCAGCAAAGGCGCATTAGAAGCGGCGGTGATGCGTCGAACGTCTTCAACCACATCGTTCATGGTTGTCATGCCCAGATCCGGCAAGCCGAAAGACGCGTTGGCCACGCCGCCGCCGGACAGGTAGATAGCCTGGTGCCCAACTTTTTCAGCCATCATGGCGGTGTAAGCGTTAATGGTACCAACGATCTGGAGAGGGTGGTTTTCTTTAAGCGCTTTGCGGAACCGAGCGCCTGGCGACAGTTGATTGGACATGATTTGGCCTCCGTTTATCGTTAAATCGTGAGCTCGCCCTGTTCGATTTTCTTTTCAATATTCAGGCGGGCGGCGTTGATGTGTCTCTTCATAAGGAATTCGGCAAGTTCACCGTCGCGCTGTGCGATGGCCTCGACGATACGGCGATGTTCACCCAGCGCCCGGTGTGGACGGCCGGTAGAGGTGCTTAAGCGGTAACGGTACATTCGTACCATGTAGTAAAGATCACCCAACAGCATTTGGGCCAGTTTGACATTGCGGCTGCCGGTTGCAATTCGATGGTGAAAATCGTAATCCCCTTCCGCCTGGTAATAGGCCTGGCCCCGGGCCTCGTCAATCATCCGCTCGTGAGTATCGAGGGTAGCCTGCAGGTCGAAAATTTCCTGATCAGTCATTCGCTCGGCCGCCTGGCGTGCGGCCAGCCCTTCCATCGATTCGCGGATACGGTAAAGCTCAATCAGTTCTGAGGCGCTGACAGACACCACTTTAACGCCGGCATGGGGGCGTCGCACCAACAAGCCTCGTGACTCAAGGCGTCCAAGCGCTTCTCGCAGCGGGCCGCGGGTCAGATTGAACCGGGCGCATAGATCCACCTCGCCGATCTTGTCGCCGGGCGCAAGATCGCCTTTTACGATCGCCGTTTGCAGACAATCGAAGGCTTCATCGGCGCGAGTGTAGGTTTGGGATAGGATTTCAGACATAGTTTGTCGACAAAACCAGCGTTATTTCTACGAAAACTACGCTGATCCGGCTATATTGTCAACAATAATGACAAAGGCAGCCCGGGGATTGTCGACACAGGCACAAACCGTCAATACAGCGTTCGTTCTTCCCGGGGCGGCGGCGTGTACTGATAGATCCAGGTTTCCGTAAGCGCCTCCTGCCCCAACCGCAGATACAGGCGAATATTAATGGGCTCGACGGAGTCTCCCGGCACCAGGTCAAACATGGCCCGATAGCCGTTGATTGCAGACAATGGCCGGGCCGAGGTAATTTCTACCTCGCCCCGGCTTACGGTAATGACTGGCTCTACATCCGCGCGATCAGCAAGCATTTCCAGGGCACCCCCGGCAAAATCCACCGCGAAGCGCCAGGAAAAATAAGTCCGCTCCTGGCCAATCACGCCGCCCAGTCCGGTACGGGTTGACCGCGCCCTTGCCAACTCAAAGGGCCCAGCCGGAACCTGCTCACCCCAGTGCAGGCGATAGCTGAACAGGTACTCCTGATCCGGCAACAGGGGCTTTTCCGGATGCCAGAAGGCCACAATGTTGTCGAAGGTTTCATCAACGGTAGGAATCTCCACCAGGTCGATAGCGCCCCGTCCCCAATCTCCCCGGGGCTCTACCCAGACACTCGGACGGCGTTCGTAAAACACCCCATCGTCTTGATAGTGATCGAAATTCCGGTCCCGCTGAAGCAGGCCAAAACCTTTTGGGTTATTGTCCTGAAAACTGTTAAAGCGAAGGTCCGCCGGGTTTACCAGCGGGCGCCACAGCCATTCGCCACTGCCGGAATGCATGGCCAGGCCGTCAGAATCATGGATCTCCGGGCGCCAGTCATAGCCCATCCGCTGGCTGTTCTCCCCCACTTGATACATGCTGGTCAGCGGTGCAATGCCGACCCGCTCGATATCGGTTCTTGGGTAGAGGGCAACGTCCACGTCCATCACCATATTGCGGCCCGGATCGAGAACAAAAGCGTAGGCGCCGGTGACGCTGGGCGAATCCAGAAGCGCCCACACTTTCAGGCGCTGACTGCCCGGTGCGGGCTTTTCCAGCCAGAATTCGGAGAAGCGTGGGAACTCTTCTTTACGATTCATGCCGGTATCGATGGCCAATCCCCTGGCCGAAATGCCGTACTGCATTTCGGAGCCAACCGCCCGGAAATAGCTGGCACCCAGGAACGCGGCCAGATCCAGAGAAAAATTGTTGTGGTAGTGCACCCGGAAGCCGGCATAACCCAGATCGTCCGGCAGGTCGCCCAGTGATGGACCGCCGTCATAACGGAACAGATCCTGCCGATAGGCCAGTTCGCTGGCCTGACCGCCAACCACCTCGTGAATTTTCACAGGCTCCAGAAAATACAGGCCAAGGTGAAACAACTGGATCTGGAAGGCGCTGTCGGATTCACGCCAAAGAGCCTCATCGGCGCGGAATGCGATGGCCTGATAGTCGTCCCAGGAGAGTTTTTGCAGGGATGGCGGCAATTCGCCCTGGCGGGAGACAAAGGCTTCGCCGGCCAATGCCCGGGCCCGGCCTTTCAGCCAGGCATAACTGAAGGACTGAGCCTGGCTGCCCGACACCGGGTTGATGTCGGCACCGAAAACAAAGGGCGTAAAAGGTAAGGCCGCTGTTCCGGTCAGGGCGGCCAATGCCTTGACGAGTGTTCGTCTGTCCATCATTACGGTGGTCCTGTGTGTTCGCTAAGTATCAGTGAGGGATCTTTTCCCGGTTTTTTCGCCGAATGCACTCGCCCCAGTAACTGTCGTCCTTGGAACGCCAAGCCCCGGCGTGCATCTCCTTGAGCGACTGGCCGTCACGGGCGATAAAGCTCAATTCACTGCGGGTGAGGTCATTGGGGCCCCGTTTCAGGCAGCGCGCAACCACCGTCTGCAGTTCCGCCCGCCTGGGGCCCCGTCGCAGATCCCGGGACAGAACCCGGTGCAATTGATTCAGCCGCGGCACCAGAACTGCCTGTTCAAAGGGGGTCAGCCGGTGTTCATCCGCTTCCTGATAACGGTAACGCCTGGCGTCTTCCAGCAATGGCAATGGCGGCTCCCGCTCTTCCGGTATGCTCAGCAGCCCCCGAACCCGGAGAAACTCGCCGGGCCCGCTGCGGCTCAGGCAAACCGCCGTTGGCGCCGCAAGAATCAGTGGAATGGCCACCGGAAGTGACCATAGAAAGAAGAGCGGGTCCAGGCTCCAGGCAAAAGCCGACCAGCCGCTGCCCAGAACCATGCCGGGAAGCTGGCTTACCAGAGCCTCACGCCAGGTGGTTTCTTCGGTCCGGTTCTGGCCGGCCCAGGTGAGCGACAAATTCAGCAAGGCCGCCACCACAAACCGGCTGTGGGCCCACATACGCAAAGGCGCCAGAAGAATCGACATAATGATTTCGATCATTACGCTGGCGAACAGCTTCAGGAAGCCTCCGAATTCACGAACGTTCCGGTGAATTACAGCGTCCAGAATCGCCAGAAACTTTGGCAGAAAAAGCAGCGCAAGCGTGCTGAGTGCCAGGCCCAGTGCCCACTCCGGTCGCCATTCGGGCCAGAGGGGAAACAGGCCCTGATGGCCCTTGGGGAAATACTCGATGGGCGACAGCGTCATGCGGGCCGCTTCCACCGTGGTCAGAATCAGGAACCCGAGCCACAGTGGCGAGGCCAGATAAGCCATGATCCCATTAAGGAACGCCATCCGGTGGGCAAACCGGATTTTGGGTTCGCGGAGCAGTAGCCACAAGTGCTGCAAATTACCCTTGGCCCAGCGGTTGTCCCGGGAGAGCTCGTCGGCCAGGGTTGGCGGCGACTCCTCAAAGCTCTGGCCAAGGCCGGTTTCCAGCCAGACTTCGTACCCGGCCCGCCCCATGAAAGCGGCTTCGACAAAGTCATGGCTCATGATCGGACCACCGAAGATCCCGAAACCCGACAGTTTTGGCAGGCCACAGTGCTTTATAAAAGGCGCCACCCGAATGATGGCGTTGTGGCCCCAAAAAGCGGCATCACCCATCTGTATGGCGGCAAGCCCGGTGGCAAACAAGGTGGAGTAGAATCGGTTGGCAAACTGCTGCAGGCGGGCAAACAGGGACCGCCCGTTAATAATAGTGGGATTGGTCTGAAGAATGCCGACGCCAGGCTCGCGCTGCATCAGACGAACCATTTTCACGACGGTATCACCGCTCAGCAGGCTGTCTGCATCAAGCACCACCATGTATTCACACCGACGCCCCCAGCGACGGAGAAAATCGGCGACGTTTCCGCTTTTGTAATTGAGGTTGATCGAACGTCTGCGGTAAAACAGTCGCCCTTCCGCGCCCAGCTCCCGGGCCAGGGCATGCCAGGCAGCCTGCTCTTCCAGCCAGACATCCGGATCCCGGCTGTCGGACAATATATAGAATTCGAAATTTTCGATATTGCCTGTGCGCTTGATATCCTCATAAACCGCTCTGAGACCGCTCAGCGTCCAGTGCACGGGCTCATGGTAGACCGGCAACAGGATGGCGGTTTTCGCGAGAGGTGTGGCCGCCAGTGCTTCGTCGGTATGGCGCCGCAGCAGCGCGTGCCTGTCGCCGCCGATCAAGCGCATAACGAAGCCCAGTACGGCGGTCCAGAAACCTACGGCAATCCAGATGTAGAGGATGGCAAAAAGCGCCGTCATGGCTATTTCAAGCCAGGTTCCGCCGTGGTAAGGCAATACCCAAAGCAGGTAATAGCAGGCCACGACAGTCTGCCCCATAACGAACAGAATCAGCAGACTGCGGCGAAAAAAAGCGACGCCTCGCCAGCGATGGCGGGTTGTCATCGCCAGATCGGGACTCTCAGCCGTGGTTTCAGCCATAATTTGAATATCCGATACTGCTCCTGCACATCGGAGGTTTGGGTGATGGCAGTGCTTCCTCTGCCAGGGGAAAGTAGGCTGGCAGCAGGTCCATGGTGCGGACAAGCAGGTGCGATTCGTCCATGGCGCCGTTCTGGTCGGCCTGCGCGTCGTCAACCAGCGCGTCATCAATGAGCTGCAGAAGCGTTCGGCAATGGGCTCGCGTCATCTCTACACCAGACTCCGCCAGATAGGTAAAAGCGCGAGTAAACACACGTTGTAGAGTCTGATCTGCCATCGTTTGCTTCCTTTCTTTGATCAGCGGCGTTGTTAGAAGCTGGCCCGAAGCCCCGTGGAGGGTGCCAGTGAGTAAGTCCAGGTTTCTGTCAGCGGCTGGTCATCAGCGCTGAGGAACCCTCTGAGGTCCAGCGATCGAGTCGTCGCAGGGCGGGCCAGTATAGAAAGCCGCCAGGCATCCCGAGCCTCGATATATTCGACAAAATGTTCAATAACTTCAACACCCTCCCCACCGGTCACCGTGCTGACAACCGGCGAATCAGGCGCCATATCGGCAAGTGTTCCGCCCTGAAAGTCGACGATAAAACGGTAGGCTCCGGCCTTGTCACCGCCCCCGATGCGATTACCGTCTCCAATCAAGGTATGCATCGCCCGTCCGGAGGTCTGGCCGGACACAGCCGATTCGCCGAAGACCAGGTTGTATTCGTAAGCCAGAGCTGTTCCCGCTTCGACGGCCTGATCGGGCTTCCAGAAGGCGACAATATTGTCATTGGATTCAGCATTGGTCGGAATTTCCACCAGCACCACCGATCCTGGACCCCAATTTCCGACCGGCTCCACCCAGGCGCTTGGCCTCAGATCGTAACGGGCCTCGCTGTCCTCGAACTGTTGAAATTCCTGGTCCCGCTGAAACAACCCGAAACCATCGAGCTGGTCGACCTGGTGAAAACTCAGCTCCAGTTGCGACGGGTTCAGAAGCGGTCGCCAGAGCCATTCGCCGGAATCCCGGTCGTGTACTAGAAGCCCGTCTGAATCGTGAACCTGCGGTCGCCACTCCCCCCACGGCCGAGGGGTGTTTTCACCGTAAAAGAACATAGAGGTCAGTGGCGCCATACCGAGCTTCCCGATATCGTCCCGGAAAAAAAGTTTGGTCTGCACCTGCATCCGGGTATTTTCACCAGGCTGGATCTCGAAGCGGTAGGCACCGGTAAGGCTGGGGCCGTCCAGCAACCCATACACAACCATTCTGCCACTGCCGCCTGCAGGGCGCTCAAGCCAGAATTCGGTAAAAGACGGGAACTCCTCACCTGACGGCAGCCCGGTATCGACGGCGATGCCCCGTCCCGAGAGACCGAACCGTTGCCCGGCAACAACCGCCCGGAAGTAGCTTGCGCCACCGAACACCAGAAACTGGTTTTGGGCGTCGTTGTCAGACAGGGGAAAGGTTATTTTGACTCCGGCGTAGCCAAGGTCCGCTGGAATGCGCTTGGCAAATTCAGAGTTGGGATAGTCAAAATCGCCTTTCTCGAAGGCCAACGGGTGGACGCCTTCGCCATCGACCACGTGCAGTTGAACCGCGTGGTTATAAAAACTGCCCTGGGGGATCATCATGATCTGAAAGAGCGACCGACCCCGCCGCCACAAGCTCGCTTCCGGTTTGAATCGAATTGACTGATAACTCTGATAATCCAGTGACTGCAGGAAGTCCGGTGCAGCCCGGGGGGCGCTATACGATTTCTGAGCCAGTGCCTCTGCTTTTTCCGCCACGTCTTCGAAGCCAAAGGCATTGGCCAGGGATGACATTCCGGCAAATAAACACACCAGCAGACCGGTTATGGGCAGTCCTGGAACTCTCATGCAAAATATCCCGTTTCATTAATTACTTAAATGTAGCACTTGATGTAGCAATGATCTCAAGTGACATCTTTGTAACGGGATTAAACGGGGCGTACGCTAGATTGGATGACAGGCGCTGTTAAATTCCCATTGACAGAGTCAGTGACACGTCGGGATTGGCAGGGCGCTCCATGGACGAGCCGGACACATCCAGAATCCGCCCAACACTCATACTGGCATGGAAGCCCTGCCCCTGAAGACGGAGAGAGATCTCACCCGTACTGGCGCGGAACGATTCCTGACCCGCATCCGATTCTGCAGACCAACCCCTGAGCAGCGAAAACGTCAGAAAGGAACTGAGTGCATCCGTATAGGGTACCGAATAACCCGGGCTCTGCGCGTTTACGCGAAACCACCCGCCCTCTGACACAGACTTTGACTGGCCGTTAAAGCCCCGCATCATGGACGGGCCCGCGATCTGAAGATACTCGGACGACGCCAAATCCTCCGGAGCAATCTGATACTGACCGTTAACGGCGATATTCCAGGTGTAGAACACTCGGTTCAGTGACGCAGTGAGTGCCAGTTTGTGATACCGCAAAGCACTGGAGCTGGAATCGTCCGCGCTGACCGATCCCCGGGATTCCAGACCCCCCAGAGCAGTCAGCGTCGATCCGGCCACAAACCCGCCGGGAAGTGCCTGCAACTTGGAACATCTTACCCCTACCCGGGACACTCGATGGGTGGAGTCCGCCACCCATTTTGATTCCTGATACGTGCTGTTCATGCCGCTGGAGTGGCTGAACAGGCTGTCCAGCTCCAGTCCTTGCCAGGAAAACAGGGGGCGACTACCGGAAAGGGTCAGCGCCTGGTACTCCCGCCGGGCATTAAATCGCTCGTCGCCGTTTTGTACCACGCTGTCATAATCCGAATCTTCCACGGCCAGGCTGACATTTGCACCAGCCAATGGAAAGGCGTAGTGCATTCGAAACGATTGGGAATTACCACCGCTTCGACGCGAAACCGAATCGCGGAAATCCAGGGCCAGATCATGGCTAGAAAGAATTAGATCATCGCCGATCATGGTCAGATGACCACTGGCGGATTCATTAGTCCGAGAGGAATTGCCGGAAAATTCCATTTGCGACGCCAGGTAATTCGAAACGGAGCGCAGCAGACTGACGGGATAGGTAAGAGGCGATACAAAAGCAGACATAGCAAGATTGGCCGGCGGCCGGCTGGCCAGCGAGCCAGCACCCGCGGATGCGCACCAGAAAAGAGCAAAAAGGCAGTGGATTCGCAAAATGGACGCCTCGGAAGGTCACTGACCAGGTTGCCTTTACTTTAAAAAATACAGGCGTTGAAAAACAGTGCATCTTGCCAAAAGTTACAAATTTAATGTAGATATAAAACAGTATGTTATCGGGATACGTGAAAGTTGTATCTTAATGTTTCAGAGCCAATTGGCTGACCACCCCTGCATTTCGCCAGATAACTTGGTTAAACTCGGCATACTTTATGGATAACACTGGTGTGTCACACGGTGTAGTTAAACAGCCAGGTAACATCAAAAGGACGAATAACATGATCAAAAAATGCCTGTTTCCGGTAGCCGGCTACGGCACACGCTTCCTGCCAGCCACCAAGGCGATGCCGAAAGAAATCCTGCCCATTGTAAATAAGCCGCTGGTTCAGTACGGCGTCGAAGAAGCGGCCGAGGCCGGTGTTCACGAATTTGGTTTCGTCACAGGCCGTGGCAAACGTGCCATTGAAGATCATTTCGATATCAGCTATGAGCTGGAGCATCAGATCGCCGGCTCCGGAAAAGAAGACCTGCTTGCGTCCATCCGTGACCTGATTGACCACAATTCCTTTGCGTTCACCCGTCAGAATGAAATGAAAGGTCTGGGCCACGCCATTCTCACCGGCCGCAACCTGGTGGGCGACAATCCGTTTGCGGTAGTACTGGCAGATGACTTTTGTGTCGCGGATGAAGGCTCTGACGGTGTGTTGGCGCAGATGGTGAAGCTGTACAACCAGTTCCGTTGCTCTATTGTCGCCATTGAAGAAGTTCCGAAAGACGATACTCACAAATACGGCGTCATTGCGGGCGAAGAAATGAAGGACGGGCTTTACCGCATCACCGATATGGTCGAGAAACCGAGCCCGGACAAGGCGCCCAGCAACCTGGCGATCATTGGCCGTTACATTCTGACCCCGGATATCTTTGACATCATCGAACGCACCCCGGCAGGGAAAAACGGCGAAGTGCAGATTACCGATGCGCTGCTGCAGCAGGCGAAAAGCGGTTGTGTTCTGGCCTATCAGTTCAAAGGGCGTCGGTTTGATTGCGGCAGCATCGACGGTTTTGTGGAGGCCACTAATTACGTCTACGAAAACATCTACAAGAAGGGCAAGAAATAACAGGCGGCACTAGCGGCCCAGAATCTGAAGTATCATGCGCCGGTTTTCGACTGAGGTTTTACGGAACCGGCGCAGCAATTCGCTCTCCTCGTCCGAAAGTTGCACCCGCTGGATCTCCTGCTCCAGCTGTTTCAGTGCAGTGGACAGATCGTCTCCCCGACTGAAGGCAAGACCCGGCAATTCCAGCTGTCCGGTATCGCCGGTGTCGTCCAGATCCAGCACCTCATCCAGAGCCGTATCTGTGCGCAGGCAGAAATCCAGCAGTTCCATAACATTGGGATAGGCCCGCTGCCGACTCTCGGCCACTTCCCAACTCGCCACGACTTCCTCGTCCACGCCACAGATACTCGCCACGTCCTCACGGGTCAGTTGCGCGGTTTCGCGAATCTGCCTCAGTCGGCGATGAAAACTTTGCAGATACCGCATGGGAAGGTTGCTCTTAATGACTGGATGACGCTCCGGTAATAACCTGGAGTGAATCAAACCAGAAATGTAACGTACATTAGGCGATGGGCACAATCGGACGTTTATGAATGCACTGACGACACAAACACAAAAACCGGAAACATGACGAATGGCTGCACATGTTTTGGACACGGCTGACGCCTGGCAACTGATTCTCAAGGCGGTTAACCGCCACAACATTACCCTCACCGCCGGGGACGACAAGCACCGCGCGCTGGACATTGGTGAGCATGGTGACTGGACATTGCGAGTTCCGGCAGAGCCCGAAGCCCAACAGTTGCTGACGACCTTTCTGCCGCTTTGCCGGCATCTGACTGAAGACGCGCAACCGATTGTGGTCGGGCAGATGGGCCAGAGCCTCGACGGGCGCATCGCAACCGTGACCGGCGCGTCCAAATATATTAACGGTGACGGCGGTCTGCTGCACTTGCACCGCCTAAGGGCCGTGTGTGACGCCGTCGTTGTGGGGGCTGGTACCGCCGCTGAAGACAATCCCAAGTTGACTGTGCGACTTGCCAGCGGGCCAAACCCGGTGCGGGTCGTCATCGACCGGCACAGACGCGTGCCCGACACGCACGGCATTTTTACCGATGAGCAGTCGCCCACGTTGCGTCTGGTGGCCGGTGACTACGAGCCAGGTAAAAAGCTGCTGCCCCGGGGCGGCGTGATGGAAGTACCCTGCCTTGGCGACGATGAACGGCAGGAACAAACAGATCCGAGCCGGATTCTTGAAGTATTGGGAGATTTCGGACTGAGGCGCCTGTTTGTCGAAGGGGGTGGATTGACGGTTTCGGGATTTCTGACCGCAGGCCTGCTTGACCACCTTCACGTCATGGTAGCCCCAATGATCATCGGCAGCGGCCGACCGGCTTTCTCCTTGCCGGAAATCGAAAAACTGGACAACGCCCTGCGCCCTTCCGCCAACATGGTCGATCTGGGTAGCGATATGCTGTTTGATCTGGACTTCAGTCAGCGGCCCCAGCCGCAGGGCGACTGAAGGTAAAAAGGCTACCAGGCAGACTGGACAGCAGCACCGTTAGCCCATAACCCACACTCAGCGCCACGCCCTGTTCCGCTGGCAACCCGGCTAGCGGCCAGAGCAGAGCCGCAACTCCCTCGCGAACGCCCCAGCCGGCCACGGTCAGCGGAATCACCATGGCCAACAACAACAGACTGCAAAGCGCCATCAGCGTCAGTGTCTGTGTCAGGCCTAAATCATCGTGCGCGCTGGCAGCCAGAAGCCAGAACACCGTCAGGTAGCTAGCCACGACAAGCAGCGAAGACACTATTTGAACCGGAAAGATCCGGGGACTGAGCAAGCCCTTGTAGAGATCGCGCCCCAGCGTCGTCAGATAATCCCGAAACCGGCGCCACAGCCTACCGCCAAACATGATTACCACGGCAAACGTTAACAGGATAAGCAGCAGGCCAACTCCGATTCCACTGCCCCACTGACTGCCCAACGCCCGGAAAGACGGTTGCGTCACCGCCAACCAGACAGCGGCGGACAACGCCACGGCAAACATCGCCAATTGCCCGGACAGACGTTCGATCATTACCGCGTGGAGCGAAGCCCTGCGCTCGCCGGATCCGCTGCCATGGCGCCAGGCCCGATTGACGTCACCCAAAACCCCGCCGGGCAGACACTGGTTTAAAAAAGTCGCCAGATAATATTCGCGAACGGCGTCCCTGAGGACCAGGGGCAGACCAAGGCAGCGCGCGGTAAAACGCCAGCGCCAGGCTGAAAGTACCACCTGGCCGACCGACACCAACAGCGCCAGCCCGACCGCCACAATCGAAAACCGGGACAGTTCGGTGATCAGCCTGTCGGTGTCCAGCCACCATGCCAGGGCGACCAGTAAACCGGCAGTAAGAACCCAGCGCAAACCGGGTGGCAAACGAAAGCCGGAACGACTCTCTTCAGTCATGACCTGGCCGGGCAAACAGATCGTGGTGCGCAACGCGGATCGCCAATGCGCCCTGCTTCGCCAATGTCAGCCTTGCCGCCTGCCACTGTTCGATCCGGGTACGTTCTGCCGGGCACTGTTCCTTTGCCGCTTCACACCAGCCGGACATCAGGGCGGCTTGCAGTGGATAATCCTCGCCTTCCAACAGCCACGGGCTGGGTGCGACTGTGACCTTGAAGCCGCGGGATTGAAGCTGGTCTTTCAGGTAGCCCGTCGCCTCCGGCCCGAGTGCCGCTCCGCTGCCTTTATCGCCGTGCTGATGGTCGTTCACCAGCGATCGCAACAGGTCGTCATCGGGGTGTTCCGGAGTCAGCTGAAACTCACCGGCATAACTCAAGACAATGAAGACGGCTGCTTGGCGATTCTTGGCCGCATCACTCAGCGCATCCAGCCAGTCTGTTGAGGCCAGATCGATCAACGCCGAGGCGGTGATCAGCTGTGTGTCAGCGGGGATCAGTTCGTTCAGATTGCCCGCTTCCAGAGTGCATTCACGGGCTTCCACAGCAACAACCCCTGTTTCCAGGCGCTGGCAGGCTTCGGCCAGCAAATCAGGGTCCTGGTCCAACAGTGTCCACCGCTGAGGCCCGTGCAGTTTGTCGCCGAGATAAACGCCGTTTGAACCGGCCCCGGCGCCAAGGTCTGTAATGCGCAGCCCAGGGCCTGCGACTTCTAGGCTATTCAGCCATAACTGAACCTGTTCCAACAGTGCCTTGTTGCGTGCCCGGTGGTCCGCCGGTTCCCGCAGCCTCAGCCACTGCTGGTCAAACTGGCTATGGTCTTTGACCTGCGGCGATTGCGCCATGGCGGCCGTGAACTCTTCAGCCGCTTCTGACCACTGGCGGATAGACCGGCTGGTGTGTCGGGCAGCGTCGGTCAAGCCCTGCAGCATCTGTTGATCCGAAAGGTATGCGTTGAGGCAATCCCGCAGGTCATCGACCGATCCCGCCGGATACTGACGAACCCCTGGACGATTGCCAGTGTTTGCCAACGCGCCGCCGTCGGTGGTGATCACCGGCAAACCGGCCGCCAGGGCTTCATCAATCACCATGCCATAGCCTTCATAAAGGGACGGGAGAACAAACAGATCGGCAGACTGGTAATGATCAAGCAGCGCCTGCTCGTCCAGTTCCCCGGAAAGGGTAATACGCCCTTCAAGGGAAAGGCTCTGTATCTGGTCAACGACCTGCTGGCTGTACTCCGGGTTTCGCTCAGTGGAACCGGCCAGGACGCAGTGCCAGGGAAGATGAGTCAACGCAGAAAGTGCCTGAACCAGTTGATGCTGGGCTTTGCGGGGTGACAAACCGGCCACACACAATAGTCTTAATTCGCTTTGTTCCGGACCCTGCCCCGCAGGCTTCACGGGGGACGGGCTTCTGTCCGTTCCCGGCTCGATGACATGAATGATGTCCGGGGCCACATTGAAATCGCTCAGGCGTCCGGCCGTGTGGTGGCTGGTGGTGATGACCCGACTGACCGCCGCCAACGCCCGGGTTTCAGACTCAAGCAGAAAGGTTTTGTGGTCGTCGCGGATACCGGTTTCGTCTGCCAGCGGGTGATGCACCAGCGCCACCAGCGTCAGGCGGGTGGCGTGCTTTTCCACCACGGCCGGCAAACCGCCCATGGCCAGTCCGTCCAGCACCACCGTTGCGCCGTTTTCACAATCTGAAAGGCGCTGATCCATGGCAGATTCCGCGACCGCATCGGGAACCGGAAACTGCCCTCCCAGCCCTTCAACGCTGGCCTTCCAGCCTTTGACGGTCAGCGCTTTCACCAGCTGGCTGACATAGCGATAACCGCCGGTGCGCTGGCCGGGGTCACCGGGCACCAGAAACAGAACGGACTGGCTGACCTCGCTGGCCATAATCAGAGTTCGCCGTGATAGCTGGCCCAGGCAATGTGGGATTCACCCAGCGTAACCTTCATGCCACACAGCCCTTTGCCGGTGTCGCCCAGGCGGCCCTCACGGATGGCTTTTGCCAGCCGGTCAAACACCGTCGAGGCCATGAATTCCGTGGTGGTGTTACGCCCGGCAAGTTCTGGCAACTCGTCCAGGTTCTGCATGTTGAACTCCGCCAGCACCGCAGACAGCACGTCGGACGCCAGGCCGATATCCACAATCAGATCATCCGAGTCCAGCGCCTTGCGCTCAAAAGTGACGTCCACCACATAGGTTGCGCCGTGAAGCTTTTGGGCCGGGCCGAACACTTCGCCCTTGAAACTGTGGGCGATCATCATGTGGTCTTTGACCGTGAGTGAGAACATACCTGGGTCCTTATTCAAGCGTGGGTTTAGGTTCAATAGATAATACGATGACACAGCGTATCAGCGGCAACGGGCAAATCCCCTGCATCGGTATTGCCGGCTTCGGTATGCCCGGACAGACTGGCCATCACGGCGGGCAACGCCCGGAACGGGCTTTCACCGGTAATCAGACAGTCCAGTTGAGGGTCACACAGCAGGCGCAAAGCCAGTTGCATCCGGTCCGGATAATCCCAACGGGGTTTTTGCTGTGGGTTCAGTTGACCGACCTGGCTGGAGCGAATGGTCAGGCGCCGGGAATGGAACGACCGACCAAGCGGGGCAGGCACCGACTGCTCGCCGTACCAGCTCATCTCGATAACGCGGGCTTCCGGGCCGCAAAGACTCAAAGCCGTTTCCAGGCCGCCCGGGTGTCCGCTGGCGTGGATAACCAGATCGTGGTCATCCGTGGTTGCGTCAGTCGCAAAATCCAGCCCAAGGGCCGCTGCGATGGCTCGACGCTTAGGGTTTACATCAATGGCGATCACCCGCGTGCCGGGAATCCGGTTCGCCAGCCAGGCGACCAGGCAACCGACCACCCCGAGCCCGACCACCGCGATCCGGTCACCCACTTTCGGTGCTGCATCCCAGAGCCCGTTAACAGCGGTTTCCATATTGGCCGCCAGCACGGCTCTTTCGTCAGGCAAACCCTCGGGAAGAAGGTTCACTGCAGACGCGGGCACCCGGAATGTGTCTTGATGGGGAAACAGGGTAAACACACTGCGGCCTTCAAGTTCCCGGGGTCCATCCATCACCTGACCAACGTTGGCGTACCCGTATTTGACCGGATAGGGAAAGTTGCCCTCCTGAAAGGGTGCTCGCATGGATTGGAATTCTGACTCCGGAACCTGGTTAGAGAACACCAGGGATTCCGTGCCGCGACTGATGCCTGAATACAGAGTTTTTACTGTCACTGCGTTTTCCGCTGCGTCCTCAGCCGGACCAATCCTGCCCTGGTTGGGACCGGTGACCCAGAATGCATTTGCCATAGACTTACCTTTGCTTTCGAATATCCATGATAGGCCCTGCGAACTGCCAGGCGCTGCATGCCGTATACTCGACCATACCCTAACGCCATTGATACGCCAGGGGTTCACGATGGATTCCCGCACAACCACATTCCGGCTGCCGCTGGCCGCAGACCTGCTGCTGGCAGCTCTGTTGCTGACGGTATCCTCTGCGGTTCTTGCCGACCTGTTTCAGCCGCAGCCGGGCTTTTATATTCTGGTGTCAGCGCTTGGATTATTGACCGGCGCCTGCGTTTGGCGCTACTGGTCAACCGACATTGATTTTGGCTGGGCCAACCGGGTCACTCTCACCCGCGGGATGCTGGTAATAGCGCTGGTCAGCCTGGCGCCATTTCTCAGCGATTTGCCCGGGAACTCTCTTTGGCTGTACGTGTCACTGTGTGTAATAGCCCTGATTCTGGATGGTGTCGACGGCAAGGTTGCCCGGACAACCGGCACTGAAACCGCGTTTGGCGCACGTTTTGATATGGAACTGGACGCGTTGTTTATACTCGGGCTCTGCCTTGCGGCATTGGCCCTTGAGCGGGCTGGAATCTGGGTACTGGCATTGGGCCTGATACGCTACGGGTTTGTGGTCGCCGGGAAGATCTGGCCTTTTATCAATGGCCCCTTGCCGGACAGCTTTCGCCGCAAAACCATCTGCGTCTGGCAACTGGTAACTCTGATGGTGGCGCTATTGCCGATCACACCGGACGCCCTCGCTTTCTGGTCTCTGGTTCTGGCCCTGGCGCTTCTGGTTTATTCGTTTATGACGGACATTCGTTGGCTTTATCTGTTTTCCGATACACCCTCTACTGAAGGAATAAGTCATGACACAACTCAGTAAAGCATTCACACAGTCGCTTACCGGCGGTCGTGCCACCATTGCAGGCCTCGCGTTCGCCATTGGCGCAGCCCATGCCCCCGTTGCCGCCGCCGAGCCCCAGGCCTACAAGGTAGACGACGAGCACTTCTCCATGGCCTTTGAGATTATGCACATCGGTTACGCGCCGGTCATGGGTATATTCCGGGAGGTCGAAGGACAATTTGAATACGATGAAGAAGCCAGAGACGTGACTTCCGGCTCGCTGACGTTCAAGAGCAAAAGCGTATTCACCAACCACGACAAGCGTGACGAGCATGTGCGCAACGAGGACTTCCTGGACAGCGGCGAGTTCCCGGATATCACCTTCGAGATAACCGACTTTGAAACCACCGGCGAAAACACCGGCGTGGTCACCGGTGACCTGACCCTGCTGGGGCAAACGCGCCCGGTGAACGTCAATGTCTCACTGAACAAGTCAGCTGAATACCCTCTCGGCCACGAAGAATACACTCTGGGCCTGACCGCCGAGACCTCGTTTAACCGCAACGACTGGGGCATGACTTACGGTGTCGACAACGGCATGGTGGGCGACGAGGTAAAACTGCGATTCGGCTTCGAGGCCATCCGCCAATCCGGCGGACTGTTCGACTGATCCGAAGTCCGCGTCCAAAAAGCAATTTCATGCCCATCATAATCTGATCAGCCAGGGATCTGGCGTTAAGGCTCAGGACGAGCCTTTCCTTCGTGATACTATCGGTCGCTTACTATCTATTGTGCACGAGGCGACTCCTCCCATGGTTCTTTCGAATGCCCGCAAATCCGACCTGCTGTTGATCTGCGTCACCCTGATGGCCGCGGTGAGCTGGATGTTTTCAAAAGAAGCGGTGCTGCTGATGCCCCCAATGATGTTCATGGCGATGCGCTTTCTGTTGGCCGGAGGCATTCTGGCAGCGTTTGCTTACCCTGCCCTGCGAACCCTGAATAAAGACCAGTTTAAACGCGGCGCGGGCGTCGGCCTGGTGTTTGGTGTGGCCATGAGCTGCTGGGTTATGGGGCTTTTCCACGTGAGCCACGTTGGCGAGGGCGCGTTTCTGGTGAGCCTGGGCGTTGTGATTGTCCCCATCATTGCCAGAGTCGCCTTCAAAGAGGCCCAGCCCGCCAGCACCTGGTTTGCCATTCCCGTAGCGGTTGGGGGCCTGGCGCTGCTTTCCCTTGAGAACGGCTTCCGGCCAGAGAAAGGGCAGATCTTTTTCGTGGTTGCCGCCTTTATTTTTGCGCTTTACTTCAACCTCAATGCGCGCGCTGCCCACCAGCGAACCAGCGTTAATCGCCTGGGCGAAACCATCGAGAAGAAACGTGTACCCACCCTGCCCCTGACCGCCATCGCCTTGCTGACCGTCGGTATCGTCACCCTGGTCGAATCCATGGTGCTGGAACCCTGGACGCCTACGCTGACTGCCTTCCCGCCGATACTGGCCGTCTGGATTGCCGCCAGCGCCATTGTCGGCACCGCAGGCCGTTTCCTGCTGCAGACCTACGCCCAAAGTCTGTCGACCAACAGCCACGGCGTGGTGTTTCTGGTGCTTGAACCTGTCTGGGTCGCTGTATTTGCGGCGGGCTGGTTCGGAGAGTCCATGTCAGCCACTCAGCTTTCCGGCTGTGCGCTGATCTTCACCGCGCTGCTCATCAACCGCTGGGGCCCTATCAGCAAGGCCATCAAGAGCCAGCGCAGAAATCGTAAAAGTGCCTGAAAGAGGTTGACCGCATGGGAACGAATCAGTATATTTCCTCCCCGTTGCACGACACAGGACCATAGCTCAGTTGGTTAGAGCGCTGCCTTGACATGGCAGAGGTCGGCAGTTCAAATCTGCCTGGTCCTACCATCGCTCAACACGTTGTCTGCACCCGCCAAGTTTCTGATCACATCCCTGTTCTCAGCACGTCAGACCTCAACCGCTTTCTTTGCCATTAGATCCCATACAAAGCTTTCAGGTGCGCCATGAAATTCGGCCGATCCGAGGCGGCGTCAGCGCGAATTTTCTTTACGTGGGGCCGGTCTTCCATACGCAACAGGTAGTCATTCAATCCCGGGACCTCCGACAGGAAATCCCTGTCCATAAAAGCTTTTCCAACGTTGCCTACAATGGGGAGATTCAGGATCGCCGCGATGTCCGCTTGGGTAAACTGGTCGCTATAGGCAAATTGCTTAAAACTGGACAGTTTAGCCAGTCCGTCTACTGCCTTGCTCAGGCTTTTCTCAACCTCGTTCAATACGGCTGGATCCGGCGTATTGCGGCCCAGAAGATTGGGTATCAGGCGACGGGCGACAAGTTCCAGGTAAAGCTCAATAAACTGGGACAGCTCCTGCACTTTGGCAATATCAAAGGGCGTGGCTGGCAGCAGCGAAGGTTCCGGGTGGGCCCGCTCGATGTACTCGAGAATCGCACGGGATTCACTGATGAACCCTTCGTCAGTTTCAAGCGCTGGCACCTTGCCCAGAGGACTCTTGTCCAGATATTCGGGTTTGTAGTTCGGCCCGACGCCGGTGTAAGACAGGACCTCTTCAAATGCGATGTTCTTCTCCAGTAGAGCAAGCTTGGGTACGTTGTAGTAATTGCTAGAAGAAAAACCATGAAGTTTGAGCATTCTTTTTACCTCGTTAATTGTCATTGATAAGAGCTGTTTGCAACTCTGAACCTTCGTAATTCAGGCCCTTCTGGAGTGCATGCACTCTCTTTCGTGCCACCTTTGATGTCGCTTTATGGTCGACAATCGGCGCCGGGTAGGCTTCCAAATACTCCTGCCCGGCCCGATCGCTAATATGGCCACTGGTCAGAGAAAGATCGTGAACCGCGCCTCCCGGCAAATCCATCAGTTCCGGCACAAATCGCCGGATGAACTGACCCTCCGGATCGTGGTCCCTGCCCTGTTTAACCGGATCATAAACCATCAACCCGTTTTCTGCGGCGGCCTGGCCCGATACCACCTGATGAATGGGAAAATGGACCGCGGGGTCATAATCCATAAACTCGGCAGCCAGATATTCCGCGACACGAACCGTTGGCTGCCAGAGATTCATGGTCGCGAAACTGACCAGTGCTGCTCGTCCGCGCATATTGATCCATCCCGTTTCATGCAAGGACCGCATCAGCGCATCGATAAAAGGGAATCCGGTACGCCCGGCACACCATGCCTGGAAAAGGTCGGAATCGAGTTCGTCCCTTGCACCCTGGAAATGGACGATCGACGGCTCCGTCTCCAATGCTGGGTTGTCTTCCAGACTCTGGATGTAACTTCGCCGCCACATCAACCGATCAAGATAGAATCGCGCCCGGTCCTGAAGTTTCTCGAACGCTTGCGGTCCAAGGCGTTGATTACCTTCGGTGACGACTTTATCGACAGCCTGGAACACTTCACGGTCCGAAACCACGCCGTAAGCCAAATAGGCTGACATTCGCGAGCACCCATCCCACGCCGTCAGAGGACTGGAGATCTTGAAGGGGTACTGCTGGATATTTCGGACACTGAAAAAATTGGAAAGGATCGCTTCTGCCCTTGACCGTCCTCCTTTCTGACGATGGGGCTTGTCGCTACCTCTCGCCGGGGGGACATCAGTTCTGGAGGCTGTTTCCATTGGCAGCGGTGCAAAGCGGCTACCCAGATTGACGCCTCGAGGATTTTTAAGCTGGCGCGAGACCGAAGCCGAAAAATAATCCGGAAACGAAAGCCGGACCTGAGAAGTGCCTGCGCGCGTCACCCCATTCTGGGCCCACTCAACAAACTCGACATTATGGTCCCGGCACCAGTCAGCAACGGCCAGGTCCCGGGCATATTGGCAAGCCTGGGTGGTTTCCTGATGCGCACAGATTCGCGTGATCGGTTGGATTCGGTGTAAGCGGTCAAAAGCGTCGACGGCCTCTCCGACTATTTCCAGAAGCTGACCGCCGATATCACGGATCTCCCGGCAGAGCTCGTCGAGGGTTTCATGCACAAACATCTGATGCTGACGGGACACATCCGGCTGGCGGATGAGGTGTGGCTCATGAAGATATAAGGGGAGTACCTGGCCATGTCTCCGGTAAGTGCGCATGGCCTCATAAAACGGTTCAGAATCTTGAAGACGCAGATTTCGCTTTAACCAAAACACCTGCAAGAGCGATATCCTCCGAGATTGGCCGTCAGGGCAACGCCTTACTAGACCTGGTAAAAATCCCGATACCAGTCCACGAAGTTGGCAATGCCTTCTTCCACTGTTGTAGAAGGCTTATAACCCACGTCTTCAATCAGATCGTCGACATTGGCATAGGTAGCCGGCACATCCCCTGGCTGCAGTGGCAGCAAGTTTTTTTCGGCTTTTTTGCCAACCCGCTCCTCGATGATTTCAATAAATCGCGACAACTCCACCGGGTTGTTGCTGCCGATGTTGTAGAGACGGTACGGCGCTTTGCTGGTGCCCGGATCGGGCTGGGCGCCATTCCAGTCAGGGTTGGGTATGGCTACGCTATCCAGTGTCCGGATAACACCTTCCACGATATCGTCGATGTAGGTGAAGTCTCGCCTGTGGTTGCCGTGGTTGAATACATCAATGGGCTCGCCGGCCAGGATCTTCTTGGTAAATATGAACAGCGCCATATCCGGGCGGCCCCAGGGACCGTAAACGGTAAAGAACCGAAGTCCAGTGGTGGGCATGTTGTAGAGATGGCTGTAGGTGTGGGCCATCAGCTCATTGGCTTTCTTCGACGCGGCGTAGAGGCTGAGCGGGTGGTCGACATTATCGTGGACTGAGAAAGGCATGGCCTCGTTGGCGCCGTAAACGGAGCTACTGGATGCGTAAACAAGATGTTTCACCCCGTTGTGGCGGCAACCTTCCAGAATATTGGTGAAGCCCACCAGGTTCGCATCGATGTAGGCGTGGGGGTTTTCGATGGAATAGCGCACACCGGCCTGGGCTGCCAGGTGAACGACGCGTTCAGGCTTATGCTGCTCGAAAACCGCTTCCATGGCCTGGCGGTCTGCAACGTCCTTGCGGACTTCAGTGAAACCCGGTTTGGCGATCAGCGGTTTCAGTCGGGCCTCTTTCAGTTTGACATCGTAATAGTCGTTGACGTTGTCGACGCCAATGACTTCATCGCCCCGATCCAGGAGCCTATGGGCCAGGTGAGAGCCGATAAAGCCTGCTGTACCCGTTACCAGAATTTTCACTGTGTTCTCCGTTATCCATGGAAGACCCGATCTGCTTTAGCGGCCAGAGCTGATCAGAAAGTCAGGCCTGCGCTGATAAAAGGTCCTCCAAGCTCGACGTCCAGCCGGTCGTCACTGTCCTCATAGTCGATGCTGATCTCGCGGTAACCCGCTCGCAGTCTTACCGCAGACAACTGGAATTGGCCGTAGGCGTTCAAATCACGAATGGAGTCGCCGTCGTAGCTTACGACGTTTGCCTGACCACCGACGGATAGGCCGGTTAACGGCAGGTCAAACCGGGCCGCCAGATAGGCAAGTGGAACAGTACCACTGATCTCGGTACGGCTTACATCACCGCCCAACTCCCGGACAGTCAGTTCGCCATCCAGATTACGCACGGTCAGTCCTGCGTCCAGGTTAACCCAGTTATCAAGCACTTCGTAATAGAGGGTCGCATCAAACTGGGTCAGTTCAAGTTCAGATTCGACCGGTACACCGGGCAACACGCCATCGTACCCCGTCGATAACTCACCATCACCGCTTTGCTTGAAGCGGGTATAGTTCAGGCGAACGTTCGGCAAAATCGGAACCGGGTGTTCAAAATAGGCTTCCAGATTAGCGTTGCTGTCGCTGCTCAGATCCAGGTCATTTTCAACGTCGACCAGATCGCCGTTCTTGCCGGCTTCCCCTGACAAATCGGAGTTCCAGTAACCAACAGTGGCGCCAACACCAAGCACATCGGCCGTTGCCGTTGTGCCGGACATGAGCAGGACGCTGCCTGCAACCAAGATCAATTTACGCATAAGACACCTGTATCCGATTGTTGTTGTCAGCCGCTGATCACCCGAACTGAATGCCAAGACGGCGACCCACTTCTTCGTAAGTCTCAATAACGTCGCCCAATCCCTGACGAAAACGATCCTTGTCCATTTTTTTGCGGGTTTCCCTGTCCCAGATACGGCAGCCGTCCGGGCTGAATTCGTCGCCCAGAACAATGTGACCGTCAGAGCGCCCGAATTCCAGCTTGTAATCCACCAGCAGCATGCCGGCTTCTTCAAAAAGGGCCTTCAGAACATCATTCACCTGATAAGTCAGCTTTTTCATCTGCTCGAGTTCGTCTTCCTTCGCCCAGCCAAAGCTGACGGCAAGCGACTCATTGACCATGGGGTCATGCATGGCGTCGTTTTTCAGAAACAGTTCGTACGTGGGCGGCAGCAGGGTTTTGCCTTCTTCAACACCCAGCCTACGGCAAAGGCTGCCCGCAGACACATTACGGATAACACATTCCACAGGAATCATGTCGAGTTTCTTAACAAGAGACTCGATGTCCGATAGCAGCCCTTCAAAATGGGTAGGCACACCGGCCTGTTCCAGTTTTTCCATGATAAAAGCATTGAACCGGTTATTGACCATACCCTTGCGGTTCAGCTGCTCTTTCTTTTCGCCATCAAACGCTGAGGTGTCATCGCGGAATACCATGACAAACAGCTCGGGATCGTCGGTTCGGTATACAGATTTCGCTTTGCCCGCGTAGAGCTCTTCACGTTTTTCCATTGTTTGTCTCCGGACGCGCCCGGACGCCCGGGCGGTGTTCTGTCAGTACAGGTATTCGAAAAGATTGGACAGCAAGGCCGCAGAGCGGTCATCACCCCTGTAATCATCGGTTGGGAACGCCGCCACAACAATTCTTTCCCCTTGTTGCTCTAGTGTCAGGTCATGGGTATGAACCGGTTCGGAGGCATCACTGAACCAGGAGAAGTAGCCCGGCTCCCGGTCGGATTCCGACCGGCCATCCACGAAGAAATAGCCTTCTTCGCGGTTCAGGTCGATGACGGTAATACCGGCCTCCTCCAGAGCACGACTGACTTCGCCCCAGGAACGCCCGTAATCAAGCCTCATTTCGATGCGCTGCGCCACGTCATTATCAGATACGAGCCTGACCAGTGGCTCTCCAGGCATTGCCAGGGCCGCGCGGGAATAAGACTTGCTGTCTTCCCGTCCCTTCAAAAAAGTGCTTAGATCGGTTAGCAGCTGACGACTGAATATCAGTTGCGGCGTGGTGCGCTGGGCGTTCTCATTCCAGGCAACAAGCTGATCAGCGCCGCCCGCACCTACCTCGAATGTCCGTAGCTGGATTTCAGTGGTTTTACGGCGGACCCCAGGTGCCACTTTCGCCTGCACAGCCAGTGCTGGCTCTTCGCCATCAGGGGTACCAGGAAGACTCAGAAGTGAGCGCGCGCGCCTGCTGTAATTTACCAGTTCGCTTTGGAGCAAGCCCAGTTGCGGGTTTTCATATGCCACGCCCAGGCCTTGCTGATTCATATAAGCGGTAACTGCCGGCCAGAGGCGCCCGGGAACATCGTTGACCAACAACCAGATCTCGCCATCAACGGCCTCAATGACGTAATTCTCCTGCAGGATGTCGGACGTCATGTCCGGCGGTTCCGGAAGATCGCCTGTGTACATCCTGCCCGAATCAGCGGCTGAAATGGTACGAATCGGCATGCGCTGGTTCAGGCGACTTTCCTCTGCCGAACCGGGAAGTTCAATCGGGGTGCCCTCCGGCGCATTGACGTAGCGATCGGTGCGGTCCTCAATCAAGCCGCAACCGGCGGCCGTTAGAACGAACATCAGGCCCACCAGGGGGCCTGTCAGTCTGCCAGGTGTCGGAACTTCAGTCCTGAGCATAAACGCCATCAGGCGACTCCAGTATTGATAAATGGTGTGGCCTGGCTCACAGAACGCCGGAGGCTTTCAGAGCGTCTTCCACTTCGTTGTGAAATTTCTCGCTCAGGGGTGTGAGCGGCAGACGAATGCCCTCGCCGATCATACCCATGCGGTGCAGCGCCCATTTGACAGGAATAGGGTTTGCCTCAAGGAAGAGCTTGCGATTTAACGGCATCAACAATTCATTAAGCCGGTCGGTTTCTTCTTTATTTCCGGCAATCGCCGCTTCACAAAGCGCCGCCATGCCTTTTGGTGCGACATTCGCCGTTACCGAGACGTTGCCTTTCGCGCCAGCCAGCATCAAGCCGGCCGCCGTTGCGTCGTCGCCGCTGTAGACGATCAGCCGTCCCTTGACGGCTTCGACCAGTTCCGCACCACGGGGGATGTTCCCGGTCGCGTCCTTGATGCCGATAATATTGGAGATATCCGCCAGGCGTTCTACGGTCTCGTTCAGCATGTCACACGCCGTGCGTCCCGGCACGTTGTAAAGAATCTGGTTCACGCCGGGAACGGCTTCGGCGATTGTCTTGAAATGCCGGTACAGGCCTTCCTGGGTTGGCTTGTTGTAGTAAGGCACAACCAGCAAGCAGGCATCCGCTCCCAGTTTGTGAGCTTTTTCAGTCAGCTCGATTGCCTCACGGGTGCTGTTGCCGCCGGTGCCCGCTATGACCGGAATCCGGCCACCGACGCGCTTTATTATGTGACCAATCACACTCATGTGTTCGTCGGGATCCAGGGTGGCGGATTCGCCTGTCGTGCCGACAGCGACGATGCCATGTGTTCCATTGTCGAGATGGAAATCCACCAGCTGGTCAAGATGCTCCCAGTGGACGCTTCCGTCTTCGTGCATGGGTGTGACCAGAGCGACAAGGCTGCCCGTAATCATAAAAGCTCCGTCTGAATAAAAGCGATATGGTAATGTCGCGCCCAAACTGACACAAGGGAATAACCTGCCCTCAGGCCTGTTGAGCTGGCTCAGCTGAACGGCGATCGTTCACCGGCCATGCCGAAAATACTGCTTTGAGCATGGTAGCAAGCGGGATCGCAAAGAATACACCCCAAAGCCCCCAGATTCCGCCGAAGAACAGCACCGCAATGATAATGGCGACCGGATGCAGGTTGTTTACTTCGGAAAATAACAGTGGCACCAGCACATTGCCATCCAGACCCTGAATGATGCCATAGACAACCATGACCCATATGAACTGGCTGCTCCAACCGAAGGCGAACAGCGCAATCATTGCTACGGGTATGGTGACGACCGCTGCCCCGATATACGGAATGACCACGCTCAGACCCACCATCAACGACAGCAGAGCCGCATAGGGTACGCCCAGAAATTTGAACGCAACGTAAGTTGCACCGCCAACAATCAGGATTTCAACAGCCTTGCCCCGAACATAGTTTGCGCACTGAAGATTCACCTCGTTCCAGATCTTGATCATCATCGGTCGCTGGGGCGGCAAAAGCCGGCCGATAGACGCCAGAAGAGCCCGGCGGTCCTTAAGGAAAAAGAACACCAGTATGGGCAGCAGCACCATATAGATCAGCAGGGCCAACACGTCGGGTATACTGGCGAGAGAGAAAGACACCAGCCACTGGGTCATCCTGCCGGCTTCCGTGGTGACCTGGTTGTAAATAGTATTGATGCCGTCTATCGAGATCAGCGCCGGATATTGCTCTGGCAGCAATTCCAGATAAGTCTGCATCTCGCGGAAAATCCTGGGCGCCTCGCCGGCCAGCGATGTAACCTGACCCCAGATCAGTGGTAAAAGGCCAAAAAGGAATCCAATCAGGACGCCGAGAAATACCAGAAAAACGCCGATTATGGAGACAATTTCGGGTACGCCAAGCGCATTCAGCTTAGTAACCAGGCCCTGAAGAATAAACGCAACAATAACCGCTGCGATGGCCGGTGCGAGCATGGCACCGAACAGAATAATAAAACCAGTGCCGAACAGCAGTAGCAGAAAAAGAATGACAGCTTCTTCATCTGAAAAGTATTTGTGGGCAAGACCACGTAAAATTTTAATCATCAATGACTCCGAGGGACTGCCAACGTGGACTTAACCGGCGCACCTTATCACAAACCTGTACTGGCCTCCGTCTTCGCAGGAACTGACCAGCTCATGTCCGGTCAACGACAGGAATGCAGGGATATCCCTGGCCGACCCGGAGTCGGAGGCAATAACCAGCAGCAGTTGGCCTGGCGCCATGCTGTTAAGCTCAAGTTTTGTTTTCAAAAGCGGCATCGGGCAACGCAGCCCGGAAGCATCAAGGGTACGATTGGCCATACTGGTGAGGCACCTGAATCCGGTAAACAACAAAGCAGGCATTATGCCGCCGTAGAGACTTTAATGCATCATCGTTTCAGATCAATGAGGATTCCAGCGCCCATCCGGCTTGTGTGGCTGGTGACGACCTGCCTGCTCGTCTTTTCGCTCTGGTCACCGGCAACCCGGGCCCAGTCGGGCGAAGCGCCCCTACCGACCATTGGCGGAGTCGGGGGTGGCTTGATCTCGGAGCAGCAGGAAAGCGATATCGGCCGGCAGGTTATGATGTCTATCAGACGCTCCGCACGCCAGATCGAGGATGCCCTGGTTTACGATTACCTCAGCGCCGTGACTTACCGGCTTGTACCCTACGCTCCGCTACACAGCCGTGAACTGACTCTGGTGCTCATTGACAACCCGGGGATCAACGCATTTGCAGTGCCCGGAAACATTGTGGGCGTCAACGGCGGCCTGTTTCTGAACGCAGAAAGCGAGCAACAGTTCGCATCCGTGATGGCTCACGAACTGGCACACCTGAGCCAGCGCCATTTCGCCCGACGGATGCAACAGCAGGAAATGAGCGCGCCCCTAACCGTTGCCGGCATGGTTGCGGGAATCATACTGTCTGCGGTTACCCAATCAGACATTGGCATTGCTGCCATCGCCGGAACCCAGGCCATGGCGATACAGAATATGCTTGCCTACAGTCGCAGCCATGAACAGGAAGCAGACCGGGTGGGCATGGAAATACTCGCCAATTCGGGCATGGACCCGCGAGGCATGCCCGAGATGTTCGAAATCATGATGCGACAGAACCGGTTGCAGGGAGGCCGGCTTCCGGAATACCTGTCGACTCACCCGCTTACCCAGAACCGGGTATCGGACACTCGCAGCCGGGCAGAGCAATACCCCGAAGGTGAACATGCCGATTCTACGGAATATCACCTCGTTCGTGCCCGGCTTCAGGTTCGTTACGCCCGGTCAGCCGAGGTTGCCGTTGACACTTTCCGCAGTTACCTGGAGCAGTCCGGGCCACAGTACGCTAATGCGATGAGATATGGCCTTGCAGTGGCATTGATCGGTAACGACGAACCCCAGCAGGCGGAAGCAGAACTGCTCAAACTTCTCGACGACAGCCCCGGCCGAATCACCTATCTGGTAACGCTTGCCGAGGCACTTATGGAACAGGGCAAGCTTGATGAAGCCCGGGAAGAAATGAGAGTAGCTTTGGACAGGAACCCCGGAAACTATCCCATCACGAACACGCTTGCGACAATCGAGATCGAAGCCGGTAATGCCGAGCAGGCTGTCGACCACCTGAGACGACTGACCCGGGAGCTTCCAAACCGTGATTACCTCTGGCTACAACTGGCCGAGGCAGAAGGGATGGCACGTAATATTGTGGGTGTCCATCGTGCGCGGGCCGAGCACAATATTCTGATTGGCGATCTGGAAGCGGCAGTGCGCCAGCTTCGTCAGGCTCAGGACCGGCTCCCGGCTGGAACGCCCCTTCGCCAGATCGTGACCGAACGCCTTTCAAAAGTATCGGCGGCTCTGGCGAGCAGACGCCGGGGTTAAACAGAATGACGACCCGGACGGCCTGATTTTTTATTCAGGCGTTCCCGGCCGTCTGAAGGCCCATGTTCGATGTGAACTCAAGCATCCGCCTCAGCGGCTTCAGCGCCTGCTCCCGCAAGCCAGCGTCCACCAAAACTTCCTGGTCACCGTGCTCGATAACATGAAGCAGATTTTCAAGCCCGTTCATAGCCATCCACGGGCAGTGAGCACAACTGCGGCAGGTCGCGCCGTTGCCCGCCGTTGGGGCTTCAATCAGAGTTTTATCCGGCGCCAGCTGTTGCATCTTGTAGAAGATGCCGTTGTCTGTGGCCACAATAAACTGTTCGTTGGGGAGCGTTTGAACAGCGCGGATGAGCTGGGAGGTGGACCCCACTACATCGGCCATTTCTACGACCGCATCCGGAGACTCCGGGTGCACCAGCACTGCGGCATCCGGGTAGAGCGCCCTCAGATCCTCAAGACCACGATGCTTGAATTCTTCGTGCACGATGCAGGACCCTTCCCACAGCAGCATGTCTGCGCCCGTGGTTTTCTTTACATAATAGCCCAGGTGCTTGTCCGGCGCCCAGAGAATTTTTTCACCCCGGGCGTCCAGAGATTCCACAATGGCCTGAGCACAGCTCGACGTTACCACCCAGTCTGCCCGGGCTTTCACCGCAGCCGAAGTGTTGGCATAAACCACCACTGTGCGATCTGAATGCTGATCGCAAAATGCAGAGAATTCATCTGCAGGACAACCGATATCCAGAGAACAAGTCGCCTCCAGTGTCGGCATGAGCACCCTTTTCTCGGGGTTCAGGATCTTTGCGGTTTCGCCCATGAACTTTACGCCAGCCACCACAACCGTTGACGCTTTGTGCTGGTTTCCAAACCGGGCCATTTCCAGCGAATCGGCAACACACCCGCCCGTCTCTTCCGCAATGCGCTGGATATCCGGGTCGGTGTAATAGTGCGCCACAAGAACCGCATCTTCGGCTTTCAGAGCGCGTTTGATACGACCTTCAAGGTCGGATTTTTCACTGGTGCTCAGGGGCTTAGGTTCTGCACGGTGAGCGAGATGCTCCTGCACCAGAATACGGTTTTCAGCTCGTGTCATTACAACGTCTCGCTTATGTCAGGCTGGTCTGGACTATACCACTTCAACCCAAAGTTTTACGGCAGCGTTATAGTGCTCTAACAAGGCTGCCTTATCCCTGAATATATATTCATATGCCATTTTTTACGTCTGCATAACCTAGATGTATGATCGTTCAGACAAAAAAAAAGAGCCCGAAGGCTCTTTTATCTGGGAAACATACTCGCTTCCCTTGTTGGTGGGTCGTGAAGGATTCGAACCTTCGACCAATTGGTTAAAAGCCAACTGCTCTACCAACTGAGCTAACGACCCATAACTGGCAAAGTTCCGGAACCCGGAAACTTGAATAAGCTGATGAACACGTTCACCCACTTATTATCTGATTTGGTGGGTCGTGAAGGATTCGAACCTTCGACCAATTGGTTAAAAGCCAACTGCTCTACCAACTGAGCTAACGACCCAAACGAGGCGCATATAGTAATGATTTTTCAGCGCCGATCAACCCTTTTTGCCATCCAGATACGTTTCTGCCAGGGAGGCCGCGTTGCTGTTCGGGTATTTACGGATCACCGACTCCATACGACGCCCCGCCTCATCGGTTTCACCGAGTTGGTCCAGGGTAACTCCCAGTTTATAAACAGCATCAGGCGCTTTCCGGTGATCACCGTATCGTGTCGCCACGATCGTGAATGCCTGTTTGGCCTGATCAAGCTGTTCTTCCGCCAGATAAACTTCGCCCAACCAGTAATAGGCGTTGACCGTCAGATCACCCTCGTCGTACTCGTCAATAAAGTCGTAGAGGCCATTAATCGCCGCATCGAAATTTTTCTCATCACGAATCAGGGTCTGAATAGCGGAATAGGCCTTGCTTTCCTCCGCGGTAGGCTGCCGATAGGCTTTCTGTACAACCGCAGGGGCATCAGCCGCAGGGCTGCCAGACCCATCACGGCCGATGTCGGACAAATCCGATGACAGCTTCAGAATGCGTTGGTCAAGATCAATATAGCGGTCTCTCGACTGTTTAGTCAGACGGTCGATCTGATACTTCTGTTCCTCAATCCTGCCATGAAGGCGGCGAACTTCGCCCTGAAGCTGCTGGATCATGTAAAAGAGTTCAGAGTTGGCCTGGCTGCCCTGGCCTGACCCCGAGGATTGCGCAACGGCCGCACCCGCCGGCCAAATGGCCAGCGAGAACAGCAGAGTCGCCATGAGCGTTGGTCTCATGATAAGTGCCTGTTAGTCAAAAATCAGTTCAACACGACGGTTCTGGGCCCAGTCACTCTCGCTGAAACCCATAACGGCCGGCTTTTCTTCGCCGTAGCTTACGGTTTCAGTCTGGCCCCTTGAAGTGCCATTTACCACCAGAAAGCGCTGGACCGCATTCGCGCGCCGCTCGCCAAGAGCCAGGTTGTACTCACTGGTCCCGCGCTCATCTGCGTGACCTTCAATGCGGACATTCTGACCCGGATTAGCCGCCAGGTAACGGGCATGGGCGACCAGCACGTCGCGGGCTTCCTGCTTGATTTCAGACGTGTCGAAATCAAAGTAAAAGGTCGTGATACTGCGCATAGCTTCAGCTTCGGCTTCCTGGGCGCGGGTTTCCGCTTCCTGGCGCTGCTGTTCAGTCATCTCTGAGGACGACACACTGCTGCCGTCATCTCCCCCAAAAACGGTGCCACCGCTCTGCTGATCCTGGCCTGAACCTGAGCCGGAACCGGCGCCCATGCCATCTTCACCGGTGGTTTCGCCGGTGCTGCTACAACCAGCAACAAGAGCAAACGAGAAGATCAGGGCAACTACATTCTTCGACGCTGTCAATTTCATGATTACTTCCTTTTACTTGGGTTTTGTGATTTGTTTTATCAAAGCCGGCGGACGCTGTATTAACGCACAATCGGCGACCAGGCAGGCTCGCGAACATCACCGCGAGATGCCGGCAAACTGTAGGCTGCCCCACCGTCTGCCGCGATGACGGTAAGAACACTCTCCCCACCGCTTTTTGTGGCATAAATCAGCATGCGGCCATTCGGCGACACGCTCGGCGATTCATCGGATTCACTGCGGGTCAGGACGGTTTCAGCCCCGCTTTCCAGGTTGGTCCGGGCAATGTGGAAGGCCCGATCCCGCTGATGAACATAGTATACGTAACGACCGCTGGGGCCTGGCCGAGGTCGGGCATTATACCGGCTGCCAAAGGTTATGCGGCGCGGTTCAGCCTCCTCACTGGCTTTGTGGTAGATCTGCGGTCCACCGGACCGGTCAGAGGTGAAAAAGAAACCCCGTCCGGTATGGTCATAGCTGGGCTCGGTATCAATCGACCAATGATTGGTCAGGCGGCTGAGATCGCGGGTTGCCAGGTTCATCCGGTAGATCTCCGCATTGCCGTCTTTGGAGAGGGTCATTAACAGAGAGCGGCCGTCCTCAGACCAGGCCGGCGCCGAGTTCAGGCCCGGGAAATCTGCAACACGCTCGCGGTTGCCGGATTCGAGCTCATGAACGTAAACGGCCGGCTTGCCGGTTTCAAACGACACGTAGGCCAGTTTTTTAGCGTCTGGCGACCAGGCCGGCGACAGAATCGGTTCGTCGCTTTCCAGCCGAACCCGCGCGCGCTTCCCGTCAACGTCACTGACCTGAAGGCGATAGATCGCCCCGTCGGCGTTGCGCTCAAGGGTCACGTAAGCCAGTTTGGTCGAGAAAGCGCCTTCCACACCGGTGATGGCTTCATAGACCCGATCACTGATGTGATGTGCCAGAGACCGGGATGCCGACACCGGAGCGGAAGCTGTGGCGCCCACAAGCCGCTTTTCCTGGCTGACATCGTAAAGCTCGTACTGAGCCCTAAGAGTACCGCCGGAATTACTGACCTGCCCTACCAGAACATAACGCTGGCCAAGCAACCGCCAGTCCCGGAAATACACGTCGCTGCCCTTCGACGGCAGGCTTAGCATCTGCTCTGGCGGCAGAGGGGCAAATTCACCGCTCATCTGAAGATTGTTCTGAATGATGCGGGAGACTTTGTCACCCTCCGGCATCTGCCCCGATTCCGCAAAAGGGACGACCGAAACAGGAATCGCGGAATCCGCACCCTCGGTTATCCGTATCAGAAGTTCATTGCCCGTTGCCGGCACAACGAACAAAGACGCCATCACGAACATCAACAACGATAGCCGGCCGGCCGATCTGTTAACCCGATTTTTCATGATTGCCTCGTTGCCTCTATTGGGCGTTCTCTGGGTTGAATTCTATCGGAAACTGACGGAAGTAAGCGTCAAACGTCTGTTGATCATCCGGAACCGGGTAGCGTCCCACGGCAGTTGCTGCGCTGAGCGCTGAATTATCGAACGCCGTATTGCCGCTGCCCGACACGACCGTCACTGACGCAAGCTCACCGGTTGGAAGCAAAGTAATTTGCAGCGTCGTGGACATCTGACTGGTCGCCGACGCCGGCGGATACCATGTGCTCATCAGTCTCTGCCGGATCAGTCCCCGGTACTTTTCGCTTTCACTGAGCATCCGCGCCTGCCGCGCCTTTGCCGCTGCGGCCTCTTTGCGCCTGCGTTCTTCAGCCTCCCGTTCCTGTTCAGCTTCTTGCGCCAACGCTTCCAGCTGCGACTCTTTAAGCTGGCGTTCCCGTTCTTTACGTTTGCGCTCAGCTTCCTGACGCTCCCGTTCTTCACGGGCTTGGCGCTCGGCTTCCTGCTTCTGACGCTCCTGCTCAGCCTCTAACCTTTCTGCTTCGGCTTTGCGCGCGGCCTCTTCCCGGCGGCGCTCTTCCTCGGCCTGCTGCCTGGCACGCTCTTTCGCTTCGGCTTCGGCCTTTTGTTTTGCCGCCTGCTGCTCCGCCTCGCGCTTACGTTCACGTTCACGTTCCTGCTCGGCTTCGGCCTGGCGCTGCTGTTCCTGTTCTTTCTGCTGCTGAATCCGGCGCGCTTCCTCGGCGCGCTCCTGTTCCTGGCGGCGACGCTCTGCCTCCTGTGCCTGACGACGTTGCTCCTCTTCTGCCTCCTGTCGCTCCTGATCCCGATCAGGCTCGTCAATAACGTCGACAACCGGGCTCGGCTCGGGCTCGGCCTGGGTCACCAGGCGCGCCGAGATGCTGGGCGGTACCGGATCACTAATCGGCGTTGTCCAGGACCAGCCCGCGAGGGCCACCACCAGAATCAGACCGTGTAAAAACACTGACAGGGCAACGGGCGATTTCCAGGGTGGCTGGGTTCTGTCTCCTATGTCCCGCTCATGACCAATCACAATTTACTCATTACCTGCGGGCGCTTCGGTAATCAGCCCGACATTGGTTGCACCGGCCGCCTGCAGCTCCGCCATCAGTCGCACCACCAGGCCATAACCGACGTTCTCATCACCCCGGACGAGCACTTCCCGATCGGTACGCTGGGCCAGGACTTTAGACACCCGATCCCGAACGGCTTCAAGCGCCATCGGCTGGCTGCTGTTATCACCGACGTCCATAAAATAGGCGCCGTTGCTGTCAACTGACACCACAATCGTTTCAACGTTGTTATCAGACTGAATCGGTTCGGACGTCGTTTCCGGCAGATCCACCTTGACACCCTGAGTGAGCATTGGCGCTGTGACCATAAAAATAACCAGCAGCACCAGCATGACATCGATGTAGGGCACGACGTTTATTTCCGACATTGGTTTGCTCTGCCGCGGAGGCATCATTCCCATGCCTTTCATAAGCCTTACTCCTCAGAGCTGTGAACCCGACGATGGAGGATGCTGGAAAATTCATCCGCAAAGGTTTCGTAGTTCTTCAACATCGCATCCGACATGGCCGAGAACCGGTTGTAGGCGATCACCGCCGGTATCGCTGCGAACAGACCCATGGCCGTGGCAATCAACGCCTCCGAGATGCCCGGTGCTACTGTTGCCAGGGTGGCCTGTTGAACCTGCGCCAACCCGCGAAACGAGTTCATGATGCCCCAGACCGTCCCGAACAGGCCGACATAGGGACTGGTCGAGCCAACCGTCGCCAGAAACGGCAGGTGCGCTTCCAGGCGTTCCTGCTCCCGCGAGAATGCGACTCTCATGGCACGCTGAGTGCCTTCCATCACCGCATCGGCGTCACGACTTTGTTGCCGCAGGCGGGAAAATTCCTTGAAGCCGGAGCGGAACAGCGACTCCATCCCCGAGAAAGGCGTCGGATTGGTGCTCACATCACGGTAAAGCTGCCCCAGGTCCATTCCGGACCAGAACCGCTCCTCAAAAGCATCCTGCGCCTTCCGGGCTTTTCTGAACACCTGCACACGCTGGAAAATAAACGCCCAGGACACCACGGAGGCAAGCGCCAGCAACAGCATGACCAGCTGTACCAGTACCCCGGCGTTGGCAATGAGATACCAGACAGAAAGTTCTGAATCCACCTTTAACTCCTTGTTGGTTATATCTTTACGCCGAATTCCGGCTTTGTTCGAGTAAATCGGCCATGGCCGCCGGCAAGCGGCGCGGCCGCCCGGAATCCAGGGCTATACAGGCCACCCGCACATCGGCACTGGCCAGTTCTTTCTGGTCCGACGCTCTGATCACGCGCTGCCGGAAGTCCATCCACACCCGACCATGGCCGACGGGCTCTGTCGTTACCTGTAACTGGTCGTCGAGCCGGGCCGGCGCGCCGTAATGTATTGCCATTTTCTGTACGACATAGCTGACGTTCTCGCTCAACCCGTCACGCAACCCTACACCAAAACTGCGCACCCATTCGGTGCGAGCGCGTTCCATGTAATGCAGGTATTTGGCGTGATAGACAATTCCGCCCGCGTCCGTGTCTTCGATGTAAACCCGTAAGGGCAAGGAAAACTCGCTGGCCTCAAAATCAGTCAAAGAGATCCTCCCGCTCGGGGTTCCCCGATGTGTCATTTTTCGGCGCTGCTTTTGGCAGCTCTTTAGGCACTACGCCAAAATGCTGATAGGCATTGGCGGTCACCATGCGCCCGCGCGGGGTCCGCACCATAAAACCCTGCTGGATAAGAAAAGGCTCCAGCACGTCTTCAATCGTGCCCCGCTCTTCACTGATCGCCGCAGCCAGGCTTTCAACACCAACCGGGCCACCATCAAACTTTTCAATCATTGCCAGCAGTAGCCGGCGGTCCATGTGATCGAAACCCTGCGCATCAACTTTAAGCATATTCAGTGCCTGGTCCGCGATCGACTCGCTGATATTGCCATCGGCTTTAACCTCGGCAAAATCGCGCACCCGGCGCAACAGTCGATTGGCAATTCGGGGCGTGCCTCGCGAACGACGGGCAATCTCAAAAGCACCGGCCTGGTCAATGTTCACGGAGGACAGACGGGCCGATCGAAGAATGATGCTGGTCAGATCTTTGGTGTTATAGAATTCCAGACGCTGAACAATTCCGAACCGGTCCCGCAGTGGAGAGGTCAGAAGTCCGGCGCGGGTCGTCGCACCGACCAGTGTGAAGGGTGGAAGGTCCAGTTTGATCGACCTGGCGGCGGGCCCCTCACCAATCATGATATCCAGCTGATAATCTTCCATGGCCGGATAAAGCACTTCTTCGACGGCAGCGCTCAATCGGTGAATTTCGTCGATAAACAACACATCGCCTGCTTCGAGATTGGTCAGCATGGCGGCCAGATCCCCGGCTTTCTCAAGCACCGGGCCGGATGTGGTCTTGATCGCAACGCCCATTTCGTTGGCGATAATATTGGCCAGAGTGGTTTTACCCAGACCCGGCGGACCGAAAATCAATACGTGGTCCAACGCTTCCTCGCGGCCGCGGGCGGCGGAAATAAAGATATCCATCTGCTCGCGCACGGCCGGCTGGCCGACATAATCCGCCAGTACGCCGGGGCGAATCGCCCTGTCCTGAACTTCTTCGCGCTGGCCTGCCTGGGACGTAATCAGGCGATCTGACTCAATCATTGGTCTACTCGTTGGGTTGAATCAACATCGTACCGCAATTCTACAAACACCCGGTTTACTGTCACGTTACGCTCTCTACACAATCAGTTTGCCGGAATCATGGCCCGCAACGCCAGCCGGATAAGTTCCTGGCTGGACATTCCGTCTTTGGCGATCTTACTGATGGCCTTGGTGGCCTCCTGGGGCTTGTAGCCAAGAGAAATCAGCGCTGACTCCGCTTCTTCAATCGGCGCGTGTCCAACCGGTCTGCGGGTTTCAGCGGCTGGATCAGCGGAAACGCCGCCGGTAGTGGGCGTAAACTGACCTTCAAGCTGGCCAATCCGGTCGGCCATTTCAATCAACAAGCGTTCCGCCGTTTTCTTGCCAACGCCCGGGAGCTTGACCAGGGAATTGATGTCCCGGGCCTCCACACAGCGAATAAACTGGTTTGCGTCCAGCCCGGAGAGAATACCAACAGCCATTTTGGGCCCCACACCGTTGACCTTGATCAACTGTCGGAACAGATCCCGATCAAACCGGGAAGAAAAGCCGAAAAGACTCTGATGGTCTTCGCGAACGGCGAAGTGGGTGTGAAGAACAACCTCGTCACCAGCTTCGGGAAGGTTGAAAAAGGTGCTATACGGAATATCCACTTCGTATCCCAGCCCCGCACACTCGACCAGCGCCTGGCTCGGCGACTTTTCGATCAGAATTCCTCGTATGCGACCAATCACTGTGCGTTCTCCTTGTTATCGCCGAATTCTTCCGCTGCGGACTTTGCCACCGCTGCCCGCCAGACGATTAATACTCTGGCTCATGTGCGCATGACAGAGGGCTATGGCCAGGGCATCGGCGGCGTCAGCCTGGGGCTTGCGGGACAGGGCCAGCAGAACCTGAACCATATGCTGCACCTGCGCTTTATCCGCACCGCCGTTGCCGACGACCGCCTGCTTCACTTGTCGTGCGGAATACTCGTGCACCGCAAGGCCGCTGTTCGCCGCACTGACAATAGCCGCACCCCGAGCCTGCCCCAGCTTCAGGGCCGAATCGGGGTTACGGGCCATAAACACCTGCTCAATGGCGAACTCTTCCGGCCGGTATTCGCCGATCAGCGTGGCCAGGCTGTGGAAAATCGTTTGCAGCCGCTCCGCCATGGGCTTTTCGCCGACCCGGATGCAGCCACTGTCCAGATACTCTATGACCCGCCCGTCAACCCGGATCAGACCGTAACCGGTGATTCGCGAGCCAGGGTCAACGCCCATGATAATTGGCACAGGGTTTCCTTTATATGGCGCGTCTATGAATGACGTTAAAAGGGCGCCCGAAGGCGCCCTGATTCAACGATTATTCCTGCTCCGCTTCCTGCCCGGCAGAGTTGCCATCTGCCGCCTTTGCGGCCGGCTTGCGCCGGCGGATGTGGAGCTCTTTCAGCTGCTTGTCGGTCACCTCTCCCGGCGCCTGGGTCATCAGGCAGGTGGCACTCTGGGTTTTCGGGAAGGCGATCACGTCGCGGATGGAGCTGGCGCCGGTCATCAGCATGATCAGCCGGTCCAGGCCGAACGCCAATCCGCCGTGGGGAGGACAGCCGTATTTCAGGGCGTCCAGCAGGAAGCCGAACTTCTCGCGGGCTTCGTCGTCGGCAATACCCAGGGCGCGGAACACGCCCTCCTGGGTGGACTGGTCGTGGATACGGATAGAACCACCGCCCAGCTCGGTGCCGTTCAGCACCATGTCATAGGCGCGGGACAAAGCCGTCGCGGGTGAAGCTTCAAGTTCTTCCGGCGTGCAGGACGGCGCGGTGAACGGATGGTGAATGGCGGTCAGGCCCCCGTCCGGGGTTTCCTCGAACATCGGGAAATCCACAACCCACAACGGCGCCCAGTCGGACGTCAGCAGCTTCATGTCGTGACCGACCTTGATCCGCAGTGCGCCCAGAGCTTCGTTGACCACGTTGGTCTTGTCCGCCCCGAAGAACACGATGTCGCCGTCCTCCGCCGCAACGCGCTCGATAATGGCCTGAGCAACCTCGTCACCCAGGAACTTGATAATCGGCGACTGCAGCCCTTCAATGCCCTTCGACAGGTCATTAACCTTAATGTAAGCCAGTCCTTTCGCGCCGTAGATTCCAACGAATTTGGTGTATTCGTCGATCTGTTTACGGCTCAGTTCGCCGCCTTTCGGCACACGCAGCGCCGCAACACGGCCGTTGTCATCGTTGGCCGGGCCGGCAAACACTTTGAAATCCACTCCGGCCACCAGATCGTTCACGTCGATCAGCTCAAGCGGAATACGCAGGTCCGGCTTGTCACTACCATACCGCTTCATGGCTTCGGCATAAGGCATGCGGGCGAATTCAGGCAGATCCACCTCCATCACATCCCGGAACAGTGAACGGGTCATGTCTTCGGTCAGTGACATCAGGGTCTCTTCGTCCACGAAGGAGGCCTCGATGTCGATCTGGGTGAATTCCGGCTGGCGATCAGCGCGCAGGTCTTCATCACGGAAACACTTGGCAATCTGGTAGTAACGATCAATACCGGACACCATCAGCAACTGCTTGAACAGCTGGGGCGATTGCGGCAGCGCAAAAAATGAGCCTTCGTGGGTGCGGCTTGGCACCAGATAATCCCGGGCGCCTTCCGGCGTTGCCCGGGTCAGGATGGGAGTTTCCACATCCATGAAGCCGTTGCTGTCCAGAAAGTTACGCACGTAACTGGTGACCCGCGAACGGAAGCGCAGGCGGTTGATCATTTCCGGGCGGCGCAGGTCCACATAGCGGTATTTCAGGCGAACGTCCTCGCCCACATCCACATGCTCATCCAGCGGGAAAGGCGGCGTTGCGGCGGCGTTCAGAATGGCCAACTGCTTGCCCAGAACTTCTACCTGGCCGGTGGACATGTTGCTGTTTTCGGTGCCGGCAGGACGCCGACGGACACGGCCGGTGATCTGGATCACGAATTCGCTGCGGACTTTTTCCGCCAGCGCGAAGCTTTCGGGGGTATCCGGGTCAATCACTACCTGGGATATGCCATCCCGATCACGAAGATCCAGAAAGATAACCCCGCCATGATCCCGGCGACGGTGCACCCAACCGCAAAGTGTGACTTCCTGATCGATGTGGGATTCGTTGATCCCACCGCAATAGTGACTGCGCATACCGGTTCCCGTAATTTCTGTTGTGTACGAATAGTTTCTGACGTGTGCGAAAAGTGCGCCATTATAAACACAATGACACTGAAAATCAGGCGTAGATGACGGTTTACCGATTGCCAGCTAGAATGTAGCGCTTTACTACTCGTTGGAGTTCACCGTTGACCACCAGAGCCGAGCAAAAACTGCGCACAAGGCGCGCCCTGATGGATGCAGCACTTGGCCAACTCAGCGCTGATCGCGGCTTTGGCAGCCTCAGTCTGAGAGCGGTGGCGCGGGAAGCAGGCATTGCTCCCACGTCGTTTTACCGGCATTTTGCTGAGTTGGACGGACTCGGGCTTGCCCTGGTGGATGAAGGCGGTGTCGCACTGAGGCAATTAATGCGTCAGGCAAGGAAGCGTATAGAGCGAAATGGCAGCGCCATCAGCACATCCGTCGACACCTTTATGGAGTACCTGGACCACAACTCCAACCTGTTCCGCTTGATGCTGCGTGAGAGCACCGGCGTTTCAAAACCCTTCCGAACGGCCATCAAGACCGAAATTGATCACTTCGTGGCAGAACTCGAGGCCGACTTAAAGCGCATCGCTAACGAGCGCGACCATCCGTTGTTTGAGCCGCGAATCCTGGCTGAGGCCATGGTGACACTGGTGTTCAATCAGGGTGCTGAAGCATTGGATGCCACCCATGCCGAGCAAGAGATTCTAAAGGACAAGCTCAAGATAGAGCTCAGAATAATGCTGATAGGGTCTCGTGCCATCGCAGATCGCGAACAATAGGCCGGCCTGATTACTTCAGCGCAACAAGCGCTGACTGCAGAGCGACCTTGATATCGACAACGGCCTGCTCGGTGTAAGGCGTAGCCGGAACCTTGCCCCACACCGGGCCGGGCCAGGCCGGATCACCTTCGTAGCGCACAATATGATGCAGATGCAACTGCGGAACCATGTTGCCCAACGCTGCCACATTCAACTTGTCGCCGGCGAAGGCCTGCATCATGGCCTCGCCCATCAATGACGATTCCTCTACCAGCCTGAGCTGTTGCGCCTTGGGTAACTGATAGATTTCACGTATGCCCGACACTCTGGGCACAAGCAATACCCAGGGCCATTGGCTGTCGTTCATCAGGCGCAACTCGCACAGACGGCTTTGCCCGAGAGAGATCGTATCTGCCTCCAGCTTTTCGTGAAGCACGAAAGACGGACTGCCGTTCATATCACTTTCCCTGTCCCATCAGTTCCCGTGAAACTGGTTCCGGCCGCGACCGATGGCGTAGTAAATCATGCCGTGACGTTCGAGCATTTCGCTTTCATAGAGATTACGGCCGTCGAACACCGCTTTGCTGCCAAGCGCCGCGGCGATAGCCTCGAAATCCGGAGAGCGGAATTCCTTCCACTCGGTGCAGATCGCCAGCACGTCGGCGCCCCTGATGGCTTGCTCTTTGGTTCCGCACAGGGTTAGCCCGGCCTGATCCCCAAAAATACGCTGGGTCTCTTCCATGGCCTCGGGATCAAAAGCCTGAACACTGGCGCCCGCTTTCCAGAGCTCCTGCATCAGGGTTCTGGACGATGCCTCGCGCATGTCGTCGGTATTGGGTTTGAACGCCAGACCCCAGATGGCAACCACTTTGCCCTTCAGACCACCGTTGAAGAAATGGCTGATCTTGTCGAACAGCACGTATTTCTGGGCGTTGTTTACCGCTTCAACGGCGTTGAGCAGCCGACTGTCGTAATCACAGTCACGGGCAGTGCGAGTCAGCGCCTGAACATCCTTGGGGAAGCAGGAACCACCGTAACCACAACCGGGGTATATGAAGTGGTAGCCGATACGGGGATCTGAACCAATACCCCGGCGAACGTTCTCAATGTCAGCGCCCAGACGCTCTGCGAGGTTGGCGATCTCATTCATGAAACTGATCTTGGTGGCCAGCATGGAGTTGGCCGCGTACTTGGTCAGCTCTGCAGAACGAATATCCATAAAAATCATGCGGTCGTGGCTACGATTGAACGGATAGTAGACTTCCCGCAGCAGCTCCATGGCGCGCTCACTATCCGTGCCGATCACAATGCGGTCAGGCTTCATAAAGTCGTGGATCGCCGCGCCTTCTTTCAGAAACTCCGGATTCGACACCACATCAAAATCGTATTCGAGACCGCGTTTATCCAGCTCGCTCCTCACCGCCGCCTTGACTTTGTCGCCGGTACCAACCGGCACCGTCGACTTGTCTACCACGACTTTATAGTCAGTCATGTACTGGCCAATGGCACGCGCCACGGCGGTAACATACTGCAGATCCGCAGAACCGTCTTCATCCGGCGGCGTACCCACCGCGATAAACTGAAGAACCCCGTGCCCGACGGCTTCTTCCGTATCGGTTGTAAAATTCAAACGGCCGGCCTCAACCGTATGCCTGACAATCGACTCGAGGCCTGGTTCGAAGATCGGGATCTGTCCGTTTTTCAGTTTTTCAATTTTCCCATGGTCAACGTCCATGCATAAAACATCATGGCCGACATCCGCCAGGCACGCACCCGTGACAAGGCCAACATACCCGGTACCAAAAATTGTAATCTTCATCCTTAAATTCCTGATCTTTTATTGGATTTCATGAGGTTGTGAACCCGAACGGCCACCTGTCTGCTATCGCGCCTGCTTCTCGACCCAGATCTTTTCCCAAGCCAGCGCGGTGGAAACAATGGTTTTCAGGTCGTCGAACGACGGTTCCCAGCCCAGCACTTCGCGGATCCTGGCGTTATCCGCCATCAGTGCGCCCGGATCACCGGCACGGCGGCCGGTTTCGGTAACCCTGAAGTCGATTCCGGATTGCAGCTTCACCATATCGATCACCTCCCGAACGGTAAAGCCGCGACCGTAACCACAGTTCAGCACCCGGGACTCCCCGCCCCCGGCCATGTAATCCAGGGCCATCACGTGGGCCCTGGCCAGGTCTTCTACGTGAATATAGTCACGGATACAGGTGCCATCGCGGGTATCGTAATCCGTGCCGAAGATGCTCATGCCGTCGCGTTTTCCGGTGACGCACTCGCAGGCAACCTTGATCAGATGAGTGGCCTCAGGCGTAGCCTGACCCAGAAGCCCGGCCGGATTCGCCCCCGCCACGTTGAAATAGCGCAGGATGACATAGTTCAGCGAACTGGCCGCGGCCAGATCCATGATCATCCGCTCGCTCATCATTTTCGATGCGCCGTAGGGATTAATCGGCGCCAGCGGCAGGTCTTCCGTCAGCACCGTCTCGTCTGGCATGCCGTAAACAGCGGCCGTTGAAGAAAACACCATCTTGGGCGCGCGGTGTCGTTCAACCGCTTTCAGAAGATTGAGAGTGTTGCGGGTGTTGTTACTGTAGTATTTCAGCGGGTTTTCGACCGATTCAGGCACAACAATATTGGCGGCAAAGTGGAGCACCGCCTCAAAATCGTGAGCCGCGAATACCGTCTCGATCGCTTCCTCATCGGCAAGATCGCCGATAACCAGCTCGCCGCCCGTAACGGCCCAGCGATAACCCGTGGACAGGTTGTCGAACACCACAACGTCATGACCTGCTTCGCACAGTTGGCGAACCACATGACTGCCAATGTATCCGGCGCCGCCGGTGACCAGTAGTTTCATAGCGGTTACTGCTCCTTCCCTGATAGCGTCTGTTTGCTCAAGCGGTGGGATTCCCGCCTGCTGGCAAAAAAACGCTGAATACTCTCACTGCACTGACTCGCCAGGACACCACCAACCACGTCAACCTGCCAGTTGAGAAAGTCATCCTGCAGCGTTTTTCGTGCCGACTCGACCGCGCCCGCTTTAGGCTCGGTGGCGCCATACACCAAACGGGTTATGCGACCGTGAATGATAGCGCCGACGCACATGGTGCAAGGCTCAAGCGTGACGTAAAGAGTGGCGCCGGGCAACCGATAGTTGCCGGCCCTTGCCCCAGCATCGCGAAGCGCAAGGATTTCAGCATGGGCCGTCGGATCACAACGTCCAATTGGCTGGTTAAATCCGGCTCCGACTTCCTGCCCGCTCATCACAACAACCGCGCCAACGGGCACTTCTCCGGAGTTTGCCGCCTGCGCCGCCAAGGCTAATGCTCTGCTCATCCAGTACTCGTCTGCCTCAACAGTACCGGTCATCGAACTCGTCAACACCGCCATCCGTCTGCGTCGTCCAAGTGGTTTCGGGGCGCAACAATATAGCATTAGCGCTGCGGCAGATCACTCTTGCAGATTTTCTTTGATCAACTGGACGCGGATATCGCAATTGACTGAAAGCCGGCTTCCGGAATCCGCCATTTGCCCAATCAGTGCATTCAGCTCGGCTTTGATTTGCTCCAGCTCGACAATGCGTTTCTCAGAAAACTCATCACTGGTGCCCTGCGTTTCTTTATGGCTCATGTTTTTAATCCGATGAAAGCCAATTTTGGATTCCACCAAACTGATCAGCACATGCCTTGCCTCATCCCCACTGAATTCACCGGAAATCAATTTAAAGTTACGGATATCTGTTATTTCTGCCATGACCTTCACCTCTCTTTTCAGGATGTTTGCTCACCAATGCGTTCAAGGCCTGCCTCATCAAGCCTAAACAGGTACAACCAACGGTTTTCTACCAGTTGTCGTACAATTTCATGACGCTCTATGACGGCTTCAATCCAGCTTGTAGGCGCGTCGATCACAACAGTCAGCCGCAGCGGCGTGTGCTGCCATTCAGCGCCGTTATGGATTGACTGCCACGGCAGCCCGATACGCAAATCACCGCCATTGCCTTCGAAAACGCCAATCCGTCCGCCAACAACGTTATGCAGGAGTTTGTTGCCACTACCGTAACGCCGGTTGTCGACTGTTGATCCGTAGTACTGCATGTTGATCCAGTGCGCGACGATCATCGGGGCTGTCATAATCTGTTCCAGCAGCGCACCATCCTGATCGCTGCGGTGGTCATACTCGTGAAGAAACGCCCGGCCATTCAGGTTCTTGCCGCGGGTTCGGCTGCGTGGAGCAATGATGAAGGCCGCATTGTTGGCCAGGCCCCACTCGGGCCTTGTTTGCGACCAGTCATTGGACCGCTTCAGTAGCTCACGGTGCAGGCGTACAGGCTTTTCCCTCAGTTGGCCCAGGCCCAGGGCAACCGCCCGTTCGGCACGGGCGCTGGCACCTGCGGCCTGAAGCTGTTTCTCAATAATCCTGAGATCGGCCAGATGGGTGTCAGGCAATTCATCAAGATTGAAAAGACTGATCTCATCAACGGTTGTATTATGAAATCCGGCGATAAAATGCGTGAAGTCGGGGATCGCGATGCCCTTTTTCCGGAGCCCGTCGCGAACCAGCGGGTCATTAAGCAGCCCTGCCAGAGCACGTGCGTTGACCTCACCTGTCTGACCGCAGCAAGCGCCACATTCCAGGCCTGCCTGATGCGGGTTGTTGGCAGTCTGGCAACCGTGGCCGACAAGCAACACAACGCGGGCAAAGCGACTGGCCAACCCCATCGACGTCAGCACATTCGCCGCGATGTCCGTGAGGTCAGCCACACTCAGACCCGAGACCGAGGTCAGGCTTGGCTTTAGACGCTTATTCTCGCTGGCACTCAACCCGGCTCTGTCTGTGGAAAAGCGCGAGCCCAGCCCCGGTAGCGTTCGCCGGGCTAACTTGACGACATAACCCAGACCCAGCGACTCCACCAGGCTGAAAGAAGACAGCGGAACCGTTGTGAAGGTCTGCCAGTTCAGGCTTGCGTTCAACCGACGCCGCCTGTGACCGGCAATCCGGGCATCACTGCCGGCATCACCAGAGCTGTCTGTTATGTGAAGTTGCGGGGCCAGCAACCCGGGAAGTTGCGGCCGATCCGCCGAGGTGCCCAGGGGGGCATAGCTGACTGGAAGGCCAAAAAAACCGGCAAAGCCGATGGTCTCGACGCCTACGGACTGGGCTTCGAAATGACGCCGGAAAACTTCGGATCGCACATCAATACAAAAGGCCGCCTGGACCGCAGGCACTCCATCCGACAAACCAGCAGGCCCGGTTAACAAGGTGTTGGCGAGATGTCGCTGATAGGCGACTTCCTGGGCTCTTTGCCAGACAAGGTGAAGCTCGAGCGCACGTTCACCGGCACTGCCATCGTGTTTCTGCCAGTCCGACATCCAGGCTGACCAAACGGAACCGGAACCACGGTCATCGTCATCCAGCAGGGTCTCCCAGCTCAGACGGATTGCCAGCAGGTCGACCAGGGCGTCATGATCCGAGCCCTCCAATTGTTGCTGCCATTTCAGATAGGCACACCAGGATGCCCAACCACTGACCCTCAGGATGACGGTCTGCAAAAAACCGGACCAGTCTTTTTCCGGAACCTGAAGCTGCCTGAGCGAACGCAGTATTTGATCAACCGGTTTGTCAGCCAATTTGCGAGACCGCTCCGGCACCCGCGATTCTCCCATCAACAAGTGGATGCTGTGATCCTTGCTAATAGCGCTTCGCCAGCTCATGTAAAGGCTTTCCGACTGGACCGGATGCCAGTCTGCCTGCTGCCGATCAAAATAGGCTGCACAGAACTGGGAGATCTGATGGGTAATAGAGTCACACCAGGACGGACGGGTTGTCAGGTCCCTGCGACGGTCGATCTGGTCGCTCAGCAGCGGCGGTGGCTGCGGTTGAAAGGAGTCCCCTTCCAGGGCGTCGACAAGCTGCTGGGGCGTAATCGGAGCGCCGGTTTCGGCAATCGCCTGATCCAGATCTGCTTTGGCAATATCGCCCTGTTTCCAGGCCACCAGGTAGTAATCGACAGGCATGACCATAGGCGAGCCAGCGAGCCGTGCCAGAGTTCGGGCAGTCTCGTCGAATGACGTTCCGACCAGACCCCAGTATGGGTTTACAGCGATCAACCGATCCAATGGCCAGGCCGGAGCAATCACGCCGATGGCGCACGTGATCGCATCGCCGAGAGACCTGCTAGCGTTAAGAAGATCTGATTCTGATGCAGTCATGGCAACTTTCCTTGTGGTGCACTGAAGCGATTCACCAGCGTCTGGGACTGAACCGGGCTGAACCTGACGGGCCAGACCCGAAAAGTGAGCCGGGTAAAGGTTTCGTCAAGATAAAAACCCGCGTAGGCCCAGGGATAGACGGACCGGGCGAATCGCCCGGCTGGATACAGTCGCAGCCAGATCTGACAAAGATAAAAAGCCAGAAACAAAATAACGACCCATGCTGAAAGCAGGATCCCCGGGTCTCCTGCGGCCGCTACCGTTCCATCGAACAGCAGATGCCAGATCAGATACAACTGGATCAGGACACCAGCCGACAGCACACTCCGGATCAGCTGCGCCATCGTTAATTCCTGTTCTGACCAGGCAAGCGAGGCAAGCCCCAGTGCCAGAATAAATAGGGCCACAAAAGGCACCTGCATCGCGGGCAAGAACGATTGCCAGGCGGCAAGACTGGCGGCGACCAGCAGCGCACTGGCAAACGGGGCAGCCAGATACCGAACAAGGGAGCGCTCCGCGGCAGGCGTTTGCATCATCGCTTTTTCCCGCGCGGCGTTGACGGTCTCACCGGCAGACAGGAAGGAATAGGCCTTATACGCGGAATGGGCAATCAGATGCAGTAACGCCAGCGCGTATAGACCCAGTCCAATCTCCATCATCATGAAGCCCATCTGCGCACAGGTTGACCACGCCAGACGGACCTTGATGCTGATTCGCGTGAGCATGACCAATCCAGCGAACACCGCCGTCAGGCTGCCCACCACAACCAGCACCGCCTGGGCCACGGGTGCCAGGGATATCAGCTCACCGAGGCGAATCAGCACGAAGCCGCCAATATTGACGACGCCTGCATGCAAAAGCGCTGACACCGGCGTTGGCGCTTCCATAACCTGAATAAGCCAACCGTGAAGGGGCAGCTGCGCCGTTTTCAGAATGGCTGCCAGGACAAAGAACACGGCCGCAATATGCACGGAAACCGGCAATACCTGGACATCCGCCAGGTAGGCGTTCAGACCCGTGAGCGAGAGGGTGCCAGTCGCGTGGTAAATCAGAGCCAGAGCGACGACCAGGCACAGCTCCGCAAGCCGGCTTACGAGGAATTTTTTATGGGCCACGACCTGGGCCGCCTGCCGGTGCCGATAAAAGGTCAGAAGGTGATGCAATCCCAGGCTCGTTCCGGTCCAGGCCAGTGCAATGACAAACAGATGGTCACTGACCACCAGAACCCCCACAGCAAAGAGCGTGAACAGCATCGCCCGGACAAACCCGACCTGGCCCGGCTCGCCCTCAAGATAGCGGCCACTGTACTGAACAATCACCCAGCCGAGCGTCGATACCAGTACCGCACACATAAGCCCCAGCGGGTCTGGCGTGATCTCGCCAAACTGAGCCCAAACCATAATGGACAACGCCATGCCAACCGTTGCGATCAAGGCGAATACGGCCGTCAATCGGGCAGCCCGCCAGTGCGCGTCAGCCTGGACAAACACCCAGAGGCTGCCCAGTGCGTAAATGGTCGGCAAAACCCAGCCGCCGCCAATAACCATAGCCACTCTCCCTTTTCAAAATCGCTTGAATCTGTTGGATGGCAAGATGGTGACCGAATACTTTTGTTATGTATAATATATTGTATTGAACAAACTGTTCTTAAAAAGAGAACGTTTAATGAAGCACCTGAATTATCACCATCTTTTTTACTTCTGGAATGTTGCCAAAGAGGGCAACCTGACCCGTGCCGCGCAACAGCTGAATGTCTCCCAGTCCGCACTGTCTTCGCAGATTCGACAACTGCAGGACCAGTTGGGTTACGCTTTGTTTAGCCGGGAGGGGCGTTCGCTGCGACTGACCGAGGTTGGCCATGTGGTGTTGGAGTATGCGGAGAATATCTTCAGTCTGGGCAGCGAACTGCTCGACTTGACTGAAAGCGGTGAACTGCAGCGCTCCCAACGGCTGCGAATTGGTTCCGTCGCCACCCTTTCACGAAACTTCCAGGAAAATTTCTTGCGGCCGGTCATCGATGAAGCAAAAATAAAGCTGGTTATCCGGTCCGCCAGCCTGGAAGAGCTTCTGGAAGAACTGCGAGTCTATCGGCTCGACCTGATTCTATCCAATCGCCCCGTCTCTGCCGATCAGACAACGCCCTGGCGCTGCCAGCGGATTGCCCAGCAGAGCGTTTGCATTGTCGGGCCCCCGGGGGAAAGGGCACAAAGTTTTCGGTTTCCGCAGGATCTGGTCAAACACCCGGTCATACTTCCGGGGCCCAGCAGCGACATCCGGAATCAATTTGATCTTTTGTGCGAAGAGCATGGAATTGAAGTGCAGCCCCATGCAGAGGTCGACGACATGGCAATGCTCAGGCTGGTTGCCCGGGACTCCGGGGCTTTGGCGGTCGTACCGCAGGTGGTTGTTCAGGATGAGCTACGCAGCGGGGCTTTAGCAAAATACTGCGTCATCGAAGGGATTGCAGAACACTTTTATGCCATCACGGCCAAGCGCCAGTTTGAGTTTCTGACGCTGACAACGCTGATGGAAAAAGCTCAGGAAAACATGCCGGATTTCGGCGACTAACCTGATCAGCCTACCTGAATCATTCCCATTCAATCGTGGCGGGTGGCTTGGAGGACACGTCGTAGGTAACCCGTGACACACCCTCGATTTCGTTAATAATCCGGTTTGAGACTGTTTCCAGCAAGTCGTAGGGCAAGTGAGCCCAGCGGGCCGTCATGAAGTCGATAGTTTCCACCGCACGAAGCGCCACAACGTATTCGTAGCGCCGGGCATCGCCCACAACGCCAACAGATTTTACCGGCAGGAATACGGCGAACGCCTGGCTGGTTTTGTGGTAGAAATCCGCTCGGTGTAGCTCTTCCAGAAAGATGGCGTCCGCGCGGCGCAGAATATCCGCGTACTCTTTCTTCACCTCACCCAGAATTCGCACCCCAAGGCCCGGTCCGGGGAAGGGATGGCGATACACCATGTCGTAGGGCAGGCCCAGCTCGAGGCCGATGCGACGGACTTCGTCCTTGAACAATTCTCTTAACGGCTCCACCAGCTTCATTATCATGGTTTCTGGCAGGCCGCCCACATTGTGGTGGGATTTGATAACATGGGCCTTGCCGGTTTTCGAGGCCGCCGACTCGATCACATCCGGATAAATAGTGCCTTGAGCCAGCCAGTTCACGTCTTTGATCGTCGTTGCTTCACTGTCGAACACATCTATGAAGGTGTTGCCAATGATTTTGCGCTTTGCTTCCGGGTCATCGACACCCTTCAGCTTGGACAGGAACAGATCTTCCGCGTCGACGCGAATGACCTTTACGCCCATATTGCTGGCGAACATGTCCATCACCTGGTCGCCTTCGTGCAGGCGCAGCAGGCCATTATCCACAAACACGCAGGTAAGCTGATTACCAATAGCCTTGTGCAAAAGCGCCGCGGTGACCGAGCTGTCTACGCCACCGGACAATCCCAGCAGAACCTTATCCTTGCCGACCTGATTGCGAATCTGCTCAACGGCATCATCGACAATTTTTGCCGGGGTCCAGAGTGCCTCGCAACCCGAGATATTGTGAACAAAATGCTCGAGAATGCGTTTTCCCTGCAATGTATGGGTCACTTCCGGGTGAAACTGAACGCCGTACAGATGACGACTGGCATCCTGCATGGCAGCTATGGGTGCGCTTTCCGTGGACGCCAGCAGCTCGAATCCGTCGGGCATCTGAACCACTTTGTCACCGTGACTCATCCATACGTCCAGCAGGGATTCGCCGGTGGCGGTCAGATGGTCGGTAATGTCTTTCAGCAAAGGACCGTCCGCACGAACCTTGACCTGAGCATAGCCGAACTCGCGCTTTTCAGAGCTGGCAACCCGACCGCCCAGCTGTTCGGCCATCGTCTGCATACCGTAACAGATACCCAGAACCGGAATGCCGCGCTGAAACAGTCCCTCTGGCGCCCTGGGGCCGCCCAGTTCAGTGACTGATTCCGGGCCACCGGCCAGAATAATGCCTTTGGGTGCAAAATCGGTCAGCTCATCGTCGGTAATATCAAACGCCCTGACCTCACAATAGACACCGATTTCACGAACCCGGCGCGCAATCAGCTGGGTGTATTGGGAGCCGAAATCCAGAATCAGAATGCGGTGGTCGTGAATATTGTGAGCCATGAAATCCTCAGATCAGAAATAGAAAAGCGCGAAAACCAATCAGCCAACGCGATAGTTGGGCGACTCTTTGGTGATGGTCACGTCGTGAACGTGACTCTCGCGCATACCGGCGTTGGTGATCCGAACAAATTCTGGCTTGGTGCGCATCTCATCCATGGTGGCACTGCCGGTGTAACCCATTGAAGCTCGCAGCCCGCCCATCAACTGATGAACGATATTGCGCATAGGGCCTTTGCAGGCGACCCGGCCTTCGATCCCTTCTGGTACCAGCTTTTCGATACCTTTGCTGGCATCCTGGAAGTAGCGATCACCGGAGCCCTGACCCATGGCGCCGATTGATCCCATACCGCGGTACGCTTTGTAGCTGCGCCCCTGGAAAAGCTCAACCTCGCCCGGCGCCTCATCGGTGCCTGCCAGCAGGCTGCCGATCATAACACTGTGCGCACCGGCCGCGATGGCCTTGGATATATCACCCGAGAAGCGGATGCCGCCGTCGGCAATGACCGGAACACCCCGTTTTTTCAAGGCCTCTGCCACGTTGGACACCGCGGTAATCTGCGGCACGCCAATGCCTGCGACGATGCGAGTGGTACAGATTGAACCGGGGCCAATACCGACCTTCACCGCGTCAGCGCCCGCATCCGCCAAATCAATGGCCGCTGCTGCCGTGGCGATGTTGCCACCGATCACCTGGACTTCCGGATAGGTTTTCTTGATCCAGCGCACGCGCTCGAGAACGCCTTTGGAATGGCCGTGTGCGGTGTCTACCACGATCACATCCACACCCGCTTCGACCAGAGCGTTGACTCGTGCATCAGTGTCACCACCGGTACTGACCGCTGCGCCCACTCTCAGGCGCCCCTGATCATCTTTGCAGGCAAGCGGATAATCTTTGGCTTTCTGAATGTCTTTAACGGTGATCAGCCCGCGCAACTGAAAGTCATCATTCACCACCAATACTTTCTCAATCCGGTTCAAGTGCAGCAGTTCTTTCACATCCTCCAGATCCGCACCTTCTTTCACCGTAACCAGACGATCTTTGCCAGTCATGATGTCGCGAACCAGAGTGTCCATGCGGCTTTCAAACCGGATATCCCGACCGGTGACAATGCCCACCAGGTCACGGCCATCAACCACCGGCAGACCCGAGATATTATTGGCGGTCGTGATATCAACCAGTTCACGAACCGTGGTATCCGGGGTAACGGTGATCGGGTCTTTCACTACGCCGCTCTCGTATTTTTTGACCTTGCGCACGGCGGCTGCCTGTTGCTCGACGGACATGCTCTTGTGCATGATGCCGATGCCACCTTCCTGTGCCATAGCAATAGCCAGATCCGCCTCGGTCACCGTGTCCATGGCTGAAGACAGCAGCGGAATGTTGAGCTTGATGTCTCTGGTCAGCCAGGTTTGCAGATCCACTTGATGCGGCAGCACCTCGGAGCGGCCGGGCACCAGCAGAACATCGTCAAACGTGAGGGCTTCTTCGGCAATTCGCAGCATTGGGATCCGCCTTATGAACATGCTAGATTGGAGAATTCCGGTACCGACTCCCGAACTACCATCGAGAGCTCGCGGCAAAGCGAAATTCTTAATCGATCTATTATAAATGCGCGGTCAATGACAGTAAACCGCCCCGTATCGAACATTCATTTGCATCTTTCTGAGATTTCGTTACTTTTGCCTTTTCTCTCTTCGGCATATGCGTATACCACCAACTGGAGTTCTGCTTTGTCCCGGGCGCTTTCTGTCAGTGAACTGAACCATCAGGCGAAACATCTCCTGGAAGCAAGCTTTCTGCAGGTGTGGGTGGAGGGCGAGTTGTCTGGTCTTTCGCGGCCCTCATCCGGCCACTGGTACTTCTCGCTCAAGGACAAAAAGTGTCAGGTCAAATGCGCGATGTTCCGGGGATTCAACCAGCACGTCCGGGAAATCCCGAAAGAAGGCGACCAGGTCCGAATCCGCGGCAAGGTGACGCTCTACGAAAACCGCGGTGATTTCCAGATCATCGTTGAACACGTCGAGCCCGCCGGCGCCGGGGCACTCCAGCAGGCGTTTGAGGCTCTCAAAGCGCGGCTTCAGCAGGAAGGCCTGTTCGATAATGCCCGCAAGAAGCCCTTGCCGACTCTGCCTCGCCACATCGGTGTGATTACGTCCCCCACCGGCGCGGCAATCCATGACATTCTGACCGTACTGGCGAGACGATGCCCTTCGATCCCGGTCACCCTTTATCCGACCGCGGTACAGGGCAAAGCCGCTACCAACGAAATCGTTCGCGCCATTGAGGCGGCCAACGCCCACGGCGTAGCAGACGTTCTGATTATTGGTCGCGGCGGCGGCTCCCTCGAAGACCTCTGGTGCTTTAATGAAGAAGCCGTCGCACGTGCCATTGCTGCATCCGCGATCCCGACCGTAAGCGCCGTTGGCCACGAGGTCGACGTCACCATTGCGGACTTTGCCGCAGATCTGCGAGCACCGACACCATCGGCCGCGGCAGAAAAGATCTCGCCGGACCAGAGCGCCTGGATCAAACAGCTGCGGGACAGCGAGCTTCGCCTCGCTGGCGCGACCCGGCGTGCGCTGAGCCGGATGGATACATCGCTGAAGCACCTGAGCGCGCGTCTTCGCGACCCCCGGCGGGAACTGATGGACAAAGCCCAGCGCATGGACGAACTAGACTTGCGCCTCACGAAGGCCATTCGCCAGAGACTCGATCGTTCCAGCACCCAGTCAACCCATTTGACTCAGCGTCTGAGGCTGCAGTCACCGGCCCGCCACCTGGCAGAAAGCCAGAACAGCCTGACGAACCTCAACGACCGTCTCGGCTCTTCAATCAGCCAACGACTGGAGCGGCAACACAGTCGCCTGGAACATCTGGCACAGACGCTGAATGTTGTCAGCCCGTTGGCAACCCTTGGCCGTGGTTACGCCATTGTTCAGGATGCCAAAGGCGGCATCGTTCGCAGTGCCGGGCAGCTAAAAACCGGTGACAAAGTCAGCGCACGCGTCGCAAACGGCCACATTGACGCGACAGTAACTTCAGTAGGTACAAACTCTTAGCCGATGGTCTACTGGCTAAGGCAGCGAATCCGCCTTAATTTGATTTCCATCGGCAAAAAACGTGGAAATCCAAGGGGGTCTCATGAGTTACCAGTCAGAATTCAGGCGTTCAATAGACTCCCCAGAAGAATTCTGGCGCGAAAAAGCGACTGCGGTCAGTTGGGTAAAGCCCCCTGAAACCATCTGGCAAGCCACGGATAACGGCCATGGACGATGGTTTACCGACGGCCTCATCAACACCTCCGACGCTGCATTGGACGCCAATGTCCGTGCCGGTCGTGGCGATCAGAACGCGCTGATATATGACTCGCCCGTCACCGGTAGCCAGAGCACCTACACCTACAATGAGCTGACTGAAGAAGTCGCCCTTTTTGCCGGCGCCCTGAAAGATCGGGGAATCGAAAAAGGCGACCGGGTCATCATCTATATGCCAATGATTCCCCAGGCGGTGATAGCCATGCTGGCCTGCGCCCGGCTTGGTGCGGTTCACTCCGTTGTGTTCGGCGGCTTTGCGGCAAGTGAGCTGGCCATGAGAATCGATGATGCCTCACCAAAAGCTCTGGTGACGGCGTCCTGCGGCATCGAAGTCCAGAAAGTGATCGAATACAAGCCACTGGTCGACAAGGCCATTGAACAGGCTGTGCACAAGCCCGACTTCTGTGTGGTCTTTCAACGGCCCCAGGTCCGCGCCACCCTGGTGGACGGTCGTGACCATGACTGGCAAGCGCTGCTGGCCGACGCCACGCCTGCCAGCCCGGTGCCCGTAGCAGGGACGGACCCGCTCTACATTCTTTATACCTCCGGAACCACTGGAAAACCCAAAGGCGTCGTGCGCGACAACGGCGGTCATGCGGTGGCCATGCGCTACAGCATGGAATTGGTTTATGACGCCGGCCCCGGCGATGTTTTCTGGGCCGCTTCAGACGTGGGTTGGGTTGTCGGCCACAGCTACATTGTTTACGGGCCGCTGCTGGCCGGCTGCACAACCATTCTCTACGAAGGCAAACCGGTGAAAACGCCGGACGCCGGTGCTTTCTGGCGAGTAGTGCAGGAACATAAGGTGAATTTTCTGTTCACCGCCCCCACGGCCTTCCGGGCAATCCGCAAAGAAGACCCCGAGGCTGACCTGCTGGGCCAGTATGACGTCAGCTCGCTGAAGCGGCTGTTCCTGGCAGGGGAACGCCTTGACCCCGCGACCTATGACTGGCTGAAAGAACACACCGGTTTACCGGTACTGGATCACTGGTGGCAGACTGAAACCGGCTGGGCTATCTGCTGTAACCCTGTTGGGCTGGAACCGATGGAAACAAAGCCGGGTTCCGCCACAGTGCCCGCGCCCGGCTATAACGTGCAGGTAGTCAACTTTCAGGGTTCGCAGATGGCCGCCGGAGAACAGGGCCAGATTGCCGTCAAACTGCCATTGCCTCCGGGCTGCATGACCACCGTCTGGGGCGACGATGATCGCTTCCGCAAGACCTATCTGGACGCCATTCCGGGTTTTTATACCTCGGGTGACGGCGGGTTTGTTGACGAAGACGGCTATGTTTTTGTCATGGGCCGGACCGACGACGTCATTAACGTCGCAGGGCACCGCCTGTCGACCGGCGAAATGGAAGAGGTCGTGGCGAGCCATCCCGCCATTGCCGAATGCTGTGTTGTAGGTGCCCAGGACGATCTCAAAGGCCAGGTGCCCATTGCCCTGGTGCTGATCAAAAATGGCGCGACCATCGGTCACGACGAGCTCGAGGATGAACTGGTCGAGATGATGAGGGAGCAAATCGGCGCCATCGCCTGTTTTCGCCGGGCTCTTGTTGTCGATCGCCTACCGAAAACACGCTCCGGGAAAATTTTGCGGCGGGTGATCCGACAGATTGCCGACGGCGAGGAATACAAGGTGCCCAGCACCATCGACGACCCGGGAATTCTTGAAGAAATCAGCGAACAATTCAGGGGTTGAGCGCTTATTGACGCGCCCCAGACTCGGTCTATACTGAAAAAAGCCGAGACCGGCTGGAAGGTCCCGTGAGGGAAAATTGCAGAAATACAGGAAAGATCAATGTCAGATACCAAGACAGGCCAGGTAAAGTGGTTTAACGAGTCCAAAGGCTTTGGCTTCATTGCTCAGGACGGTGGCAGTGACGTATTCGTTCACTACAGTGCAATCAACGCCAGCGGGTTCCGCACCCTGACCGAGGGTCAGCAGGTGCAGTTCACCGTAACCCAGGGCCCGAAAGGTCCCCAGGCGGAAAACGTAACGCCGGTCTGATCAGGCCGAAAGTTACGGAACCGCCCTCTGCCCCTCACGGGCACAGGGAATATAAAAAAGCCGGCGCGAGCCGGCTTTTTTATACCTGTTTTACTGACAGCAACTGTCAGGCGCCGGCAGTGTCACCGACAGCACGGCTGGCTATTGATGGCTCGGTGCCCACCACCTGTGATACGGCCGAAAACAGCGCCTGCAATGTCGCCGACGTGGTGTCTTCCGCCAGGGCTGCCGCACTGCAATGTTCACCATTGACCGTCACCCGGATACAGGCCATCGCATTCGCTTTCGTGCCCTCACTGAGTGCGAATTCGTCATAGGCTTCTACGGCAATCGATACGTCAAAAAGCTCTTCAAGGGCCGCAGATACCGCCTCGACGGCACCCAGACCATGACCGCTGATGGTTGTCGGGCTGGCCTCCGGACCAATGCTGACCGTTGCTTTGACGCCTTCGTCGTCCCGGTGCAGGTCGTAAGAGCGCAATTCCCAGGCCTTGTCTGTCTTCAGGAAGCGATTTTCAAATAACCGGTGAATAGTCAGCGAATCAATTTCGCCGCCGTTGGTCTCGGCCTCACGCTGCACCACTTTGCTGAACTCTATCTGCAACCAGCGTGGCAGACTGATGTTGTAATCACGCTCCAGCACATAAGCCACGCCGCCTTTTCCGGATTGGCTGTTGATGCGCACCACTTCCTCATATTTCCGCCCCAGATCATGGGGGTCAATCGGCAGGTAGGCCACATTCCACAAGTCACCATCACTGCGTTTCGACAGGCATTTGCGGATGGCATCCTGGTGACTGCCAGAGAACGCGGTAAACACCAGTTCGCCCGCGTAGGGATGGCGCGGATGGGTCGAGATCTCGGTGCAGGCTTCCACGACATCGGTGATCTCTGCGATACCGGACAGGTCCACCGTGGGATCAACGCCCTGGGAGTAAAGGTTCATGGCCATAGTCACCAGGTCCATGTTGCCCGTGCGCTCGCCGTTACCCATCAAGGTTCCCTCGACCCGGTCAGCGCCAGCCATGACAGCCAGCTCAGCCGCTGCAACCGCGCAGCCCCGGTCGTTATGGGTGTGAACGCTGATGGCAATGTGCTCCCGATAGCGGACCCGGTCGCAGATCCATTCGATCTGATCCGCGAAGACGTTAGGCGTGGCCATCTCGACGGTTGCAGGCAGGTTGATCACGACCGGTTGACCCAGGTCGGGGCGCCAGACGTCGTTCACCGCATCGATCACTTCTGCAGCGTATTCCATTTCAGTGCCGGTAAAACTTTCCGGAGAGTACTGAAACGCCCACTCGGTGTCGGGATACTTTTCCGCAATCGACTTGACCACCCGAGCGCCATTGACGGCGATGTCCCTTACGCCTTCCCGGTCCAGTCCGAACACCTGTTCACGCTGGACCGTCGAGGTTGAGTTGTAGACGTGAACGATGGCCTTTTTGGCCCCCTCAAGCGCCTTGTAAGTCCGCTCAATCAGTTCCGGCCTGGCCTGGGTGAGCACCTGAATCTGGACATCGTCCGGAATCCGGTTTTCTACGATCAGTTTGCGGCAGAAATCGAAGTCCGGCTGGCTTGCAGCCGGGAAGCCGATCTCAATCTCTTTGAAACCGACCTTAACCAGCAAATCAAACATCCGCTGCTTCTGGGCCACTGTCATGGGTTTGACCAGAGCCTGGTTGCCGTCCCGCAGGTCCACGGCACACCAGCGCGGTGCCTTCTGGATAACCTGGTCGGGCCAGCGGCGATCGGTTTTCGCAACCGGTTTGAACGGAATGTATTTGCGGTGATCGAATGCCATGACGTTTATTCCCTGTGCAAAGAATTCTGATTTCTATGATTAATGAATAGGGTAACCGCTCTGCCGGGGTAAATGATTGCTTTTTTATCAGTTTAAGGCTATTTATTGGCCATAAATTGCGTTAAATAACGAATTGGTGAATTTTTATGTCGATAAAAAACCAAACACTGATCAAAATTGACGGGATCGACCGCAACATTCTGGAACAGCTACAGCAAGACGGATCGCTGACGAACCAGGAATTGGCCGATAAGGTCGGCCTGTCCCCCTCGCCCTGCCTTCGCCGGGTAAGAGCGCTTGAAGAATCGGGGATTATTCTCCGACAAGTGACCATTTTGGACCACAAAAAGCTGGGGCTGGCCCTGACAGCCATCATCCTGATCGGTATGGACCGGCATACGCCTGAGCGCTTTGCCGAATTCGAGTCAAAAGTGGGCGAGTATCCGGAAGTTCAGGAATGCTACCTGATCACCGGGCAGGATGCGGATTACATGCTGAAGGTCGTGGTGCCGGACATGGATCATTACCATCACTTCCTGCTCAACCATATCACCCGCATACAGGGCGTCAGCGGCGTGCACTCCAGTTTTGTGCTCAGGCGGGTAATCGACAGCACCGCACTGCCCCTGGGGTATCTGACCTGATGGTCTGACTACAGCACGCCGCTAGCGGTTTCCCGGCAAGGCATAGCTACCGGTTACGTGGGCCACAAGTTTGTCTTCGCCGGTTTCAGGGTCTCGGGACAGCAGTCGCACCTCGCAGAAGGCGATGCGGCGCCCCAGGCGCAGCACGATAGCATCCGCCGTCAGATCAGCCGGGGCCGGCTTCTCGAGGAAATTGATTGAAAGATTGCTGGTTACCGCCATTTCAACCTGGCCAATAGACGCCATAACCGCGGCGTACATGGAGGCATCCGCGAGCGCCATCTGCACCGGACCGGACAAGGTGCCACCGGGCCGCACCAGGCGATCAGAAAACACCAGCCGGGTCTTGGCATAGCCTTGCCCGACCTCATCCACCGTGAACCCGATATCTTCCGCCATGGGCACGCCGGCGCGAATTACCTCGCCCAGTTGTTCTGCTGTCAAACTCATCCGTCGATCCTTAACCCGCACTGAACCTGTACCTCGCCTGATTCGCTCCGTACAATAGCCGGCATTCTCAGTCTTTGAAAGCAGACTTTCGGACAGATTATCCATCCCAATTGATGCCGACGGATCCCATTATGCAAGCAAGCCGTTACCTGATTGCCACCCAGAAAGAGACCCCCGCAGACGCTGAAATCATCAGCCACCAGTTGATGCTCAGGGCCGGTATGATCCGGAAACTGGCGTCCGGTCTTTACACCTGGTTGCCGATGGGACTCCGGGTGCTGCGCAAAGTGGATCGCATTGTCCGGGAAGAAATGGATAAAAGCGGCGGTCAGGAAATGTTGATGCCAGCAATTCAACCCGCCGAACTCTGGCAGGAATCAGGCCGCTGGGAACAGTACGGCGGTGAGCTCTTGCGCATGCAGGACCGCCACGGCCGGGACTTTTGCTTCGGCCCGACCCACGAAGAGGTCATCACCGACCTGGTCCGCAACGAACTGAAAAGCTACAAGGAATTGCCAGCCAACTTCTATCAGATCCAGACCAAGTTCCGTGATGAACGCCGCCCCCGTTTTGGCGTGATGCGCGCCCGGGAATTCATCATGAAGGACGCCTATTCATTCCATCTGGACCGGGAGTCACTGGACGAAACCTACCAGGTCATGCACCGCACCTACTGTTCGATCTTTGACCGACTGGGACTGGACTATCGTCCGGTAGAGGCGGATTCAGGCGCCATCGGTGGCAGCGCCTCCCACGAATTTCACGTGCTGGCCTCGTCCGGCGAAGACGCCATTGTGTTCAGTACCGACAGCGATTACGCCGCCAACATCGAAAAAGCCGTCGCATTACCGCCTGCAGGCGAGCGGCCCGCGCCCTCTTCCGACCTGACAGAAGTGGAAACACCGGATCAGCGCACTATTGATGCGATTGCCCGGTTTCTGGACATTGATGCGACCACGACGGTGAAGACCCTGCTGGTCAAGGCCGAAGCCGACGAAAACGGCAAGGCCGGGCTGGTCGCCCTGATCCTGCGGGGCGATCACAGCCTAAACGAGATAAAGGCCGAGAACCTCGAGGGCGTCGCTGAACCCCTGACCATGGCCACAGACGACGAAATCGAATCAACGATTGGCTGTAAGCCCGGCTCACTTGGCCCGGTCAAACTGCCGGTCCCGGTGATTGTGGATCGCAGCGCTGCCCACTTGGCCGATTTTGTGTGTGGGGCCAATAAAGAAGGCTTCCACCTGACCGGCGTTAACTGGGAACGGGACCTACCGTTGGACCGCGTCGAAGATCTCCGCGATGTGGTGGAAGGTGACCTGAGCCCGGACGGAAAGGGAACCCTTGAGATCCGTCGGGGCATTGAAGTGGGCCACATTTTCAAGCTGGGCAATAAATACAGCAGCGCCATGAACGCCACCGTTCTGGATGAAAACGGCAAGGCCACCATTCTGGAGATGGGCTGCTACGGCATCGGGGTGTCGCGAATCGTGGCGGCTTCAATCGAGCAGAACCACGACGACAAAGGCATTATCTGGCCGACGGCCATTGCCCCTTTCGAAGTGGCTATTGTTACCCTCAATGGCCATAAGTCGCCCGCAGTCCAGGAAGCCGGTGAGCGGCTTTATGCCCAGCTCAGGCAGGCAGGTTTTGATGTGCTGCTGGACGATCGGAAAGAACGGCCGGGCGTCAAATTCGCAGACATCGAGCTTATCGGCATTCCCCACCGTTTTGTGGTATCCGACCGTGGACTGGAAGCGGAAACACTGGAATACAAAGGCCGGCGGGATGCGGAAAAACAGGACATTCCCCTGGACGAAGCTCTGCCCTTCCTGATTAACCAGTCACCAAAAGGCGGGCTCTGATCAGAGCCGCCTCAGAGCCCGGCGTCACCCACGACACCGGGCTCCATTTCAAGCTCGATACCAAAGCGTAAACGAACGTCCTCGCGGATTCGCGAGGCCAGGTTCAGAATATCCTGCCCGCTGCCCCCGGAGTGATTCACCAGCACCAGAGCCTGGTGGTTGTGAACGCCGACCCGGTCATCCCGATACCCTTTCCAGCCACACTGATCAATCAACCAGGCCGCTGCCACCTTGGCGCTGGTTTCCCCGGGATAGCCCGCGATATCCGGATGCTGGGCTTTCAAGGCGTGCCATTCGGCAATAGGTAACACCGGGTTTTTGAAAAAGCTTCCGACATTGGGAATCTGGGCCGGGTCCGGCAGTTTCCGCCGACGCACCGCCATCACCGCCCGGGCAACCTCCAGGGGCGTTAACTGGCGGGTGTTCTGATCACTGAAATAGTCCTTCAGATCCCGGTAGTCCAGCTGAAGCGCCCGGCTGCGGGACAGCCGCAAACGCACGAGAAGAATGACATAGTGCCCTGACTCCTGTTTGAACAGGCTGTCGCGGTAACTGAACCGGCACTGCTCGGCGGTCAACAGCACCTCTTCGCCCGTCTTCCGGTCGAGCGCGGTAACATCCACCAGGGTATCCCCCAACTCGCTGCCGTAGGCACCGATGTTCTGCACCGGTGCCGCGCCAACCGAACCGGGAATCAGGGCCAGATTTTCGATTCCGCGGTAACCCGCCTTGGCCGCATAGATAACAGCGTCATGCCAGGGCTCACCCGCGCCCAGCTCCAGAGTGGCAGCTTCGCCGTCGACGTCCTGCCAGCGACGGCCGGTGATTGAAACCTGCAATACCAGACCCTGAAAATCCCCCGCAAACACCAGATTGCTGCCGCCGCCCAGAATCAACGTCTCCAGATGTCGCGCATCGGCCCAATCCAGCGCGCCGCGCAGATCGTCGATAGAGTGCACCTCGGTAAAATAGTGGGCCCTGACCGCAACGCCCAGACTGTTTTTACACCGCAGGCTGACCCACTCGCGAATGGTCGGGGGCAGGCTCAACTCAGCCTTTCCCGCAGCTTCGTCAGAAGCCCTTCGCTGGCTTCCTGAATCAGGTCAAGCACGACTTCAAAACCCTGATCACCGCCGTAATAAGGATCGGGCACTTCTTTTTGTAATGAGTGGCCATAATTCAGAAACAGCTCTGGTGATGTGCCGCCCGAGCGCGCGCGAATGTCCTGAATATCAGCCAGGTTCTGTTTATCCATCACCAGCACATAATCAAACTCGGCCAGGTCGGACTCCCTGAACTGGCGCGCGCGCAATCCGCTGATATCAATACCCCGGCTGGCCGCGGCCGCCTGCGACCGTGTATCCGGCGATTTGCCCAGGTGCCAGTCGCCGGTTCCGCAGGAATCGATTCTTACCTTCCCGGTCAGGCCGGCGTTCTCGACTACCTGGCGGAACACACCTTCTGCACTGGGAGAACGGCAGATGTTGCCCAGACACACAAACAGAACACTGACGGATTCACTCATTCAGGCGCCCACCTTTGCTGACGATTGCTCTCAGCCGCTCGAGATCCTGCTCGGTGTCCACCCCGGCAGCCGGCGCAACGGACGCCTCGGCCACATGGATCAGCGCGCCGTTGTAGAGCGCGCGAAGCTGCTCCAGGGACTCGGTCATTTCCGTCGGGGCGGGCGGCCATTTGACGAAGGCCTGCAGCAGACTCACCCGATACCCGTAAATGCCAATATGCCGGAAGTAACGGGTCCCGGCAGGCATTGGCCGTTCCCGTTCCAGAACCGGGTTACCGCCCCACTCTTCCCGTGCCCAGGGAATCGGCGCGCGACTGAAGTAGTGAGCCATGCCCCTGGCATCCGACACGACCTTGACCACGTTGGGATTAAAAAGCGTCTGTGCGTCTTTGATCGGCTCACACAGGGTGGCAATGGCAGCATCGGGAAAGGCTTCCAGATTATCCGCCACCTGGTCAATCAACCGGGGCGGTATCAACGGCTCGTCGCCCTGAACATTCACCACCCGATCCCGCGGGCCGAAGTCCAGTTTGCGGGCAACTTCTTCCAGCCGGTCCGTGCCGCTGACGTGGTCGGCTGAGGTCATAACCACTTCCGCTCCAAACTCCGCGCAGGCACGTTCGATTCGGCCGTCATCGGTTGCAATCACAACGCGGGACGCGCCGCTTTCGCAGGCCCGCTCATACACATGCTGAATCATCGGTTTGCCGCCAATATCCGCCAGCGGCTTTCCCGGCAACCGGGTTGAGGCGTATCGCGCCGGTATCACCACAATGTACGACATAAGAATCCCGTTAGCGTTTGTCCAGCCGCTCGTCGGTGGTCAGTGTCCGGGCCTCGGATCCGAGCATCACCGGTATCCCCTCGCGGATGGGAAAGGCCATCGCGTCCGTGTAGCACACCAGTTCGGTGCGCTCATCGTTTAACTTGAGATCGCCCTTGCAGACGGGACACGCCAACAAAGCCACCAGTTTTTTGTCCATGCTACTTCTCTTTATCAGTTGTGCTTCAGGTTATCGCTATTGGCAGACGCCAGAGAATCGCGGACGGCATTCACCGCAGCCAGAAAAACCTCGGCAAAGGGTGCAGGCAGTTGCGCCTGGATTTCCAGCACCCAGGCATTGTCCGGCGCCATTTCACGGCACTTCACAGCGTCCTTTGCGGTCATGATAAGCCACTGATCGGCATGATCGCACTCAAGATCTTTGGGCTGGAACCGATGATGATCCGGCAACGCCCGCCCGGTCACCTGCGCACCCAGGGCTGTCAATGACTCGAAGAACCGCTGGGGATTGCCGATACCGGCCACCGCCATCACGGATTTTCCGTTAATCTCGGTCAGAGGCGCTATACGACCCGTCGCAAGATGACGGATACCGGTCGGGACCAGCGTCATGGTGTGCTGTTGCGAATGCGCCACGTTATCCAGCCAGCCACCGTTGGTAATGACAAAATCCACGGACGCAAGGCGTGAGGCTGGTTCCCGCAGCGGCCCGACCGGGATCAAGGCACCATTACCCAGGCCTCGCTTGCCATCAAAGACGGCAATCTCGATGTCCCGGGGAAGCCGATAGTGCTGCAAACCGTCGTCGCAAAGCACCACGTCCCCCAGTCCCTGATCCAGTGCCCAGAGCGCTCCCCGGCGACGATCGGGATCCACCACCACCGGGCAATCTGCCTGTGTCGATAGCATCACCGGTTCATCACCGGCCTCAGACGCGACCGTGTCGGCCAACACCTGCAAGGGGTAGCGATCGGATTGTCCACCGTAACCGCGGGTAATGATAATTGGCCGCCAACCTTTGCGCTTCAGCAATTGTGACAGCATTGCGGTCAGTGGGGATTTTCCGGTGCCGCCAGCGGTAATGTTTCCGACAACAATGACGGGCACGGGCATCGGCGAACCGACTGCCTGCCAGGCCGCCCGGCGGCGATGTTCGGCAATAAACCGGTATAACCAGGTTAGCGGATAAAGCGGCCAGAGTGGTCGCCCCTTGCCGTACCAGAGCCGATCCACCGGGACTGTCATCCCTCCTCGCTGAACTGCATCTGATGAAGTTGCGCGTAGGCGCCGCCCTGGGCCAGCAGCTCGCTGTGGCGGCCCGACTCTATAATCCGTCCGCCGTCCATCACCAGAATGCGATCGGCTTTTTCGATGGTTGAGAGCCGGTGCGCGATCACCAGCGTGGTCCGGCCCTGCATCACCGTTTCCAGCGCCTCCTGAATATGACGTTCGGATTCGGTATCCAGCGCTGAGGTAGCCTCGTCCAGAATCAGCACCGGCGCGTCTTTCAGTAATGCCCGGGCAATAGCCAATCGCTGGCGCTGACCGCCAGAGAGCATCACTCCGTTGTCACCGATCATGGTCTGAAGCCCGTCAGGCATGCGGTCAATGAATTCCAGGGCGTGCGCTTTGGCAGCAGCCTCGCGGATCTGCTCTTCCGGACAATCCCTCAAAACGCCGTACGCGATATTGGCGGCAATCGTATCGTTGAACAGCACAACATTCTGGGTCACCAGAGCTATCTGCGCCCGCAAGGCTTCCAGGGAGTATTCCGTCAACGAGTGGCCGTCCAGCCGGATGTCACCGCCGGTGTAGTCATAGAATCGCGGCAACAGGCTGACGAGAGTCGACTTGCCGCTGCCGGAGCGTCCTACCAGGGCCACACTCTGCCCGGGCGGAATGATGAGTGAGATATCCTGCAGCACGTCGTCCACCTGATCCCGATAACGGAAAGACAGGTGATCGAATTCGACCTGTCCGTCGACTCGTTCCGGTGCGTAGGTGCCGGTATCGTTTTCCGGCGGCTCATCGATGGTGGAGAAGACATCATGGGAGGCCGCCACACCCTTTTGAATTTTGGAGTGGATCGAGGTGACCTGGCGAATGGGCTTGGCCATGGTCGTGGCGGCTGTGATAAAGGCCACCAGCTCACCGGTAGTCATAGTGCCGCGGATCTCAGGCGCCAGCATGGTCCAGACCAGAGCCGCAATGGCGATAGCCACCAGCACCTGAATGATAGGAACGCTGATCGCCTGGGTAGTGGCCATTTTCAGGCTCTGCTCCAGATTTTTCTCACTGACGCGGCGAAAACGGTCGCGCTCGTACGGCTCACCGCCGAAAGTGCGAACGACCCGATAGCCGCTGATGGATTCTGAAGCCACATGGGTGATGTCACCCATGGAGGTCTGGATACGCTGGCTGATTTTCCGGAACCGCCGGCTGGCATAGTTGACCACCAACGCGATTAATGGCCCGACCGCCAGGAAAACCAGCGTCAGCTTCCAGTTGGTGTAAAACATGAAAATCATCAGGCCGACAATCGTCAGGCCCTCGCGAAGCAGGATGGTAATGGCGTTACTGGCCGCCGCCGCGACCTGTTCGACGTTAAAGGTCAGCTTAGACACCAATCGGCCTGAGGCGTTTTCATCAAAATAGCGGGATGGCAGCGACAGCAGTCTGTCAAAAACCTGCTTCCGCAGCGCGTTTATTACATTGCGGCCAACGTAGTTGATGTAGTACTGGCTGAGGAAAAACCCGAGGCCGCGCAGCGAGAACACGCCCACAATCATTCCGGTCAGAATCATCCGGTTTTCATCGGTGGGATTCTCCAGCGCCGCGATAACGTATTCCATCGCGGCGGCCATACCGGTCGATGCAACCGCATAAATCACGTTACCAACCACCGCCATCATAAACGCGAACCAGAAAGGTCTGACATAGGTCAGCAGGCGCTTATAGACGTACCAGCCGGAATCCATGGCGTCTGATCCGTCTTTGTGGTCTGTCTTGTCGTTCTCGCTCACGGGCGCTCACTCTGTCGTTCTGTGGTGATGCTCAGCCGGGAAAACCCAAGCGACCCGGCCACATCCATGGCCCGAACCACAAACTCGTGAGGCGTTCTGGCATCGGCGGTAATGATAAACGGCAACGAGGAATCCCCGCCTGCCATTTCGCTGACGGCGCGTTCCAGAGTTTCACGGCGATTGTTAACCAGTGCCCGGTCATTCAGGCGATACTGACCTTGCGCGTTGATCACCACGTCAATCAGTTCGGCCGGCTGCTCAGAGCGTTCTCCACTTGCCTCTGGAAGCTCGATATTCAGATGGTTTTCGCGGGTAAAGGTCGTGGAAACCATAAAGAAAATGAGCAGCAGAAACACAACGTCGATCAGCGGGGTCAAATCGACCCCGACTTCCTGACTTCTCTGGCGCTTGAAATTCACGGTGCTCAGGCTCCTTCCACGTCGATTTCACGGTCACCGTGGACCACTTCAACCAGCTTGATGGCTTCCTGTTCCATACCCACCACCAACTCGTCTACGCGCCGGATGAAATAGCGGTGACATATCAGCGCGGGAATGGCGACACTCAACCCGGACGCTGTGGTGATCAGGGCTTCGGAAATGCCGCCCGCAAGGTTGCCGGCGTTGCCTACACCGGCAAGCTGAATTTCGGCAAAGACCTTGATCATCCCGATAACCGTACCCAAAAGACCGAGCAATGGCGTAATAGTAGCGATGGTTCCCAGCGGGTTCAGGAACCGCTCAAGATCATGAATCACCTGACTGGCTTCATGCTCGATGCTTTCCTTCATGATCTCCCGACCATGCTTGGCGTTCATCAGACCGCCGGCCAGGATTCGCCCCAGTGGTGAGGACCCCTGAAGGGCCTTGAGCTTTCTGGCGTTCAGCTCTTTCTTTTTAATCCAGCGCCACAATTCGTTGATGGTGTGCTGTGGCGTGACTCTGGACGGCCGGAGGGTGTAAAACCGCTCCAGAATTATCGCAAGGGCAATGATAGAACAGGCAAGAATCGGCACCATGAGGATGCCACCCGCTTTCAGAAGCTCGAACACGCTTGGTCTCCCTGATTATTTACAAGCCGCGCTACTTTAGCATAGCTATCTGTTGTCGCCACACCCGCAAGTTTGCGGAATTTGCCGACTGCTTTTTGTATTCAGTAAGGTTCATTTATGCTGGTCAATCCAGAACGGAGCACTCTGCCTGGCACCGGTTACCTCAACGCCGTCCGGTTTAAAGACAAAACGTAAGGCGCCAGAGGTCGCCGTGTTCAAAATCCGGCTATCAGCTGCCCGATAACGCTCAACAATATTCGGGTGCGGATGTCCGTAACGATGCCGGTAACCGGCACTGAACAGCACCAGGTCCGGCTTGAGCTGATCCACCCATTCGGAAGACGACGACGTTTTGCTGCCATGATGCGGCGCCAGCACTACACGATAGCCCTGCATTCCTTCTGCCAGCTCGGCGTTTTCCTGAAGGAACGACCGTTCGGCCTCGACGGTGATATCACCACTGAGAATCACGTCCTGCTGACCGTGATTGAAAGAGAAAGTCATTACACAGGAAGCGTCGTTACCTGTTTTGCGCCCAGCCATCTGCCAGGCAGAGAACACTGGCCCGACTTTTTCAGTGGCATCCGTTACATTTTCACAGGGTCGAATAACGACATCAGACTCCAACATCAGCTTGTCCGCCAGGCGCTCTGGCTCCCCGCTGATAATGGTTTCAATATCAAAATGCTCCAATAGCAACGGCACACCACCAGAATGATCGTTATCAGCATGACTGATGACCAGTGTGTTGATGCGGCGAATGTCGAGCGCCCGGAGATTGGGAATCAACACAGATTCAACCGCAGAATAAACACCCTCCAGTTCTGGCCCGGTATCGTACAACACAACCTGATCCGCCTCCCTTACGAGCACAGACAACCCCTGCCCGACGTCCCAGAACCAGACCTCCGGGTTCGGCACGCTGGCATTGCTCCGGCCTGATTCTGCCGTGAACACGCCTGCCGACGCCCCCAGCCAGAGCGTCGATGTTACCGCCACCATGATCCGTAAACTCCGGAAGGGTAATGCCAGCGCCAGCGGCACCAACACGGCAGCGCAAACCAGTTCCACCATACCCGGTGCTATATCGACAATGTTCTGGTCAGCAGCCTGGCGCAGAAACCACCAGAAGCTGTTCAACAGGACATCAAGGCCACCCACAAAAAGCCAGTCAAGCCCGGGAAGAATCATCAGGGTTAGCGCGCATACAAAAACCGCCGGCATGATCACCAGCGATACCAGGGGAATAGCCACCAGATTGGCGAAAAAACCGACCAGTGGCTGGGATTGATCCAGGAACGTCAGAATGGGCCAAAGCACGACGAAAATCGCTATCTGGGCCAGCAAAAGACTGCGCCACCAGGGGGCCGGGCGAAGCAAACCGCCAAATACGATTGTCAGTGCACCTACTGCCCCAAACGACAACCAGAACCCCTGGTCCAGCGGTGACAGGGGGTCTGAAATCAGCACCAGCAATAGCGCGAAAAGCACCGCGTCTGAGGCCCGGCCGCGCCTGGCATTGAATACCCACCAGCACCCCACCACAACCATGATCAATGCCCGGCGGGTGGGCACCGAAAAGCCCGCCGCGAGGGCGTAGGCAAGGCTGGCCAGGCATACCAGTGTAAACAGCACGAGCCGGAACCTGGCCGGCGGCAACCAGCGCTCTGGTAACCAGACCAACAACCGCCGGATCAGAAATCCCGCCCCCAGTGCCACCAGCCCCAGGTGCAGGCCGGAGATTGCAACAAGGTGGATAGTGCCCGTGTCCTTCAGGATCTTCCAATGGGCGGGCTCGAGCTCGCCGCGGTAACCAAGCATCAACGAGGCTATCAGAGGCCCGGACTCATAAGGCGCCACCCTTTGAGTCAGGCCTTCTACCGCTGAGGCACGCCATTGGTGATAATGGCATTCGATACCGCAGGCTACCGCCGGATCCTCACGGGCAGCCCGGATCGTGCCCGTCGCTCCGTAGTTCTGACGAAACAGCCAGGACTCATAGCGAAAACCGAGAGGGTTCACAGCCCCGTGCGGTTTCTTCAGCACCACCGTCAACCGCAACCGGAAGGGCGTCTGCAGGCTTGCGTCGTCGCCATACCAGGCGAGCCGCAGACGATCAGGAAGTCGGTTCTGGGACTGCTCGCGGGCAATCCCGTGCCAATGGGTCACACAGAACGGAAATCGAACGCTCTTGAAACTGCCGGGCTCCGGCACGCCGCAGACATACCCGGATACGGTCAGCGGTTGCCCTTCAAGCGAGGCGGGCAAGCGGGTTTCAAGTCGGATTTCAGCATGCCATGCTGCCCACGCAATGCCGGCCAGAAACAGGCCTGATACCAGCCAAACTTGGCGGCCAGTGCTTTTACAGGGAACCAGGGCAGCCGAAAAGGCCAATCCCATCGCCAGGAGGAGCCATGGCCAAGGTGGTAATACTGTCAGGCGATACAGTAAGATAACGCCGCAAGCAAAGCAGAAAAGGCCGATCCTGGCCCTGAAACTTCCGGACAATCCCTGTCCCCTTAATTGTCAGCAGAACTTCCCGATGCCAAAGAAGTTCATAAAACGGTATCTACCAACGCCTGAAAGAGTGAGAGCGTTCAGCTCACTTCACTTTCTCGGCGATATACTGCATGAGCCTAATCTCTGGCATATTAACCGCCACAGCGTTGCCCGCGCATTTCTGATCGGCATCTTTTTTACGTTTATCCCAATGCCATTCCAGATGGTCGCCGCGGCGTTCTTCGCCATCTGGCTCAATGCAAACCTGCCCTTATCCGTCATCCTGGTCTGGATCAGCAATCCAGTAACCATGCCACCGATTTTCTATTTCAACTATAAGATCGGTGCTCTGGTGTTGAATCGTCCGGTGCTGGACTTCCAGTTCCAACTGTCCTGGTCATGGCTCAGTGGCCGGCTGATGGACATCGGTATCCCTCTTTACCTCGGGTCTATGCTGATCGCCACTATCAGCGCTTGTATCGCGTACCTCGTCATCCAGTATCTATGGCGGCGCAAAGTGAGAAAAGACTGGGGAGAGAGAATCCGGGACCGACGCCTCCGGCGGATCACCGCCAAAGGCGTCTCGCAACAACGCAAATCTCCGGATCAGGATTCCTGAATTAACTGTCCCTGCTCGAGCCGAAGAACCCGCCCAAGACTCTGGGCCATGGCCATATCGTGGGTTACCAGCACAAAAGCAATACCGATCTGATCGCGCAGCGACTCAATCAACTGCTGCACACCCCGCCCTGTTTGCTCGTCAAGGTTTCCGGTCGGCTCATCCATCAGAACACAGTCAGGCTCGTTGACCAGCGCCCGGGCAATTGCCACGCGCTGACGCTCACCACCAGAAAGCTCGCCTGGCTTATGTTGCAGGCGCTTACCCAACCCGACACGCTCAAGCATGGTGGCAGCTTTCGCCGACGCCTTGCGCACAGACATCCCGCCCAGAGTGCCGGGCAACATTACGTTTTCCAGAGCGGAGAATTCCGGCAGAAGATGATGGAACTGATAGACAAAACCCAGGTGACGATTTCTGAACCGCGCTCTCGCCGCTTCACTGAGCCGATGAATATCCTGGCCGCAGATGTCAATATGGCCTGAAGACGGGCGGTCGAGACCGCCCAGAAGGTTCAGCAAAGTGGTCTTCCCTGCCCCGCTACTACCCACAATGCCCACAGTTTCACGGGCGCTGACCTTCAGCGAAATATCTGAAAAAATCGTCAGTTCGCTTGGGCCCTCGGTGTAGGTCCGCGTTACTTTTTCGCAGTTGATCACCAGCGCCTGCTCGGCGCTTTCGGGGGTTTGCTCACTCATATCGAAGGGCCTCTGCCGGATCAACCCGCGACGCGCGCCAGGCCGGGTATATAGTCGCCAAAAGGCTCAGAGCCAGGCCGGCGCCGCTGATGATGTAGACATCCTGCCATTGCAACTGAGACGGCAGATAGCTGATAAAATACACGTCCGAGCTCAGGAACTGGTGCCCCAGAACCGCCTCAAGCCAGGAAATAAAGCTGCTGATGTTGTAGGCACCCAGTATGCCGAGCGCGGTACCGACCAGGGTGCCCGTGAGGCCAATCACAGCGCCCTGAACAATAAAGATTCGCATGATACTGCCGGGCGTTGCCCCCATGGTTCTGAGAATCGCGATATCGCCGGTTTTATCCGTCACCACCATAACCAGGGTCGACACAATGTTGAACGCCGCCACCGCGACAATAAACATCAGTAGCAGTCCGATCATGGTTTTTTCCATACGGATCGCCTGAAACAGATTGCCGTGCGTGCGCGTCCAGTCAGAAATATAATGTCTGCCGGAAAGTTGGCCTGCCACCTCTCTTGCCACTCTCGGGGCCTGGAAAAGATCATCCACCAGCAAACGTATACCCTCTGCCTTTCCTCCGGTACGCATCATTTTCGACGCATCGTCCATGTGAATCAGTGTGTAACTGCCGTCCAGTTCCGCACCAACGCTGAATACGCCCTTGACGGTGAAACGCTTGAGCCTTGGCAGAACACCGGCCGGCGTAACCGACGCTTCCGGCAATACCACAGTCACCTTGTCGCCAAGATCCAGACGCAGGCTGGACGCCATCTGCTTGCCAATGATAATCCCGAATTCACCGGACTTAAGATCGTCAAGGCTGCCTGACAGCATGTGATTTTCTACGATTGACACGGTCCGTTCCTGCTCCGGCAGGATACCGTTGAGCAGTACCCCCCGAACATCGCCACCGCCGGTCACCATGCCCTGGCCCTGTATAAACGGCGCCGCAGCCAGGACCGAGGGATGCCGCTCTACCTCGCGATCGACCGACTCCCAATCCTGAATCTCAGGGCTTCCCTGAATGACTGCATGGGGCACCATCCCCAGAATCCTTTGCTTGAGCTCCCGGTCAAAGCCGTTCATCACCGAAAGCACGATAATCAGAACCGCAACGCCCAGCATCAGACCGATCATCGAAGTCAGGGAGATAAAGGATATGAAGTGATTGCGTCGTTTGGCAGCGGTGTACCGCAGCCCGATGTATAGTGATAAGGGTCTGAACATTTTGGTAGAAGCCTGTTGCTGCCTTCTGGTGCTTCGGAATTCCTGCCATCTTTAATTCGGCAGGAAGCTGCTAAACTCGTCAAAATACCGCGCTATGGAGTGAAAATGGCCGCGAACCGATTCAACACTAATCATCCCGACGTGACCGACTCCCCGGCTGACCGGCGGGACTTCTATCGCATCAGCGACAGAATCGGCCTTGAAATCCGCCGCCATTCCCCGGACAGCCCGGAAACAAGCCCTTTCCATGGCAGCCACCTGGAGACACTGCGCGCTGAATTTCGTCGCCTGGACCAGGACGTAAAGTCACAATTGGCCAATCTTGCGGAACGGGACCGGCTTCTTACCTCGTTGATCAAAGCCATCAACGGCAAGCTCGACACGCTGGCGCGCATTATGGCCTTTGAGCAAAATCCGTTGCAACCTGAAGATTGGCAGCAGATCACTCTCAGCGAAGGCGGACTATCATTCAACGCGACCGTCAACGATTACGCGGTCGGTGAGATATTTCACCTCCGCCTGACCTTGCCGCCGGAACTCTACCAGCCGGTGGCGACCGCTCGAATTATTTCGATAGAACCCGACGAAAACGGCGGCTATCAGGCGCACAGCGAATTTACCGACATCCACGATCATGACCGGCAACAGATCGCCCGGCACGTTTTGCGCTGGCAAGTCCGTCAGCGGCAAAGCCAGCAATCCGACCCTAAAATCGCCGGAAATTGACCAAACGTCACAGTTACGGGGTGGTGTTTCAGGTCATTCTGTCGCAAATTACCATTTAACCATGTCCGGCATTGCCATAATAAAGTCGGACCGAACAACCCAGGGAGTAAGTCACTGATGAAAAAAAGCACACTGCAGGCGATTTGCGCTGCAACAGCCGCCGTCACCTTTTTACTGACGCCGTCGGGTACGGTCCTTGCTGAAGAGCTTCGCATGTCCGTTAAGGAACAGGCGCAGCGCAGTGCCCAGGAAGATCTCCCGCGTAACGGCCTGAGCGAGTCGTCAGTTGAGAATCGGTGGGGACAGCCCCAATCGGTCACCAGCCCGGTCGGCGAGCCGCCTATTTCTCAATGGCACTATGAGAATTTTATCGTGTTTTTCGAAAGTAACCGGGTGATCCACTCGGTCCTCAGGCAGGATCGCTAAAAATCCGACGCCATCCCCTGACGCAACGCAGTCTGTCCGTTAGAATGCCAGCTTTTATAAAGGTGACTCTATTTTGACCTCCAGAACTGTGATGCCTGCAGAGTGGGAACCTCAAAGCGCTGTCATGCTCACCTGGCCCCATCCGGGGACAGACTGGAGTGCTGTGCTTGATAAGGTGGAACCGGTATTTCTTGAAATCGCAAAGACTGTTCTGCGATTCCAGCATCTCGTGCTCAGTTGTGAACACGTGGTCCGGCTTCAGGCTCTGGAAAAAGACCTGAACCAGTATGCCGCCGAGCATCAGTTGCCCGGGCGCGTTCTGGGTGTTCCCGCCCCGGCCAATGACACCTGGGCTCGGGATCATGGCCCTATTGCCCTTCGCACCAGCGAAGGAAAAACAGAATTGCTGGACTTCCATTTCAACGCCTGGGGCGGGAAGTTCCCCTGGGAAAAAGACAACGCACTTAACCGTCATCTGGCCAACTTTGGCAGCTTCGGCAAGACGCCACTGGTGCCGGTAGAGTTCGTGCTCGAAGGCGGTTCCGTGGAGTCTGACGGCGCCGGCACTTTGCTGACGACCAGCGAGTGCCTGCTGACCCCATCCCGCAACCCGGACATGGACCGTTCTGCCATCGAGGCACTGCTGCAGGAGACCCTGGGGGCCGAGCGGATTCTCTGGCTGAACCACGGATATCTGGCGGGTGACGACACCGACAGCCACATTGATACCCTGGCCCGGTTCTGCGCGACTGACCATATCTGCTATGCCGGCCCTCCCAACGTCAGCGATGAGCACTACAGCGCCATTGCGGCCATGGAAGAAGACCTTACCCAGTTCCGCCAGGTGGACGGAGCACCCTATCGACTGACGGCCTTGCCCTGGCCGGATGCCATTTATGATGAAGACGGCGATCGCCTTCCGGCTACCTACGCCAACTTCCTGATCATCAACGAAGCCGTGCTGGTTCCTGTCTACGATGTTCCCCAGGACAATCAGGCTCTGGATATCATTGGTGGCATTTTCCCGAACCGGGAAGTGATTGCCATCAACTGCCGCCCATTGATTCATCAACACGGCAGCTTGCACTGCGTCACCATGCAAATACCGGCAGGAGTTGTGAATCCATGACCCGTTCCAGCCGACAACCATCCGAAAAAAGCCCGTTGAAAGTCGCGGCCATTCAGCAACGTTGCGGCGACGACAAGCAGAGCAATCTGGATGTGACTGAACGGCTGATTCGGCAGGCCGCCGCAGAGAAGCATCAACTTGTCGTGTTGCAGGAGCTGCACGCCACCCGTTATTTCTGTCAAACCGAAGACACCGGCGTGTTTGACCTGGCAGAGCTGATTCCGGGCCCCACTACCGCGCGATTGGCGGCACTGGCAAAAGAACTGGAGCTGGTGATCGTCGGTTCTGTGTTTGAGCGCCGGATGAACGGCGTGTATCACAATACCGCCGTGGTTTTTGATACCGATGGCAGTCTGGCGGGCCAATACCGCAAAATGCACATTCCGGACGATCCCGGCTTCTACGAGAAGTTCTATTTCACACCGGGCGATGCCGTCTGTAACGATGGCACCAGCGGCTTCACCCCTATCGACACATCGGTTGGCCGCCTGGGTGTGCTGGTCTGCTGGGATCAGTGGTATCCGGAAGCGGCCCGACTGATGGCGCTGGCCGGCGCCGAGATTCTGATCTATCCCACGGCGATCGGCTGGGACATCACCGACAACCCGGACGAGCAATCGCGACAGCTGGAGGCCTGGATAACCGTCCAACGGGGCCATGCCGTTGCTAACAATCTGCCGGTGGTCGCGCCGAACCGGACCGGCACCGAGCCGGACCCCTCCGGTAGGTCTGACGGCATCCGGTTCTGGGGGCACAGCTTTATTTGTGGACCTCAGGGCGAATTCCTTTCTCGCGCAGACGAGGCGGGCGAAACCGTTCTTTCGGCCACCATTGATCGACACCGAAGTGAATCGATTCGTCGCATCTGGCCGTACTTTCGGGATCGTCGCATCGAGGCCTATGGCGACATAACCAAACGGGTGAGGGATTAACTAGCGCATGAAAGCCAGAACCGACAGGGTTATCGAAGCACTTAACGGCATTCTTCTGGGCAAAGATCATCAAGTGCGGCTTGCGCTCTGTGGGCTTCTGGCCAGGGGGCACCTGCTTATTGAAGACATACCCGGCATGGGCAAAACCACCCTGTCCCACGCCCTGGCAAAGGTCATGGGCCTGACCTACAAACGCATTCAGTTTACCAACGATCTGTTGCCGGCCGACGTGCTGGGCTTTTCCATGTACGACAAAGCGGCTGGCAGCCTGATCTTCCACCCGGGTCCTATTTTTTCCCAGGTCGTTCTGGCGGACGAAATAAACCGGGCATCGCCCCGCACCCAAAGCGCGCTTCTGGAAGCCATGGAAGAACGCCAGGTTTCCATTGAAGGTGAGACCCGCCCGCTACCAAAACCGTTTTTTGTGATCGCCACCCAGAACCCGATTGAACAGGGGGGCACTTATCCGCTGCCGGAATCCCAGCTTGACCGGTTCCTGATGAGGATCCGTCTGGGCTATCCGGACCCGAGGGCCGAACGCGAACTGCTGGAAGGCGAGGACCGCCGGGCGCTGACCGATCGCCTGGCCACTTTCCTGTCGGACGAAGACCTTCAGGAACTGCAGCAGGCGGTTGAGAAAATAACCACCAGCCCTGCCCTGCTGGATTATGTCCAGAGACTGCTGGAACAAAGCCGTCGTATGCCAGGCCTGGTCTACGGCCTTTCTCCCCGTGCCGGACTCGGATTGGTCAGAGCAGCCAAGGCCTGGGCACTGATGAATGGCCGCAGCCACGTCCTGCCGGACGACATTCAGGCGGTGTTTCCGGCCGTGGCAGAACATCGCCTCGAACAGGGCGAATCCGGAAAAAGTCAGGAGCGGGTACGGCATTTGCTGACTTCAGTTTCCGTGATCGAATAATTACCATCTTACCTAACATTTCAAGATCCGTAAGCGAGCAACATCCATGAGCGACACCAAGCACTCCAAACTGATCATCCTGGGTTCAGGCCCTGCCGGTTACACCGCAGCCGTCTACGCGGCCCGCGCCAACCTCAACCCGACGCTGATTACTGGCATTGAAGTGGGCGGCCAACTGACCACGACCACCGATGTCGACAACTGGCCCGGCGACAACGACGGCGTACAGGGCCCGGAACTGATGCAACGGATGCTTCAGCACGCCGAGCGGTTCGAAACCAGCATCGTTTACGACACCATCAACGAAACTGACCTGAACAATCGCCCTTTCCGTCTGAAAGGCGACAACGGAGAGTACACCTGCGATGCCCTGATCATTGCGACCGGCGCCTCGGCCATGTACCTGGGCCTGGAGTCCGAGGAAAAATTCCTGGGCCAGGGGGTATCCGCCTGCGCCACTTGCGATGGTTTTTTCTACAAGAAGCAGAAAGTTGCGGTCATCGGCGGCGGTAATACCGCGGTGGAAGAAGCGCTGTACCTGTCCAACATCGCCGACGAAGTGACTCTGGTACACCGCCGGGACAGCCTGCGTGCCGAGAAAATCCTGCAGGACAAGCTGTTCGAGAAAGTCAAAAACGGGAATGTCAGAATCGTCTGGGATCACACCCTGGATGAAGTCCTTGGCGACGGCACCGGTGTCACCGGCATGCGCATCAAAAGCATGAAGGACGGTTCGACTCAGGACAAAGAACTGGCGGGCGTGTTCATTGCCATCGGCCACAAACCCAACACCGACCTGTTTCAAGACCAGCTGGACATGGAGAACGGTTATATCCGGATCCGCTCCGGGCTTGAAGGCATGGCCACCCAGAGTAGTGTACCGGGCGTGTTTGCCGCCGGTGACGTTGCCGACCACGTCTATCGCCAGGCGGTCACGTCTGCCGGTTTCGGCTGCATGGCCGCGCTGGATGCGGAAAAGTTTTTGGACCAGGATTAATCTGAAGGCAAAGCCGAGACCGGATGACCTCACTCCCCTGGCTAGACAAGTACCAGCTCTGGTTCCCGGACCCGGCTCAGGCTCTGGACGACCCCGATGGCCTGCTGGCCATCGGCGGTGACCTGTCCACCGAACGCCTGAAACTGGCCTATCGTAGCGGTGTGTTTCCGTGGTTCAGCGACGACCAGCCAATACTCTGGTGGTCCCCTGACCCGCGATGTGTTCTGTTTCCAAACCAGATCCACGTTGCCAAGAGCCTGCGGCGAACGCTGAACAGCCGGCATTTCACCGTTACCGCCGACCGTGCTTTCGCCAGAGTCATTCGCCTGTGCGCCAAGACCCGGGCAGAAGGGACCTGGATCACAGACGACATGATGGCAAGCTACAGCGAGCTGCATCGGCAAGGCGTCGCGCACTCCATCGAAGTCTGGAACCCGAATAACGAACTGGTTGGTGGCATGTATGGCCTTGCCATAGGACGGTGCTTCTTCGGAGAATCCATGTTCTCCCTTGAAACCAATGCCTCGAAGGTGCTGATGGTTCATCTGGCCAGACAACTTGATGAGTGGGGATACACCATAATGGATTGTCAGGTTGAAAGCGGGCATCTCCTTCGCATGGGCGCCTGCACTATTCCCCGTCGCCGCTTTTTATCTATACTCAGGGAATCAGTCGGCCAACATCCGGAGCATGACCGCTGGGACATACAGTGGCGCTGGCCCGGCCCTGAAGGGCCAATAAAGAGTAGAACGGAGGGGTAAATGAGCAATCTGAAAACGCTGGTCTTTTTTGCCACGCCTGCTCACGATTGCAGCTATCTGCCCGACCGGGAGGCAACGACCATGTTTGTCGACCCCAGAGCAAAGGTCGATAAGCGCCTTTACAGCCAGCTGACCGCACTGGGTTTCCGGCGCAGCGGCTCACATTACTATCGACCCCATTGCGAACATTGTAACGCCTGTGTTCCGGTGCGGCTGAGAGTTGAAGATTTCAAGCCTGACCGAAGTCAGCGCCGGGTGCTGAAAAAAAACGACGACCTGAATTGCCGGATGGTCCGCGCCAGTTTCACCGAGCGTTATTACGATCTTTATGCCCATTACATCGAAGAGAGGCATGCTGATGGCGACATGTATCCGCCATCCCGCGAACAGTTCACGTCCTTTCTGGTAGAAGGTGCTACCGATTCCTGGTTTATCGAAATCCTCGACGACGAAAATCTGGTCGGGCTCGCCGCCGTTGATAAGCTGGACGAGGGTTTATCCGCTATTTATACGGTATTTGATCCGGCCTACGAGCATCGCAGCCTGGGCACCTTTGCCGTGCTCTGGCAGATTCAGGAGGCACGCCGCCAGCAGCTTCCCTATCTTTACCTGGGATACTGGATCGCGGATTGTCGGAAAATGAACTATAAAACCCGGTTTCGCCCAATCGAAGCGCTCAGAGGCGGCCATTGGCAGACCATGAACGATCATTGATTTTTTGCCATATCAGCCCAAATAAGGCAGAATTGCGCAGTTTTAAATTATCGACCGTTAATTTTACGAGGTTCTTACTGAATGCCGAAGGCAGATGCTATTGAAATGGAAGGCGTAATCGTCGACACACTTCCAAACACCATGTTTCGCGTTGAACTGGAAAATGGCCATGTTGTTACGGCCCATATTTCAGGAAAAATGCGCAAAAACTATATCCGCATCCTGACAGGCGACAAGGTGAAGGTCGAGCTGACTCCCTATGACCTCAGCAAAGGCCGCATCGTTTACCGCGCCCGTTGATCGCAGCCACTATCTGACTGCACGAAAAAGGCCGCACTTAACAGTGCGGCCTTTTTGTCTTCCAAGGTGCGGAAACCGGTCAAACGGCTTCTGCAGGCTCATCCTCATATTCAAAGACAAGCTCGTCATCCTTCAGGTGAATAAACACATCTCCACCTTTCTCTGACAGGCTGCCAAACAGAATCTGCTCAGCCAGCGGCCGCTTGATCTTGTCCTGAATCAGCCGTGCCATCGGGCGTGCGCCCATAGTGACGTCATAACCCTTCTCTGCAAGCCACACCTTCGCATCGTCATCGACATGCAGCACAACGTGTTTCTCGTCGAGCTGAGCCTGAAGCTCCGTGAGGAACTTATCGACTACGTGGGTAATGGTTGCCGGCTGCAAATCACCAAACTGAATGATCCCATCCAGACGGTTGCGGAACTCAGGCGTGAAGGTTTTGGAGATAATCTCCATTCCGTCACTGCTGTGGTCCTGCTCACTGAAGCCGATGGAACGTCTGGCCATGCTCTCTGCCCCGGCGTTAGTGGTCATCACCAGGATCACATGGCGGAAGTCCGCTTTGCGACCATTGTTATCCGTCAGGGTGCCGTGGTCCATGACCTGCAACAACAGGTTAAACACCTCCGGGTGGGCCTTTTCGATCTCGTCCAGCAGCAGCACACAGTGAGGGTGTTTGCTGACAGATTCCGTCAACAGCCCGCCCTGGTCGTAACCCACATAACCCGGGGGTGCGCCGATCAGCCTGGAAACGGTATGCCGCTCCATGTATTCGGACATGTCGAAGCGAACCAGCTCAATACCCAGCACTTTGGCAAGCTGCTTGGTTACCTCGGTTTTACCAACACCGGTTGGGCCGGCGAACAGGAACGCACCTTCCGGCTTCTCAGGCGATTTCAGGCCGGCACGCGCCAACTTGATGGCAGTAGACAGCGACGCAATCGCCGGATCCTGACCGAAGACCACCATTTTCAGGTCCCGCTCCATGTTACGAAGCAGATCTTTATCACTGGTCGAGACATTTTTCGGAGGGATCCGGGCTATGTTTGCCACCACGTCTTCGATTTCCGGCACATCAATGGTCTTCTTCCGTTTAGATGCGTCCAGCAATCGCTGATGAGCACCCGCCTCGTCGATCACATCAATGGCCTTGTCTGGAAGGTGCCGATCTGTGATGTAACGCTCAGACAGCTCCGCGGCCACTTTCAGCGCCTGATCCGTGTATTTCAGATCATGGTGCTTTTCAAAATGAGGCTTCAGACCCTTCAGAATCTCGAAGGTATCTTCAACGCTTGGTTCGTTAACGTCGATTTTCTGGAAACGCCGGGCCAGCGCGCTGTCCTTCTCGAAAATACCCCGGAATTCCTGAAAGGTCGTAGAGCCAATGCAACGGATCTCGCCGGAACTGAGCATCGGCTTGAGCAGGTTCGACGCATCCATCACACCGCCAGACGCCGAACCGGCACCAATAATGGTATGAATCTCATCGATAAACAGTATGGCATGATCTTCTTTTTTGAGATCCGCCAGCAATCCTTTGAGACGCTTCTCGAAATCACCCCGGTACTTGGTGCCTGCCAGCAAAGCGCCCAGGTCAAGGGAATACACCACTCCGTCGGAAATGATATCGGGCACCTGACCGTCAACAATGCGCTTGGCAAGTCCCTCGGCAATCGCGGTCTTGCCGACACCGGCCTCGCCCACGAGGAGGGGGTTATTCTTGCGACGACGAACCAGAATCTGGACGACACGCTCGACCTCGTGTTCCCGACCAATGAGCGGGTCGATCCGGCCCTGACGGGCCTGTTCGTTGAGATTTGTCGCGTAGCTTTCCAGCGGGCTGGAGCCACCACCCTCTTCGCCCATTTCTTCCTGGGACGCCTGATCATGCCCTTCGTCTTCAGCACCCTGGACACGGGAAATGCCATGGGACACGAAGTTCACCACGTCAATCCGGGCTATGCTCTGCTTTTTGAGAACATACACGGCCTGACTTTCCTGCTCACTGAATATAGCGACCAGTACATTGGCGCCCGTTACCTCTTTCTTACCAGAGGACTGGACATGGAACACAGCACGCTGCAGGACGCGCTGAAATCCGAGCGTTGGCTGGGTCTCACGCTCACTGTCGTTACTGGGGATCAGCGGTGTTGTTGAGTCCACGAACTCAACCAGTTCTTCCTGAAGCTGTGCCAGATCTGCACCACAGGCTTTCAGAACGCCCACCGCCGAATCGTTATCGAGCAAAGCCAGCAAAAGGTGCTCAACGGTCATGAACTCATGACGTTTGTCGCGCGCACTTTTGAAAGCCGAATTCAGTGTAATTTCAAGATCTTTGCTCAGCATGGGCCACCCCAGGGTCTATCAGTCCGCACGTTCAATCTCGCAAAGGAGCGGATGATCGCATTCCGAAGAATACTGATTCACCTGCGCCACCTTGGTTTCCGCGATGTCCCGGGAATATACCCCGCATACTGCTTTTCCCTGAGTATGGACGAGCAGCATCACCTGCGTCGCCTTTTCTTCATTCATCCCGAAGAATGTCATCAACACCTCCACTACGAAATCCATGGGCGTGTAGTCGTCGTTAAGGAGCATCACCCGAAAGCGCGCCGGACGCTTTAATGCCGGTTTCTCCGGCGCAGTACTAACGTCGTCCTGTCGCCCGGGCTGGTCTTCGTCTCCCTGATTAAATACTAGTAGAGAATTCTGGATAGTCCGCATGATCCTTTACCGGAAATCGGTGCCTTGTTGTAAAGATGGGTGCCACTGTCCTGGTTTTCAAGCGTTTGGTAAATCAGAACAGCCTGGGTTGAACATAATGTAATAATACAACCGGAGGCACCGCTTGAAACAGAGATACGTACTGTTTCGCATTTTGTGCTGAACGAATATTGGCCAATGACAAAAAACCAATGTAAAATCGTGTTAAAAGACGTATCCACTCTGTAACCGTTCGCCATTCGTGTGAGGAAAACGCACGTTGAAACGACAGTGACCGAAACCGCTGATTGACAATACGAACAACAAACGTCCGACAATGACAGAACAGGGGAGTTCATCATGCCTCAAGGCAAGGTCAAATGGTTCAATAACGCCAAAGGTTATGGCTTCATCATCGAAGATGGCTGTACCGACGATTTGTTCGCTCACTTTTCTTCCATTCAAATGGAAGGTTATAAAACGCTGAAGGCGGGTCAGCTGGTCACATTCGAGAAGAAGCCAAGTAACAAAGGCGTTCATGCTGTTAACATCGTCCCTCTTGAGGTGCCGCAAAGGCACGAGAAAACGACGGGCGACGAGGCCGGATCAGAATCCGTGGATAACCGTGACGACGCCTACCAGGCTCGACAGCGTGCCGTAAACAGCTGATACCTGCCGCCTGAGACCATTACACCTGTCCGGTCGCACACGAACGCGCGGCCCAGGGTATCTTTGTTTTGCAGGTACTATGGCAACACTGATTCTTTTCAATAAGCCTTTTCAGGTTCTCTCCCAGTTCACTGATGACTCGCAGAGCACTGCGGGGAAAAAGCGCGGCACTCTGGCCGACTGGATTTCAATTCCTTCAGTGTATCCCGCAGGCAGGTTGGACTTTGATTCAGAAGGACTGTTGTTGCTGACCGACGACGGGCCGTTGCAGCATCGCATTGCCTCACCGGGGAAAAAAACGCCGAAAACCTACTGGGTTCAGGTTGAGGGCGAGCCGGATGGCAGGGCCCTGCAAGCGCTCAGGCAGGGTGTCATGCTAAAGGACGGTAAAACCGCACCCGCAAAAGTCGAATCGATGCAGGTGCCAAACCTCTGGCCACGCAATCCCCCGGTCAGGTACCGCGAAACCACCCCCACCAGCTGGATAAGCATCACTATTACGGAAGGTCGCAACCGGCAGGTGCGGCGCATGACAGCAGCGGTCGGCTTTCCTACCCTCCGCCTGGTCCGCTACGCTATCGGGGAATGGACGCTCGAAAACCTCGCGCCCGGCGACCATCACGCCCTCACTGTGCACACGCCGGCGCGGCAACCAAAGCGGAGAAAACGCAGATCATGACCTGGACACCCCACGCCACCGTCGCTGTTGTTGTCGAAGACAATCAGGGCCGCTTTCTGATGGTCGAAGAAACCAGCCAGGGGAGTATCGTCTTTAACCAGCCAGCAGGGCATGTGGAAGAAAACGAGCGCATCGCTGACGCCGCGCGGCGAGAAGCACTGGAAGAGACCGGCTGGCAGGTTCGTCTGGACTATTTCCTCGGGTTCTATACTTACCTAGCCCCTGCCAATGGTGTCACTTACTACCGGCTCTGCTTCGCAGCAACCGCCCTCTCCAAAGTAACAGATCAGCTCGACGACGATATTATTGCCGCTCATTGGCTGGATCTGGATGAACTCAAGGCCCGGGAAAGCCAATTCCGCAGCCCCCTGGTTCTCCAATGCATAGAAGATTACCGAAACGGGCGTCGGTTCCCGCTGGATGTTATCGTCGAATCGCAGACGTCAGCCGGATGAAATGCTATCCTTGACATTTTTTTGAAGGGTCGTTTCTTTCCAGCATGAATAAAGCACCATCACAGACTCGAGTCATTGTCGGCATGTCCGGGGGCGTGGATTCTTCGGTCGCCGCCTGGTTGCTGAAAGATCAAGGCTACCAGGTCGAAGGCCTGTTCATGAAGAACTGGGATGAAGACGATGGTACCGAATACTGCACCGCCATGACCGACCTGGCCGATGCGCAAGCGGTTGCTGATCACATCGGCATCACCCTGCACACGGCCAGCTTCGCCGCTGAATACTGGGATCGGGTGTTCGAGCACTTTCTCTCCGAATATCAGGCGGGTCGCACCCCCAACCCGGACATTCTGTGCAACAAGGAAGTAAAATTCCGCGCCTTTCTCGACTATGCCGTGACTCTGGGCGCTGATTTTATCGCCACCGGCCACTACACCCGGCGCCGCGCCGACGGTGACGAGCAGGCACAACTGCTCAAGGGCCTGGACCCGAACAAGGATCAGAGTTATTTCCTGCATGCCGTATCCGGAAAACGTATCGCCCGCACCCTGTTCCCGGTCGGGGAACTGGAGAAGCCCGAAGTCCGCCGCATAGCCGCCGAGCAGGGTTTTTTAACCCACGACAAAAAAGATTCCACCGGTATCTGTTTCATCGGCGAGCGCAAGTTCAGCGACTTTCTGAAGCAGTACCTTCCCGCCCAACCCGGAAACATTGAGACTCCGGACGGCCAGGTCATTGGTCGCCACCAGGGCCTGATGTACCACACCATCGGCCAGCGTCAGGGCCTGGGTATCGGTGGGCTCAGCAATTATGGCGACGACCCCTGGTATGTGGCCGAGAAAGATCTGTCCCGCAACGTGCTGACCGCCGTACAGGGCAAGCAAGATCCGCTGCTATTTTCCCGTGGTTTGGTCAGCGGCCCGGTGGACTGGGTGGCGGGGCAACCACCGGTCACCGATGGAGCCTCCCGATGCAAGGCAAAAACCCGCTATCGACAGCCGGATCAGGACTGCACACTGAATGTATCTGACGACGGCGTTCGTGTCGTCTTTGACGACCCCCAACGAGCAGTGACCCCCGGTCAGTCTGTGGTTTTCTACGACGGCGACGTCTGCCTGGGCGGTGGTGTCATAGAACAGACCTGGCGGGATGGCGAGTCGAAGCCCTGCCCCGGGAGCCCAGCCAATACCAACAACGAGGAAGCCGGCGCATGAGCCGATCACTCGAAGATCAGACCCTCGCTCTGGCCGGCATTTTTCAGGCTTCGGCCCTGGTACAACAGGTCGCCCAGACCGGCCAGTGCGCCGATTCGAGCCTGGAAACCTGCATCCGGTCATTATTTGCCACGGACCCCGCCAGCACCCTCGATGTCTATGGCGGCGAACTGAAGGATCTGCGGGAAGGCCTTTCTACCCTGGCGAGCGTGCTCAGCAAGCAGACCCGCCAGCAGGACATAGAAGTGCTGCGTTACGCACTGAATCTGATCAATCTTGAGGCCAAACTGCGCAGCAATAGTGACATGCTGGACGTGATTGGCAGCCGGATCGATCAGGCCCGGCACACCGCCAGCCACTTCGGCTACATCCACCCCAACCTGATGGCCAACCTGGGATCGGTTTACACCGACACCATCAGCACCTTCAAGTTGAGAATTCAGGTCAGCGGTCAGCCTACGATCCTTCAGCGCGACGAGAACGCTGCCAAGGTCCGGGCCCTGCTGTTGGCCGGCATCCGCTCCGCCGTGCTCTGGCACCAGTCCGGCGGACGTCGCTGGCGGCTGATTTTCAGCCGCAATAAAGTCGTTGGAATGGCCAGTGAACTGGCAGAGAAAGCCAACCGCGCGGTTTACGACTGAACTGACACCTGCGCTGGTGTATCATGGGCCCCCTTATTTTGACACCTTTTCGATTCTTGATGACTTCAGAGGTTTTCGATGGAAATCACCCCGTCCTCCAACGCGCTGCCAAGCGCACTCCCAAGCGCACTATCCACCCTGACCGCCATATCACCGGTTGACGGACGCTACGGCAGCAAAGTCGGCGTTTTTCGCGACATTTTCAGCGAATACGGTCTGATCAGAAACCGGGTCACGGTTGAAATTCGCTGGCTGCAGAAACTGGCCGCTCACCCGGGGGTTACTGAAGTACCGGCACTGTCAGCCGACGCCAATGCCGTCCTTGATCGCATGGTGTCAGAGTTCAACCTGGCAGACGCGGAGCGCATCAAAGCCATCGAGAGCACCACCAATCACGATGTCAAAGCGGTGGAATATTTCATCAAGGAAAAGATTGAGCAGGTGCCAGAACTGCTTGCGGTCACCGAGTTCGTTCACTTTGCCTGCACCTCCGAGGACATCAATAACCTGTCTCACGCACTGATGCTGCGCGAAGGCCTGGACCATGGCCTGCTGCCTGCGATGACCCGGGTGATTGACCGGCTCGCTGAACTGTCCCACGACCATGCCACACAGCCTATGCTGTCCCGCACCCATGGGCAGACCGCGTCGCCGACAACCGTCGGCAAGGAATTCGCCAACGTTGTGCACCGGCTTCGCCGCCAGATCCGGCAGATTGAAGCGGTCGAACTGCTGGGCAAAATCAACGGCGCCGTGGGCAACTACAACGCCCACATCTCGGCCTACCCGTCGATTGACTGGGCCGCCAATGCCCGGGAATTCATCGAGAGTCTGGGACTGGACTGGAACCCCTACACCACCCAGATCGAACCCCACGATTATATTGCAGAGCTCTACGACGCCATTGCCCGCTTTAACACCATCCTGATCGATCTGGACCGCGACATTTGGGGCTACATCTCCCTGGGGTATTTCAAACAAAAGACCGTTGCCGGCGAGGTGGGCTCCTCTACCATGCCGCACAAGGTCAACCCGATCGATTTCGAGAACTCCGAAGGTAACCTGGGCATTGCCAACGCATTGTTCAGCCACCTGTCGGCAAAACTGCCAATTTCCCGCTGGCAGCGTGACCTGACCGATTCCACCGTGCTTCGTAATCTCGGGGTCGGCTTTGCCCACAGTCTGATTGCTTATGAGGCCACCCTGAAAGGTCTGGGCAAACTCGAGCTCAATGCCGCCCGGCTGAATGATGATCTGAACCATGCCTGGGAAGTTCTCGCAGAACCGATCCAGACCGTCATGCGTCGTTATAACATTGAAAAGCCCTATGAAAAGCTGAAAGACCTGACCCGCGGCAAGGCCATGACGCCGGAGCTGATCAAGGCTTTTGTCGAGTCGCTGGACATCCCTGATGCCGCCAAAAAAGGGCTTATGGCGCTGACACCCGGCACCTATGTCGGCAATGCGGCAGACCAGGCCCGGGATATCTGAAACATGAAACTCCCGGGTGGCCAATCAGCGGAAGACTTTTTGCGAGAAAACTGGCAAAAAAAACCGAAGGTCATACGCCAGGCTTTCCCCGACATTGACTGCCCGGTGTCAGCCGATGAGTTAGCCGGTCTTGCGTGTGAGGAGGCGGTGGAATCCCGTCTGGTCATTGAGAACGAAGACGGCAAACCCTGGCAGCTGCACAATGGCCCCTTTCCGCCTGAGCGTTTCAGCGAGCTCCCGGCGACAAACTGGACCTTACTCGTCCAGGGCCTGGATCATTGGATACCTGAAGTGGCTGCCCTGCTGGATCAATTCCGTTTTGTGCCGAACTGGCGGCTGGACGACATCATGGCAAGCTACGCCCCGAAAGGTGGCAGCGTGGGCCCACATTTTGACCAGTACGATGTCTTCCTGCTGCAGGCCGAGGGCCAGCGGACCTGGCAGTTTGGCGGTCGCTGCGATGAATCATCGGCCAGGGTCGATGGCACGCCGCTACGAATCCTGAAGGACTGGGTGCCTGAAGAAACCGTCACCCTGAACCCGGGAGACATGCTGTACCTGCCTCCGGGCATTGGTCACCACGGGGTGGCAGAAAACGACTGCATCACCCTCTCTATCGGCTTCCGCGCACCCACCATGGACGACCTGCTGACCGGGTTCACCGACTTTCTGTGCAGCCGCTCGGACACCAGCGAGCTTTTGTCTGATCCGGAGCTGAAAGTCCAGCCCAACCCGGGAACCATCAATCCGGAAGTGATCGACCAGCTTGACCGCAAAATGCGCGCGAAACTTCAGGACCGCCGGCAGTTGGCGCTCTGGTTCGGGCAATATTCAACCGCCCCCAAAAGTCTGGAAACGGTCATTCCTCCGGAAGAAACCCTGACGCCAGAGTTTGTGGGACAACTGCTTAGCGCCGACAATCAGATTCGCTGGAACGAAGGCTCCCGCTTCGCCTATCATGAATTCGAGGATGAAATCGCACTGTTCGTGGATGGTGAGCAGTATCTGCTGCGTGGCGACGCCACCCCGATTGCACCACTCCTGTGCGCCGGGACCAGGCCCGACATGACCGAGCTGGCCGGTTTGACCAGTGACGACGCCATCTGCGGGCTACTTTGCACACTGATTAATCAGGGATCGCTTTACTTCGAATGACCGCACGAATACGAAAGTACAGCTGGCAGCTCGCGCCGGGCGTTATCAAAAATATTCGCCAGCAGGTCTTTATCGATGAGCAGGGCGTGCCCCCTGAACTGGAGTGGGACAGCTCGGATGAGATAGCCGACCATTACCTGATGGTCCTGCCGGACAACACCCCTATCGGCGTTGCCCGCGTGTTTACCACGCTCGGTGAAGTGGCTCATATCGGCCGGATGGCGATTCTTCCTGCCTTTCGGGGCCAGGGCCACGGACAGCAGTTGTTGCGTGAATTGATGAAAGAGGCGGGCGCCGAATCGGCAGAACTTCGGCTTTCTGCCCAGGAACACGCGGTCCCGTTCTATCAGGCTTCCGGTTTTCACCTGTGTTCTGATGCGTACGACGACGCCGGCATTCCCCACTTCGACATGCGCTGTTTCGCGCCAGAACTGGTGCTTGCGCACCTGAATGATCATTCCAGGCCGATGATTGCCGGCAAAGATACGAGCGCCTGGATGTTTTATCAGGAAGATACACTCATCGGCCTGATGGATACCGTGGTCGGTCAGGCCAACCAGCGTGTCTGGCTCTATGACCGGTTTCTTGACCATGACCTGTACGACCGGCCCCGGTTTCGGGAATTGCTGTCCAACCTGGCCCGCCGCCATCGACTCAGCGAAGTCCGGATTCTGATCCACGACGACAAACCCCTGATAAAGCGCCGCCATCGTTTGGTCGAACTGATGCGCCGCCTGCCCAGCCACATCTCCGTTCGATTGATCAACGACGACCTGCCCTTTGAGGACCAGCCCTTCCTGCTGGCCGACCGTGACGGCGTGGTGTATCGCCATGATTTCGACAAGCCCGAAGGCTTTGCCAAATTCGCCGATAGCGGAAGGGTGAAGCTGCTGGCAGAAGCCTTTCAACGCATGTGGGATGGTTCGCGAACGTCCGTCGAGCTTCGACAGCTACCGATCTGAGTGTGTGGGGGGCGTTATTTCCGCGGATTCAAACTGTGCACCAAATGGTGCGAATTCGGTGTCTACTTCCCCGGCCACTTCGGCAATTAAACGCCTAAGCCACTGATGGTCACTGTTGTGCTGCAAAAGCGGGCTCCAGGCCATTTTCAGTTCAAACGGCGGGATTTCAAACGGCGGCACCTTGACCACCAGATTAGGATTGTCCTTTTGCAGCCAGGCGGCCCGGGAAGGCAGCGTTGCAATCAGATCGTGCTGCTCTGCCAACAGCATGGCCACCTGATAGTGCCGGGTAAACACGGAAATCTGGCGTTTCCGCCCCATCAGCGACAGGGCTTCATCTACCCAGCCCAGGCGCTGTACGTCTTTCGGGTTCACGCCCACGCCTACGCCAAACCCGGTTTTACTGACCCAGATGTGGCTGGCATCCAGGTAGGTGTCCAGGGTAAACGGCTCGCTCAGAACCGGGTTACGGGCATTCATAAGACAGGCGAAATTCTCGGTCCACAGGGTTTTCTGATGAAACGACTGGGGGATTTTATCGAACCGGTTGATCGCCATGTCCAGCCGGCCCTGTTCCAGGTCCAGAAAGCTGACATCGCTTGGTGTCAGCACATCGAGAGTAACCCGCGGCGCTTCCTGACGAATGCGCCTTAATACCCGGGGCATCAAACAGGATTCGGCATAGTCACTGGCCATGATCCGAAAAACCCGCTGGCTCTCCATGGCCGCAAAGCCAGACTTTTCATGAACCGCCTGCTCGATATCAGACAATATCCCCCGGACCAGCGGCTGCAACTCCGTGGCGCGCTCAGTTGCCGTCATTCCCTCGCTGGTACGAACCAGCAAGGGGTCGCCGAACAGGTCGCGCAGACGCCGTAGACCATTGCTCATCGCCGGCTGGGTGATGCCAAGATGGTTTGCTGCCTTGGTCACATTGCGCTCTCTAAGCAACACATCGAGGTATACCAGAAGGTTGAGATCTACGCGGGAAATATCCATGTCACGATACCGGTCAAAGAAATCATTTTATTCACCACTTCAATCATACAGAACCTGGACATTCACAGACATAATACGAACCACCGGTTTTTCGGTTTGTTATCAGTATCTTTGAGTATTTTCTGCTAACCTTTCTATTAGTCGTCGTAATTTCAGGCTTTTTACACCGGCTGCCCGGCAAATTGCCATTTTTTGGAGTGTTTGAACGTTCATGGACACCACAATTATTATGCTGCTACTGGCGGCCGTCGTGACCGTCTCCATCGCCGTGATCGTAGCCAGCCAGATGCGTGAACGCGCACGCATCGAGCGGGCACGTAAGATTACGGCAACCGAAGATGCATATAAGCGGACTAACCGGCTGTTTTCAGAACTGCCAGGACAGTACCTGACCGATGAGCTAAAACTGCTGCTTCTGGGCAATATGGAAGAATCATGCCGAGCTTTGGGCGCCCTCAAGTCCGGGTCAGTTGGACCCTGGCAGGCCTCCGTCACCGAACTTCGCCAGAGGGTCGAAAGCAACGACGACCAGCGGCCGCCCGTTAAAATTGACTCCGCCGACAAATCCAAATACGTCCAGGAACTGCTGCAAAGCCTTTTCAAACTGATCGAGGGCATGCATAAGGCCGGGCAGATTGATGCTCCGACGGCCAAAAAGAACCTGAAATTCGTTCTGTTTCTGGTTCTCAAAACTCACGCGGACCTGCATGTTTTCCAGGCCAGGGACTATGTGCGCCAGAACCAGATCCGAAAAGCCATTCACGCTTACCACCTCGCCAGTACCGAAATGGGTAAGTCAAAAGACAATCCCATGGCGCTCCGGGCGGTGAAAAGTTTCCGGACCCGCATCAAGGAACTGGAAGTCATGGAAAAAGACGGCGCAGAGCACTCGCCAGAAGAAGGCGGATCCAAGCTGGATCGCGAATGGGATACCTTCCTGCACGACGACGAGTGGCGCAAGAAAGCGGATTACGATGACTGAACCGCTCGCATAACCGGATAAAACCAATGTCCGCCAGGCAGGATCTGAAGAGCGCCGTGACAACTCCCTTCAAAAGAAGGCTTTCCTTTCGGCTGACCCGCGACACCGTCATGATTGCGATGCTGTTGGGTCTTATATTGAATGCCGTTCAGGTTACCCTGGACTTTTTCAGTGCCCGTGAATCCATGAAACAGGAAATCACAGCGCTGATCGACATCAGTCATAGCCCTGCCTCGCAGATTGCCTACAACATTGACATCCGTCTGGCCGAGGAACTGCTGGATGGGCTATTACGCCATCCGGCAGCGATCGATGCCCGCATTATTGATAGCAATGGTTACACCATGGCGGCGTCCAGCCGCAGTAGCCCTGAATCCAGCTATCGCTGGATAAGCGACATTCTGTTCGGTTCCAGCCAGATTTTCCGGGAAGAACTTCGGGTACCCCAACTCAGCGATCTGTCGCTTGGCCATCTGGCCATCACCATTGATACCTACCACTACGGTCTGCTGTTCATGGAACGGGCGGCCTACACCCTGATCAGTGGTTTGCTGAAAAGCCTGGTTCTGACCTTCGCACTGCTCGTTATTTTCTATTTTATCCTGACCCGCCCGATGCTGGGCGTCATCGGCGCACTGAGCCGAGTCAGGGCAGACACGCCGGAAAAAGCGAGATTGCCGGTGCCGGCAAACCACCGGGAGGATGAAATCGGCATGATGGTTGGGATCATCAACCGGCATCTCGAAACCATTGATTCCACCCTTGCACAGCTTCGTGACGCCGAAGCCTCAATGAAAAACTACTCGGGCAAACTGGAGCACGAGGTAGAAGACCGCACCCGTGAAATTTCAGAGAAAAACGAAGCCTTGCAACGGGGCAACAAGGCGCTGGTAAAAGCCAAAGAGGACGCAGTCCGTCGGGCCCGGGCCCGGGCCAATTTTCTGGCCAGTATGAGCCACGAAATCCGCACGCCCCTGAACGGCGTGCTGGGAATGCTCAGTCTGTCCCTTGAACACGAAACCGGCCTGGAACAGCGGAATCGGTTGGACATCGCACTCAATGCAGGCCAGAGCTTGCTCGGCCTGCTCAACGATATTCTCGACATTTCCAAAGTTGAGGCCGGAAAACTCAGCCTCGAAGCTATCCCCTTCAGCGTTCGCAGCCTGGTGGAAGAATGCGCCACCCTTCATGCCCAGCAGGCTCGCCGCAAAGACATTGACGTGATCGCTGATATTGAGGGGCTCCTGCCAGAAACCTTTATTGGCGATCCCACACGCACTCGCCAGATTCTTAACAACCTGTTGAGCAATGCTGTCAAGTTTACCGACCACGGCAGTGTGCGGCTTGCCGTCACTCACCAGAAGCGCAACGTGCGATTTGAAATCGTCGACACCGGCATCGGGATGTCAAAAGAAGGCCTGCACAGAATCTTTTCGCCGTTTTCCCAGGCCGATGCTGACACGACAAGGCTTTACGGTGGAACCGGACTGGGTCTGACGCTCTGTCGACAGCTGGTTGAAAGAATGCACGGACAGATACTGGTGGACTCGGAAAAAAACCAGGGAACCCACTTTACGGTAAACCTGCCTCTTTCGGCGGAAGAACCGGCACTGATCGATGTCCCCGGATCCAGGGTGCCGGAACAGCTTAAGCAGATAGGGGTAGACATGGCGCTGCCAGAAAGCCACCCCCATGCCGGGCCGATTCGTGCGCAACTTCAGGCCTGGGGCCTTCCGGTCCGACAGGCTTCTGCAGATGGCCACGGCATTCTTGTTGCGTCTACCGGGGACGCGGATCATACAGCCCATATCGATCCTGCGAACTGGGGCGGTGCTGGTGTGCTGATAATCGACCGGTCCGGCAGGCGCTCCTCAGCAGACAGCTATCCCACCCTGTCCATGCCCTTGTGCCGGGACCAGTTCCTCTATTCGCTTTGCGCCGCCGTAGGCTTGCAAAACCCTGGAATCGGCGAAAACTCCGAAATCTACGAGCCATTGCCACCCCTGGAAAACACCGATTCCGTCCGGGCGATGCGTCTGCTTCTTGTGGAGGACAATCATGTGAACCAGCTGGTTGCCAGCAGCATGCTCAAAAAACTCGGGCATGATGTTGTGGTTGCGGACCAGGGCCAGCAGGCACTGGATATATTGGCGGCGGACGACAACTTTGACATGATACTGATGGACTGTCAGATGCCGGTACTGGACGGCTACGAAACCACTCGGATCATGCGGCAAAATCCGGATTGGAAAACGCTGCCCATTATAGCCGTTACCGCCAACGTCATGCAGGGGGACCGGGACAACTGCCTACAGGCGGGGATGGATGATTACATCACCAAACCCTATAACCGTGGTGATCTCACGGCGATCATTGAACGCTGGGCCCCTGGCGGTTAACGGGTAACGCTCCACAACCTTTCGCTGTTATCCGTTAAAAGCTGCTAATCCTGGCATCATTGCCACAATTCATCATAATTGGCCTGTTGTGCGATGCCCTTGCTCCGCTAGAATACAGGCACGATGAGAAATCGCGAGATCAACGACTTACACCGTTTCAAGGAACACCCGGGCTTATGCAGAACTACCTGAAATCCTCCAAGTTGGACAACGTGTGCTACGAGATACGTGGCGTGGTTCTGCGCGAAGCCCGCCGCCTTGAGGAAGAAGGCCATCGGGTTCTGAAGCTCAATATCGGCAACCCGGCCGCATTTGAACTGGATGTTCCCGAAGAAATCCAGCAAGACGTCATTTATAACATGCCGCAAGCCCAGGGCTACGTGGAATCCAAGGGCCTGTTTTCGGCACGCAAAGCGGTGATGCATTACTGCCAGCAGATTGGTATCGACAAGGTGGATATTGACGATATCTTCCTGGGCAATGGCGTCAGCGAGATGATCGTGATGTCGATGCAGGCCATGCTGAACACCGGTGACGAGGTGCTTATACCGGCGCCGGATTATCCACTCTGGACGGCCGCCGTTACCCTCTCAAGCGGCAAACCGGTGCACTACCGCTGCGATGAAGAGCAGGATTGGTTTCCAGACATTGACGACATCAAGAAAAAGATCACCCGCCGTACCCGGGCCATTGTGCTGATCAACCCCAACAACCCGACCGGGGCGGTGTATTCGAAAGAGCTGCTGGAACAGGTTATCGAACTGGCCCGCCAGCACAATCTGATTATTCTGTCTGACGAGATTTACGATAAAATCCTGTACGACGGCATCCAGCATGTTCCGACCGCATCGCTGGCCGACGATGTGCTGTTTTTCACCTTTAACGGTCTGTCGAAAAACTACCGGGCCGCCGGGTACCGTTCCGGCTGGATGATCATCAGCGGCGCAAAGCACGGCGCCCGGGACCTGATCGAAGGCATCGAAATGCTTTCTAACATGCGCCTGTGTGCCAATGTTCCCGCGCAACTGGCGATTCAGACAGCGCTGGGCGGTTATCAATCCATCAAGGATCTGGTTGCGCCTGGAGGGCGGCTCTACGAGCAGCGTGAAACGGCGTACAACCTGCTGAATGATATTCCCGGCGTGAGTTGCGTGAAGCCAAAAGGCGCGCTTTACATGTTCCCGCGTCTTGATCCAAAACGCTTTCCTATCCAGAACGATGAAAAGCTGGTGCTGGATCTGCTGCTGCAGGAACGCATTCTTCTGGTTCAGGGCTCGGCGTTCAATATCGACGACAAACAACATCTGCGGGTGGTGTTCCTGCCGCGGGAAGATACTCTGGAAGACGCCATGAAGCGTCTGGCACACTTTCTGGCCTCTTACCGCGTTTAACGGGGGCGTTTTGGCAGACATTCACATTGAAGAGTTTTATAAAGACACCGCCATCGCGCTGGTGCAGTTGTACGGTGCCTTTCCGCGGCGGGTAAACCTGTTTGTCGAAGACATTGCCGGGCAGGACGACCCTGACGATTTCGGACTGCACAGCAAGCGACACATGGCGTGCTTTGGTGCGCTTCTGTGGTTAGCAGAAGAGGGTTTTCTGCGGTATGTCGATACGATCCGTCAAGAGGCGCTGGACCAGGCCGTGCTTTCCCATAAGGCTTTTGTGCGCCTGAGCGCACCCGCTGATGCTGCGATGGAACCTGCACCCGCGGAGCCGGATCCGAATCTGCCCACAACGGTACGTGATGATCTTTCCACCCACATCCACCTGGTTCGGGACGCACTCAAAGACGGAAGTTCAGCCAGAATCAGCAGAGTCATGCAGACTATTTTCTTCCGGGACCCATCATGAGACTTTTACTGTTTTTCGGCACCAACCTGGCCGTCATCCTGGTCGCAAGTATGACCCTCAGGGTTTTGGGCGTTGACTCGTACCTGGCGCAGAACGGCATTCAGTATGGATCGCTTCTGGCGTTCGCAGCCGTCTTCGGTTTTGCGGGTTCGATTATCTCCCTGCTGATCTCCAAGAAAATGGCCAAGTGGAGCACCAAAGCGAGGGTCATCGAATCGCCCCGAAGCCCCGCTGAACGCTGGCTGGTGGATACAGTGGCAGAGCTGGCTAAAAACGCGGGCATCGGAATGCCGGAAGTGGCCATTTTCCCCGCCACCCAATCCAACGCATTCGCCACCGGCTGGAACAGGAATAACGCTCTGGTGGCCGTCAGCGAAGGCCTGCTGTCGCGTTTTAGCAAAGATGAAATCCGCGCTGTGCTCGGCCACGAAATCGGCCACGTTGCCAACGGCGACATGATCACCCTCGCGCTGATTCAGGGCGTGGTAAACACATTCGTTATCTTTGCGTCCAGGGTCATCGGCTCGGTGGTGGATCGGGTAGTGTTTCGTAACGAAAGCGGGCATGGCATCGGCTTTTTCGTAGTCAGCATCATTGCGGAAATAGTCCTTGGCATCCTGGCCAGTACGATTGTGTTCTGGTTCTCCCGGCGCCGCGAATTCCGCGCCGACATTGCCGGTGCCCAGCTGGCCGGACGTGGCGCGATGATTAATGCGCTGCAGCGCCTGAAGCAGGAAAGTGAGGTGCCGGATCAAATGCCCGATACCTTGCAGGCGTTTGGCATTAACCGGGGAGCCAGAGCCGGACTGAGCGCATTATTCATGACGCACCCACCGCTGGAAGACAGAATCGAAGCCCTGGCCAGCGCTCAGCTCTAATCAGGGCGTAACCCTTTCAATGGGCAGGAATGACAGTCAGATCTTGATCTTGAAGCCCAGGGCCCGGAAGGTGTCCTGGGTGGATTTGCTGGTACCCTTCAACTGGATTTTCAGACTGGAAAATTCCCGCCGCACCGGATATTGGCGCCGCAACCGGTCAAACGCTTGACCCCGCTCGTCCCCGGAGCGATTAAGACTGTGGCGCAGCCTGGCATCATCCCGCCTTGGATCACAGCAGGACCGGATGGCAACCCGGGCCGCATCCACTTCGCTGGCGGCACTGGTGAAAGACAGCTTGCTCAACGCAGGTTCTGGCAGGTACTGACCTGACTTTTTCCTCACCGGCAAGCCGAGATGCTGGCTAAGGGCCTGATAGATCATTTCACTGCCCTGAACCTTTCCCTCGAGGCTGTAACCAGCCACATGAGGCGTCGCAATCCAGACCTGGGCGACCAGTTCCGGGTTGATTTTCGGTTCATGCTCCCAGACATCCAACGCGACAGTGGGCGCATCGGCTCCGGCCAAACGATCAAGGAGAGCGGAGGAGTCAATCACTTCGCCCCGGCTGGTGTTGATCAGCAGCTGGTTTCCGTTCAGCCCGGCAAGACGCTCCGCGTTGAGCAAATGATAGGTGGGATAATCCCCACCCTGAACCAGCGGCGTATGGAGAGTGACGACATCGCACTTGAGGGCTTCGTCCAGTTCGGAAAAGATGTCTTCGGCTTCTCCGGAAGCTTCATCCGCCCTCGGCGGATCACAAATCACCACCTCAAAGCCGAGTCGCTCCAGTTTGTGCGCCAACTCACCGCCGACGTTGCCAGCGCCGACAATGCCCACACTCAGATCTGTCCAGTCATCAACACACAATTTTTCAGCGCGAAGGGAGACAACCGACAGCACATATTCGACTACGCTGTTGGCGTTGCAACCCGGCGCCGCCGAAAACGAAATACCGGATGATTTCAGCCAATCCTGGTCAATGTGGTCGGTGCCGATGGTACAGGTGCCCACAAACCGAACGCGGCTGTCCGCAAGGAGCTCTTCGTTCACTCGGGTGACCGAACGCACCAGGAGGATGTCAGCGTCCTTTACATTTGCCGCCGTCATGGAACGGCCGGGGACCTGACGAATGTCGCCGATGTCGCCAAAAAAGGATTCCAGCAAAGGAATATTTTCGTCCGCTACGATAAGCATGATTCTAATTCCCGCCTGTTATTATCTACGCTGACGCTGTCCGCCAGAGCGGCCGCCCTGGCTTCGATTGCCGGGGGGCGGTCGCCGACCACGTTTTCTGGTGATCGGCGGCCTATCCATCTCTGCCATCAATGCCTCGTCTGGCACTGACGTTTTCAACTTCTGGCTGATGTAGGATTCGATGGCCGGCAAAGAAAAGGCATCGTCCTCACTGGCGAAGCTGATTGATACGCCGGTCTTGCCAGCCCGCCCCGTGCGTCCGATCCGGTGCACGTAGTCTTCGGCGTTTTCTGGCAAATTGTAGTTGAACACATGAGTAACGCCGTCAACGTGAATACCCCGGCCTGCCACATCGGTGGCCACCAGAACCTGAATACTGCCCTCTTTGAACTGCTCCAGTGTCTTCAAGCGTTTGTTCTGGGCAATTTCACCAGACATCAGAGCAACCTTCACACCCTGATTACGAAGATCCTCGTCCAGATCCCGACACTGGTCCCGGCGGTTGGCAAACACGAGGGCTTTTTCCACTTCCGGATGTTTCAGGTAATTCACCAACACCGGCAGCTTTTCGTCCTCACCTACCAGGTAAACCGTCTGCTGAACCCGCTCGGCGGTTTTCTGTTCCGGCTCGATTTCGACAAATTCTGCGTTTTTGGTCCACATCGACGCGAGGTTCAGTACGTCCTGATTAAACGTGGCACTGAACAACAGTGTCTGCCGCTCTTCCTTCGGTGTGCATTTGCGGATGATCCGCTTTACGTCGGGAATAAAGCCCATATCCAGCATTCGGTCGGCTTCATCCAGAATCAGCATGTCGAGCTGATCAAGAAACACGTCCTGGGAACCCAGAAAATCGATCAGCCGCCCGGGAGTGGCGACCAGTATGTCCACAATTTCGTTCTGCAATTGGTCGCGCTGTTTGTCGTAGTTCATGCCACCAACCACCGTCACCACGTTATGGCCGGTGTAACCACAAAGCTCTTCCGCATCCTTGGCGATCTGCATCGCCAGCTCCCGGGTGGGTGCCAGAGCCAGTATCCGGGGCTCTGATGCAAAGCGGTCTTCCTGGGGAATAGGCGTTTCCAGCATGCTCTGAATCGCAGTGATCAAAAATGCCGCCGTCTTGCCGGTGCCCGTCTGCGCCTGACCAATCAGGTCCTGACAAGCCAATGTAAAGGGCAACGTCTCGGCCTGAATCGGTGTGCAGTGGGTAAAACCTATATCAGTGATGGCATCAAGTACACGCTGATCCAGGTTCAAATCTTTAAACAGTGTTTTGCCGGCTTCTGATGAGTCAGATGTCATAAGGGCTCAATTTACCTCAATATCGGTTCAGGTGTTCCGTAAAATGCCCTGAGTGCCTTGTAAAATTCGTCGGCGCGTTCAGGCATGCCATGAGTCAGATAATGCGTCGCCTGGTTCAGGACATTATTACGAAACGAGGCTTCATCAGCCGCTCCGTCTCCCGAAAGATTGTCCACGCTGATGTGGAATCGTGAGCCGGCTGCCTGCGAAAACAGACACTCTAGTGCCTGGGGCTTCACTTCAGCGGCCTCAAAGGCCTGTTGCTGCTCACTCGTTCGCCCATCAGGGCAATACCAGTAGCCATAGTCCCGGAGCGTGCGCCGCTCCGTGCCTGCGATGCACCAATGGCTGATTTCATGCAAAGCACTGGCATAATGGTCGTGGGCAAAAATAATCTGAGAGAACCCTCTGGCACTGCCTGCCGGTACATAGTCGGGTTCTTCGCCGCCTCTGACCAGCAGTGTCCCGTAAGGCCCACGAAACAGGTCATTAAACAGCATGATAAGATCGTTCGGGTCGTGCATCATGGGATGGCCATTGTGCGACTTTCAAGCGGCTAATACCAGAGGGAACTTCACAGTATGAGGCGTGTCCATAGGCATTCCGCAACAGCCGTTGACAGCTTCTGTCGATGGTTCAAGCGGGATTCAAAGATGTCCGGAATCGGTACCTAATAGATGAAGCAAGGCAAGTATCCAGCCCTGACCGTTATTTCTGCAAACGCTGTCATGCGCTGCCTCCTGTTATTCGTTGCGCTGTTGAGCCTGTCGGCCCCGAGTTACGGCCAGAGTTCGATATTCGGCGGCGATACGGATTTCCTTCCGGTGGACAAGGCACTGCCTTTTTCCTTCAGTAACACCAACGACGGCGTCATTCTGCACTGGAACATAGCGCCCGAACATTACCTCTACCAGGAGCGGGTCAAGGTCACCAGCAAAACGAAAGGCGTTGACCTGGGCGAACCACAGTTTTCCTATCGCGGTACCGACACCGAGGATGAATACTTTGGAAAGGTGACGGTTTTTTATGATCCGGTTCAGGCGCAGGTGGAAGTTTCCCTACCCCCGGGGGCCACTGAGGCGGACCTCGAAGTCACCTACCAGGGCTGCGCAACGGCAGGTCTGTGTTATCCACCCCAAACCCGCGACCTGCTTTACTATGCCGATGCCGGAAGCGCCGGGCCGGGTGCGACCCCATTTTCGCAGTCGTCATTCTCACAAGGGCCACCGGTATCGGATACCTCAACGGCAACCGGCCTGGCCGGATTTCTCGCGGAGCAATCCACACTGGTGATCGCCGGCCTGTTTTTGCTGCTGGGCCTGGGTCTGACCTTTACGCCTTGCGTCCTGCCCATGGTGCCGATCATTTCCACGCTGGTGTCCGGCCGGAATACCCCCTCAACCAGCCATGCTGTGCTGCTGTCCGTGAGCTACGTGCTCGGCATGGCACTGACCTACGCAGCAGCGGGCGTGATTACCGGGCTTTTGGGGGCCAGCTTTAACCTTCAGGCCCACCTGCAGTCCCCCTGGGTTCTGAGCGTTTTCGCCGGCTTTTTTGTGCTGTTCGCCCTGTCCATGTTCAACCTGTTTGAGATCCAGTTGCCACGGTTTATCCGCGAACCCCTGAACGATGCCAGCCAGAAGCTGACCGGCGGCCGCGTATTCAGCATTTTCGGTATCGGGTCGCTTTCCGCGCTCATCGTGTCGCCCTGCGTAACGGCTCCGTTAGCCGGCAGCCTGCTGTATATCAGCACAACGCAGGATGCAGTGATTGGTGGCGTGGCATTGTTTGCCCTGGGCATTGGCATGGGCATACCTTTGATACTGGTCGCGGTGGGCGGCCGCAGATTCCTGCCTTCGACCGGGCCCTGGATGAATGTGGTCAAATCCTTTTATGGCGTGATGCTGCTTGCGGTGGCTATCTGGCTGGTAGAACGTCTGGTACCGGCCTGGCTGGCACTCACACTGTGGGGGCTTCTTGTGGCCATTACCGGTGTTCAACTGGGCGCCTTCGACGCCGCAAAAGCCGGCTGGGAGCGCACCCGGAAGGGCCTTGGACTGGTTATGTTTGCGTATGGTCTCGCGCTTCTGACTGGCGCTGTTACCGGCGCCAGTAATCCGTTGCGACCGCTCGACCCAATGCTGGCAGCACAGTCAGCCGGTGACGGCGCAGCAACCGGTCGATCAGCTCATGCTGAATTTCTGAGGATTGAATCCCCGGCTGACATCCGCAAACAGCTCCAGCTAGCCAGCCGTTCCAATACCCCGGTTGTTCTGGATTTTTACGCGGATTGGTGCATCTCCTGCAAAGTTATGGAGCGAAATGTATTCAGTGACGCCGCAGTCACCGCATCACTGGAGCCCTTCACGCTTCTGCAACTCGACATGACGGACAACACCCCGGAACAGCAAGCCATGCTGAATGAACTCGGCCTTTTTGGCCCGCCGGCGATCCTGTTTTACAACGCTGATGGTCAGGAACTGGACGGCGCACGCGTGCTGGGTGAAATGGACCGGGACCAATTCCTCAGTCACCTCCAGAGTGTTAAGTCCCCAGGCGTATGAAAAAAATGAACTCGCCACCTTGTTCTTTGCTTTCCGTCAATTCGTGGTTCAGAAATTGGCAGAAACGTGGAATATCGCGAGTCGTTGAAGGGTCGGTGGCGATAACTCGCAAAACCTGTCCCGCCTGCATATCTTCAACCCGATTGTGTAGCAGCATTACGGGCTCGGGACAGAACAGCCCTCGGGCATCCAACTGTTCATCCCATTCCGGTTCGCTTGAGCAAACCTCAGAACTCTCTCCCACTGTGACCTCCAAAATTACGGCTGATTTTTCAAGAATACGTGCTAAATTATTGTTTATAGCTGTCTAAATAAATTGAGGTAAACAATGATCCGGGTATTGATTGAACGCCACATCGCCGAATCTCTGGAACTTGCCTATGAGGAAAGATCCCGGCAAGTGCTTCAGCGCGCCGTGAGTGCGCCAGGTTTTGTGTCCGGCGAAACGCTGGTTGATGCCACTGACCACAACCACCGATTTACCCTCGCCAACTGGCGCTCCGAAACAGACTGGCTGCGGTGGAAGCGTTCCGAAGAGCGCAAAGCCCTGATGGCCGAGCTGATTCCGATGATGGACCGGGAAGAAGTCATCACGGTGCTGAAACATTCGAATTAACCCGACATTCAATCCAATCGTTCGATGAAGCAGGTGATTTCCTCGCGATCGTGATACAGGTGACGGGCCTTGACCCGGAATGCCCAGTCGCTCTGCCCCAGGCCAGCGTTCAGCATTTCCAGGCAGACGACCCACTCATCGTATCGCTTTTTCATGGGCAGCTTCAGATTGAACACTACATAACGGCACCATTTCCGGGTCAGCCATTGAATGACCATGTCGATCGTTTTTCTTGGATGATCCACTATATCGCACACCATCCAGTCTACGCCCCGTTTCGGCCTCCACTGGTAGCCGTCCGCCTGAATGTGGGTCACCTGCCCCGACGCCATTAGCTCCGAATTCATCGGGCCGTTATCAACAGCGGTTACCAGCATACCCTGCCTGACCAGCTGCCAGGTCCAGCCGCCAGGCGCGGCCCCCAGATCCACCGCCTGCTTGCCGCCCCCCAGATAATGAAGCTCCTGACCCGCCGGGAGAAACACTTTCCATGCTTCCTCAAGTTTGAGTGCCGAACGGCTCGGCGCCGCCGCCGGCAATCGCAACCTGACAATGCCACTTGAGTGGCTCGCCCTGTTGTATGCATAGCTCACCCCGATGATCACGCGCTCAAAAGACAACAACAGCAAATCCAGCCGTCCTGGCGAACTGGCTTTTGGGTCCTGTTCAAGCAGTCCCGCGCCTCTCAGGGCTTTTGACAGTGGTGATACCCATTTGCGGGCGAAGTTGCCCAGATCATGGTCATCGTTGGTTTCAGTCAATCGGATATCCACCCGGGCGCAAGGGGGCTTGCTGAATTCGGCAGTTCGAAGCGCATCCACCACCGCTCCAACCCGGTCTTCCCTTGGCAGCGGCGTGTCGGCTATCACGACAAACCAGTCACGAACAAAAACCAGCTCTTCGACGGGCAGCGCGTTCATCAGATCAACTGCCAATGCCGGGCCCGGCAAATTGAACATCAGAATACCGGGTTGCGCACCTGGCTCAAAATAGCCAAAAACACCCACTGAGGCCGCGGTATCCGTTAACTCCCGTCCAGCGTCTGCTTCAAAACCGGGGCGACAAAAAACCACCAATTTTTCCATCAGGCGTCGCCTCGGCTGTAACGCGGGGAATAACCTGCAGACTTGAAACTGTTCAAACAAAACTCCTTTAATCGGCCAAACCAAGCCGCTTCATTCTGGCAAACGTAGGGAACATCGTGAATCGTGTTTGCCGAAGCAGGGGCCAGCAATATTATCGCTCACGGGGCATAGGTTACCCGAGGTCAGCCAAAAAGGCTGCCGCCGTTTTCGCGGCACTTTCGATGAGCTGATCCTGGGTTTCCGGCTGACGCACGAGGGGGCGAAAATCATGGTCGCCGCCCTCCAGCCAGTGGATGCGACAGACCGAGCTTATAACCATCGGGCAGTCATCAACCTCTTTCCGTTTCCCGAAAGGGTCCCGGGCACCCTGAATAATCAGTACCGGACAGTGGAACCGGTCAAAGTGCTCCACTCGCCAACGATCGGGCTTTCCCGGCCGATGAAACGGATAGCCAAAGCAGACGCAGCCACCCAGCCTGCTGACCAGTTCGGGCTCCGCCGCCAACAGGCTCGCCATCCGGCCGCCCATGGACTTGCCACCCACAATAATCTTGCCACCGTTCTCCCTGCTTACCGCCCGTATCACTTGCCGAAAATGCGACAAAAGTGCCGGCTGGCGATCCGGCGGGCGCTTGCGGCCATCGATTCTGGTGCGTTCCATGTACGGGAATTCGAACCACATTGTTTTCACACCTGCGCCCGCCAGTGCATTCCCCAGATGTGTCATAAAAACGGAATCTGCAGGCGCGCCGGCGCCATGGGCAAGAATTAATGTTATATTTGGAATAATGGTTATCTTGTCTTTCGGATGGTTTTCGAACATCTTTATGACTGGCATCCAGACCTCTGAACTTGTCGGAATAAAAAACACAACAACCCGGATATTTTTCCGGCACATCCTGTCACACGTCCCGACTGAATACTCTATAATGGAAATGCCATCTTACTGATTCGGCCGGATTTGACAAACCTGCAGGAGTCGTCTACTCCATTGCAAACGGTGGTGCGCTTCGCCATAATCGTGCTCACATCTTTTCTCTTTTCGAACCCACTTGGTAAGGCTATGACCACAGCAAATGCAAACCTGACTTACAACTACAAGGTGGTGAGGCAGTTCACCATCATGACAGTGGTTTGGGGCATTACGGGGATGTCGCTTGGCGTGCTGATTGCGGCGCAGCTCTACTGGCCCGCCCTCAACTTTGACTTGCCCTGGACCTCTTTCGGGCGTCTTCGCCCGCTCCATACCAATACCGTCATCTTTGGTTTCGGTGGTAGCGCACTCTTTGCCACAGCCTACTATATTGTGCAGCGCACGTGTCAGGCGCGCCTGGTCTCGGACAAACTTGCTGCCTTCACCTTCTGGGGATGGCAGGCAATCATTGTGTCTGCTGCTATTACACTACCGCTGGGTCTGACGTCGTCGAAAGAATATGCTGAACTCGAGTGGCCGATCGATATCGCAATCACCATTGTCTGGGTCTGCTACGCCCTGGTGTTCTTCGGCACCATTATGAAGCGCAGCACACCGCATATTTACGTCGCTAACTGGTTCTACGGCGCGTTTATCGTAACCGTTGCTGTCCTGCACATTGGTAACAATCTGGCCATGCCTGCCAGCGCTTTCAAATCTTATTCGGCTTATGCCGGCGTTACCGACGCCATGATGCAATGGTGGTACGGCCATAACGCCGTAGGCTTTTTTCTGACTGCCGGGTTCCTGGGCATGATGTACTACTTTGTCCCGAAACAGGCGAATCGTCCGGTTTATTCTTACCGTTTGTCGATCGTTCACTTCTGGGCATTGATCGCTACCTATGTCTGGGCCGGCGGCCACCACCTGCATTACTCGGCCCTGCCCGATTGGGCCCAGACTGCGGGCATGGTCATGTCGCTGATCCTGCTGGCCCCATCCTGGGGTGGCATGATTAACGGGATGATGACCCTGTCAGGCGCGTGGCACAAACTACGCACCGACCCGATTTTGCGATTCCTGGTGGTGTCCCTGTCGTTCTACGGCATGTCCACTTTTGAAGGCCCGATGATGGCTATCAAGACGGTCAATGCGCTGTCACACAACACCGACTGGACCATTGGCCATGTTCATTCCGGCGCTCTGGGCTGGGTCGCCATGATTACGATCGGCGCGGTTTACCACCTGGTTCCGAAGCTGTGGGGTGTGAAAGAAATGTACAGCACAGCAATGATCAACACGCATTTCTGGCTCGCTACCGTGGGCACCGTGCTTTACATCGTGGCGATGTGGGTAAACGGTATCACCCAGGGCCTTATGTGGCGCGCAGTCAACGAGGACGGCACGCTCACCTACAGCTTTGTTGAAGCCCTTGAGGCCTCAGCCGGTGGTTATCTGGTGCGATTCCTCGGAGGTGTCATCTTCCTCAGCGGCATGCTGATCATGGCGTACAACGTCTACATGACCGTGCAACAGAAAGAGACTGTTACGAGTGAAAATGCGGCAGTCCAGACGGCATAGCGGGAGACGACTCTGATGAAACACGACATTATTGAAAAAAATATCGGGTTGATGATTTTCCTCATTCTCCTGACGATCAGCGGCGGCTTTCTGGCCGAGGTGGTTCCATTGTTTTTCAACAAGGAAACCAATACCCCCGTGGAGGGGCTGGAACCGCTGTCTGCGATGGAACTCGAAGGCCGTGATATTTATATCCGTGAAGGGTGTCACGTCTGCCACACCCAACAGATTCGGCCGTTCCGGGCCGAAACAGAACGGTACGGTCATTATTCGGTAGCCGGAGAATTCGTCTATGACCGGCCTTTCCTGTGGGGCTCCAAGCGCACCGGGCCCGATTTGGCAAGGGTGGGCGGGCGCTATTCCGACGCCTGGCAGCGCCAGCACCTTTACGACCCACGCAGTGTGGTGCCTGAGTCCATCATGCCGGCTTACCCCTGGTTGTTTACCGACAAGGTCGACCACACTAAAACCGGGAACAAGGTGAAGACTTTGCAGACGCTCGGCGTCCCCTACACTGACGAGCAAGTCGCGGGTGCAGCAGAACAGGTCGAAGATACCTTCGAGATCGACGCGCTGGTTGCCTACCTGCAACAGCTTGGTACCGTGATTTCAGAGAAACGGTGATCGCTATGGATGTAAACGACTTACGCGGCGTACACAGCCTGATCATTATGGCCATGTTCTTTGGCATTATCTGGTGGGCCTACAGCGCGCGGCGCCGACGTCCCAATGATGAGGCCGCGCATCTTCCGTTTGACGACGATGAGATGCAAAAGCGTACTCTTGAACAGGAAAAAGCGGAGAGAAAACGATGAGTACCTTTTGGAGCATCTGGGTCAGTGTGATCGTGCTCGGCACCGTATTTGGTTGCTGGTGGCTGCTGCATGCAACCCGCAAGGGCCAAACCTCTGACACAGAGACCGACCGCACCACCGGCCATTCCTTCGACGGTATCGAAGAGCTGGACAACCCGCTTCCCAAATGGTGGTACTACCTGTTCGTGGCCAGCTGCGTGTTCGCTCTTGCGTATCTGGTGCTTTATCCGGGCCTGGGCAATTACAAGGGGCTACTGGGCTGGACCCAACACAACCAGTGGGAGGCCGAGCAGCAACTGGCCGAGGCACGCTACGGCGAGCTCTATGCCCGCTTCGGTGACACCCCGGTGGAGGAGCTCTATACCAGCAAAGAAGCTATGCAGATGGGCCAGCGGCTATTCGCCAATAACTGTGCCGTTTGTCATGGCTCAGCCGGCCGCGGCAACATCGGCTTTCCGAACCTGACGGACGATGCCTGGATTTACGGTGGTGATCCGGACTCTATCCTTCACACTCTAAACAACGGTCGCGCCGGCGCTATGCCGGCTATGGGAGTGATGCCCAACATGACGGCGGTTCAGGTAGATCAAGTCGTCAATTATGTACTGAACTACAGTGGCCGCGCCGAGAATGCAGAAGCCGCCGAAAAGGGCGAACAGATTTTTGCCCAGGCGTGCTCGGCTTGTCATGGGGCTGATGGTAAAGGGAATCAGGCCATCGGTGCACCCAATCTCACAGACGATGCGTGGCTTTATGGTTCAAACTACGAATGGATCAAAGAAACCGTTGTCAACGGCCGGCAGAATATGATGCCTTCCCAGAGTGGCCGCCTGTCGGCGGATCAGATTCAGATACTGGCTGCCTACGTTTACAGTCTGTCGAGATAGATCGAAAGCCGGAGCTTTGCTCCGGACCGACCATTTCCGGACACGAACCAGGGTTCCGGAAAGTGGAACGCGGCTGTCAAAAGGCAGTCGCTAACATCGGGAGGTAATGATGAGCCGTGAGATCCCGGTCAAACAGATTGACCCATCCGCTAACACCTCCGATAACAAAAACAATACCGGAACAGTAGATCTTTATGCCAGCCGCGAGAAGATCTACGTAAAAGAAGTCAAAGGCTTCTTCCAAAGAATCCGTAATGTCAGCCTGATGGCTCTGATGGGCATGTATTTTCTGTTCGTCTGGATAACGGTGAACGGTCAGCCCCTGATTTACTTCAATCTCCCGGCCCGCGAGTTTTACCTGTTCGGTATCATTTTCTTTCCACAGGACCTGATTCTGCTGTCGGGCTCACTGATCATCTGCGCCTTCGGGCTTTTCTTCATTACCACCCTGTTTGGCCGGGTCTGGTGCGGATATACCTGTCCGCAAACCGTCTGGACATTCATATTTATGTGGATTGAAGAGCGCATCGAGGGCAGCCGCAACCAGCGAATGAAGCTGGACAAAGCACCCCGGTCAGGCAGCAAAGTTGCCAAGAAATCTGCGAAACACCTGGCCTGGCTGTTGATTGCACTTGCAACCGGACTGACCTTTGTCGGGTATTTTTACCCCGTCCGGGACCTGATAGCCGACCTGTTTACACTGCAGGCCAACGGCTGGGCCTATTTCTGGGTCGCGTTTTTCACGGCTGCCACTTATCTCAACGCCGGTTGGATGCGTGAACAGGTGTGCCTGTACATGTGCCCCTATGCCCGCTTTCAGTCCGTCATGTTCGATCCGGATACGCGCGTGGTGTCCTATGACCCGAACCGCGGCGAACCCCGGGGACACAGGCGAAAAGACGCCGATCCCATCGAGCTTGGTCTTGGTGACTGTATCGACTGCGGCCAGTGTGTGCAGGTGTGCCCCACCGGCATCGATATCCGTGACGGCCTTCAATACGAATGTATCGGGTGCGCGCTTTGTATCGATGCCTGCGACGAGGTCATGGACAAAATGAATTACCCTCGGGGGCTTGTTCGTTATACCACCGAAAACGAGCTGGAGGGCAAACCGTCAAAGCTGATGAGGCCCCGCACCTTTGGCTATGGCATGGCACTGGTACTGATGGTCTTCGCCATGGGCTACACGATTGCGACTCGCGTTCCGGCGACCCTGGACGTTGAAAGGGACCGTGGCGCCCTTTTCAAATTCAACGGCCAGGGACGCGTAGAAAACACCTACACCCTGAGGGTCGGAAACCTGACGGATGTCCCGCAAACCTTCAACATCTCGGCGTCCGGCATCGCAACGACCCAGATTCTCACCGATACCACCATTACGGTAGACAGCCGCGATAACCTTGCCCTGCCAACGGTTGTGGACGTCGACCCGAGTTCCATCACCACTGGCAGCAACACGATTGTGTTCAGAATGACGTCTAAGACCGACCCGTCGCTGGATATTGAAACTGAAAGCCGGTTTATCGGTCCCAACCGCTGAACGAATACTGGAATGCGCTCTTATGAACGATGAAGACAACATCAGCCCGTGGTACAAGCAACCCTGGTTCTGGTTCCTGCTGATTTTCCCCGGTGCCGCAATCATCTGGTGCATTTCCATGATCACAGTGGCGTTGACGATTGACGGCTCCATGGTCACGGACGACTACTCCAAACAGGGTCGCGGTATCGCCATGGAAAGAGTCCGGGATGAAACCGCCCGGTCCTTGGGCCTGCACGCCAACCTCAATTTCAACGATCGATCCGCCAGTCTGACGGTGGATACAAGCGACGGTGCTGCACAGTTCCCTTACCTGATACTCAATCTTTTTCACCCGACCCTCGCGGAGTTCGATCGCACAATACAGTTCCAGCCCACCGGTGGCGGAGAATACACCGCAACCCTGAATCAGCCCCTTGACGGTCGCTGGTATTTTGACTTGCGTGGCCCCGACAATGACTGGCGCCTGAAAGGCGAAGCCAACCTGCCCCTTTCCCAGAGTCTGATACTCGGTAGCCGGACTGATGATCGCGGGTGACAGCGTTGGCTTGTTTCCACTGTGGAGAACCGGCAACGGGTTCACCGGCTATAACGCTCGAACAGAAAGGTCAAACCCATCGGTTCTGCTGTGAAGGTTGCAAAGCCGTCTTCCAGACGATTAGCGCCGAAGGTCTGGACGGTTTTTATCGTTTCCGGACCGAACCGGCGGTCACGCCCAAAAAACTGACCGAATCAGAAGTCAGCCGCCTGCGTGAGCTTGACCACGAACTGGTGCAAACATCCTTTGTCGCGCCAGTGAAAGGCGGCCAGGAAGCCACGCTGTTGATTGGTGGTATTACCTGTTCCGCCTGTATCTGGCTATTGGAACACCACATGGCCAGGCAGTTCGGTGTAGCCACCTTTACCGTCAACCACACCACCCGACGCGCTACGCTGCTCTGGGACGCCAGCCGAGCCGCCCTGAGCGATCTATTGATGGCGGTGTATCAACTGGGGTATACCGCCAGGCCCTATCGGGCAGATGAGGCGGAGGAAACACTGAAAACAGAAAACCGCTCGATGCTTATCCGCCTGACAGTCGCGGGTATTGGTTCATTCCAGAGCATGATGCTCGCCTTTCCGATGTACTTTGAGCTGATTAGCGACGTTTCCACTGATTTTGTTGATTTTTTCCGATGGTTCAGTCTGCTGGTCGCCACGCCGGTGGTTTTTTATAGCGCCCGTCCCTTTTTCAGCAACACGCTGAGAGACCTGCGCAGCTGGCATCTCACCATGGATGTGCCGGTGGCCACCGCGATTGGTCTTGCCTACGCGGCCAGCGCCTGGGTGACGGTGCTGGGCGGTGAGGAAGTCTATTTTGAATCCGTGTGTATGTTTACATTCTTCCTGCTGCTGGGTCGTTATATTGAGAGCCGCGCCCGCTACCGCGCTGGCTTGGCCGGCAACAGCATGGCGGGCTTTCAGCCGAATGTCGCCAACCGGATAAACGGCACCCGGACTGAACTGGTTGCGGTTCACGAATTACAGACAGGTGACACTATTCTGGTCAGGCCCGGCGAGACACTTCCCGCAGACGGCATCATCACCAGCGGCAACACCACCGTTGATGAAGCAGCCTTAACCGGAGAATACCTACCAGAGCCCCGTAATCCCGGAGATCCGGTGCACGGCGGCAGCGTTAATGGCGAAAATCCTTTTGAAATGAAAGTGACCCGGGCCGGTGCCCGCACCCGCCTGTCAGGCATTCTGCGAATCCTTGACCGGGTACAGGCGGAAAAGCCACCCGTGGCCCTGCTGGCCGATCGCCTCGCTGGACGATTCGTAGGCCAGGTACTCCTTATTACCCCCATTATCGGGTTTGGCTGGTGGCTGGCAGGCGCGTCCAATGCGTTCGACATCATGTTGTCAGTACTGGTTGTTACCTGCCCCTGTGCGCTCTCGCTTGCGACGCCCACCGCGATTACGTCGGCCACGTTCAGGCTACGAAAACAGGGCTTTCTGCCGACCCGCGGTCACACTCTGGAGTCCATGAACGATGTGGATACCGTGGTATTCGACAAAACCGGCACCCTGACCCGTGGTGAACTGCGTATCACCGGCACCAAAGCCCTCTCCGGACTAGCCCGGACTGACTGTTTGCGCGTGGCAGCGAGCCTTGAGCGTTCATCAGAGCACCCCATTGCCCGGGCATTCAGGTCGCTTCCCGGCACCACAGCCAACCGGGTAAAGAATCACCTGGGCGGGGGGTTGTCCGGTGATGTTGACGGCACAGCCTTTATAATTGGCCATCGGGAATTCGTGGAGAGCCAGACCTCCGCGCCACTGCCTGAGCTGGAGCCTACCGGGGGCGTCGAAATCTGGCTGGCCACTGCCGATCACTGGCTGGCGCGCTTTACTCTCGATGATGAACTCCGCGCTGGCGCGGCTGCGGCCATTGAGAAGCTTCAACGAAAAGGTATTCGCACCCTTCTGCTCAGCGGTGACCGGTCCGCCCACGTGTCCAAAGTAGCCGCGCAACTGGGAATTGAGGAAGCCATTGGCGAGGCTTCGCCGGAGCATAAATTGGCTGTGCTCAAGCGTTTAATAAACGAAGGCCGCCATGTCATGATGGTGGGCGATGGCCTGAACGACTTGCCTTCCATGGCGGGAGCCAGTGTGTCCGTGGCCATGGGCGAAGCGTCAGACCTGACCCAACTGAACGCGGACGCGGTGTTGCTGAGCGGCCAATTGAATAAACTGCCTGAGGCAATCGACACCAGCCGCTCCATGCGCCGGATCATCCACCAGAATATGGCCTGGGCGCTGGGTTACAATGTGCTGGCCCTGCCGTTGGCGGCCGCCGGATTTGTCCCCCCCTGGCTGGCAGCAATCGGTATGTCACTGAGTTCACTGGTGGTGGTACTGAACGCCTTGCGACTGAGCCGGTCCTATAAAGATTCTGAAAACTTGCAGGCTGATTTATGAAAATTGTGATGATCCTGGTTCCGGTGATGCTGATTCTGGTTGCCCTTGGCGTTTTGCTCTTCTCATGGGCCGTTCGGAATGGGCAATACGACGACCTGGAGGGGCCTGCCCATCGGATTCTGTACGACGATGACGAGGACAGAATTCCGGACGACGCCAAACAGCCGAAACAGCAAACTACTGCCGACCAGCGCGAGCAATCCGACACAGACAAAGACCGCACCTGATGGAAAGCGATCTTGTCCTGAGTTATACCAGCGCCTATCTGATCGGACTGATGGGCAGCGCCCATTGCATAGGCATGTGCGGCGGCATCAGTGCATCACTCTCCATGGCGCTGCCTGTTGGCACCGGCTATCGGCGGCGTCAGAGCCTGATGCTGCTGGCCTTCAATGGCGGCCGGATCGCCAGTTACGTGATGATTGCCACGCTGATAGCACTGCTCACCACCGGTGCCGCCGACCAGTACGCCAGTGTCGGGCCGGTGTTGCGCACCATTGCCGGTGGCTTGCTGATTCTGATGGGGCTTTCTATGGGTCAGTGGTGGCAGGGAATCCGCTACATAGAGCGCCTGGGTGCGCCAGTCTGGAGCAAAGTATCACCGCTGACCCAGCGTGTCATGCCGGTGGACCGAACCTGGAAGGCGCTGATTCTAGGCGGCCTCTGGGGTTGGCTGCCGTGCGGACTGATCTACAGTACTCTGGGATGGGCTGCTATGCAGCCGACCGTCGGAAGTGCGGCGATGACCATGCTGTTCTTCGGCCTTGGCACCCTGCCCTCAATGCTGGCCACCGGCTACGCGGCAAGCTGGATCAACAAGCTGAAAGGCAATGCGCATTTCCGTCAGTTGGCTGCCCTGCTGTTAATTGGTTTTGGAATCTGGACGCTGCCACTGATGCATTTCACACATTCAGGACATTGAGTCTGCCATAGTCCACTGATTCCGTCTCTGCCCGGCCAACCGAACCGGACGACCGCACTCCAGTGCGAAAATCATACAGTGTGTTGTCGGCAAGGTGTGACGGCTCGACGTTGCACATGGCCCGGAACATGGTTTCCAGCCGCCCCGGGTGCTGCTTATCCCACGACTGGAGCATATCCTTGATGACCTGTCGCTGCAGGTTTTCCTGTGACCCACACAGATTACAGGGAATAATCGGGAAGGCTTTTTCCTGCGCATAGCGCACGAGGTCTTTCTCACGGCAGTAGGCCAGAGGCCGGATCACCGTATTGCGGCCGTCGTCGCTGTGCAGAACCGGGGGCATGGACTTCAGCTTTCCGCCGTAAAACATATTCAGAAACAGGGTTTCGAGCAGATCATCCCGGTGATGGCCCAGCGCAATCTTGGTCACCCCGTGGGCCTCGGCAAAATTATAGAGAATGCCCCGGCGCAGCCGTGAACACAGACCGCAGGTTGTTTTACCCTCTGGAATCTTGTCTTTGACAATGCTGTAGGTGTCTTTCTCGATAATGTGATATTCGATGCCCAGCGCCGAAAGATAAGCCGGCAGCACTTCCTCCGGGTAGCCCGGTTGCTTCTGGTCCAGGTTCACCGCAATCAGCTCAAAATCCACCGGCGCGCTTTTCTGCAGGCCCAGCAGGATGTCCAGCATGGCGTAGGAATCCTTGCCGCCGCTCAGGCAGCACATCACCTTGTCGCCCGCCTCGATCATGGAATAATCCGCAATGGCTTGCCCGGTTTCCCGGCGCAGACGTTTCTGTAGTTTGTTGAATTCCCGTTTCTGTTTTTCCTCTGCTTCGGAAAAAGCAACAGAATCGAAGGTAGCGGGTCCAGCGTCAGACATAGAAAATTCGTTCATCAGATCAGTGTGGGCAAGATTATACGCAAGCGAACGGGTGGAACAAACCCGCTGTTCGCCCTTTCCTGATTCCTGCCGGTCGCTTAGGATAGACTCATGACCGAGTTGAATACCGCACCAGACCCACAAGACGAACAGGATGAAAAGCTCGCCTTCCAGGTCCAGCACCTGTCGGTGGCCATTGAGCGAATCCTTCGGGAAAATCCGCTGGGCATTAGTGAACTGCACCTGATCAAGGCACTGCAGCGCCCACCCTGGGAACTGATCGGCCCGGTGAGCTATGGGCAGCCCGACAAGTTATACCCGGTGCATTTCCTGATCTTCCACGTGCTGTACCGTTTGCGGGATCAACTGGCAGGTGCCGGCGACGCACTGAACATCTCACCCCTGCTGATCAGACTGACCCGCCAGGACGTCGTTGGCGGCATCGGCCCCGTCGGCGTGCCCGATAAGCTGCGAGCCTTTTACCTGGATCTGTCCCGATATCAGATGCCGGAGGACTCCATTCTCAAAATGATGGACGATTTCTGGTCCGGGCGGCACGGACAGCAACCGGCGCGCGATGACGTTCTGGACGCTGCCGGCGTATTCGGATTCGCGGGGGTGCCCACCTCTTTTGAGGACGTTAAATACCGTTTTCGCCGCGCCGTCATGCAGGCCCACCCGGACCGGGGCGGCGAAACAGAAGCGATACAGAACCTGAATAACGCGTTCAGCGTTCTAAAAGCCCACTTTCAGGACCAGGATTCACTATGATCAGATCTCACCGACTATCCATCGTACTCTCAGCTATTCTGGCAGGGACGGCGAACCAGGCCAGCGCCGACCTGGTGGCACTGCAGTATCATCACGTCAGTGACTCCACCCCATCGTCTACCAGCACGGGCGTGTCCCTGTTCAGGGACCAACTGAATCTGATTGAAGAGCTCGGACTGGAAGTGGTACCGCTGCAATCAGGCACCGCGGCGGCCCTCGCCGGAAACCTGGACGACAAGCAGCAGATTGCGATCACCTTTGACGATGCTTACGACTCCGTCTATAACACGGCAGCCCCCCTGCTGAAGGCGAAAGGCTATCCCTATACGGTATTTGTGAATACCGACGCGATTGGCGGCAGGGGATACATGACCTGGGATCAGCTTGAAGAATTCCGGGACGATGAAAGCATCACCATAGCCAACCACAGCACGGACCATGCCCACATGGTACGGCGCCCGGACGAAAGCCGGGGAGCCTGGGAAGATCGCACCCGGACCAGCCTTGACGTGGCTCAAAAGGTACTGGATCAGAAACTGAACATACAGGTTCCGATGTTCGCCTACCCCTATGGCGAGTTCAGTGCCGACCTGGAAGGCATGCTGGAGAGGCGTGGTTGGCTCGGATTCGGACAGCAATCCGGCGCCATTGGCCAGTATTCCCATGGGACCCGGTTACCCCGTTTTCCCATGGCCAATACCTATGGTCAGATCAGTGGCCTCAAAACCAAGCTGACCAGCAAAGCTCTCCCGGTAGACGCAGCCGGATTACCCGATGGCGTCATGGAGGAAAACCCGCCAACGCTGAATTTTACGCTTGCCGATTCGATGGATGCCAGACGTCTGACCTGCTTTGCGTCGGGTCAGGGCGCGGTGGATTTCGAAGTGGACAATGAGCGGAACATTACCCTGGTAGCCCCGGCTGAATTCAATAGCCGCCGCTTTCGATATAACTGCACCTACCCGGCAGGAAATGGCGCGTTCTACTGGCTTTCCCAACAGTGGGTAGATCTGGGCCAGCCGGAAGACTAACAGCCCATGGAGGCCATCTGAATGCTCTACACCACCCTTGTCGCGCTAACCGCGGCCTTGATGCTCTTTGCCTGGCTCGGACTCAGGGCCAGGCTCGCTGACGGCGGTTTTGACGACTTTGTCACCGCACGCAACTCCCAGGGCTCTCGCGCCCTGGGATTGTCTTTCCTGGCTTCGGGCATGGGCGGTTGGATCCTGTTCGCGCCACCGGAAATCGGCGCCCTTGTCGGCCCGGTTGCCCTGGCCGGTTATGCCATTGGGGCGGCCCTGCCCTTTATCGTATTCGGGTTGTGCGGGCCGGCCATCCGCCGATATCTGCCTCAGGGGCGCAGCATTGGTGAATTCGCACAGGCTTGCTACGGCAACGCAGTCCGCCGTTATGTAGCACTGATCTCGACGCTGTATATGCTCTGCTTCCTGACAGCGGAACTGACGGCAATCGGCGCCATCACTTCTCTGCTGTCTGATGTGAACGGCAATATCGCCGTGCTTGGTGTGGCCATCACCACCCTTGTCTACACCGCCTGGGGCGGACTTCGGGCAAGCATCGTCACCGACCAGTGGCAGGCAGCCCTGTTAATTGTTCTGCTCGGGATTGTCGGCTTTGCCGTTTTCGGCCACCTGCCGGAACTGGAATCGTCGAAGATGCCCAGCACGCCCACAGGGAGTGCGATCGGCGTGGCTATCACCCTGGTGATTGCGGTTACGGCGGCCAATCTGTTTCACCAGGGATACTGGCAGCGACTCTGGTCTGCCAAAGATACCGGCTCTTTGCGCAGCGGCGCTTTGATCGGTGGGCTGGCCACCGTCGTGGTAGTTGCGGTCGTTGGAAGCCTGGGCATTGTTGCGGCCATGAGCGGCGTGGACCTCGGGTCACCGCCTATTCCCTTCTTCGCCCTGCTTTCCGGGGCGTCACAATGGCTGGCACTGCCGGCTCTGGTTCTGGCGCTGACATTGGTCGCGTCTTCCGTGGACACGCTTCAGAACGCGCTTGCGTCGCTTGCGGTTACCGAAAAGAAAGGTCTGTCATTGTCATCGGCGCGGTGGATTACCGTGGTGCTGATGGTGCCGGTTATTCTGGTGGCGCTGGAGGGAATCTCGGTTTTGCGGCTGTTCCTGATCGCGGACCTGCTTTGCGCCACAGCGATTGTTCCGGTACTGATGGGCCTTTGGAAAAGGATGACGACGCGGGCCGCAGTCTGCGGTGGTCTTGCCGGGCTGGTTGGCGCCATAGCACCGGGCTGGATATCCGGGGGGAGTCTGATTACGGGTCTTCAGGCAGCCAGTTTCCCGGGCGCAATTCCCACGCTGTGGCCATTCGTTGGCGCCCTGGCGGCATCAGCGCTGGTTAGCTTTATGCTTGCAGTTGCTGCCGGTAAAAGATGATCGATGGCGGTCCTTCCTGCCAGCCCCCAAAAGCGCGGGCTGGCAGGCTCAGTTCAGGATCAAACTAACCTCAGTTAGCCATCCACTCTTCCATCATCTGTTCATACTGCATGGTCTTACCCTGGGGTTTTTCGTTTTCCAGGGCCGGCTTCGGTGCGCCGGGCTGATCCAGCCAGTACTGCCCGTCCCGTGGCTCGTTGAGGATGGGCGCATAGTTCGCGAACACATCCGCACGTGCCAGACGCGACATAGTGCGATCCATGGCATTAGCCAGGTTATCCAACGCGGCTTTCGGCGTGACTTCGCCGTTCACAGCCGGTGCCAGGTTCTGCCACCACAGCGGCGCAA
>Ga0307958_1000010_pt1 | contig 129977 bp, 103 predicted proteins | sample OrgLakmetagen492_FD_201826 | JGI IMG/M metagenome (GOLD analysis project Ga0307958, IMG submission 201826) | Saline water microbial communities from Organic Lake, Antarctica - #492 | ecosystem: Environmental > Aquatic > Non-marine Saline and Alkaline > Saline | place: Antarctica: Organic Lake... | reverse complement strand
TACCGAAATGTACTCTCTTTCCTCTGAGTTCATCTGAACCTCCTGTTCCAATAGGGCGAGTCATCCAGACTCGATTTTTCCGATAAGATACTACTTTTTCTCAGGCTTCATGGCAATTTGTAACGCTGAGCGCACCGGTGGCCTTTTTGGAGCAACGCGGAGAAAAGGCCATCCGCGTGGCGCGCCTTGTTACCTGGGATGTCATATTTATTCACAGTTTTTCCAATTCAATTCGCCAAACTGTTTCTAACAGGGACTCCACATTCCTGAGCTACCATTTGAGCGAGATATTCGGCATCTTTGGCATAGTCCGTGCTATGAAATTGGCCAATGCTCCACGAGTTTTTGCCGGGATAGGTATGCCTAGAATCTTTTCCATGTCTGACTCTTACAAGAACGCCGGGACCGGTTGCCTCGATCCCACGTTGATTCGTTCTTGGCATGGTCATTATCTGGACGTCTTCGAATTTGCGAATCGGAATTTTTTTAGACGACTTAAACTTACTACCCGGCCACCTCGCTTCAAAAACGACCATTTGACTAGCGTGGTCCCAACGTTGTCGCCGCTCTTTCAACACCAGAGTCATTCCAGCTGCGACAAGCGCCAACCAAAACAGAATTACAAACAATAAAATTGGCCAGGGTGCAGTAAACAAACCAAGGAATGGCATTAATGATGCACCCAGGACAATCCACCCTAGTACCTTATGATTATCCTGATAGGCGACTACTTGATGATTGGAAATGTCCATTTCCAATCTGACGTAATTGCTCGTCGTATTCATATATTGACCCATTCCACAAACCCACTATTGAGTTGTTGCTCATCATTGCTTGGTGCAAAGCGGCATTATCGATAGTCAACCCATTGCGCATATCGTTTGTCCGGCCTTAGCCGGACAAACGAACACCTGACTCTTTGTCGCGGATTCAAAATTAGCTTCTTCAAAATCAGATCCTCGGATCCCGGTGTTTCTGTATATAGGTAACGCTTGCAGCATGCGCGCCCATAAAATGGAGCCCAAGGCGCAATGTAATGGGCGTCGCCGTGCCTGCACTTGTTAAATTCTTTTTCCGAGCAGGGGTTTAGTCTTAATCCACTACTCGCCATCAAGAGAATGGCCAATAACTCCCCATCGATCACCATCCCTTCGCACGTTGATTTGACCGCTCTTAATGACCATTCCCTCGTCCGCGAAGGGCGAGTGCGGATATACCGATGCGAAATCGATTTCTTCGTCAAAATAAAACCGTATAAAAACTTTCTCGCCGCCTTCACGCTCCGAGATTTCGGCCCCCTCGTTCAATACGCCTCGTTCGGCGATTTCCGCATTTTCTCTTGGCGCGCTTTGATACATGAAGTCCATCATTGCAGAGCCGGAATCCAGTATCTCGCGCGCATCCGAATGCAAAAACTGACCATAAATGTCCTTGCTCGCGCCATCTTGAACGTATTTCACGTAAGCTTGCGCGAACGCGAGCGGTGACTGTTCCGAGAAAACCTGATCTGGAACAGCCTGTTGGCCAGCACCATTACCGGAGTTATCACACCCGTAAAGCAAAAGCGCGAATGAAAACAACGTGACCCGAAATAATCCTTTCATTTTTCTCCCTTTTTGCGGTTTTAAAGCCAACTCCCCATGCGCTTCGGGCATAAGGTTTCTGAATTTAACGCCAGCCATAAACAGCGGCCCGACAGGGGCGTCCGGCGACCGTAGGGAGCGAATTTGATGGCCTTGTTACGTGTTTAATGCAAGCGGCTGGCCACCAACCTATTGAGGCTAACACCAGCTTCCGCAGCTTCCATTGCCAAGTGCCGGTGGGTTTCTGGGGGCACACGCACCATAAACTTACCACTATATTTTTTAGTAGCCAGAGGCTCTGGCGCCGATTCCCCATTTTCTTCCATATCACTAAGGCACTCCCTAACCAGACTGCGAATACCAGATAACGCTCCTTCCTGCGTTTCTTCAAGCCAGCTCAGACTCGGAAACTCCGCGCACATTCCTACATACTCCTGGTCTTCCTCTGACCATGTGACACGGTATGTATAGCGATCAATAAATTTAGCCATTTTTCACCTCCAGCCGCTCGATAGCAGCGAGCACTTGCCGCACCTGATAAGGCTTGGCTTTACCTTTGGCATTTTGAATATTTACTCGCGGATCCCCTTGCCAAGGTGTTTTGTAAACACGATGGCTGGAACCCGACTGACGAGCTTCTCCAAAATAGGTATCACACACCTTGCATAAGTCATTGAACCTTATGCTTTTGGGATTGGCTCGCATTTTAGCGAGGACATCTTCTATATCTGCCATGGAGAAACGATATCAATAATGATATCAAAAGAAAAGAGGGCGAGGCCGGTAACGAGACGAAATTGACCCGTAACGCGAAGCTTAGCGGCGCCCTTGTAATGGAGGCGAAGCCGCAATGAAAAGGGCGTCCGGCGGCCGTAGGCCGCGTACTACAGCGACTGGTTAGCTGGGGGCAACTGTGAAACCTGAGCCCTGGCAACCAACACGATGGCCTACTCCGCCGCCCTTGCACCGGAAACCGCCGATGCACTGTGATTGAAACTACCGCCAATGATGCGGTGAACGAACCTGAACCTGAGATTAGCAGATCCGGAACCAGATTTTCGTGGACGGCCCCACACGGCAAACACCGTTTTCTATATCAACACCGCGACCGATTGAGCTGCCAGCAAGACGCGGATTCTGACGACCTTGGCGATGACGGAACTGCCGGTTTTGCTACCAACTTTCGGCCAAGGCCACTGGCACACAGCCACCAAAAAAGACCGAGGCACTACCAGCTAACGCTGAGGTAACCGGCGCCGGAGCGCAAGCGGAGGGAACCAAAAGCGCCACGCTTTTGGCGTCCGGTTGACCGACTGGTTAAGGGCCGGTTACCCGTTGTTTTGTATTGGCACCCAAGACCGAATGCCCACTCCCGATACCTTGCACCAGCACGACCCATGGCGCCAGGAACCAGAACACCGAATGGGCAGACGTTGCCCGATAAACTCGCCGGATGGCCCCGCGACCGGAACACCAGATTAGCCGCCAAAACCGTTGCCAAAGTGAGGGCTGTTTTCAGCCTGCGGACAGCCACTGAAGCCCGCGCCAAACACCAAACCAATGAACACCGGAGTAAGGCCTTTAACAGCTAATTCAACGACAAATGACATCTATCACAAACGCGTCTATTTCCCTACGTCGCGAATGTCACCCACCAAATTTTTCTTTGTCATCAGAAAACTACCTACTCTGGAAGGTAGTCCGCCTGGAAATAAGCGTCAATTATCGGATTTCCCAAAAAGTATCCGTTCGCTTATCTGCAATCGCTCCCTACTGACTATTCCATACTTTTCATAGGGTTGTAAGCTGTGTAGTTCAAAATTCATGGAGTTTTGCGACAGTTGTCGTATATCTCCGTTTTTCACCGTGCAATTGCGCTTAGTCAGCCTCAAAATACTGTATACAAAAAGGCTATGTTGGCATCATCTGTTGGTTTGCACTTATTGCCGCACGAAGCCACGCCTCCTCTGAAGCCTGCGCATTTTCGAACAGCCGTCGCCATGCCAGATAGCTCGGCAAATACGCTGTCCCCACGCCATGAAAGCGGGCCATCCAGCCCTTCAATCGACTGATATAACTGTTGACGTTTTGAATGTGGTATTCCTTGCCGATCACTCGTTGATTGTCGAGTGTGATCAGTCGATGGTGGGCAATGCCATGGTCGCTGGAGAAGGTTTTGTGACAGCTCAGGTTCTGACACTGATACCGCTGCAAGCCGCCAGAGCGCCCCCACTTGATGAGATGCTGAAACGGGGCAGCGATATCCGTACGGTGCAGGATTACTGGCCCATGCAGATTTGCGCACTACCCAGATTCACACCCATGTGCTGGGCCAGGGATTTGCCGGGGCTCAACAAAACCTGTTCCATACGGCGGCGGGCTTCCTTGCCCGCTGCCGCCCGGAATCGTTCCTGCGCTTCCGCAGTCCAACTGAAATACTCGGTGCTCCCTGCCATCAGGGCCCGGTTTGCAGCGGCGCGAACATTGCTCGAGATAGCCAGTGTCATTGTGACCTCCTTTCACGGCACTCATACCTCTCACAATCCTGGCAGATCGTTACCACTCCAGCTGCGCCCCGGTCTGGTACTCGATTACCCGCGTTTCAAAGAAGTTTTTCTCCTTGCGCATGGTGGCCTGCTCGTCCAGCCAGGGCGATACGTTCTTCGCGCCCGGGAACGGCTCTTCCATGCCCACGGTGCGGGCGCGGCGGTTGGCGACGAAACGGAACTGTTCGCTATGATATTCGGCGGAGTAACCAAGGATGGGGTCTCGGAGGATATAATTGGCGTACGTGATTTCCGCCGCTTCAGACTCGTCCCACATATCTTTGACGGCTTTGGGGTCAAGCGTGATGTTTTCCTCTTCCAGAATCTGATTCACCACTTTCAGGCCGAAGGAGAAGTGCATGGCTTCGTCCCGCAGGATGTACTGGAATTGCTCGCCGGTTCCCCGCATCAGGCCCCGGCGTTGCAGGGCAAAGATGGGGCTGAAACCGTTGTAGAACCAGGTGCCCTCGAACACCGCTGCGAAGAACAGGTAGGACATGACGAATTCCTGCAGGTCGTCCCGGTTGCGCAGGTTCAGGTCGGAGCGCATGGCGGCGTCCAACCGGCGGTTGGCCATCTGGATTTTACCGTTGATGGCAGGCACTACCCGGTAGCGGTTGTAGATCTCGCTCTGGTCCAGGTTCAGGGTTTCGATGCAGTGCTGGTAAGCCCAGGTGTGCATGGCTTCCTCGTAAACCTGCCGGGCCTGGTAGATCTGCAGTTCCGGCGCGCTCATTTTCTCCATCACCGCCAGGCCGATGTTGCGCATGGCCAGAATATCGGAGGTGGTGAGGTACGCCAGCACGTTTTCGTACACGTGCTTTTCCGCCGGGTTCAGGCGGTGGTGGTAGTCGTGGACGTCCTGGGTCATGTTGACGTCCAGCGGGGTCCAGTGGTTTTTGTTGGCGTTCATGAAGTACTCCCACGCCCAGGGGTACTTGAACGGTGCCAGTTGGTTGATGTCGGTGTTGCCGTTGACCACGCGCTTGTCGTCGACGTTGACGGGGGCCGGGCCTTCGGGGGTGGCCGGTCTGGTTTGGGTGGTTGGTTCGTCGTCCCAGTTAAGCATTGGGGTGTCCTCCTGAAGATAGAGATTATTTGCCACGGACGGCACGGACTTGTAAGGACAAAGATAGAATTTGTTTTGTCATTCAGTTTTTCGTCCGTGCAAGTCCGTGTCGTCCGTGGCAGATCCATTGTTGCTACTGACAAGCCTCGCAATCCGGCTCATCAATGCTGCACACCTGCGGCTGCGGCGCTGCTACCGGGGCGGATTTCTCGGCGCCGGTAGCCCCAAGGGATCGCAGGTAGTAGGTGGTTTTCAGGCCGCGCTCCCAGGCCAGTTGGTACAGGGCGTCCAGCTTCTTGCCACTGGGTTCAGCCATATACAGGTTCAGGCTCTGGGCCTGGTCCAGCCATTTCTGGCGTCTTGCGGCGGCTTCCACCAGCCATCTGGGGTCGATTTCAAACGCCGTGGCGTAGCGGGTTTTCAGTGCATCGGGAATGCGGTCGATTTGCTGCACGCTGCCGTCGAAGTATTTGAGGTCGTTCACCATCACGTTGTCCCAAAGGCCCTCGGCCTTGAGGTCACGCACCAGTGAGGGGTTCACCACGGTGAACTCGCCGGACAGATTCGATTTCACGAACAGGTTCTGGTACGCCGGTTCGATCGACTGGGACACGCCCACAATGTTGGAGATGGTCGCCGTGGGTGCGATGGCCATGACGTTGCTGTTGCGCATGCCGTTCCTGGCGATCAGCGCCCGCACCGGGGTCCAGTCCAGGCGGCTTTCGGTGTTGAGGGTCAGGTCCCCGTCCCGGCGGTTTTCTTTCAGCAGCTTGATGGAATCGATCGGCAGGATGCCTTGCTGCCAGAGTGACCCGCTGTAGGTCTCATAAGCACCGCGTTCACCCGCCAGGGTGGCGGAAGCGCGGATGGCAAAGTAGCTGATCTGCTCCATCGCCACGTCCGCGAATTCGACCGCTTCCGGGCTGGTGTACGGCAGGTTGAGCTGATACAGCGCATCCTGAAAGCCCATCAGGCCGAGGCCCACTGGGCGGTGTTTGAAGTTGGAGTTTTGTGCCTGGGGCACGGCGTAGTAGTTGATGTTGATCACGTTATCCAGCATGCGCACCGCGGTGTTCACCGTGCGTTCCAGGCGCTGCACGTCCAGCTCGCCATCGCGAATGTGGGCCGCCAGATTAACGGAGCCCAGGTTGCACACGGCGATTTCGTCGGCGCTGGTGTTCAGGGTAATTTCGGTACAAAGATTGGAGCTGTGCACCACGCCCCGGTGCTGTTGCGGCGAGCGCAAGTTGCACGGGTCCTTGAAGGTAATCCAGGGATGGCCGGTCTCGAACAGCACGGTGAGCATCTTGCGCCAGAGCTGTTTGGCGGGGATGTTTTTGGACAGTGTGATTTTGCCCTGCGCCGCCAGCGCCTCGTAATGCTCGTAGCGTTCGCGGAAGGCATTGCCGTAGAGGTCGTGCAGATCCGGCACATCGCTAGGGGAGAACAGGGTCCAGCCCTTGTCTTCACGCATGCGTTCGATCAGCAGGTCCGGCACCCAGTTGGCGGTGTTCATGTCGTGGGTGCGGCGGCGCTCATCGCCGGTATTCTTGCGCAGCTCAAGAAATTCTTCGATATCCAGGTGCCAGCTTTCCAGATAAGCGCACACCGCGCCCTTGCGCTTACCGCCCTGGTTCACCGCCACGGCGGTGTCGTTCACCACTTTCAGGAAGGGCACCACGCCCTGGCTGCTGCCGTTGGTGCCCTTGATGTGGGCGCCCATGGCCCGCACCGGCGTCCAATCGTTGCCCAGGCCACCGGCCCATTTGGAGAGCATGGCGTTATCGCGGATAGCGCCGTAGATACCTTCCAGATCGTCCTGCACAGTGGTGAGGTAACAGGACGAAAGCTGGGAATGCTGTGTGCCGCTGTTGAACAGGGTTGGCGTAGAAGCCATGTAGTCGAAGGACGACAACAGGTCGTAGAATTCGATGGCGCGGGCGTTGGGGTCGTCTTCCTTCAGGGCCAGGCCCATGGCCACGCGCATGAAAAACACCTGGGGCAGTTCCAGGCGGTCGCCTTTCCAGTTGATGAAATAGCGGTCGTAGAGAGTCTGTAGGCCAAGGAAGCCAAACTGGTAATCCCGCTCCGGCTTCAGGGCAGCGCCCAGGCGCTCCAGATCGAAGGCCGCCATTGCCTCGTCGAGCAGGTCATAGCGGATGCCCTGGTGAATGAGGGCACTCAGCGCCTGAGGATATACCTCCGCCAACGGCAGGGTCAGGGGCACTGTCAGGGCCGTGGCGGTTTCCAGCCGCAGCTGTTCCAGCAGCAGGCGGGCGGTTACTGCGCTGTAGTCCGGCTCCTGTTCGATGCGACCACGGGCGGTCATGATCAGGGCACTGAGCACGTCTTCCTCAGCAATGCCGTCATAAAGGTTCCGCAACGCGCCCTCTACAAGAGATTCACCGTCAATACCTTCAAGTCCCTGGCTGGCGTGCTCCACCTGAACTTTCATCAGCCCCAGGTCCAGCGGTGCGAATTCACCATTGGCTTTCTTGATGGTGAGCGTCGGGTGGGCTTCCACCGGTGCCAGGCTGGCGCGCTCCTGAGCGTGAGCTTCGCGGTAGAGTACATAGGCGCGGGCAACCTTCTGCTCCTCCGCCCGCATCAGCGCCAGTTCCACCTGGTCCTGAATGTCTTCGATATGTACCTTGCCACCGGCTTTCAGGCGGCGGCTGATAGCCTGGATGACCTGACGGGTAACCCGTTCCACGGAGTCGTGTATGCGGGCGGAACCCGCAGCCGTGTCGCCTTCCACAGCGAGAAAAGCTTTGGTGACAGCAACACCGATTTTTGACGGATCAAAACCGACAAGCGATCCGTTACGTTTGATGACTTGCAGGGATTCAGTCTGGATTTGTGAAGCAGGCTGAGCATGAGCCAGTGCGGAGGCGGACATGGGGTTTCTCCTGAATACGCGTTGATATCTTTCACCATCGCGTACGCAGAGAGTCGGAGCGGCTGCACCGTAGGTCGGATTAGCAAAGCGTAATCCGACAAATGCAATCTGAGGCAGACGCCGGTGTCGGATTACGCTTTGCTAATCCGACCTACGAGGTCTGGGCCTGAGTCCGTTCTGCTCACCTTTTGTACGCGAAGGTGCAGTTGTATCCCTGGCAGGTCTTCGGACTCAGGGGCGTGAACCATTTAGGTTCGGCCTTGCGTGGCGACTTCCCGGTGTTAGCCAGTGTCTTTGTGCCACGCTCGTTCCCCAATACCGCTGCGCGTCAGTTCCGGAGTCTCACCGGATTCCCGATACCAGGCTCTGTGATTACAGAATAATCTCTACATCTGGTATCTGACCAAGGATGGAAACACTATATACAGGAAATCAGGCAGGGACAAGGCGGCAGCGTCGGCAAAGCAGGCATCGTTACCTTCGCTGGAACCACAGAATACAGCGATTTTCATGATGGAATTCTTCGATCCAGAATCCGTTTGATAGTGCGAGGCATGGGAAAAACACACCCAGAGCAACTATACTGACAGTCACCTGCGAGGGATCGCCACAGTCACAGAAACAATGAAGACCTTCGACAACAGCCTGGACCCCCATTATCAGATTTCTCAATACGTTAAAAAGTCGTCTTATCCTGCTGTTCGGGGGATTAATCCTGATCGCAACGGCCGCGGGCACATGGTTGGCGAGTGACCTTGCGGTCGATGCGTTACAAAAATCCAGCGGCCAGAATCTCGAAGAGGTGGCTATCCAGCTTCGGGACAAGATTGAGCTGGACCTCCTTGAGCGTTACATCGACCTGAAAGTAGCCGCGTCGTTTGCCAACCAGAACCTCACGACCCAGGCGACCTCTGACATTTCTGGACTGCTCAACGCCCTTCACGAAAACTTTTCGAGTTACGCCTGGATCGGTCTGGTGGCGCCGGATGGCACGGTGATGACCAGCACAGACGACCTGTTGAAGGGCGTGAATGTAGCCCATCGCCCGTGGTTTCAGGCGGCGTCCAGTCGCCCTTATCTTGGGGATGCTCATGAAGCCGTGTTGCTGGAATCAAAACTGAATTACCAGTCTGACACCCCGCTTCGCTTTGTGGACATTGCGGTGCCCATGAAAAACAGCGCGGGTGAGCTGAACGGCGTCCTGGGCGCTCACCTGTATCTCGACTGGGTTGCCAATATTGGCGAATCCCTGTTGGCCCCTCTGCAGGAACGCCTGAAATCGGAACTGATTGTTGCGGATGAAAACGGCGTTGTGCTGATTGGTCCCGATGGCAGCGTCGGCAAGTCAATTCCGCAGCCGTTGTCTGGCGCGGCGAAATCAGGCGCATCGGGATATCTGACCCTCCCCATGGGCATCCGGTCGGACGAGTCCCCCGAAAAAAGCTATCTGGTGGGATTCAGCCACTTGCGTGATCACAGCGAGTACACCAGCTTCAACTGGCTGGTGCTGGTCCGAAAATCCGCTGAAGACGCATTCCTGCCATCCTTTGATCTGCGCAAGACACTCGTCATCGTCGGCTTTTTTACCGCCATTATGCTCATTATCTTCGCCTCTCTTGCCGCTCGCTGGACCACCCAACCGCTGCTCAAAATTGCTGAGGAGGCGAGTCATCTGGATCTGGAAAATCCCGACACACTGATTAAACTGCGGGATGACTATGAAGAGGTCAGAACCCTGTCATCAGTGCTGAGGGATCTGATCCAGAGCCTGGCGGATAAAACCCGTCAGCTGAACGAGCTGAATACCAATCTCGAACAACGGGTAACGGATCGCACCCGAAAGCTTGAGCAGGCCAACCGCCAGCTTGAACAAACCGTGCGCACCGATGCGCTCACTGGCCTGCACAACCGGCGATATTATTTCGAGTTGGGTGAAACCGCCATGAAGAAAGCGGTTCGCTCAGGCACGCCGCTGGCGGCGATCATGTTTGACGCCGATCATTTCAAGAAAGTGAACGACTCCCATGGCCACGGCGTTGGCGACAAAGCGCTGGTGCACCTGAGCCGCCTGGCCCATGACGCCATCCGGGACATCGACATTCTTGCCCGTGTCGGCGGTGAGGAATTTGCAGTATTGCTGGAGAACACCAGCGAGGAAGCGGCCGCTGAGGTGGCGGAGCGTTTGCGGGCCAGTATCGAGGCATCGCCTCTTCCGCTGGAACGCGGTGAGATTGTGCTGATGGTCAGCGTGGGGGTCGCCAGCTTCTTCCCCGACAGTTCAGACGATCTGGACGACTTGATGGTGTTCGCCGACAAAGCGCTTTATGCCGCCAAAGCCAGTGGCAGAAATCGGGTATGCTGTTACTCCACCCTGGAAGCCAATGGCGCCAGCCCCGGAGATGAGGTCTCCGGGTAGCACCATCGTCTCGAGCCTTTGCCAATCAGCCTGCCTGGTCGATCCGTTTGAAGTCGAGCGTATTTTCTTCTGGCGAGGCGGTAATGCCCGCCACTTCGGAACGGCGCTTGACGAGGATGAAAAGGATGCAGCTGAAGTAAAGCGCGATCACCAATGCACCCACCCACTGAATCTGCAGGAATTCCAGCTGGAACAGCATGGTCAGGCCACACAGGGCCAGCAGGTTGCCGATGTAGTAGGTAGCCGCTCCCAGGCGCCTGGTCGTCAGATTGAGGTTGTCGGTGTATAGCCGGATCAGTGAATCCAGCGAGTTGATCACCATCAGAATACCCACGGAGATCATCGCAATGTTGATGAACGCGGCGATGTTGATGCCTTCATCGTGGTAATGATAGAGCACCGAGAACCAGGTGCCGATGGCCACCGACGGGAACACCATCATGGCAATCATCAACTGCCAGGTGCGCAGGCCACTGACAAAGCGCGCGGTGAATTGCCCGATCATAACGCTCCAGGCGAACCACCAGTACAGATAAAATTCGTGGTAGTCATTCAGGGGCAGCATGAACTGATGCAGGTTGGTGAAGTACTCACTGATCATCCCGGCGGTGGCGAAGAAGTCACCCACGCTGCCGTTGTCAGTCAGGAACGCCCGGCCCCACATGGTGGCAATCAGGGCAATGAACAACCAGCTTGAACTCACGCTGAGAATGCGCACGTATTTGATTTTACTGCTGGAATACACCGCTGCCGCAATGGCCAGGAAGACCATCAGGTAAAAGGTGGGCACCACCGATTCCCCATCGCCGATGCTCGGCAGATACCAGGGCAGATTCACCAGTAGCAGATACGCGGTGAAGGCGCAGGTACCGATGATCACGATGTTGTTAACCCAACGCACCAGCGGAATCTGGAAAAATTGCACTTTCGGCTCGATCACGCAGAAGTAAAAGCAGGTCAGGAAATAGAACCCCCAGATCAGAAACGCCCAGAAGCCAAACTCGATAGCCAGCGGGTTGGCAAAGCCATACTCGGGGTTTTCAGCCAGATTCGCGTAGCCGGCAAATTCGGTTAGCGGAAACATGATCAGGCCAACGTCCAGGCCCGAGGTAAACAGAATGGCGATGAAGGTGAAGGTGTGAACCGGTGTCACACCGATCACCTTCAGGTTCCACCATTTCCCAAGCACCAGCACGATGGCGGCAAAAGTAAGCATCAGACCAATCGACAACCAGAGTGTCATACATACCTCCGGTGATCAGATTCCACAGACAGGTCGGACAACATGGGGTTTCCTCCTCTACTTTGAAATAGAGTTCGTTGAAACAGAGTTCGTTCGAACCGGATAAACACCACCGGCCCTCCAATGAGCCGGCAGGCAATTACTAGGCGACGCCGCGCTTCGGCGCTCCCTGACGCTGGCGGTCACGCCATTGCTCGTCCATTACCACGGGGGCGTCGGACGGTTTCAGTGGCTCGACGCCACGAATGAGGTCCGAGGCACGCTCTGCCACCATGATGGTGGGGGCATTGAGATTGCCGTTGGGAATGGTGGGGAAAATGGAAGAATCCACGACCCGCAGCCGGTCGATGCCATGAACACGGGCATCCGGGGTGACTACAGCCTGGTCATCCACACCCATCTTGCAGGTACAGGACGGGTGATAGGCACTTTCGACCGCCTGACGAATAAAGGCGTCGATCTCTTCGTCAGACTGAACCTCGGCGCCGGGCTGGATCTCCGGCCCACGGTATTTGTCCATCGCAGGCTGGCTGATGATGTCGCGGGTCAGACGCACACAATCGCGGAAGCCTTCCCGGTCATCTTCGTGCTGTAGATAATTGAACAGAATTTTTGGCGCCTGCCGCGGGTCGTCGGACTGCACATACACCGTGCCGCGGCTTTTCGGCTTGTTATGGCCGACGTGCATCTGAAAGCCGTCGCCCGCGAAGGCTTCCTTGCCGTCATAGCGCATGGCTGCCGGCAGGAAATGGTATTGCAGATCCGGCCACTCAACGCCCGCTTTGGAGCGAATAAAGCCACAGGACTCGAAGTGGTTAGTGGCTCCCAGGCCGTCCTTGCGCAAAATCCAGCGGACGCCAATTTTCAGCTTGTTCCACCAGTCCAGCTTGCCGTTGAGCGACACCGGCTCTTTGCAGCGGTACTGGAAGTAGAATTCGAGGTGGTCCTGCAGGTTGCCGCCCACGCCGGGCAGCTCATGATTGACCGGTATACCCGCTTGCTCCAGAACCTTCCGGTTACCAATACCGGACAACTGCAGCAGGTGGGGCGAACCGATGGAACCGGCGGAGAGAATCACTTCTTTACGGGCAGTAACCTCAACGGTCTTGCCACCTTGTTCGTAACGTACGCCGGTGGCGTTTTTGCCTTCGAGCAGCACCTTGTGCACCAGCGCGTGGGTGACCACGGTCAGGTTCGGACGACCCATCGCCGGGCGCAGATAGGCATTGGCGGTGGACCAGCGACGGCCGTTCTTGACCGTCATATGCATCGGCCCGAAGCCTTCCTGCTGAGCACCGTTATAATCGTCGGTGGCGAAATAACCCGCATCCGTACCGGCATCCACAAACGCCTGGTACAGCGGGTTCTGCATGTTGTTGCCGTTGTTGACCCCTTGCGGGCCCTTATCGCCCCGGTAGTCATCGCCGCCAAAGGCCCAGTCTTCCATCTTTTTAAAGTACGGCAATACGTTACGGTAGCTCCAGCCACTGGCGCCCCCGGACTCCCACTCATCGAAATCCCGGGCGTGGCCGCGCACATACACCATGCCGTTGATGGAAGAAGAGCCGCCCAGCACCTTGCCCCGGGGGCAATGCATGCGGCGGTTGTCCAGGTAGGGCTCCGGCTCGGTTTCAAACTGCCAGGCAAACTTTTTAGTGTTCATGGGGATGGACAGCGCAGTGGGCATCTGGATAAAGATGCTCTTGTCGCTGCCGCCGGTTTCCAGCAGCAGCACACGGGACTGGCCATCTTCGGTCAGGCGGTTCGCCAGCACACAGCCGGCCGACCCCGCCCCCACAATGATGTAGTCGTATTGGTTTTCTGTCATACGCTGGCTCCTGCCAGAGCGTTGATTAAAAGGGCGCGTCGAGGGCTTTCATGCCCACATACACCGACTTGATCTGGGTGTAATGAGTAAGGGTCTCGCGCCCGTTTTCGCGGCCGATACCGGACAGCTTGTAACCACCCACCGGCATTTCCGCCGGGGAGTCGCCGAAGGTGTTTATCCAGCAGATACCCGCTTGAATCTGGTGAATCACCCGATGGGCACGACGGATGTTGTTGGTGAACACACCCGCAGCCAACCCGGTCTCTGTGTTGTTTGCGCGCTCGATCACCTCATCTTCATCCGTGAAGGTAAGCACTGACATCACCGGACCAAAGATCTCTTCCTTCACGATGGTCATGTCATCCGTGCAGTCGGTAAAAATCGTGGGCTCGACAAAGTAACCGCCGGGCGCTGAGGCCGGGCTTGCCGCTTTGCCACCGTGGGTCAGGGTGGCGCCCTCGGCGATGCCCTTTTCGATATAATCCAGCACCCGTTGCCGATGGGGCTCGGAGATCAGCGCACCATAGTTGGTGTCCGGGTCGGTCGGGTCGCCCATCTTGATGTTGTTGAGCGTGCGCTTGAGTAGGCGTTCCATGAACTCTTCGTAGATGGCTTTATGGACAAACACCCGGGTACCGTTGGTGCAGATTTCACCCTGGGTATAAAAGTTACCCACCATGGCGGCGGAGACGGCGTTGTCGAGGTCCGCATCGTCAAAAATGATCAGCGGAGATTTACCACCCAGCTCCATGGTGACGTCTTTCAGGGTGGTCGCGGCGGCGTTCATCACCTTCTTGCCGGTGGCGACTTCGCCGGTGAACGACACTTTGGCGATTTCCGGGTGATGGGTCAGCCAGGCACCCACTTCACCGTCGCCAAACACCACGTTGAACACACCAGCCGGCACGCCGGCCTCGATGTAGATTTCTGCCAGCTTCATCGCACCCATCGGGGTTTCTTCCGATGGCTTGAAAATCATGCTGTTGCCGGTCGCCAGTGCCGGTGCAGACTTCCAGCAGGCGATCTGGATTGGATAGTTCCAGGCACCGATACCGGCACACACACCCAGCGGCTCGCGGCGGGTGTAGAAAAAGTCACCGCCCAGATCCTGCTGGATACCTTCAATGGAAGGGGCCAGGCCGGCAAAGTATTCGACGGCATCGGCACCGGTGACAACATCCACCGCTTCGGCTTCCTGCATCGGCTTGCCGGTGTCGGTCACTTCCACTGCCGCCAGCTCATCGTTGCGTTCCCGCAGCAGCGCGGCGGCACGCTGAAGAATGCGGCTGCGCTCGGTTCCGGTCATCGAAGACCAGACCTTGAAGCCCGCTTTGGCGGTTTCGATAGCCGCCTGCTGAATGCTTTCGTCGGCTACCTCCACTTCGTAAGCCAGCTGCCCGGTGCCGGGATTGACAACCTGAAATGTCTCGCCGGAGGCATTCGCCATGGGCTTGCCATTGATAAAGTTCTGATAGCGAGGTAATGCCATTTATGAAACTCCCGTCTGTTCATGAGAATGGGTCGTTTTCTGTAATTCTGACTGCAGCTCTGACTGCAACTGTGCCAAGGCAAAGCGCTTGCACAGTGTTTCTGCCGCGGCGAAGCCTTCCGCCGGATCGTTGCTCAGCGCACTGCGCAACCAAAAGCCGTCAATCAGGGCGGCCGTCTGGCGAGCGGCTTCCGTTGCTGCCTGTTTCGGCAGCCGCTGGCGGAACGCATACCGCAGATTGCTGTAAAGCCGCGCGTTATTAATCTGCTGCAACCGCTGCAACCCGGGCTCGTGCATGGATCGGGCCCAAAAGCTGAGCCAGGTCTTGGCCGCCAGATCGGTTTGCTGAAACTGGGAGAAATTGGCCTCCACGATGCATTGTAGACGCTGCTCGGGCGTCCCGTCCGTGCGAGCTAGTCTTTGCCTTAGTTCTTTTCCGAGCAGATCCAGCAAATAACGCAACGCGGCTTCGATAAGCCCCTGTTTGCTACCGAAATAGTGACTGATAATGCCCGATGACAAACCGGCACGGCGGCTGATGGAAATAATGGTCGTATTCATCAATCCCAGCTCGGCGATGGAATCCATAGTGGCATCGATGAGCTGTTGCTTGCGGGTATCTTTCACTCCAACGATCGGCATTGGTTTCCTGATTAAAACGGGTTAATTGAACGTTCAATTAAAATAAACAGTACAGAAAACAGCCAATCGGTTCAAGCCAGCCATCGAGCACAAAAAAACCCCACTATCCGGAAGCCGAATAGCGAGGCTAAAGACACGATCTGCTTAGGGGTCAGCCGTGTGTGAACCTGAATTCAGGCGATAGTTTAGGCCGCCTCCTCTTTGCTCCCTTCGTCGCTATCTTCAACGGAATTGCGAATCAGGAAGTCAAAGGCACTGAGCGCTGCCTTGGAGCCATCGCCCATGGAAATCACGATCTGTTTGTACGGCACGGTGGTCGCGTCGCCGGCGGCAAATATGCCGGGGATGGAGGTTTCCCCACGCTCATCCACAATGATCTCGCCGTGATGGCTCAATTCAATATTGCCCCCCTTGAGCCACTCAGTATTTGGAATCAGGCCGATCTGCACGAACACACCTTCCAGGGTGACGTCGTGAGTCTCACCCGTGTCCCGATTCTTGTAATGAAGCCCACTGACCTTGCCGTCTTCACCGACAATCTCGGTGGTCTGGGCGGACGTTACAATTTCCACGTTTTTAAGGCTGCGCAGTTTCTTCTGTAATACGTCATCCGCCTTCAAGTCTGGTGCGAATTCCAGCAACGTCACGTGCCCAACGATACCCGCCAGATCAATAGCCGCCTCGACGCCGGAGTTACCGCCACCAATCACCGCCACACGCTTGCCTTTGAACAACGGGCCGTCGCAGTGTGGGCAGTAGGCAACGCCCTTGTTGCGGTATTCTTCCTCACCGGGAATGCCCATCTGACGCCAGCGGGCACCGGTGGAGAGCACCAGCGTCCGTGACTTCAAGGATGCGCCATTGGCCAGCTGAATCTCATGCAGTCCGCCTTTCTTGGAAGCAGGAATCAACTTCTCGGCGCGCTGAAGATTCATGATGTCCACGTCGTACTCTTTGACGATCTGCTCCATGGCTGCCACCAGCTTGGGGCCTTCGGTGTAATCCACAGAAATCAGGTTTTCGATGCCCATGGTGTCTGCCACCTGGCCACCAAAGCGCTCAGCAACCACACCGGTGGAGATACCCTTTCGAGCCGCGTAGATCGCCGCTGCTGACCCGGCCGGGCCACCGCCAACGATGAGAACTTCAAACGGATCCTTGTGTTTGAGCTTTTCGGCCTCTTTGGCCTCGGCACCTGTATCCACCTTGCCGACGATTTCAGCCAGCGTCATGCGGCCCTGACCAAAAGACTCGCCGTTCAGGTATACACTGGGAACCGCCATGATTTCCCGCCGCTCGACTTCGTCCTGGAACAGGGCACCGTCGATCGCAGTGTGCTTGATGCGCGGGTTAAGCACGCTCATCAGGTTGAGCGCCTGAACCACATCCGGGCAGTTCTGGCAGGACAGCGAAAAGTAGGTTTCGAACGCAAAGTCACCATCCAGATCCTTCACCTGATCCAGCAGTTCCTGGCTTTCTTTGGACGGATGACCACCAACCTGCAGCAGCGCCAGGACCATTGAGGTGAACTCATGGCCCATGGGAATGCCCGCAAACCGCACCCCGATGTCGCTGCCGATCCGATTGATCGCAAACGACGGGCGACGCACGTCGTTGGACTCTTCGGTGCGCAGGCTGATTTTGTCAGACATGGGTTCAAGTTCTTCAAGCAACTCTTTCAGTTCCACGGACTTGTCGCTGTCGTCATAGGCCGCAACCAATTCAATCGGCTGCTGCAGCTTGCCCATGTACCCTTTCAACTGTTCCTTGATGTTGGCATCCAACATAGAAAACTCTCCTTTAATGAATTCGAAGCTCAGTAAATCAGTATGTTAGAAAGAATACGGCCCCACGAGCCAATGCTCAAATTAATTGATGTTAAACGCGTGATAGGAACCCGCTATCATAAGCATCTGTTGAAAGTGCCTGTTAGAAGTGCTTGTTGAAAGTGCCTGAATAAGTGTCTGTGCAAGTGCCTGCTAACCAGATCGGTGATGCCCTGATACACGAAAGGCCCGCAATGCGGGCCTTTCGATAAGCGTTCCTACCGGGTATCCCGGCAGGGTCTTCAAACAAAAACGCTTAGATCTTGCCGACCAGGTCCAGTGACGGCGAAAGCGTCTCTCCGCCTTCTTTCCACTTGGCTGGGCAAACTTCGCCTGGGTGCTTACGCACGTATTGCGCAGCTTTCACCTTATCCATCAGGTAATCAGCATTACGGCCAACGCCCTCAGCACTGATTTCCATGGACTGGATAATACCGTCCGGATCGATCAGGAAGGTAGCGCGGTCCGCCAGGCCCTGACCTTCACGCATCACGCCAAAGTTGTTGGTTATGCTGCCATTCTGGTCGCCGACCATGAAGTAATTGATCTTGCCGATGGTCTTGGAGCTGCCATGCCATGCCTTGTGGGTGAAGTGCGTGTCCGTAGACACAGAGAACACTTCCACGCCCAGCTTCTGCAGCTCGTCATAGTTATCAGCCACGTCGCCCAGTTCAGTCGGGCAAACAAAGGTAAAGTCGGCCGGATAGAAGAAAAATACCGCCCACTTGCCTTTAACATCGGCTTCAGAGATGTCAACAAACTCGCCCTGTTTAAAGGCAGTTGCATTGAACGGTTTAATTTCGCTGTTGATAATTCCCATCGTTTGAGACTCCAATCCGTGAATTTAAAAGGTGAGTTGTTGGTGGCTGATAAGGTACGGACTGCAGAGACAAGAAACAAATTGATAATTTTTAGAAGATTGATAGTGTTTGGCTATTTTGCGCCAGGCAGATCACCCATAAAAAAAAGGGCCCGAAGGCCCCGGAAAGCCCGTCAGTCAGGTTTAGGCGGCTCCTTGCCGATGGGCGGGTGAGTCAATAAAAAGACTGGAATGAGCGTTCGCCAGCCGCGGCAGTATTATCGGCGCCTTTTCCTGCACCGCGGCTATCTCGAACACGTGATACGCTTCCGGGCCAAAGGGATCCAGAGCCGTGTCGACATACTGGAAGTGAGCAGGCAGTGGATCGCCGGAATAGGCGACCTGGAATGTGCGCTCAACGGTCGGTATATCCACACTCAGTGGCTGCTCGACCCAAAGAAACACCGCCTTGCTCAGCACCACGTATTCGCAACGGACCACTCGGTAGCCTTCACGCAATGTCAGAATATTGGGCTGCTTTTCACTGTTGAGGCGAAACTTGTGGATGGTTTTCATGTCCGGTTCTCCTGATTGGCGAGACAGACCCATGATGGCCAATTTTTAGTTCGTAAAGAATAAAGTTTTTTAGTGTTTATAGTTCGTTTTTTTCGAGCTTATTACCAAATTCCGGCCGTTCCCTGATCAGTTCTGCCACCGCCGCATTATGACTACCCCGGGCTCGTGTCACTGCGTACAGATTGTCACGAACTTCGTCGATACGGGCGATATGTGCAACCTGGTACTGACGACAAACCTCATCCCGAATAGCCGTAGGCGCGGCGAAATAACCCAGCCCCTCACGGCCAAAGACCTTGATAAGTGCACTATCATCCACTTCGGCAATCACTTTCACCCGTATGTTCTTGCTGGAAAACCAGTTCATCAGTGCGGTGACATAAGGTGCGTCCAATGACGACGCCAAAAAAGGCTGCCGATCCAGACTGGCGGGAAAATTGTCTGTCAGTTGCTCAGCGAGCGCAGGCGTGGCGAACAACGACATTGAAGAACTGGCCACGCGATAGGTACGAACGTCACCTGCCTGGGCCGAATCCGGTTGCCGGTCGGTCAGTACCACATCCAGTTCCCGCTGACTAAGCCGCTTCAATAACTCCCCAGTAGTCCCCGTGCGGCAATTGAGACGGACCTCCCGCGAAAGGTCCAACGCCGGCTTGGTCAAATGATAGGCAATCAGCTTGTGAATCGACGCAGAAATGCCAACCGCCAGACTCAGGGGACGGTTTTCCGGAGGCTGGCGCAGCACATCGGACAGGGCCTGGGCAGCCTGAAACATCTCCTCGGCATAACCGAGCACCATTTGGCCGAAGTCCGTCAGCTGCAATGCGCGGTTTGCCCGACGGAACAAGGCACTGCCCAAAGACGCCTCGAACGTGGCAAGCTGCCCGCTCAGGGTCTGTGGCGTAAGGTCCAGATGCTCAGCCGCCCGGACAATCGATCCTTCCCTGGCAATCGTCCAGAAATAATACAAATGACGCAGGTTCAGATTTTCCAAATCACTCTCTCCACAATTGTTCAAGCAATGCGCTTTCGTGAGAGCAAGAATAGCTGATGCAAATGGTTACTGGGTCAAAGTGCGTAGAAGCGGTTGCATATATGGTCTGCTCTCTTCGGACTGCCAAAAGAAAGCCGGGCATCATGGCCCGGCAAAACTGACTCAGCGACCTGTGCGCACAGTCTGTGCCAGACCATAAACCTCTCGAATTATCAGTGTGATATGAATTTTTCAATATAGACTTTGCTTTAAAAACGCGCTTCTCCGAGACAGAAATCAGGGGGAGGCACCCTTTGTGTGCGTCTTTCATCGTCAGATGCCGTCGTGCCGGGTAACCTGTACTAATGACGGACCAGAGGAGACGAGCATGGCAGTATTTCACCCCGGGATTGGCAAGTTCTTATGGCTAAGCCTTTGCGCCACCCTGCTCGTAAACCCGGCACTGGCTGAGACCACAGGCAAGCCCTTGCTGAAACCCTTCTCATCGGCAACTTCACTGGCACCGGACTGGGACGTGCTGAAGTTTCCCAACATCGACCGCATGAGCCAGTACCGGCTGGTTCAGGACAGCGGTGAGCAGGTGGTCATGGCCTCAACCGACGGCAGCGCTTCCGGATTGATCGCCAGGATTCGGGTGGACCCGGGGGAGCGCCTGATGCTGCGCTGGCGCTGGAAAATTTCATCGGTCTATGAGAAGGGCGACGCCCGGTCAAAAACCGGAGACGACTACCCGGCACGCCTTTATGTGGCGTTCGAATTTGAAGCCGATAAGGCCGGGTTCTTCGAGCGGGCAAAGCGCAAGGCAGCGGCCCTGGTATTCGGGGAAGAATTACCGGGTAATGCGCTGAATTACATCTGGGCGAACCGGCTGGAGAAAGGCGCCCTTGTGGCCAATCCGTACACCGACACCACCATGATGCTGGCCGTGGAATCCGGTAATGAAAAAGCAGGGCAGTGGGTCACGGCTGAACGGGATATTGTCGCGGATTACCGTAAAGCGTTTGGCACCGAGCCGCCACCCGTTGTCGGCGTCGCCATCATGTCGGACTCCGACAACACTGATGAAAGCGCCAAAGCCTGGTACGGAGACGTGACGCTGACGCGGCAGTAAAGTGAAAAAAGACCGGCATCGTTAAACTGCTTAACAACCAGGAAGGCCAGGTCCGGTGGTGCCTCTACGCTAAATCCCGCCCAAGAACGCACCAGTTCAAGTCGCTTGCACCACAACGGCGCGACCCTGCGTGTCTTGCACGGCTCCTCTGGACTGGGAACTTCCCTGCCCGTCAACGGTTTAGCAACCTTGGCACGCGACTTGTACTATCAAAGCTACGCAGCGAGAAGTCGGTTACTGAAACCACGATCAAAGCGCACAATCTGACAAATGGTCGACTAGGGTTCCGACCTGCTCTCTCTAACAGGGAAATGCAGGTGGCTGGTCCGAGAGTTGACGGCCTTTTCCAAGGCTACACGGCGGGACAAAAGCCCGGGAGAATCGTTCAGTTACTGACGCCTCTCGTGTTTTAAAAACACACCCAGCCAACTGGAAAAGGTGGAAAAGGTTATGTTGCAATCGACAACCCCCCTCTATGAAGATCTGATTCCCGGCGGATCCCACTGGTCTTTCATTATGCGCCGCGGCCACGTGCTGCGCCTGATTGATGAAACCGGCGGCGCCAATGTCGGCATGTTGATGTACAACCCCGAGAACCCTCTCGAACGTTACAACATGCCGGACACCCTCAAGAACCAACACACCTTCCTGCTGACCAAAGGCCATGTGCTCTGCTCCGATATGGGTCGGGTATTCGCGTCCATCATTCGCGACGATCTGGGCTGGCACGACACCGTCTGTGGCACCTGCAACGCCGATCTTGTGGAACAGCGCTGGGTCAAGAAGACCTACCAGGAAGCCCGCAATGACTACCATCGCAACGGCTTCACCAGTTTCCTCAATGAGCTGGCCAAATACGGCCTGGGCAAAAAAGACCTGACCGCCAACCTGAACTGGTTCAGCAAGGTGAAAACCGACGACGACGGCAACATGACGTACATGAGTGATCACTCCCACGCCGGCGCCACCGTAGACCTGCGGTTTGAGATGGATACCATCGTGGTGCTCCATACCTGCCCGCACCCGCTCAATACCGCGTCGGACTATCCAAGCTATCCCCTGCGATACCAGCTATTTAAGGCCGCACCGGTCACCGATGCCGACCCTTGCAAGATTTCCTCACCGGAGGCCACCCGCGCCTTCGCCAATACCGCCCTGTATCACCTGATGCAGTCCTGATCGCGAGGAGGCCGGACATGATTAAAGAAAGCACACTCAAACCAGACAACGCCCTCTTCCGCGAGACAGTGCCTGCGGGGGAATACTTCCTGAAAGTGGTCAAGGCAGGCGAGACCGTTCGCATTCTGGACCTGGAAGGCAACCAGGCCGCGGATACCCTGTTCTACAACGCCCACAACCCGGCCGAGCGCTACAGCGCGGTGGATACCATCCGCGAGCAGGGCAATGTCTACCTGGCTGCCGGCTCAAAGCTGATGTCCTCGGAAAACAACGTCATGCTGGAGATTACCGCCGACACCTGCGGCCGCCATGACACCCTCGGGGGCGCGTGTGCGGGGGAGAGCAACACCACCCGCTATGCACTGGAAAAGAAGTGCATGCACACCTGCCGCGACAGCTGGCTGGTGGCGGTCGCCGAGCACGAAGAGCTGGGCATGACCAAGCGGGATATCACCCACAACATCAACTTCTTCATGAACGTGCCAGTCACCGCCGCAGGTGGCCTGACGTTTGAAGACGGCATTTCTGACGCCGGTAAATACGTCGAGCTGAAAGCAGAAATGGATGTGCTGGTGATGATTTCCAACTGCCCACAGCTGAACAACCCCTGTAATGCCTACAATCCGACACCGATCGAGGTGCTGGTATGGAGCTGAACAGGCAGGTCACCAAGGTCCTGATTGCCAACCGTGGGGCCATCGCCTGCCGCATCATCCGCACCCTGAAGGCCATGGGTGTTGGCTCTGTGACGGTGTATGCGGAGGCCGATGCCGATTCCCTGCACGTACGTCATGCTGATGAGGCGATCTCACTGGGCAAAGGTTCTGCCACCGACACCTATCTGGATCAAGAAAAACTGTTTGCCATTGCCCGGGACACCGGGGCCCAGGCCATTCATCCCGGTTACGGTTTCCTCAGCGAAAATGCTGACTTTGCCCGCCGCTGTGAGGCCGAGGGCGTTATTTTCCTTGGCCCCACGCCAGAGCAGATGGAGAATTTCGGCCTCAAGCACACCGCCCGATCGCTGGCCGAAAAAGCCGGCGTGCCCATGCTGCCGGGCACCGGGCTGCTCAGCAGCCTGGATGTGGCGCTCACCGAAGCTGCCCGCATTGGTTACCCGGTGATGCTGAAAAGCACCGCCGGCGGTGGCGGCATCGGCATGTCCCGCTGCTACAGCGACCAGGACCTGAGCAAGAACTTTGAGTCAGTGCAGCGCCTGAGCCAGAACAATTTCAGCAACAACGGCGTGTTTCTGGAGAAGTTTGTCGAACAGGCCCGCCACATCGAAGTGCAGCTGTTTGGCGATGGCAAGGGCAAGGTGCTGGCATTGGGAGAACGAGACTGTTCGGCCCAGCGCCGCAATCAGAAAGTGATCGAGGAGGCCCCCGCTCCCGGTCTGAGCGATGACCTCCGCCAGCGCATGCACACCACCGCCCGCAAGCTGGGCGAAAGCATCGCGTACCGCAGCGCCGGCACCGTAGAATTCATCTACGATCCGGACACGGCCGACTTTTATTTTCTGGAAGTGAATACCCGCTTACAGGTTGAGCATGGCGTGACCGAGCTGGTCTATGGCGTGGATATCGTCCGCTGGATGGTGGAACTGGGCAGCGGCACCCTGAGCGATCTGGACCAGATTGAACAGCAGCTCAACCCCAGGGGGCACGCTATACAGGCGCGGCTTTATGCCGAAGACCCCAACAAGGATTTTCAGCCCAGCGCCGGTTTGCTGACAAATGTGGTCTGGCCTGCAGCCGACGGCCTGCGGATTGATCACTGGATTCAGCCGGGCACCGAGATTTCGCCGCTGTTCGATCCCATGCTGGCCAAGGTCATCGTGCATGAAGGCAACCGGGAAACCGCCCGCCGGAAACTGGCGGAAGCGCTCGATGACACACAGCTCTATGGCATCGAAACCAATCGCGTTTACGTCAGTCAGGTGCTGAACGACGACCGCTTTATTGAAGGCCGCGTTTTTACCCGAACCCTGAACGAATTCGACTACCGTCCGGCCACAGTTGACGTGCTTACCGGCGGCACCTTGACCACCATTCAGGATTACCCCGGCCGTATTGGTTATTGGGAAGTGGGCGTACCGCCCTCCGGGCCCTTTGACAGCTATTCCTTTCGCCTGGGCAATCGACTGCTGGGTAATGACGTAGGTGCACCCGGCATTGAAATCACCCTCAAGGGTCCGGTGTTGATGTTCAATCGTGCCACCCAGATTGTGCTGACCGGCGCCGAACTGGACGCCACACTGGATGATCAGCCGGTTGCTCTCTGGCAGGTCATTGACGTAGCCGCGGGAAGCACTCTGAAGCTCGGTGCTACCCGCAATGCCGGGGCCCGCGCCTATGTGCTGTTCCGGGGCGGACTCGACTGCCCGGAATATCTGACCTCTTGCAGCACCTTTACCCTGGGGCAGTTTGGCGGGCATTGCGGTCGTGCCTTGCGAGCCGGCGACGTGCTGTCGCTGAACGATTCGGAGCCTTTGGAGGCGGTCAGCCTGCCTGAAAACCTGAAACCCGCCATCGGCCACGAATGGAAACTGCACGTGACCTATGGCCCCCACGGCGCGCCGGACTATTTCACCGAAGACGACATTGCCATCTTCTTCGACAGCGACTGGGAAATTCACTACAACTCCAGCCGCACCGGCATCCGGCTGATCGGGCCGAAACCGGAATGGGCCCGCAGTGACGGCGGCGAAGCCGGAATGCACCCGTCCAACATTCACGACAACGCCTACGCGGTGGGCACCGTGGATTTCACCGGTGACATGCCGGTCATTCTTGGGCCGGACGGCCCCAGCCTCGGCGGTTTTGTCTGCCCGGTGACGGTCATCAGCGCCGATTTGTGGAAACTGGGCCAGCTCAAAGCCGGTGACAAGGTCCGCTTTGTGCCGGTGAGCCAGGATCAGGCCGTGACCCTGCGAGCGGCACAGGATGAAAGTATCAGCACCTTGCTGGCGACTAAGGTGGAGATCACACCCATCACGCCAACAACACCGATCCTGGATTCTCTGAGCACTGACCAACATGAAACCGGTGTGCTCTATCGCGCCGCCGGCGACAACTACTTGCTGGTGGAATATGGCCCCATGGAGCTGGATATCCGCCTGCGTTTCCGCGCCCACGCGCTGATGCTTTGGCTGCGTGAACGCGAGCTGGACGGCATTCTGGAGCTCACTCCAGGTATCCGTTCATTGCAGGTGCATTATGACAGCCAACAACTGAATCAAAGGGCGTTACTGGATACCCTGATTAGCGCCGAAAAGGAGCTTGAGCAGCAACCGGAGTGGGACGTGCCTGCCCGCATCGTTCACCTGCCGTTGTCCTGGGATGACGAGGCGTGTCACACAGCCATCCAGAAGTATATGCAGTCGGTGCGTAAAGACGCGCCCTGGTGCCCGAGCAACCTGGAGTTCATTCGCCGCATCAATGGTCTGGACAGCATCGACGAGGTCAAGAAGACACTGTTCGAGGCCAGCTATCTGGTGATGGGCCTGGGGGATGTGTATCTGGGCGCACCGGTAGCGACACCGCTGGACCCTCGGCATCGCCTGGTCACTACCAAGTACAACCCGGCCCGGACCTGGACGGCAGAGAACTCGGTCGGTATTGGCGGTGCCTACCTGTGCATCTACGGCATGGAAGGCGCCGGTGGCTATCAATTTGTGGGCCGCACCCTGCAGATGTGGAACCGCTACCGCACCACCGACTATTTCGAAGCCGGCAAGCCCTGGCTGCTGCGCTTTTTCGATCAGGTGCGCTTTTACGAAGTCAGTGCCGAGGAACTGCAGCAGATCCGCCGGGATTTCCCCAACGGCGACTACCCCATCAAGGTCGAGGAAACCCGGTTCAATCTGCGGGATTACGAAGCCTTTCTGGGTGACCATCAAAACGACATCAAAACCTTTACCAACAAGCGCAAACAGGCCTTCGACCAAGAACTGCAACGCTGGATCGAGTCCGGCCAGATCAACTTCAGTTCCGAAGCACCCGTGGAGGTGGACGGCGATGATGAGATTCTGGATCTGCCCGACGGCCAGCACGCCATCGAAAGCCACGTGGCGGGCAATCTCTGGGAATGTCTGGTGAAGGTCGTTGATACCGTCACGGTTCAACACCCGGTGGCGGTGGTGGAATCGATGAAGATGGAAATCGAGCTGCTCAGCCCGGTCGGCGGTCGCGTGGTGGAAGTCTGTCGGGAAGCCGGTCAGGCGGTCCAGCCCGGCTCGCCGGTCATCATTATTGAAGAGGCCTGAGCAATGCCGGATACAACTGACGCTCCTTCATGGCCCCTGCAAGATGGCACGCGGGCTGCAAAAGCCTGCAGTGCTGACACAGCGAATGACTGGTCCGAGAGTTGCCGACCTCCGAGAGTTTACACGGCGGGACAAAAGCCCGGGAGATTGAATCCGTCGATATGCCATTGCCGTGTTCTGCCAACAGAGGAAATTTTCCTATGCGCCTGATCAACCGTCACCCGGGCCGCCTTTCGGTGGTAATACTTGGGCTTATCCCGTTTGCTCTGCTGATCCTGCTTTATGGCATCGCCTCGCAACAACGGCTGGCCGAAAACCCCAATGACAAGCTGCTTCCCGGCCTTGAAAAAATGACGGCCGCGGTAGAGCGAATGGCCTTTCAGGAAGATCGTCGCAGTGGCGATTACCTCATGTTGGTGGATACCACCGCCAGCCTGGAGCGCCTCGGTATCGGGGTTGGCATTGCAGCGCTGATGGCGCTGATCGTCGGCATTCTCAACGGCACCCTGCCCTTGTTTCGGGCCAATATGGCACCGCTGGTATCCGCCGCCTCAATGGTTCCCCCGCTGGCCATCCTGCCTATTCTGTTTATCGTGTTCGGGCTCGGCGAGCTATCGAAAGTGATGCTGATCGTAATTGGTACCGCGCCGGTGATGATGCGGGATGTGGCTCAGAGAGTGCGGGAAATACCCCAGGAACAGTTCATCAAGATTCAGACCCTTGGTGCCAACTCCTGGCAGGTGATCATCCGCATGGTGCTGCCCCAGGTTATGCCACGATTAATTGATGCCATGCGCCTGAGCCTTGGACCCGCCTGGCTCTTTCTGATTGCGGCTGAAGCCATCGCCGCCACTGAAGGCCTGGGCTACCGGATCTTTCTGGTTCGTCGCTATCTGGCCATGGACGTGATCCTGCCCTACGTCATCTGGATCACCATTCTGGCCGTCATCATCGACCAGTGTCTGCGCCTGACCAATCGCAAGTTATTCCCCTGGTACAACGCAGGAGGCAACTGATGAGCTTTATTACCGTCAAGAATCTGTGGAAAGAATACGGCGATCAGGTGGTGCTGGAAAACCTGAATCTGGACGTAAAAAAGGGCGAGTTCTGCACGCTCGTCGGTGCCTCCGGCTGTGGTAAATCCACCTTCCTGAAAATGCTGCTGGGGCAGGAACAACCTTCCCGGGGCGTACTGGATCTCGAGGGCGAGCCGTTTCCCGCGCAGCCCGACCGCAATCGCGGCATCGTGTTTCAACGCTATTCCGTCTTTCCCCATCTGTCGGTTCGGGAGAACGTACTGATGGGTCTGGAACTGGAACAAAAGCCGCTGCTCGGCAAGCTGTTCGGTAAAGCCCGCCAGGAGGCACTGAAACAGGTGGACGCCATGCTGGAGGCCGTCGGTCTGAGCGGTGCCGCCACCAAGTGGCCCCACGAACTGTCCGGCGGCATGCAGCAGCGACTGGCCATCGCCCAGTCGTTTTTAATGCGGCCACGGGTACTGCTACTGGACGAACCCTTCGGCGCGCTTGATCCGGGCATCCGCAACGACATGCATCAGTTGTTACTGAGGCTCTGGAAAGAGACTGGCACCACCATTTTTATGGTGACGCACGACCTTCACGAAGGCTTTCGTCTGGGTACAAGACTGCTCGTCTTCGACAAGGTGCGGCGCGATCCCCACGATCCCCAGGCCTTTGGCGCGACCATCACCTACGACCTGCCAATTGGTAAAACCGATTCGGATCTGCTCGACGCCATCGAAACCAACGTAAACAAGACTGCCCGCAATCAGGCAGCCTGAGGCTCTACCATGACATCGTTACCAAACCTCGACCTCTCTTCCCTGCGCGAGGCCTACACAACCGGCACCCTGACTCCCCGAGCGCTGGTGCAGGGACTACTCCAGCGAGCCAGGGAGTTTGATCAGCACAATATCTGGATTCATCTGGCCACGGAACAGGAACTGGCGCCCTATCTGGATCGTCTGGAGGCTCATAAGCCGGAAGATCTGCCGTTGTATGGCATCCCTTTCGCAGCCAAAGACAACATTGATGTAGCCGGAATGGCAACCACGGCTGGCTGCGAAGCCTTTCGGTATGAACCAGAACAACACGCCGCCGTGATTGAAGCGCTGATCAGCGCCGGTGCCATCCCGATTGGAAAAACCAACCTTGACCAGTTCGCCACCGGTCTGGTGGGCACACGCTCACCGGAGCCCTGGGGCCCCTGTCACAACAGCATCAACCCAGAGTATATTTCCGGTGGTTCGTCATCGGGTTCGGCCGTCTCGGTGGCACTCGGGCTGGCGAGCTTTTCACTGGGCACCGATACCGCCGGTTCCGGCCGGGTGCCGGCAGCGTTTAACAATCTGATCGGTCTCAAACCAACACTTGGGCGGGTCAGCATTCGTGGCGTGGTGCCTGCCTGTCAGACGCTGGACTGTGTTTCCCTGTTTGCGCGGGATGCCGGTCAGGCGGCCGACATACTGGCGGTGATGGAAAAATCCGACAGCAAAGATCCCTGGCAACGAGCCAAGCCAACGGGTCGAACCCCCATGCCACAGAATTTCCGGTTTGGCGTACCCAAACCTGAGCAACTGGATTTCGACGGTGATGAGGATTCCGGGAAGCAGTTTCTTGCAACTATCGAGCGCCTGAAGTCTCTTGGTGGCCAGGCGGTCGAGCTGGATTTCACCCCTTTCTTCGAAACCGCCAGGCTTTTATATGAAGGGCCCTGGGTTGCTGAACGTTATCTGGCAACCAGCCCATTAATTGAGGAACAGCCGGAAGCCCTGCTGCCGGTTACCCGCAGTATTATCAGCAAGGGCGCCGACAGTTCAGCACTGCAAGCCTTTGCGGCCCAGTACCGACTGAAACAGCTCAAGGCGCTGGCGGATCAGAGCTGGTCCGAGGTGGACGTGATCGTAACGCCCACTACCCCGACCATCTACACCATTGCCCAGCTGGAAGCGGAGCCAGTGGCGCTCAACAGCCGCCTTGGCACCTACACCAATTTCATGAATTTGCTGGACTACAGCGCCGTCGCCGTGCCTGCCGGTTGGCTGGCAAACGGACTGCCCACCGGCTGTACGCTGTTTGCCCCTGCATTCCAGGATGAGCAGTTACTGGGCCTGGCTGCCAGACTGCATCCGCTGGCCAGTCAGACGGTTGGCGCGCTGAAGGATGCCTTGCTGGCAACTGATGTGGCCACTGACGCCGGCACCATCGACGTTCTGGTCTGTGGTGCTCACCTGTCCGGGTTACCGTTGAATCACCAGCTAACGTCACGGAACGGGACGCGGATTGAAACCACCCAAACGGCCGATTGCTATCGCATGTATCTGTTGGCCGGTGGCCCACCCTTCCGGCCCGGGATGATTCGGGATTTAAATGAGGGCGTTGCATTGCCGGTGGAGATCTGGCGCGTGCCAGCTGACCGCTTCGGCAGTTTCGTCGCTGGCATACCGGCACCGCTGGGCATTGGTCAGGTGGAGCTTGAAGATGGTCGCTGGGTGTCCGGTTTCATCTGTGAGTCGATCGGCCTCGAAGGCGCGCGGGAAATTACCCAGCTCGGCGGCTGGAGGGGCTACCTGGCCGAGACCTAGCCAACTGCCGAGCCATTGCGCCCAACGTCGAATTTGCTGACTGTCATAAAACAGTCGGAAAAGTGACATCAATCATTCACCTCCCCTTGCTAGTTTCTCAGAAACCAGGGGGAACAAGGTGTTATGAATTTTGCCTTCACGTATTACGCGCTAGCGTTCGCCGCCAGTTGCTATCTGCTTTATCGGGTTATCGGGCGACTGCAGCTGTCTCGGGCAAAACATCCCTCGCTTCGGGGCCACAGTAACTGGGCCCGGCGCGTCGCTCGCCTTATTCCTTTCTTCAGTTACAACGACGCCGCGTTTTTCTGCAGCGACGGCGCACCTGCGACGGTGGTCGAACAACGCCGTCATGCCCTCAGCCAATTGCAGCACAGCTTTGAAACCGAGTGCGCGAAGACGCTGGCCCACTGCCAGGCCATAGCAAACAGCGTGTCTGACGTGCGCTTCACCAGCCGTTACCGGGTGCCCTTTCCCTACAGTGACCAGCTACCAGCCTGCTTCAAGCTTGGCTCAATGGCCGATGAAACCAGCGGGTCCCAGATCAAGGATCTGGACGGCAACTGGCGCTATGACCTATCCGGCTCATACGGCGTTAACGTCTTCGGCTACGACTTCTACAAAGAGTGCATGGATGAAGGCATCGCCCGGACCAGGGCCCTCGGGCCAGTGCTGGGGGCCTATCACCCCCTGATTGCTGAAAATGTGGACATCATCCGCCAGGTGTCCGGGCTGGACGAAGTATCGTTTCACATGTCCGGCACCGAAGCCGTTATGCAGGCGGTGCGGCTGGCGCGCTATCACACCGGCAAGACTCATCTGGTGCGTTTCTGCGGTGCCTATCACGGCTGGTGGGACGGCGTTCAGCCGGGCGTCGGTAACACCCGCAAAGCCCGCGATGTTTACACTCTGGCAGACCTGAGTGAACAGACCCTGCACATACTGCGCACCCGCAACGACATCGCCTGTGTGCTGATCAATCCCCTGCAGGCCTTCCATCCCAACAGTGATGCCCCCTCCGATACCGCGCTTATCGCCAGCGACCGAACCAACGGGTTCGACAAGCAGCGCTATACCGACTGGCTCGCCCGGGTCCGGGAAGTGTGCAGCGAACGCAGTATTGTGCTGATTTTTGACGAGGTGTTTACCGGCTTCCGGCTGGCCTATCGCGGTGCCCAGGAATTCTACGGCATACAGGCGGACCTGGTGACTTACGGCAAAACCCTGGGCGGCGGCCTGCCGATTGGTGTGCTGGCGGGAACTCACGGGCTGATGCAGCGCTTCAAGAACGACCAACCCGTCAACGTCTCCTTTGCCCGCGGCACTTTTAACGCCCACCCCTATGTGATGGGTGCGATGAACGTGTTCCTGAACCGCATACGCCAGCCCGATATCCAGCAGCAGTACCGGGAGTCGGAAAGTCTGTGGGACGACCGGGTGGCCAGGTTCAACGAGCGCCTGCAAAGCGAGGGGCTGCCGCTGCGAATCACTAACCTCCATTCGATTCTGTCGGTGCTTTATAGCCTGCCCAGCCGCTACAACTGGATGTTCCAGTTCTATCTCCGACAGGCCGGGCTTGAGCTGAGCTGGACCGGCACCGGCCGGCTGATCATGAGCTACAGCTTTACCGACGACGACTTCAATCAGGTGATCGAGCGCTTTGTTATCGCCGCTCATCAGATGCAGGCGGACGGCTGGTGGTGGCAAAGCCCGGCGCTGACCAACAAGGCGATCAAGCGGCAGTTTCTGGTTGACCTGCTTTGCGCCCGATTCCCGTTTCTGGCCGGCAGATTGTCCGGCCCGCTGGCAACACGCCATGAAAAGCCCTGTTCCGGCCCGGTTGCGGACCAGGACCAATACTCCAGAAAGGTGGGTTGAGTATGACGATGCAATGGCAGAGCAACGGCGAACCACAGTTCCGCAGTGGCCTTAGAACAGAATTTGACAGTTTTATCAGCCAGCAGGCCCAGCGTTTCGACCCCAAAGACTGTCTGCAGATCGACTTTCACTGTCACGACCATAACAGCGACATACCGGATGAACTGTGGGGCCGGATACTGCGCCTGCCCGAAACCTGGCTCAAAACCAAGCAACTGGTGAAGGTTCTGGAGCAGAACGGCAGTTCCGTGGTCACCGTCACCAACCACAACAACGCACGCTCATGCTGGGACCTTCAGGACAAAGGCGTGGATGTGTTGGTGGGCTGCGAGTTCACCTGTTTCTTCCCCGAGTACGACCTGTTCCTGCACGTGCTCACATACGGCTTCACCCGTGAACAGGAAGTGGTGCTCAACCAGAAGCGCCAGAATATCTACGACTTTCTGCGCTACGCCGCACGTTACGATATCCCGGTGATCCTGCCACACCCGCTCTACCTCTACACGCGTAACGACCGGGTTGATCTGTGCCTGTTCGAAAAGCTGGCGGTAATGTTCTGGCGCTTTGAAGTGTTGAACGGCCAGCGGGATCTGTGGCAAAGCGTACTGACACTGAACTGGGTGCAAAGCCTGACACCAGACCGCATTCGCGATTGTGCCCGCAAGCACGACCTGGACCCGTCAGAATTTGGTGTGGATCCTGACCGGCCCAAAGTGGTTACGGGCGGCTCCGACGACCACACCGGTATTTTCGCCGGCCTTTGCGGCTCGCAGCTTTACGTGCCCGATCTGCAAAAACGCCTGAAGACCGAAGCCGCGTCGGATCTGGCTCTGGAAGCACTGCGCAACGGTCAGGTGGCGCCATTCGGCACCGTCGGCGAGAACCAGAAACTCAACATCGCCCTGCTGGATTACTTCTCCCAGGCGGCCAGCAAGCTTAAGGATCCGGGCATGCTCCGTATGCTTCTGCACCGCGGGTCTACCTGGGACAAGATGGGCTGTTTTGTGGTCGCCAACCTGTTTCTGGAAATGCAGAAGCACAAGAAAACCATGATGTTTTTCTCGTTCATTCACGATGCACTTCAGGGCAAAAAGCCCAAGCGGTTTCTGAAGTGGCAGGCGTCGAAAGACTACAAGTTCTGTATTACCCAGCTGGAGAGGATCGCCGACAGCAAACGCAATCATCCTGAAGCGTTCGTGGATACCGTCAACGACAGCATCGGCGATCTGTTTAACCACCTGAATCACCTCATCGCCAAACGGATTCGCAAAGCGCTGGAAAAGCATCAGGGCTCCAGCCTGAAAGATTTCTCCACCGAAGAGCTGACCCGCAAACTGGAAATACCCAGCCAGCTCACGTCTCTGTTCCTGGGCGACGGCAAGCGCCAGGACAACATGAGCAACATCAACTTGGCTGAGGTGCTGGACAGCCTTTCCTTCCCGGTGCTGATCAGCACCGTGCTGGCAGGGTCAACTCTGGCCTCAACCCGCGTGCTGTATCAGAACCGCGACCTGCTCAACCGGTTTGCCCGCCAACTCGGCAAAAACGAGCATTCCCGGCGGGCGCTGTATCTGACCGATACCCTGCTCGATAAAAACGGCGTATCCACCTCGCTGAGCGGCAAGCTCAAAGAAATCAAACGCACCAACCTGCCGATTGATTTTCTGATCTGTCACCCGGACGCCGAGCCCGAGCCTCACTTGCACGTCGTCCAGCCCATTGCTGACATCGACCTGCACCCCTTCGGCGAGCAGACCCTGCAGGTGCCGGATGTGATGGCCATTGCCCGAATATTCTATGAAGGCGGCTACGACCGGATTGTCTGCTCTACCGAAGGCCCTATGGCCCTGGTTGCCCTGTTCCTGCAACAGATGTTCAACGTGCCCAGCTATTTCTTCATGCACACCGACTGGATTGATTTTATTACCCACACCACCAACCTGAACCAGCACGAACGAGACCGGGTCCGCCGTCTGATGCGCGCGCTCTACAACCGGTTTGACAGTGTGTTCGTGCTCAACCGCGAACACCGGGACTGGCTGACCGGTCATGAAATGCAGCTACCGGACGACCGGGTATTCCTGACCGCACACCACACCGCCCCGCGGGATCTTCAGGTGCAACCTGCCCGCAAGTCGGACCTGATTCCGGGCGCCAACGACAAGACTCCGGTCCTGTTTATCGCCTGCCGACTCAGCCGCGAGAAAGGCATTTTTGACCTGCCGGAGATTGTCCGGGAAGCGCGGCTTTCGGTTCCTGACCTGAAAATCGTTGTGGCCGGTTCAGGCCCGGCCAGCGCAGACCTCCAGCGGGCCATGCCGGATGCGGTATTTTTAGGCTGGCAGACCCGGGAGCAACTGGCGTCACTGTATCTGGGGCTGGACCTGTTCGTGTTTCCCTCACGCTTCGACACCTTCGGCAACGTGCTGCTTGAGGCCCTGACCCACGGCATGCCCGCACTGGCCTACAACTGCAAGGGGCCGAAAGACATCCTTGAGCACGAAGTCAGCGGTTATCTGCTTGAGGATATAGACGCCATGGCCGAGGCCGTTGTCCATTTCTTCAGTGACCCGACTGCCCGCAACGTCATGGCAGAGAATGCCCGCAATCGCGCAGCCCGGTTCCAGGCCGAACCTATTATGCGGCAGTTTCTTGCGGATCTGGGGCTGGACTACCCGGAACAGGTTAGCGCTGAAGCAACGGTGGCCTAGTGACTCCAATCCATAAAACAAGGCCCGGTTTAACCGCCGGTGAACAACTGAATTTCCTGCTGACCAACCGCCTGCCCCGGCGCTGGCTCACATTGTTCATGGGCTGGTTCAGCGGTATTGAAAGCCCGGCCCTGACCCGGCTATCCATCGCCGTCTGGCAATGCTTCGCGGACGATCTCCGGTTGCAGGACGCCCGGGCCCAGCGCTTTGCGAGCCTGCAGGCGTGCTTCACGCGGCAACTCAAACCCGGCCTGCGCCCGGTAGACGCCCGACCCAACAGTGTCAGCAGCCCCTGCGACGCCATAGTCGGCGCCTGCGGACGGATTCAGGACAACCGGCTGTTCCAGGCCAAGGGTTTTCCCTACACCCTGGAAGAACTGATCCCGGATGCCAGGCTGGCCGCGCGCTATCGCAACGGCCAGTTTGTCACCCTGCGACTGAAATCCAGCATGTATCACCGGTTTCATGCGCCGGTGGACTGTCAGGTTCGCCAGGTAAACTACGTGTCCGGGGACACCTGGAACGTGAACCCCATCGCCCTGAAAAAGGTCGAAAAACTGTTCTGTAAAAACGAGCGGGCGGTGCTGGAACTGGAATTTGGCCGCTCGGATTACAGCCTGACCCTGGTGCCGGTCGCCGCCATTCTGGTCGCCAGCATGAAATTTCATTTTCTGGCCCAGCCACTGGACCTGAAATACCGGGGTGCCAACCTCATCCCGTGCGATGCGACGCTGCGCAAAGGCCAGGAGATGGGCTACTTCCAGCACGGCTCCACCATCATTGTTTTTGCCTCAGGGCAATACCAACTCAGCCCCGAAATCACCGAAGGTCACCCGATCAAAATGGGTGAAGCACTGCTGTCAGGGCATCCATTGCCGACCCGGTCCAAGAGCGATTCCGGTTTATCCGAAGAACCCACTGCCACACTTGATGTGTAAGGAAACGGCCATGACATTTTTTGAGGAATTACAAAAACAACGATGGGACGATCACCGTTACTATCACCACAACCGGATCAACCAGTTACTGCACCTGCTCAGTGCCAGCTGCTTTCTGGTGAGCTATGTGCTGGTGTTTTTCCACCCGGCCGCCGCCGCCCTGGTTGGTTGGCTACTGGCCATGACGTTGCGCCAGACCGGTCATTTCTTTTTCGAGCCCAAAACCTACGATGAAGTAAACAAGGCCAGCCACGACTACAAGGAAAGTGTGAAAGTCGGCTACAACCTCAGCCGCAAGGTGGTGCTGCTGTCGATCTGGGCACTGACCCCGGTGGCGCTGCTCCTGAGCCCCGACCTGTTGGGCCTGCTTTCCCCGGCAACAGATCTGCTTGGGTTTATCAGTAACACCGCCCTGATATGGCTGTTCATCGGCCTGGGCGCCGTGCTGTTCAGAACCGTGCATCTGTTCAAACTGATGGGCGTGCAGTCAGGCCTGGTGTGGATGACCAAGATCCTCACCGACCCGTTTCACGACATCAAGATTTACCAGAAGGCGCCTTACTACATCCTCAAGGGTGAAATGTACGACACTATGGAGGACTGGTACGACGATAGGCCGGTTGACCAGAGGGCCTAGAAATCCGACATCGGTCAGCTATAGGGACTTACTGAAGGATGCTGGTGAATCTGAAAAAAGTTTGTTCGCCAGCTTGTGGGTCTGCCTCTGAAGCTCCTTTAGCTTCGCAAGGATGCATGCTTCAGCTAAGTCCAAATGTTCAACTTCTAGATCTATCTGTTGGCGGTGATCGGTCAGGTATTCGAGCAATACGGCTTGGTCATTGGCCAAACCCTGAAGTTCTGTCATTACTAAAAACTGGTCCACCTTTGACTTCAGGCTTTTGCCAAACATAGGGCGCAATGCTCGTGAACAATAGAGCAGATCTTTTGATCGTTTTCGAAATTGGTGGAAGGCTTCAATGTCATCAGAGCTATTCGCCTTTTTCTCGGCGTCACGGGCTTTTTGGTAAATGCGCTTGAGGTTAGGCATAAGTTCCGACGATGACTTTGGCAGATCCCACTCTTTAGGCGCGGTGCTCTGAGCTTCTACTTCTAAAGCCAGCTCTATGAAAAATTCGCGACCTTTAGCCTCAAGTGGATTGAGTTTTTGCTGTTCAGACAGGAAACGGCCAATCGCGTTGAATTGTTGCTCCTGCAACTCAGAATTTTCGCCTGTTAGCCCTTGCCAGGTTTTCACACGAACCATCGCGTCTCGGCTGCCAGAAAGTTTCCCGGAAATCGTTTTGTAGTGTTCTTGCCAGCGACTGTACTCAGTTTTGCCAATCTGAGGTCTGATCAGCCGTAATAGAGCACGCATTTCTTTACAGCTTTTTCGAGCCTCATGGACACCGGTTTCTGAAAGCCTGCATGCGTGCAAAAGCGCTAGAGAAATGCCTTCGTTAGTGGACTGCATTAGCCGCTTGAGATGCTTGCCAAAGTTACCTTTTGGATTTAGACGATAGCGCATTATTTCACCTCACACTCTATTCGGAAGGAACGGCTGACGTTATCTCCACACTATTGACATTACAAAATACTGATGTGAAATAAACGTATTGTCGATTCTCCTTCAAATCTAGATTTCCAGTCCTCGAAAATACACGATTTTGGATCCTGAGATGAGATCATCATCTTCCCGATGGCCAGCAGCGTCTGTTTGTAGGTTAACCGAGTAAGGCAGGAAGGAGAGTCCGACGTTGAGCGCCGGACTCTCCTGATGGTGGGGTGGAGTTTAAATCACGGGGCGATGTAGGACTGCGTGGAGTAATCCCCCAGATCCGGTTTGCTCAGGGTGCCTTGTTCAAGGACGTAATCGACGAATGACTGGGCGTAATCCAGGAACGTGTCCACCGCGCGGTCGTCGTCGGTCACTGTGCCGAAAGTGATGTAGCCGTCACGACCGCCAGCGGTAAAGCTGTTAGTAACGACATTCAGTGTTTCGTTGGCTTCCAAAAGCCTCCACAGAGTTTCATCGCGCGATTTCACCTCGATATCAAACAGCCGCTCCCCGGCCGGCCGGGTCATGTCTACGTCCCAGCGTAAACCTGCGGCGTAGGGGTAAGCACCGGATGAGCCGCCCACAACGTGGGCAAAATCCACCGCTTCGTTTAGGACTTGCTGGATTTCGGCGCCGGTCATGGTGAGGTCTACCAATGTGTTGGCGAAAGGGAGGAGTGTGTAAGCATCACCGATCGTGATGCTTCCGGCAGCAATGTCTGTGCGGACGCCGCCGGCATTCTGGATCGAAACATCCGCGTTCTTGCTCAGGAACAGGAATGCCTGAGCCACGATGTTGGCAATGTCACCGCCGCGTTGATTGGTTGTTCCAGCGCAGCTGGGCAGGTTGCTTCGGCCCTGCCCGGGGATGCGCTCCAAACACAAATCTTCAGTGGCGGTACCTACTATCTGATTGCGGAAGGTGTCCAACTGGTCTGTGTAATAGGCCAGAATCTGGACCGAGGTAGCATCCGGCTGAACAATGCTCAATTGCGGATCTGCGGCCACGGCATTCAAAATAGCCTGGGCTTCGGTGCCTTCTGGCGTGTACTCGTCACCATTGGCATCCTCCCGAATAATGGCATCGCCCAGGAGAAAGTGCGGAGTGCCCGAGCAGGACTCAACCACGCCATTTTCATTCCAGGTTACGCTCAGCTCGCCCACAACGCGGGAGTATTGCCAAGCCTGGGCGATACAGACTTTGTCACCATCGGCATTGTTGCGCTCGGTCGGGTATGGGCCGGCGGCAGTCAGGCCGTAGTCGGCAAAATCACCCAGAAGAGTATGGGAATCACCACCGATTATCACGTCCACACCGGTCAGGTTCTCGGCCAGAACCAGGTCGTTGCTGTACTGATAATGAGTCAGCAGGATGATCTTATTGACCCCGATCGCTTCTAGTTCATCAATCATGGCCTGGGCGGTCTCGGTCTCATCCAGGAACTCGGTAGTGTCTGCCGGGCTGGAGCTGTTACGGGTCTTGTTGGCAATATCAATACCAATGATACCAACCTGTTCGCCGCTCATTTCCTTGATGACATAGGGCTTGATGTAATCACCCTCGGCAAAGGGCGCCAGTGGCGTGCCAACCTGGGGTTTTACGTTCGCCGCCAGAACCGGCGTGCTGCAGCTGCCGCTGTCGAGCAGGTCCAGGAATTTCCTGAGGCCCGCATCGCCACGGTCAAACTCGTGGTTGCCCAGGGTGAAAGCATCGAAACACACCTGATTCATCAGCTCGGCGTCTGCCTCACCTTCAAAGGATGTGAAATACAGAGTGCCGGTGATGGCGTCTCCGGCATGCAGTTTGAGCACGTTATCCAGTTCGGCTGAGCGTTCTGCAATTTTTGCCGAAACCCGGGGGAAGCCTCCGGCGGTGAACTCTGTCTCCTGGCCAGCGATGGTCAGGGCCTGAGACCCTTCTTCGACATTCGAGTGATGATCGTTGATGTGAAGAATATTCATGGTGAAGGCGGAGCTGTCTATTTCGGTGGAATTGTCGTTATCGCTGTTGCACCCGGCGAGGGCTGCAACAAGAGGCATGGCTAGCCAGGCTGTCTTACGGAACATGTCCTTACTCCTTTTTTAACTGTCCCATAGAGCATCGATAAGTTTGGTTGCAGATTGGTGATGGTTTTGTTGCAGAAAAAGTACTGTCAGCCTTTCTGGCTGGCTGCAGTCAAGCCCCCATCCGTAATCGGGGGTGTGCATTCGTCACTGTCACCTCACGTTAATAATTTTGTAATGAACGCCGATTACCCTCACTCCTAATCATAAAATTCGGATTCTGAGAGTCGTTATCGTGCGTCAAATATTATTTACCTTACTGCTGATTACTCTGGCGGGACAGTCCTTTGCAGATGAAGGGCTTGAATCCCTAGAAAATATATCCGAGGAGCTGGTCAATATTCGTCAGGATATTGGCCAGCTTCATGATCAGATCAACTTCGAGAAAAGTCGTTACAACGATCAGGTGCGGGCTTTTTCCAACCAGAAAAGTGATCTTGACGTTAAAAACAGCCGTGCTGCCTTAAACATCAAGGAGCTGGAGCGCGAACTAGACAAGCTTCGCGAGGAAAATAAACAGAAACGCGCCGCCTATGATGAGGTCACGCCTGTCCTGAAAGACGCGATTAGTGAGCTGCGCGAAACGGTCGCCCAGTCGCTGCCATTCAAACGCCAGGATCGTCTGGATGCGCTGGATGAAATCGAGCACAAGCTGAATACCAGTCTGATCACCCCCAACAAGGCGGCCAATCAACTGTGGGCCTTTGTTGAAGATGAACTGATATTGGGTCGTAGCAGCGGCCTGTATAACGAATTGATCAAGGTTGGGGGAGAAGACAAGCTCGTCAAGGTTTTACGCATAGGCAAACTGGCGATGTTTTATAAAACCCAGGACAACCAATACGGCTTGTTGCAACGAGTAAGCGGTGAATGGCAGCAGAATGCCCTGGACGGCAAGGACGCAAACAGTCAGTTGGATTACCTGTTTGACTCCTTTAACAAGAACATTCGCAACGGCCTTTTCAAAGTCCCTAACTATCTTCCGCAGGGTTAATATGCGCGCTTTAGTCACCTTAATCATCTTTTGTTTGTTTGCAATATCTGCACAGGCCGACGAGCTGGAGACCGCCTATAAAAAAGAATATGCCTATCTGGTTGCCGAGAAACAGGCGCTGGAAGAGCGTTTGCAGAGTCTTGCCGGGAGCAACGAGACGTCGATGGGCCGGGTTGCCTCGGAAATTAATCAATTACAAAAGCAATATCTGAGCAAGCAAAACCAGGTTGACCGACTCAATCAACTGATTCTGGAAGGCTCCCGTAATGCGAATTTCAATGAAAATGATGCATTACTTTTGGAAACGACTCTGCTGCAGGCCCGGGAATCCCTGGAAAAGTCCGACATTCTGATTGATCAGGGGCAAGAACAGGATCAGCAGTTGTCAGCAGCATTTGCCAACGCGAATCAGCTGATTGCCCGGGATGGGAAAGTCTTTGAACGTCAGGGGGCTTTTTTTACACGCCAAGGGGAGTTGACCGAAGGTAAAATCTTCCACGCCGGTCGCATTGCACGCTATGGCGTTTCTGATCCGACTGCCGGTGATCAGAGCGCCGGCGCGCTGGCCCCCGCAGGCGAAGGTCAGTTCAAGGTCTGGGATGCTACGACTGCGCAGACAGCCCGGTTACTGGCTGAAAACAAACGCCCGGAGGTGCTCGATGTACTGTTGTTCGATGACCCCGGTCAGGCGATGGAAATGCAGGATGAGAAGAGCTTTCGTGAAGAGCTGGAAGCCGGCGGTCTGATTGCCAAGATCATTCTGGGACTTGGCGTATTGGGCGCGGCATTGGTGCTGTTGCGGGTGATCTACCTGCTGATGTTCAGCTCCGATACGCAGAAAATCACCGCCAAGGTGAACCAGGAAATGCAAAGCGGCAACCTCGACAATGCCCTGGAAATCTGCAAAAGCAAGATGAGCAGTGCCAGCCGGGTTGTGGCTGCAACCCTGCGGAATCTGGATCGGGATCGGGATCATATTGAAGATGTTATCAGTGAGTCGATTCTGTACGAAAGCTCGCGTATTGACCGCTTTGGCTCACTGATTGTCGTGATTGCGGCTATCTCTCCACTGCTGGGTCTGCTGGGTACCGTTACCGGCATGATCAGCACCTTCGACATAATTACAGAATTCGGCACGGGCGATCCAAAGCTGCTTTCAGGCGGCATATCCGAGGCGCTGCTTACGACCAAGTTCGGTCTGGTTGTAGCGATCCCTCTGTTGCTTCTGGGCAACATGCTGTCCAGCTGGGGTAATCGTACCAAGAACGACCTGGAACGTGCCGCGCTCCATATGATCAACACCCACAAAACGTCTTATCAGTCCTGAAGCTGAGGTGGGTCAATGATGAATTTCTGGGCAGGTCCCGATTTAGTACTGGAATATTTTGCACTTGGCGGCTTTGTCATGTGGCCGCTTGTGTTGGTCGCCGTTGCACTTTGGTACGCCCTGGTCTTCCGGCTGCTGACGATCAAGAGCAGCACAATGAATCCTCGCGAGCTGATCCGCAAAGCCAAAAAAAAGGATCTGCATACCCGGTCGGCGGCAGCAAAAGCCGCGTGCTTTGCAGTGGGAACCTGGGAGCAGGTGAGTAGTCATCGTCAGCTGAAATCGATCATTAATGAAGAATTTGCCACCGTGAAGTCACAGCTACGGCGTCACAAACGGCTGATTCGTTCACTAGTCGCGGTCGCGCCGCTACTGGGCCTGCTGGGCACGGTAGATGGGATGATCGAGACCTTCGACTCCCTGGCCGATATGGAGTTGTTTTCCCAATCAGGTGGTATTGCCGGAGGCATCAGCAAAGCGCTGTTTACCACCCAGATGGGCCTGGCTGTATCTATTCCCGGATTGTTGATGGGGCGGATGTTGGAACAGCGTGAACTGAATATCTGCTACGAGCTGGATCAGGTGCGTGATCTGGTGTGCGCCGAAGCGAAAGCCAAATAAAGCGAGAGATCATGCGATACAGAAATCAAACTGAAGAAGAAGCCCAAATCGATATCTCTCCTCTGATTGATATGGTCTTTATCCTGCTGATCTTTTTTATGGTCACGACCACCTTCGTCAAGGATATGAAGCTGGATCTGGAGCGTCCCAGTGCCGCCAGCGGTGTATCCGCGTCCGCCAAAGCCATTCGCGTTTTCATTGATATCCAGGGCGACGTGTATGTGGACAATCAACAGGTTCGTATCTACAGCCTGCAAAGCAAGCTTAGGGACATGCTGCGGGTCAGCACCGATAAATCTGTACTGGTGGTGACCGACGAAAACGTGCCTGCGAAGACCGTGTTGAGAGTGGTGGATCAGAGCAAACTTTCCGGGGCCACCGATGTTGGTGTGGCGACGGAACAGGAAACAGGGCTGTAAACCATGACGAGGCTGTACCCGCGTTTATTGGCCTTGTTGGCTGCATTTACGATCCCTTATTTGATCTTTTCCCTAGTGATCGGATTGAACCAGAGTGATCTGGATCGGGATCTGTTCCAGAAGCAGGTCAGCAACTTCGATGTCGAAAAAAAAAAGCAGATCAAGAAAAACAAGCCCGAACCCAAACCCGAAAGGCAGCGCCGTCGGGTCACCGAGAGTTTGCCTTCGGTCAAACCGGTGGACCTGGGTGGTTCTCTGAGCGGCAGCGGCCTGAGCTTCGGGGTGCCCCAGTTTGATGAAACCGAATTTGCCGAGTTTGAGGATGATGATTTGTTGAACGCCAAAGACAGCGGGCCGATGGATCAGAGCAGTGTCGATACGCCGCCCCGTGTGATCAGACGATCGCCGATTGTGTATCCCGAACTGGCGCGTAAGCAGGGGGTGAGTGGTTTTGTCCGGATGAACGTGCTGATTGATGAAAGTGGGCGCGTGGAAGACGTAAAGGTAGTCGAATCTCAGCCGGAAGAAATCTTTGACTTGAAGGCGGATAGCACTATTCGTCAATGGCGGTTCGAACCGGCGACCTATAACGGTAAGAAGGTCAAGGTTTGGGCCACGCAAAAAATCGTTTTTAAGTTGAATTGATGACATGAAAACTTTCACCGCCTTCCTATTTCTGCTGAGCATGTCGGCCCTTGCCGAAGAGGCGCCCGTGGATTATTTAAACCTCGGGGCGACCTTGCTGCAGGATGGCTATGTTCAACGCAGTCACACCGTGCTGGAAAAAGTGGACGTAAAACGCAAGGACTTTGACTTTGCCCAGTATTACACCCTGAGGGGCATTGTTTATCACAGACTGGGCTATCCGGTGCTGTCCAATATTTTTCTTGAGGAGGCGATCAAGCGGGGCCAGGACAATCCTTCCCTGTCTATCTACATTGCGCGCAATCACTGGCAGAAACGCAATTACCAGGCGCTGATTACGGCGCTGGATAAAGCCGGGGAAAAAGCCCTGGAAAACCAACAGATGTACGTCATCAAGGCCGAGGCCTTCAAACAGCTAAACGACATGAAGTCGGCCTGGGCGGTGCTGGATCAGGGCATTGAACGCTTTCCCGAGTTCGCACGTTTCTACAGTCAGAAATTTTACTATCTTGTTGAATTGGGTTTTTTTCAGCAGGCCCAGCAATATGCCGATCAGTATCTAGCGCGTTCCGAGTACACCGCCAAGGATTACCTCACCATCGGCTATACCCTGCGTCAGAACAAACAGTACGACCGCGCTGCGGTACTTCTGGAACAGGCGGCGCTCCGGCATCCCGGAGATGAAAAACTGCTGGAGTTGCTGGGTCAGATCTACATTGACCAGGAAGCCTATATCAACGCCGCTTTGGTGTTCGACTGGGCCTCGATCAGATTTCCGCGATTTGCCGAAAAAGCTGCGTCTCTTTATTTAAAAGCCGGTGACCCGGTGCGAAGCCTGCAACTCAATCGCCGCATCATCGATCAGAAAGAAAAATTCCGGCAGCGCCTGAGTATCGACATCGAACTGGAAGACTATGAATCCCTGGTGGCCAAAACGGATGCGCTGAGACGTTATGGCCTGCTGGAAGATGATCGTATTGTTTACGCCCTCGGTTATGCCCATTTTCGCAATCGCGAATACGATCAGGCCACGCAGTACCTGAAGTCGGTTGAGGACAGCGAACTCTTCACCAAAGCCTCCCAATTGTTCCAGCAAATAGAGAAGTGTCGTAATGATGCCCTTGAATGCCTTTAAGCTGTTGATTCTTGTCATTCTGTTGGGCGTCTCAACCCTTGTCCTGAGTGCTGAGGATGATTCCAACGCACTGGGAGACAATCTCTATGTGTTTGTGTTCAAGGAAGGTGTGGCTCAGGCAGGCATAACAATCAAAGTCGGCGAGACTGCCAAACAGACCAATACCTTCGGCCTGGCAAACTTTGATTTGCCCGCTGATCGTTACGAGATCGGTTATTACAAAGACGATGAACTCTTCGCCCTGACCGAAGTCGATCTTTCCAACGAACTGCACAGCCAGATATTTCTGAATCTGACCCATGATGTAGCCGAAGTAGAGCTGGATCTGCCGCTGGCTGATTATCTCCAGAGTTTTGAGCAGGCCGAAATAAAAGAACAAAGCGGCCCCAAAGGCACACTGCTGCTGACAGTTCGTGATCAGGAAACCAACGAGGGCGTTGCCAATGCCCGGCTGTTTTTCAAAGGCTACAGCGTCGAAGCGGAAACAGACGAGAACGGCGTCGCCGACGTGGAGCTGTCTGCAGGTCAGTACGATATATCGGTGGTGCACCCAAGCTATGTTATGCAGGTGATGAAGGACGTTGCAGTCAGGCCGAGCCAGAGTCAGGAAGAAGGGGTGGCCCTGCTCCAGTCAGACATCGTGCTGGACGAGTATGTTGTTACGGCCCCGGTGGTTGAAGGCAGTCTGGCGGCAACTTTTAACGAGATCAGGGACAGCGACGTACTGACGGATGCGATTTCCAGCGAGGAGTTCAGCAAGGCTGGCGACTCTTCGGCTTCGGACGCCCTTAAACGCGTCACCGGCATTACCATCGTGGATGATAAGTTTGTATTTGTGCGGGGGTTGGGTGAGCGCTACAGCAACCTTTTGCTTAACGGCCTGGTGGTGCCCTCCCCAGAGCCCACCAAACGTGTGGTGCCTCTGGATATATTTCCGACGGATGTTATTCAGTCCATGGATATTCAGAAGACCTACTCGGGTAACCTCCCCGGCACGTTTGCCGGTGGCTCGGTGCAGATCAATACCAAGGATATTCCGAAGGAAGATAACTTCATCAAGGGCTCGGTCGGTCTGAGTATCGACGATAATCTGGGTGATGAAGTCGTTTACAATCCGGATAACGCCAATGATATCCCGGGCATTCTGATCAACCTCAGTGATGGCTTCAGCCCCCTGACCAGTGAAGTCCGGCTGGATGACCGGGTGTTGGCACCGGGAATCAGCGCGGATGAGCGGCAGGCGCTTGACACCGCAATGGTGACCTACCGGCAATTTGCGTTAGATAGAAGGGAAATTAAGCCGGGCACCAGTGTTTCTCTCGGAACGGGTCAGAGTTTCAAGACGTCCAGCGGTTTGAAATATGGCATGGCCGGCAATATCTATTACAAAACCACGGAGAACGCCAGCGACGTCAGTGAGGACGAGTACGAATTTAATCCCACCAACGGCGCCGTGTCTTTGAGAGAGTCCAGTGATACGCAGGTGACCACGTTATCCGAAAAATTCGGCGGGCTGGTCAGCTTCGGGCTGGAAACCTTGAGTGAGCAGCAACTCAAGTATACCTTCCTGAATCTGAATGACGCCGAGGACCTGACCCGATTTTCCGAAAAACGGTTGGTCGATGAAAACCAGGTCAAAGAACGGGTGTTTCTTCAGTATGTTGAAAAGGCCTTGACCAGTCACCAGCTTAATGGCGTTCATCCCATCGGTGAAGAGCAGGGCGGTCTGTTCGATAATATTGTCGTTGACTGGGGGGCAAGCGTTTCCGAGGCCACCCGGTTTGAACCGGCACGATTTGAATACGAATATTTCCAGCGAGAGAATGAGCTTGAGTATGACGAGAAAAAATCGTTCTTTCTTTATTCAGATCTGCAGGATGAGGTAAACAACTACCGCCTGGATATAACCCTGCCATTTCAGCTGAATGGGGTGGATAACCGTATCACCCTGGGTGTTTTTCAGCTGGACAAGACCCGGGATCTGGATAATCGCCGCTTCAAGGTGGAGTATGCAGGCACCCAGGACACCAGCCCTATTGAAGAAGTGCTATCCGTTGACAATGCCCAGACATCGGACCTGGATATACTGGATGCCTATCGCCCGGATGATTTCTACACTGCTGAACGGGCGGTGTTTGCTACCTATCTTGATATCCTGGCGGCACCGTCAGAAAACCTGAAGTTTAACGTTGGTGCCCGTAAGGAAACGGCTGACCAAAGCCTGAAAGTCGGGAGAAGCCAGGAGGAATTTACCCTGGATACGGATGATCTGCTGCCGTTTATCAATACCACCTACAAATTCAACGAATCCCATCAGATTCGATTCGGTGTCAGCCAGACCCTGAGTCGTCCGGATTTCAGGGAATTCAGCCCCAACCGCTTCAAGGACCCCCTGACCGACAATATTGTACTGGGCTTTCCGGAGCTGAAGGCGACCGACATCCGTAACTATGACCTGAAGTATGAATGGTTCACCGGGTTCGATGAATTTTACTCGTTTGGCCTGTTCGCCAAGGACTTCACCAACCCGATCGAGACCGTTCGGGAGCGTCAGGATAACGAAATTCAGGAATCGTTTCGCAATGCGGAAAGCGCCCAAAGTATGGGCTTTGAGTTGGGTTTTCGGACCAAACTGGATGCCTTTAGGGAAGGGCTGGAAAACTATTTTGTCAGCGGAAACTACGCCTGGATAGATTCGGAGATTACGCTGTCCCGTGAGGTGCAACGGGATCTGCTGCTAACTTCGACGAACCGTCCCATGCAGGGACAGTCCCCCTACGTGTTCAACCTCAAATTCGGTTATGACAATTTCTTTACCCGCCGCAGTGCCATGTTCCTGTTCAATGTCTTTGGTGAGCGTATTTCCGCTATTGGGGTAGAGGGTAACCCTGACATATATGAACAACCCTTCGAACGCCTGGATTTTGTTGTCAAATGGGGTTTGAACGACACCTACGATGCCCAGGCTAAGAAAATCGGTTACACCGTCAGTTTCAAGGCCAAAAACCTGCTCGATAACGAGCGGGAAGAAACCCAGGCAGGCAAGGCGGTGCGTTTAGAACGGCCTGGCCGATCCTTCAGCCTCAGCTTTTCGATGAAGTATTGATATGAAAAAAACCGGAATAATTAACATCGCTGTTTTGTACCTGACTGCACTGGCCATGATGACCAGTGCTCAGGCAGATGCTGGATACCCTGAAGGTGGCGAGGTGATCGGCCGGCATATTTTCGGACTGGCGCGGGACTATCAGCAGTCACCGGTGATGATCGGTGAAGACCCGCTGATCCATCGCGGGCAGGTCAGCCATTACGATTTCAAAGTTGCGACACAAACCTACACCGTTTCACTATTCAACCACAGCCCTGGTAGTGCCTATCTTTCCGAACAGGGTGCAGACGGCGGCAACTACCTGGACACCCACGCCCTGGACCTGGAGGCCGTGTCAGGGCTGACCCGGCCCGGTGCAGCCACTAAAACCCCCTGGGGGACTCTGCTTTTCGGTGAGAGTACCGATGTTGATACCGCAGCTGCGCAAGAGTTTGTGTCGACTATGGCGCCCTTTTTTAAAGGCAAGGAAGATCTGGTAAACCCTTATCACTACGGCTGGCTGGGCGAGGTTGTTCTGTTGGAAGCCGGCGGCGAGGCCGGAGAGGCAAAAGTCATCAAGGATTATGGCGTGGGCCGCGTGGCGGCGTCGCAAATCCTTGTAATGCCTGATGCTAAAACGCTGTATCTGCTCGACGGACAGCACTCGGGGAATCTGTATGTGTTCGTCGCGGAGCAGGCCAACAGCCTAACCCAGGGCACCCTTTATGGCGTGGCATTTGATGGCCGCTCGGTGGCCTATCACGAACTCGGTCAGGGTGCTGCCCTGAAAACTAAGTTCCGGTTGAGACGCGCCTCCTTCGATACCTTCTTCGACGCGGCACAACCGGAGAACGGTGATTGTCCCGCCGGCTTTGATTATGTCGACAGTGTTTATGGTTCTGAATGCCTCAAAATGCAGGAACGGTCTCAGCCCTACGTTGGGTTGTTTGAACCGATCCGCATGATGGCGCTGTTGCCGGAAAGTGCAACACAGAAAATGGTCCAGAACATAAAGTACGATTCAGCCAGCCAGAGTCTCTCTCTGGTCCAGGCCGATCAACAAGAGCGGACGTTTCCACTTAAGCCCCACTCTAAAATGCAGTCCCAATACATAATGGAGGTCTCGCCATGAGACACATACTCTTGGTATTCGTTGCCTTCCTGGCAATGTGCTCAGTCTTTTCAGTGCAAGCAAGAGATCAGATCAAGATCGTCGGTAGCTCCACGGTTTACCCTTTTGCCAGTTTCGTAGCTGAAGAATTCGGCGCCGTCACGCGTTTCCCGACTCCCGTCGTGGAATCGACCGGCACGGGGGGCGGCATGAAGATTTTTTGTTCCGGCAACAGCATGGACACACCGGACATTACCAACGCGAGCCGTAGAATCAAAATCAAGGAAATGTATCTATGCGAGCGCAACGGCGTTAACAACGTCACCGAAGTGATGTTTGGTTACGACGGTATTGTGATTGCGCAGGCGAATGAGAACGCAGAGTTAGCCGTCACCAAACGAGACCTGTTGCTGGCGCTTGCAAGGCAGGTGCCGAACGAAGATAACAGCGAGCTGGTGGAGAACCCTTACCAGTACTGGAGTGAGGTCAATCCGGAGTTGCCACATCGGAAGATCAAGGTCTACGGTCCCCCGATCAGCTCCGGAACGCGGGATGCCTTTGAAGAGATCGTACTTCAATACCAGACCGAGGAAATGAAAATCTACCGTGATGCTGGTCTCAAGGGATACCGTTTGATTCGAACGGACGGCGCCTACATTCCCAGCGGTGAGAACGATAATCTGATCGTCAAAAAGCTATCCAAGGACACGGATGCCGTCGGCATTTTCGGCTACAGTTTTTTGATGGAGAACGAGGACAGCATTTCGGGCGTTCCAGTAGACGGGGTGATGCCATCGACAGCCGTGATTGCGTCTCAGGAATACCCGATTTCAAGAAGCCTGTTTTTCTATGTGAAAACCGACCACATGGAGAAAGTGCCCGCCATGAAAGAATATATTGAGATGTTCATGAACCCGATGGTCATTGGCGAGAGTGGCATTCTGGAAGAAATTGGCTTGATACCGATGAAGAACGAAGCCATCGCCCGGAACCTGCAGAAAGTTGAGAACCGCGAAAATCTGACCGAAACCGATCTTGAACGTGCGCTGGCACTGAACTGATTAGTTCAGCGACGTTTTTAAAAATAAAGCCCGGCCAAAGGCCGGGCTTTATTTTTTAGGGTACTGTTTTTGTTGTTTTTTTTAGCCACTGCGGTGTGGCCTTGCCAGCGCCGAAACCTTTCCGAAACAAAACGGCAATGTTTTGTTCATTTCCCCGTCACATCCTTTATATACCGTCTTTGTTGACGTGTTAAATCCATGGCGAATAAAGAGAGTATCTATGTACATACGAAAGCCTAAATCAATCTGCGGTATCGGGGTTTTGTTGACCGCAACAATTTTAACCGGCTGCGGTGGCAGCAGCAGTGGCAGTGGCAGCAGTGATGGTGGTGGCACCAGCGGAGGCGATAACAATCCAGGCGGGAACGGCAACACGGACCCCAGCACCCAGGCCTATGTGGATTCAAACAAAGAGCTGAAAGGTGACTACAGCTCCGATATTACGCTGACCGCCGGCGAGACCTACGCAATCGATGGTGCCGTGAACTTTCTCAACGGTGCCACGCTGGAAATTCCCGCAGGCACAACGCTGTTTGGTGAATCAGGCAGTTCGTTTCTGGCAATCAATCGTGGCGCCAAGATCATGGCAGACGGCACGGCGGACGATCCGATCATTTTCACCTCCGCCCAGGACATTGCCGGCACGGCCAATCTGGACGACCAGGGCCAGTGGGGTGGCCTGAGCCTGTTTGGAAAATCCGTCAACAATAAAGGCGAACGCACCTACGAAGCCGGCACCCAGAAATTTGGCCCGGTCAATGGCGTGACCACCAAGGATGATAACAGCGGCGTGCTGGATTACGTGATGATCAAGTTTTCCGGCTTTGAAGTGGAAACAGACAAAGAACTCAACGGTCTGTCGCTGGGCTCAGTAGGCTCTGGCACCTCTATATCGAATATCGCGATCATCGGTTCCGCCGATGACGGTATTGAAATGTGGGGTGGTACCGTCGATGTGGAGAACCTGTTCGTCTATAACGCAGGCGATGATTCCATCGATACGGATGAAGGCTATGAAGCCACCATAACCAATGCCTGGACGCAGCATGTCATTGTTGATGATGAAACCGGTTCCCGGGCGCTTGAAGCCGACAGCTTCAACGATACCCAGGCGTTTGATCCGGACGCCCCTGCAGATCAGCAGGTCGTTTCCAGGCCAACCCTGAAAAACGCGACGCTGGATTCTATTGGCCGGGCGATCAGGCTGCGTGAAGGTACCGGCTATGCGTTTGACAATGTGCAGGTGAATGTTAAAAGTTCCAGCGCAAGCCCTGCCGATGCGGATTATGCAGATACCATTGCCGCAATTCGCATCAGCGATCAACCCACCTTTGATGAAGCTGCCATCTCTGTTGCGGCGACCGGTAACGGCCTGGCTATCAGTAACGAAGTGGTTAAGCTGAACAAGGACGCTGGCGATCTTGGCCCCAATGGCGATATCGTCTCAGGTTTGGGTCTTTACAACGACCAGGCGACAGAAGATTACTTCGAAGGCCTGAACAATGTGCACACCGTAGTCGGTGTAACCCAGAAAATGATCGACGAAGGTCTGAAAGACGACGGCGGGACGGTTTACCAGGCTCCGTTCACGGCAGACAAAACGGTCACCGGCGCTGACAAGACTCAGTTCAGCTGGATTCTGGATCACGTCAGTTTTCCTGCCACCAGTCAGACTTACGTCGAGCTTAAAGAGGAACTGACAGGGAACTTCGATAGCAACATCACCCTGACCGAGGACCAGACCTACGCCATCGATGGCGAGGTGAATTTCGTTGAAGGATCCCGCCTGACTATCCCTGCTGGTGTGACGCTGTTTGGTCGGTCTGGCAGTACTTTCCTTGCGATCAATCGCGGTGCCAGGATCTATGCCGAAGGGTCTGCCAGTCAGCCCATCGTGTTTACGTCTGCACAGGATATCGCGGGTACGGCACTTGATGAGGTTCAGGGTCAATGGGGCGGACTTTCACTGTTTGGCCAGTCCACAAATAATAAGGGTGAGCGCACCTACGAAGCCGGTACGCAAAAATTTGGCCCCAAAAATGGCGTGACCATCGCAGACGACAATAGCGGTGCGTTGCGGTATGTGGCGCTTAAATTTACCGGGTTCGAAGTTGAAACCGACAAGGAACTCAATGGTCTGTCTCTGGGCTCCGTGGGTTCCGCTACCACCATTGAAAACATTGCCACTATCGGTTCTGCCGATGACGGCATCGAAATGTGGGGTGGCACTGTCAATGTTAACGGTCTGTATGTCTACAACGCCGGGGATGACTCTCTGGACACCGATGAGGGCTATACAGGTACGATGACAAATGTGTTTGCTGAACAGAATGTGGTCGATGATGAAGTGGGTTCCCGTGTGATCGAAGCGGACAGCTTCAACGACACCCAGGCCTTTGACCCGGCTGCACCGGCCGATCAGCAAATCACTTCCAGGCCTGTTCTGGAAAACGCAATCCTGAACGCTGTCGGCCGTGCCATTCGACTGCGTGAGGGTACTGGCTATGTCTTCAATAACGTACAGGTAAACGTTAACTCTGCAACGGATGCCAGTGTCGAGGCTATCCGCGTGACCGATACACCGACCTTCGACGGTGAGGAAATCACCACCGCAGGTGATGGCATCGCCATTAAGAACAACGTAACGGCTTCAGCCTTGTATGCGGACGCGGATACTGAGACCTACTTTCAGGACAACACGTTGATGCCGACAGTACTGGAAGATGACGACACGTCTCTGACCATTACTGCATACGATCGTAGCTGGGTTCCTGGCTGGACCAAGTAATGAGTCATGCAAGGATGCAGTAGTCAGTCATTGACCATGACATAAAACCAAAACGGTCCGGATTTCCCTGTCGCAATCAAATGCGGCAGGGAAATCCTTTTTCCGGACCGGCCTTCAATCTTAATTATGAATGACACTTACTTAAGCCGATTCACGCTCCGGTGCAAGGGCTTAAGTAAGTGTCATTCACTCTAAAAATGGTTGGTCGTTTTGTTCCAGACTGATACCCGGAAAAAACCCCTATTCCGCAAAGAAAACCTGACGGTTGCCGCACTGCTCCTGGCATCCACCCTGTCTATCATCACGACAATCGGTATTCTTTTTTCGATTCTTTTTCAGGCGATTGAGTTCTTTAAACTCCAAAGTTTCTGGACTTTCATCACCGGCACTGAGTGGTATGTAGGCCATAATAAAAGTGTGTTCGGCGCCGTGCCCATATTCGCCGGTACCTTCATGATTACGGCTATTGCCCTTTTGGTGGCTATTCCCGTGGGTTTGGGTAATGCCATTTATCTGAGTGAATATGCGGGAAAGAAAACCCGGAATACGCTCAAGCCAATGCTTGAAATACTGGCCGGTATTCCCACCGTTGTGTATGGCTTTTTTGCCGCCTTGACGGTTGCACCCGCCATTGTTGAGTTATTCGAGCTGATCGGTATTGAAGCGGCCTATAACAGTGCCCTGGCTTGCGGTTTGGTGATGGGCGTGATGATTGTTCCGGTGATCACGTCGCTTAGCGACGATGTTCTGCGGGCGGTGCCGGGTAGCCAGCGCAATGCTTCGTTTGCCCTGGGTATGACTCACAGTGAAACCATTCGCCATATCATTCTACCGTCCGCTGTTCCGGGCATTATTTCCGCCAGCCTGTTGGGTTTCTCCAAAGCGATTGGCGAAACCATGATCGTGGTGATGGCTGCTGGGCTGCGCCCCAATCTTACCTGGAACCCTCTGGAAGACATGACCACGGTGACGGTTCGCATTGTTGATTCCCTGGTGGGCGATCAGGCCTTTGATTCGCCCTATACCCTGTCTGCCTTCGCCCTGGGGCTGGTGCTCTTCGTCATCACGTTGGTGCTCAATATGATTTCACTGGTGCAGATTCGCAAATTCAAAAAGAAATATCAGATTAATAGCCTATGACCTCCAATCCGTTCAATGACCCCGGCCTTGCCAAACGCCATCGCAAAGCCCGCCGGTTCAGGCGCACGACACAGTTATCCATTGCTGTGACCATGAGCTTTTTGCTGTTTTTTCTGTTCGATATGGGACGCACGGCTTACCCGGCTTTGTGGCAAGCCTATGTTGAAGTCGAGATAACCTACAGCAAAGCCGCGACCCGTTTTACCAGCATGGCGGTGGGCAAGGACTATCGGCCTCTGGTCAGTCGCGCCTGGCTACGGAATATCCCAAAAAAGATTGAGGCTGACCCATCGCTGATGGATACGACCCAGACCCAGTGGGTGTTAGCCACTGCCCAGGTCGACCAGTACATGAAAGAACATCACAACACGCTTAAACCGGATGAGGCTGTGCAAGTAGAGGCCCTCAGGGAACAGGGAAAAGTCGCCTTGCACTGGAATACCCGCTTTTTCAGCCGGGGGGACTCCAAGATTCCGGAATATGCCGGGATTCTATCCGCCATTGTCGGTTCGGTACTGACCCTCATCGTCACAATGGCCCTCGCCTTTCCCTTGGGCGTGATGACCGCTGTTTACCTGGAAGAGTTTGCCCGGGATAACTGGTTTACCCGGTTCGTGGAAGTGAATATCAACAATCTCGCCTCGATACCGTCCATTTTGTTTGGTTTGCTGGGCTTGTCGGTATTTATCAATTTATTTGGATTACCCCGGAGTTCACCCCTGGTGGGCGGTATGACCCTGGCACTGATGACCCTGCCCATTATTATCGTCAGTGCCCGTGCCGCCCTGCGCAGCGTGCCCGCTTCGATTCGACAGGCAGGATACGGCCTCGGTCTGACCCGCCAGAATATTGTCAAAGATCATGTCTTGCCAGTGGCCATGCCCGGCGTTCTGACCGGATCAATCATCGGGCTGGCGCAAGCCATGGGCGAGACTGCACCGTTGATTATCATTGGCATGATCGCGTTTATCCCCGATGCGCCCGGTTCGTTCACTGAGGCGGCGACAGTTCTGCCGGCGCAGGTTTTCACCTGGTCGGGCATGCCGGAACGGGCCTTTGTAGAAAAAACAGCCGCAGGAATCATGGTCATCCTGCTTGTAATGATGACGCTCAATGCGGCGGCAATATATTTGAGGAAGAAGTATGAAATTAAATGGTAGTACCCCTGAGGAAACCAAGATCGCCGCCGAGGCGCTGGATTTTTACTACGGCGATCTGCAGGCGCTGAAAGGAATTAATTTACAGATGGCGAAAAACCGGATAACCGCGCTGATCGGCCCATCCGGCTGTGGTAAATCCACGTTTTTGCGGTGCCTCAATCGTATGAACGATCTGATTGACGACACCCGCGTGAAAGGCCGCGTTGTCATTGAGGGCAAGAACATTTATGACCCGGATGTCGATGAGGTGGCGGTGCGCAAACGGGTTGGCATGGTGTTTCAGCAACCTAACCCGTTTCCCAAGTCGATCTATGAAAACCTGGTTTACGCACCGATCAAACATGGTATGGCCAAAAAAGGCAGCAGCTGTGATGAACTGGTGGAATCGTCGCTGCAGGCGGCCGGATTATGGGAAGAGGTGAAAGATAAATTACACCAGCCAGGCACCGGTTTGTCCGGCGGGCAGCAGCAACGTTTGTGCATCGCCCGTGCCATTGCGATTCGCCCGGATGTGATATTGATGGACGAACCCACCTCCGCACTGGATCCCATTTCAACCCGGGTGATTGAGCAGCTTATGCTGGATCTCAAGCAAAAATATACGATTGTGATTGTCACTCACAATATGCAACAAGCGTGTCGGATTGCTGATGATACGGCACATTTTCACATGGGTGAATTGCTGGAAAGCCAGCCTACCGAAGCACTCTTTAACAACCCGAAAAATAACATCACCCAAGACTATATTCTTGGCCGCTTTGGCTGAGGGCTCCCAACTCAGTACCCTCCGATCAAGTTGAGATAGTAGGGTATTTGAAAGTCGGGTCGAATCAGGAGGTTTTGAAACAATAGTGCAACACTTACTGGTCAATATGGGTGAAAGCGTTGGTCTCAGGGAACTGCATTGCCGGGAGCTAATTCTCCCGGCTTTTTTCTTTACCCAGTGTCCCATCCTGAAATACGTCGTCATCTGTAGCAAAGTTCCCCTAAGCAAACTTGCGAGGCAGATCCATGACCGAACTGAGCGACCTCACCCATATCAAGGCGGTACCGAAGCAGCAGAGTCTGCGTGACGGAAAGCAACGGCGTCGGTTGCGCAAACAGCTGCCGGAGCTGATTGAGTTAGAGCGCATTCTCGCTGAGGCGCCAGCGCAGTTTTCCACAGAGGTGAGCGCCAGCATTTCGGTGGACTCTCTTGAGCTGCCAATTTACCGTGTCGATGTGGGCAATGCCCCGGCGGACCGCCCAGCGCTGTTGCTGCTGGGCGGCGTGCACGGGCTGGAGCGCATCGGCACCCAGGTGGTACTGGCATGGCTGCGCAGCCTGGCCAACCGGCTGCGTTGGGACGAGCATCTGTCTGAACTGCTGCAGCAAGTACGTCTGGTGGTTGTGCCCATACTAAACCCCGGCGGTATGTTTCTGAACCGGCGCAGCAATCCTGCTGGCGTGGATCTTATGCGCAATGCACCCATTTCTGCCCAGAGCCAGAGCACCTTTCTGGTGGGTGGGCAGCGCCTATCTCCGATACTTCCATGGTATAGAGGCAAGCCCGATCAAGGGATGGAGCCGGAAAATCTGGCCTTGCAGAGCATCATTGAAGAAGTATTGCCGGGACGGCCATTCAGCCTTTCGCTCGATTGCCACTCGGGATTCGGCTGGCGCGATCAGATCTGGTTTCCCTACGCGTACCGCCGCCGCCCTATGCGCAATATTGCGTCAGTGATGGCGCTGAAGCTGCTTTGGGAGCAGGCCTATCCTCATCATGACTACCAGTTCGAGCCGCAATCGAAGCACTACGTCACCCACGGCGACCTTTGGGATTACTTTTACAAGCGCCATAATCGCCAAGCCAGCGCACCCTGGCTGCCGCTTACCCTCGAAATGGGCTCATGGCGCTGGGTGCGCAAGCGCCCCAGCCAGCTGTTTAGCCGGGAGGGGTTATTCAACCCTCTGGCGATTCATCGCCATCAGCGTGTCTTGCGTAGCCACATGATCCTACTGGATTTTCTGCTCAACGCCAGCGCCAGTTACGGTAACTGGCTGCCCAACAAGTCCGAAGATGAGTGGCTACGGGCGGCGGCCAGAATGCACTGGTACGGCAGGGGCGAGAATCTGTAATGGACTGGCTCTTACTGCGGGGACTGGCGCGGGAGAGCGCCCATTGGGGCGACTTGCCGGAGCAGCTTCGACGAGCCCGCCCCCAAGACAGCTTCCATACTCTGGATCTGCCCGGCACCGGGCTCAACCAGCACCTGCGCTCGCCCACCTGCATTACCGAAATGCATCAGTTCGCCGAGCAGGCAACTCTCCATTTGCCGCGCCCCTTAGGGCTGATCGGGCTTTCTCTTGGAGGCATGGTGGCACTGGACTGGGCGCTCCATTGGCCTGAAAATTTTGCTGGCCTGGTGCTGATTTCCTCCAGTTCCGGGCTTAGCTCCCCTTGGCGGCGTTTGCGCCCAGCCCAGTGGGCACGCGTGGTGCGCATGCTGACCCGGGCCGACAGCGACACACGGGAACAGGCCATTCTGGCCCTCACCAGTAACCGGCCCGTTAACGCCGCGGTTGCCGAGCAATGGCAGCAGATTCAGCGTGAGCGTCCGGTAGGGCGGTTCGATGTGATTCGCCAACTGTACGCCGCCTCCCGTTACAAGCCGCCACGCCGAGCGCTACGAATGCCGGCCCTGGTGCTGGCCAGTCGTGGCGATCGGCTGACGGACTGGCGCTGCAGTCGGGATTTGGCTCAGGCCTGGGATTGGCCTCTAAAAGTGCATTTCAAGGCCGGCCATGACCTGCCACTGGACGATCCGCAGTGGCTGATCGCGCAAATCAATACCTACTTTCCCAACGATCACCAGTCTCGGGCCGAAACCGGCTGAGTTGTCACCAATTCGTCGCAAATTCTTCATCTGGATGCAATGCCCCTGCCCTACATTCTGATTAACCGGCCTGCTGAGGATCAGCGGCCGCAACACGTCAGTCAGTCAAAGGGATCAGATCATGCAGAGTCAGTCCAGAGCCTCCAGCAGCGGCCGCAAGCTTACCTCCAGCATGGCCACCGAACCAGCCCAGATCGTCGCGGCCCAGCGGCTACGGCATCAAATATTCACCAGCGAATATGGCGCCGATCTGGAAACGGATACCGGTATCGACCAGGACCGCTTTGACCCCTGGTGCGAACATTTCGTGGTTATCGACCAAAGCGGCGAGGTGGTTGCAACCACGCGCCTGCTGCATGGTGAGGTGGCGGCCAGAATCGGCGGCTTCTATTCGGAAGACGAATTCGATCTCGAGCGCCTGAAACGCAATCCCGGCCTGTTCGCTGAACTGGGCCGGACCTGCATTCGCAGCGATTGCCGCTCGGGAGGGGCACTGAGCATGCTCTGGTCCGCGGTGGCCCAGTATCTGGTTCAGGAAGGTATCGATTATCTGCTGGGTTGCGCCAGCATCAGCATGTTGGATGGCGGTTACAAGGCCTGGCGCATCACCCAGCAGGTGCAGCAGGAGCACCTGGCTGCAGACGACTTCCGCGTCACCCCCAAACGCACGCTGCCGCACCTTGCGAGCCATCGCCTGAAGACTGCCAAAGTGGAGATTCCACCGCTGATCCGAACCTATATGCGCCTGGGGGCGCAGGTATGTGGCGAGCCCTGCTGGGACCCCGCCTTCCGCTGCGCGGACCTGCTGGTACTGTTGGACGTGGATAAACTCGCAGCCCGTTTTGCGCGGCGCTATAAGCTTGAGGCCAGAACTGCTTGATACAGACGGAGCGCATTGCGGAGAGTCTTCGTCTTTATGCGCGCCTGAGCGCGTTTGTGGGGTTTCTGTTGCTCAGCATGGCAACACTGGTGGTGCTAAGAGCGGCTGAACTGTGCAGCCGTCGGCGAATCGGCCGCGCCCCTTTCGTGCGCCATTATTGCGCGGGCCTTTGTTGGCTGATGGGCATGCGCATCCAGACCCACGGCGTGGCACTGGAAGGCTCGGCATTGCGCGTGTGCAATCATGTCTCCTGGACCGATATTCCCATTCTGGGCGCCTGCCTTCCGTTACGATTTCTAGCCAAGCGTGAGGTGGCCTCATGGCCACTGATTGGCTGGATCGCACGCCATATCGGTACCCTTTTTGTGCAGCGTGGTGCCGGGGATTCTGCTGCGGTGCGACAGACACTGGCCGCGGCCCTCAAAGACGGAGATTCCGTTCTGGTCTTCCCTGAAGGAACCACCACCGCCGGGGAAAGCGTCAAACCGTTTCACCCGCGCCTGCTCGGAGCCGCGATCGCGGCCGAACGACCAGTGCAGGCGATGACCATTGCCTACCACCGAGACGGGCAGCTCGACTGCCTGGTGCCTTTTATTGGTGACGACGATTTCGTCGCTCACCTGTGCCGCCTGTTGAGAAAGCCTGCGGTGCGAGTGGACGTCATGTTCCATCTACCCCTGACAGTTTCCGCCAGTGACCGCCCCAGCGAACTGGCCCGTGAGTTGCACCTGCAGGTCAGTCAGGGGCTCGAGGCTTTGGTACAAACTCACTGACCCGATGGAGGACTGGTAACGCTATTCGCCGTCCAGTCCGGGTATTTCGGCCAGGTCTTCATTGCTTATGTTAAGGCTCCCAAGCGGTTATTCAGTCGAAACTGTTGTGAACCAATCGACAGCGGATGATCGTAGTTCCCTTGAGAACAACACGACAAGGGAAGTGTTTTAACATGACATTGCAGACCCAAGAACTTGCATCTCCTTTTATTTCGTCAAAAAGCCCATCAGATCAGCCATCGCTGCTCCGGACACCAAGGCTTGACGAGGGCGCCGCTGAGCACAAACGTAAGGAGATTGCCCGCTATTTCACCAACACGTTTGATACCTACACAAGTCTATTCGACTGCTTGGCTGACGATGCAGATTACTTCAAAAAATCAATTCCACTGAGACACCCGCTCATATTTTACCTGGGCCATACCGCCACCTTCTTCGTCAACAAACTGGTGCTGGCAAAACTCCTGCCTGAGCGGATTGACCCGCACATGGAATCGGTTTTTGCCATCGGCGTGGATGAAATGAGTTGGGACGATCTGAACGACGATCACTACGAGTGGCCCAGTGTATCGGCCGTGATGGATTACCGTGCCAGAGTCCGGGCCGCCATGCTCGAGCTGATCGAGTCCTTACCCCTGAGCCTGCCCATCAATTGGGAGAGTCCCTGGTGGCCGATCGTAATGGGCATCGAGCACGAGCGTATTCATCTGGAAACCTCATCCGTTCTGATCCGCCAGCAGGATCTGGCCAAAGTTCGGCCGCAGCCTAAGTGGGCGCCCATTCGCGAAACAGGTGAGGCGCCGGACAACACCCTTATTACCGTTCCGGCAGGTTCCGTGCATATCGGTAAATCATACGACGACGCCTATTACGGCTGGGATAACGAGTATGGAGAACACCAGGCCAATGTTGAGGAATTCAAGGCCAGCCAGTATCTGGTGAGTAACCAGGAATTTCTGGAATTTGTTGAGGCCGGTGGTTATGAGCGAGACAACTACTGGAGCGATGAAGGCCGTTCCTGGCGGCAATTCGCGGAAGCCAGGCGTCCTACCTTCTGGCGCTGGCACAATGGCTGGCACCTGCGGCTGATGACCGAAGAAGTTGAAATGCCCTGGGATTGGCCCGCGGAAGTGAACTACCACGAAGCCAAGGCCTTCTGTGAATGGAAGCGTGAGAAAACCGGGCAACCGATCCGCCTGCCCACGGAAGACGAGTGGTATCGGCTTTGTTCAGAAGCGCGTGTAGAAGAAGTGGGCAGCCATGCTGCCAACGCCAACCTGCACCTCGATCACGGCGCGTCCGCCTGCCCTGTCACTCGATTCCGTCATGGGGACTGGTTTGATGTGGTGGGCAATGTCTGGCAGTGGATGGAAACGCCAACCTATCCTTTTGACAATTTCAAGGTGCACCCGCTTTACGATGATTTCACCACGCCCACCTTCGACGGACAGCATAATCTGATCAAGGGCGGGTCCTGGATGTCCTGCGGCGACGAAGCACGACTTTCAGCCCGATACGCGTTCAGACCCCACTTCTTCCAGCATGCCGGATTTCGTTATATCGCTTCTGATACCGAGGCTGCGCATCCCAATGCCTACTATGAAAGCGACCGGTTACTGACCGAATACGCAGAATTCCATTTCGGCGATAACTGGTTCGGCGTGGAAAACTTCCCGAAGGCCCTGGCGGACATCGCGCTTGAATCCATGACAGGCAAAACCACCGGGAAAGCCCTCGATCTTGGTTGTGCCTGTGGCCGCTCAAGCTTTGAACTGGCCAGAGCGTTCGAGCAGGTAGAAGGGATCGATTTTTCCGCCAACTTCATCCGCCTTGGTGTTGAAATGGCCGAGCAGGGTTCCATTCGCTATTCGCTTGCCGAAGAGGGAGAGCTTGTCAGCTACCACACCAGGACACTCAAGGAACTTGGATTGGGGGCGTGTGCCGACAAAGTCTCGTTCCACCAGGGCGATGCCTGTAACCTCAAACCCCGATTCAGCGGTTACGACCTGGTGTTGGCGGCCAATCTGATTGACCGGCTCTACCGGCCAAGACACTTCCTGGACAGCGTCCACGAACGCATCAACGACGGCGGCATTCTGGTTATTGCCTCGCCCTACACCTGGCTTGAGGAACATACTGCGAAAGAGGAATGGATCGGTGGCTTCAAGAAGGATGGCGAAAACCACACCACGCTGGATGGCTTGAAGGAGCACCTTGGCGGTCACTTCCGGTTAGTGGGAGAGCCGCGGAAAGTGCCATTCGTGATCCGCGAGACGCAGCACAAGTTCCAGCATACGCTGTCTGAAGTGACTATCTGGGAGCGGTTGCCGCGCTGATCAGCGCGTCGATCTCCTGACTAATAGGGTTGTGCGCCACCAGCTGATCAAACCAGCTGGTGGCCACGTTGTCGTTCAACAACCCCAGCAGCACGCCAAGCACCATACCGCGATGAACGTTATCACCGCCAAGATTAGTGTTCACCCGAAGCGCGAGCCAAGGGTCCTTGTGGTATTTGTAGGCCAGATAAAGCACTACCGGCCAGGAATCTGATATATAACAAGCCGATGAATACAGGCGGCCTACCACCTGAAGATCTGGCAAATTGCGTTTCACCAAACCGGCAACATCCAGCCCCGCTACACCTTTCCCGGCTTCCGCCAGAAGCGACTGCACGCCCGCTTCGTCAGGGCCTTCCATCAAACCACAAAGCAGTGTTACGTAGCGGTCGCAGACTTTCATCAGGGACTCGTCCGGATGGGTCAATGCCACATGCGCCCGGCACAGGGCTTGTATCTCGGGCACTTCGACACCCTTGAGTCGTTGCGCGAAGACCAGAGTAGCCACGGTCACCAACCCGCCAATTGAGGGCGTATCATGGGTGACCATCGCGCATTTTTCCGGCGGAAGTCCCCGCTGAAAATTGGCAAAAAAACCCCGATGGCAGGACTCTGCATAGGTATCCGGGTGAGCCGGCGGGTCCGAGGTCATAAAGCCGATATAAGCTGAGAGAAATACCTGTCGATCGTAATGTCCTGCTGCATCGGCCAGTGACCGCATCAAAACACGGGCGCAACAGGCGTTGAGCGTATTTTCCCCTGCTCCCATCCCTTGATGGTAGTGCACGTTTGGCACATTCCAGTACGTCGCTTTGCCTTTCAGAATGACATCACCCACAACCTGAGGTGCGCGATCGATCGCGCCAGTCCGGCCAGAATGGCGGCCCCCACTGGTGGTCGAATGCAGTGACATGATGGATGACGGGTGAAAATCCGGCGCTGCCTCAAACTGTTGAATACCCCCCGGGAAGGTTTTCTCGATATCCATCGGGTTGTAATACCAGTGCACCGGCATCGCCAGGGCATCGGCGATAAATTGGGTTTTGAGCGCGTCGGCGACGCGACAGGGTAGGGCGGGAGTATCGTTCATATAAAAAGGCCTCATACTAGTTCAAGAATAGCATGAGGCCCGGGCGTCTTACTCAACCGTTACGCTCTTGGCCAGATTACGTGGCTGGTCAACGTCCGTGCCTTTGAGCACGGCGACATGATAAGACAACAATTGCAGAGGCACGGTGTAAACAATCGGCGCAGTGATCGGGTGAACGGACGGTAGGTCCAGAACATTGATGCCCTCTTCACTGCGGACACCGGCAGCCTTGTCAGCAAACACGAACAGCTGGCCGCCACGGGCGCGGACTTCCTGAAGATTAGATTTCAGCTTTTCCAGCAGGTCGTTGTTCGGGGCCACCGTCACCACCGGCATTTCACTGTCTACCAGGGCCAGCGGGCCGTGCTTCAGTTCGCCCGCGGGGTAGGCTTCGGCGTGAATGTAGGAGATTTCCTTGAGTTTGAGCGCGCCTTCCAGTGCGACCGGGAACATGGCGCCCCGGCCCAGAAACAGGCTGTGGTGTTTGTCCATGAATGCCTGGGACATCTCGGCAATCTGGCTGTCCAGGGCGAGTATCTGATCAACCTGCCCCGGCACCAGCCGGATGGCCTCAACAATCTCGGTTTCTCTGGCTTCATCCAGACCGTTGTGGCGGGCCAGCGCCAGGGTAAATATCAGCAGCGCCGTAAGCTGTGTAGTAAAGGCCTTGGTAGAGGCTACGCCGATTTCCGGCCCGGCCTGGGTCATGATGACCAGGTCCGATTCCCGCACCAGTGAACTGCCCGGCACGTTACAAATAGCCATGGCCGCGCGGAATCCGGCCTTCTTGGCCTGGCGCAGAGCGGCGAGGGTGTCAGCCGTTTCGCCGGACTGGGAAATGCAGAGAAAAAGGGTGTCCTGCTGGATCACGTGCTTGCGATAACGAAATTCTGATGCCACTTCCACAGAGCAGGGAACCCCGGCCAGATCCTCAATCCAGTAGCGGGCCACCATGCCTGCGTGATAACTGGTGCCACAGGCAATGATCTGGACATGGCGGACGTTCTCAAGCAGGTTGCCTGCCTGGGTGCCCAGTGCCTGCTCCAATACGCGGGTTCGGGTAATGCGGCCTTCGGTGGTGGCCTGAATAACCCTCGGCTGCTCGTTGATTTCCTTGAGCATGAAGTGGCGGTACTCGCCTTTTTCGGCGGCGTCGGAGCTGTGTTCAAAACGGGTTATGGGCCGATCAACGACATTGCCGTCACGGTCGTGAATCTGTGTGTGGTCCTTGCGGATGTCGGCGATATCCCCTTCATCAAGGAACATAAACCTATCGGTGACCGGCAAGAGCGCCAACTGATCCGAGGCAATGAAATTTTCACCGATGCCCACGCCAATGACCAGCGGGCTTCCCTCCCGGCACACGATCAGGTGGTCGGGCTCGTCGGCATGAACAACCGCCAGTGCGAAGGCGCCACGCAGATGGCCAATGGCGGCTTTGACGGCGTCATAAAGACTGTGGATGTCCGCTTTGCGATACTGCTGTTCGATCAGGTGAGCAATAACCTCGGTATCGGTTTGTGAGGAGAACTCAAAACCGTCGGCCTTCAGCTCCTCGCGGAGTTCCTGGTAGTTCTCGATAATGCCGTTGTGAACGATGGCCAGCCGGTCGCCGGACATGTGGGGGTGAGCATTAATCTGTGACGGCTCACCGTGGGTCGCCCAGCGGGTGTGGGCAATGCCGGTATTGCCGCTCAGCGGCGACGAGGTAATCGCCTCATCCAGTGCGATCACCTTGCCAACCTCACGGGCGCGGTTGATGGTTTTACTGCTATCAATCACCGCCATACCTGCGGAATCGTAACCGCGATACTCAAGTCGGCGCAGTCCCTCCAGAAGAATGCCCTGAACGTCCCTTTCCGATACTGCCCCTACGATTCCGCACATAAAACTCGCACCTGTTATGGTTTAGCCGACCTGATGGCCGGGTCTTCATTTTTTCCTGTCTGGCCGTTGCCAGTTGGCGATATTCCGCTGCTTACCCCGGGCAACCGCAAGCTCTTCTGCTGCCACATCACGGGTGATGGTTGAACCTGCACCGATGGTAGCATTATTCGCCAGAGCCACGGGGGCCACCAGCGATGTATTGGAGCCGACAAATACGCCGTCACCAATCTCGGTCTGATGTTTATTGACCCCATCATAATTGCAGGTAATGGTGCCTGCACCCACATTCACATTGCGGCCCAGAGTGGCATCACCGACGTAACTGAGGTGATTGATTTTGCTGCCCTCACCCACCACTGTTTTCTTGGTTTCAACAAAGTTGCCGACCTTGGTGTGGTCTGCCAGCTCGGTACCAGGCCTCAGCCGGGCGAAAGGACCAATCTGGGCGTGTTGACCCACCCGGGCGCCATCGATAACGGAATGAGCCTCAATCTGGCTGTTGGCGCCGATATGGCAATTTCGCAGTAAACAGTTCGGCCCGATGCTGACACCGCTTTCCAGGGTCACCTTGCCTTCAAACACGGCGTTGATATCAATCAACACGTCCTGGCCCACGGTCAGATCACCGCGCACATCGATTCGCGCGGGGTCAGCAAGGGTGGCGCCTGCAGTCATCAGCCGGTCAGCCTGCTGTTGCTGATACCAGCGTTCAAGACCCGCGAGCTGAATCCGGTTGTTGACGCCCTGTACTTCAAACCCGGTCTCCGGTTGCGCCACTTCAATGCCCACGCCCGCTTCCGAGGCCATGGCAATGACATCGGTCAGGTAGTATTCGCCCTGGGCATTGGCGTTGGAGAGCTGCGGTAACCAGGCTTTCAGGTGGCTGGCAGAAACCGCGAGTATGCCCGTATTCACTTCATTGATTGTTTTCTGTTCCGGCGTTGCATCTTTTTGTTCAACAATCGCGGTCACCTTACCCTGCTTGTCTCGCAGAATCCGGCCATAACCGTCCGGGTTATCAAGTGTCACGGTCAGCAGGCCAATGGTCTGCTCGCTCACTCTGGACACTAGCTCTTCCAGTGTTTCTGGCTGAGTCAGCGGAACGTCGCCATAGAGAATCAACACTCGAGCTTCATCAGGAAGATTAGGCAGCGCCTGGGAAACCGCGTGCCCGGTTCCCAGTTGTTCTTCCTGTATCGCCCACTGCACATCGTCTGCCTGGGTAATGGCCTTCACCTGATCCGCGCCATGGCCGATCACGCCATGGATGCGCTCAGCACCAAGCTTCCTCGCGGTGTCCATCACATGGTGCAACATGGGTTTTCCCGCGATCCGGTGCAGAACCTTGGGCAGTGAAGACTTCATACGGGAACCCTGGCCGGCGGCCAGAATAACAACGTGCAACGGGTTCATAGAGTCGCGCTCCGACGGGTCTTTTCAGGTATCAATAAAAAAGCCGCTTCCCGGTCGAACGGCGCGGCGGAGTATTTTCCGGTGCGCCATCCATTCAGGATGCGGCTTCTTGGTTCCGGCAGCAACAGTCAGTTAATGGAATTAACGGACCTTGTTGCGTAATTTCTGAATGGTTCGCAGCTGAGCGGCGGCCTCGGCAAGCTCCGTCGCAGCGCGCGAATATTCGAATTCACCTGTCTTGTTTGCCAGTGCCTTTTCGGCTTCTTTCTGGGCTTCCAGCGCCGCCGCTTCGTCCACATCCTTGGCACGGATCGCGGTGTCGGCCATCAGGGTGATGAGATTCGGCTGCACTTCCAGATAACCTCCGGATACGTACAGAATTTCCTCTTTCCCGTCTTGCTTGACGATCCGCACAGAGCCAGGCTTCAGCTCGGTCAGCAGGGGCGCGTGCCCGAGCTGGATACCCATCTCACCCTCAGTACCGGTCGCAGTCAGTATCTCGACCAGTCCGGAGTAGATTTTTTCCTCGGCACTAACGACGTCACAATGTACAGTCATAGCCATTTTCACTGCCTCTTGGGTCTGAAAGCGAAGGAAGAATTACTTCTTGCTTTCTTTCGCTTTCATGGCCTTCGCTTTCTCGATCGCTTCCTCGATACCACCGCACATGTAGAACGCCTGCTCTGGCATATCGTCGTAATCGCCGTTCAGAATACCTTCGAAGCTGGCGATGGTCTCTTTCAGAGACACATACTTACCGGGGGAGCCGGTAAATACTTCCGCTACGTGGAACGGTTGCGACAGGAAACGCTCGATCTTACGGGCGCGGGATACGGTCAGCTTGTCTTCTTCCGACAGCTCGTCCATACCCAGAATTGCAATAATATCTTTCAGCTCTTTGTAGCGCTGAAGTACGTTCTGTACACCACGGGCACAATCATAGTGCTGCTCACCAATCACCAGCGGATCCAGCTGACGCGATGTGGAGTCAAGCGGATCGATCGCGGGGTAGATACCCTTGGAAGCGATGTCACGGCTAAGCACAACAGTGGCGTCGAGGTGCGAGAAGGTTGTCGCCGGTGACGGGTCAGTCAAGTCGTCTGCCGGCACGTATACCGCCTGGATAGACGTGATCGATCCGTCCTTGGTGGAGGTAATACGCTCCTGCAGCTCACCCATCTCCTGGGCCAGAGTCGGCTGGTAGCCTACTGCGGACGGCATACGACCGAGCAATGCGGAAACTTCAGTACCTGCCAGGGTGTAACGGTAAATGTTGTCAATGAACAACAATACGTTACGGCCTTCGTCACGGAACTTTTCAGCGATGGTCAGACCGGTCAGCGCCACACGCAGACGGTTTCCAGGAGGCTCGTTCATCTGGCCGTAGACCATGGCTACTTTATCAAGGACGTTGGAGTCCTTCATTTCATAGTAGAAGTCGTTTCCTTCACGGGTCCGCTCACCAACACCGGCGAATACCGAAAGGCCGGAGTGCTCTTTGGCGATGTTGTTGATCAGTTCCATCATGTTAACGGTCTTGCCCACACCGGCGCCGCCGAACAGGCCAACCTTACCACCTTTGGCGAACGGACAGATCAGGTCGATAACCTTGATACCGGTTTCCAGCAGGTCGGCAGAGGCTGCCTGATCGGCATAACCAGGTGCCTTGCGGTGGATAGCCCAGCGCTCGTCTTCGCCGATCTCGCCGGCTTCGTCGATGGGACGTCCCAGTACATCCATGATACGGCCCAGAGTCTTGATGCCCACGGGTACCGAAATCGGCTTGCCGGTGTTGTCGGCTTTCAGGCCACGCTTGAGGCCTTCAGTGCTGCCCATCGCGATGGTGCGGACAATGCCGTCGCCCAGCTGCTGCTGAACTTCCAGAGTTGTCTCACCACCTTCAAGCAACAGTGCGTCGTAAATGCCAGGAACGGAGTCACGTGGAAATTCCACGTCGATAACCGCGCCTATGATCTGAACGATGTGTCCGCTACTCATGCTCGGTTCCTCGTTATCTTGATAGTCAATAAAACCAGTAGGACTGTGGGCAGGATCAGACCGAAGCCGCGCCGCTCACAATCTCCGAAATTTCTTGCGTAATGGCTGCCTGACGAGCCTTGTTATAGGCCAGCTGGAGCTCGCTAATGATGTCGCCGGCGTTATCTGTTGCGCTCTTCATGGCAATCATTCGCGCAGCCTGCTCGCAGGCCAGATTCTCTACCACTCCCTGATACACCTGGGATTCGATATAACGTGGCAGCAGCCCATCCAGAATAGGGCGTGAATCAGGCTCGTAGATGTAATCCCACTGGTGACCGACTTCCTCGTCCAGGCCTTCCGGCAAAGGCAGAAGCTGCTCAGATTTAGGCTTCTGGGTCATGGTGTTTACAAACTCGTTGTAAATCACATAGAGACGATCAATCTTGCCGTCTTCAAATGCGTCGAGCATGACCTTGACGTTACCGACGAGCTTCTCTGCGCTGGGGTTATCACCCAGGTGAGTCAGTGCTGCAACCACGTTCCCGCCATAACTGCGAAAAAATGAAGCGCCCTTTTGCCCGATGGCGCAGAGGTCAATCTCTACACCTTTTTCTTTCCACTGTTTCATTTCACGCACGAGCAGTTTGAAAGCGTTACCGTTCAGGCCACCGCACAATCCCCGATCCGAGGACACCACGATGTAACCCACACGTTTAACGTCACGCTCCCGCATGAACGGATGCACGTAATCCTTGTTGGACTTCGCAATGTGCCCGATTACCTGCCGCATCTTTTCCGCATAGGGGCGTGTCGCCCTCATGCGTTCCTGAGCCTTGCGCATTTTGCTCGCAGCCACCATTTCCATGGCACTGGTGATCTTCTGCGTGCTCTTGATGCTTCCAATCTGGCTGCGTATTTCTTTTCCGATGGCCATAAGTCACTGCCTTTTCAAGTTAGACACCCAAGTGGACCAGATAGCCCGCCAAGGCGGGCTATCAAGGCGTTACCAGCTTTGAGTGGTCTTGAATTTCTCCAGAGCAGCTTTGAGGGCGGCTGCAACGTCATCGTCGTATTTGCCTTCGGCGCCAATCTTCTCGAGCACATCTTTCTGCTCAGCACGCATCCAGTCCAGAAGCTGTGCTTCGAACTTGACGACATTGTTGACCTCGACATCGTCCAGGAAGCCTTCGTTCGCTGCGAACAGTACGGTGCCCATCTCGGCAACCGTCATCGGGCTGTACTGGTCCTGCTTCATCAGCTCGGTGACCCGCTGACCATGCTCAAGCTGCTTACGTGTGGCCTCGTCCAGATCCGATGCGAACTGAGCGAATGCCGCCAGTTCACGGTACTGGGCCAACGCCAGACGGATGTTACCGCCGAGCTTCTTCATGATCTTGGTCTGGGCCGCACCACCTACCCGGGAAACCGAGATACCGGCATTCATCGCCGGACGGATACCGGAGTTGAACAGGTTGGTTTCCAGGAAGATCTGACCGTCGGTGATGGAGATTACGTTGGTCGGTACGAACGCGGAAACGTCACCGGCCTGGGTCTCGATGATCGGCAGTGCCGTCAGGGAACCGGTTTTGCCCTTCACTTCGCCGTTGGTAAGCTTTTCAACTTCGGCGGCGTTGATACGGGATGCACGCTCCAGCAGGCGGGAGTGCAGGTAGAATACGTCACCCGGATAGGCTTCACGGCCCGGCGGACGGCGCAGCAGCAGGGAAATCTGGCGATAGGCCACGGCCTGCTTAGACAGATCATCATAGACGATCAGCGCGTTTTCGCCACGGTCACGGAAGTACTCGCCCATGGAGGTGCCGGAATACGGTGCCAGGAACTGCATGGCGGCAGGGTCAGCTGCGCCGGCGGCGACCACAATGGTGTGATCCATCGCACCGTGCTCTTCCAGCTTACGCACAATAGCGGCAATAGAAGACTGCTTCTGACCAATGGCAACATAGATACATTTGATGCCGGTATTCTTCTGGTTGATGATCGCGTCGATCGCAACAGCGGTCTTACCAATCTGGCGATCACCGATGATCAGCTCACGCTGGCCACGGCCGACCGGCACCATGGTGTCAATCGCTTTCAGACCAGTCTGAACAGGCTCATCAACGGACTGACGTGCGATAACCCCCGGCGCGATCTTCTCAACCGGAGAGGTCAGGGTGTTGCCCAGTTCGCCTTTGCCATCGATGGCGTTACCCAGACCATCAACAACCCGGCCCAGCAGTTCCGGACCTACCGGAACTTCAAGAATACGACCGGTACAACGAACTTTCTGGCCTTCGGCCAGATCTTCGTAATCACCCAGTACCACAGAACCAACGGAGTCGCGCTCCAGGTTCAGTGCCATACCGAAAGTGCCGTTGGCAAATTCGATCATCTCGCCGTACATAACGTCGGCAAGACCATGAATCAGTACGATACCGTCAGAAACCGACAAAATCGTACCTTCGTTTTTTGCTTCGGAAGAGATATCGAGTTTTTCGATTCTCTTCTTGATGATGTCACTGATCTCGGATGGATTCAGTTGCTTCATGCCTTTGTCCTCAAAACTTGTGCTGAAATCAGGAGCCCATAGCCCTGGCCATTCTGGCCAGCTTGCCACGAACTGAAGCGTCGATAACCAGGTCGCCTGTGCGTATCATTACCCCGCCGATCAATGACTGATCGACCGAGGTTTCAAGCTCTACCTTGCGCTCCAGCTTCTTGGACATTGCGTCGATCAGTTTCTGTTGCTGTTCGGCGGTCAGCTCAAATGCTGTACTGACCTTCAGGCTGACCGTGCGCTCAAGATCAGCACGGTGAAGTCTGAATAATTCCGAAACCGCAGGCAGAAGAGCCAGGCGCTTGTTTTCAGCAAGAATCAACAGGAAATTTCTGAGCGCTTCGGGCAGCGGTTCTTCAAAACAATCTGCGAAGAGTTCCGCCTTGCGCTGCTCAGACAGGCCCGGTTTGGCCAGGATGTTCTTTACCCCATTGTCAGCCGCAACCGTTGCGGCGAAAGCCAGAGCCTGATCCCATAGATCAACAGCTTTCTGGTCCTGCGCGGCATCAAAAACGGCTTTCGCGTAGGGTCGGGCTAACGTAATCAATACTGCCATGATGACCCTCGCTTAGAGTTCTGCGGCCAGCTTGTCCAGCATCTCGCTGTGAGCTTTGGCGTCGACAGAGCGTTCCAGTATCTTTTCGGCACCGACAATAGCGATACTCGCCACTTCTGCCCTGAGTGCCTCACGAGCCTGAACTCGCTCCTGTTGAATTTCCGCCTTGGCCTGGTCAATGATCTTCTCGCCTTCTTTGCGAGCGTCATCCTTGGAGGCCTCTACGATCTGGGCGGCTCGCTTGTTCGCCTGATCAATCAGGGCTGCCGATTCTTCTTTCGCTTTGTGCAGTTCCTTGGAGGCTTTTTCCTGCGCAAGCTCCAGATCGAGAGAAGCCCGATCTGCGGCAGAAAGGCCGTCGGCAATTTTCTTCTGGCGCGCTGCCATGGCATCGGTAATCGGAGGCCATACATATTTGACGCAGAACCAGACGAAAATAGCGAAGGCAATCGTTTGCCCTATTAACGTAAGGTTTATATTCACGGCAATGTACCTCTTGCTATTCGTTGCATCCCGGTGTCCGTAAAACCGGGCGCGGCTTCAGTGCTTCAGTTAAGAAGCGTGGCGCCCGTCTTGCGGCTGATTAACCAGCAACAACGAAGATCAGGTACATCGCGATACCAACACCGATCATCGGAACGGCGTCGAGCAGACCCGCCATGATGAAGGCCTTGGTCTGGAGCTGGTTACCAAGCTCGGGCTGACGTGCAGTGGACTCAAGCAGCTTGCCACCAAGCAGACCAAAACCGATGCCAGCGCCCAGCGCGCCCAGTCCGATGATCAGTGCGGCTGCTATATATACCATTTCCATTGAAGACTCCTCAGTTTTCTTAGATAGTTAAGGGTTTGTTTATAAAGTCGTTTATCAGTGATCTTCGTGCGCGGCGCTGATGTAGACCACAGCCAGCGTTGTAAAGATAAAGGCCTGCAGCGTAATTACCAGTAGGTGGAATATGGCCCAGGGAACGTTCAGGGTCCACTGAACCCACAAGGGTAACAGCGCAATCAGGATAAATATAACCTCACCGGCGTACATGTTGCCAAACAGACGCAGTGCCAGGCTGATCGGCTTGATAATCAGCGCCAGCAACTCAAGAACCAGGTTGAAAGGAATCAATGACCAGTGATTAAACGGTGTAAAGGATAGCTCTTTGGCGAAACCACCCGGGCCTTTGACCTTGAAGCTGTAGAAAAGAATGAGAATGAAAACACCCAGGGCAATACCGAAGGTACCATTCGGATCAGTGGTCGGCACGATCTTGAAATATTCCAGGCCCATCGCATGGGCGATCGAGGGAATATAATCCACAGGGATCAGCTTCAGCGTGTTCATCAGGAAGATCCAGACGAACATGGTCAGGGCCAGAGGCCCGATAATCGGGTTCTTACCGTGGAAAACGTCGCTCACAAGACCTTGTATAAACTCGACCGCCATTTCAACGAAGTTCTGCAGGCCGCTGGGTGTATCCGTTGTGGCCTTTCGTGCCACAAGCCCGAACAAACCAAGAAAAAGCAGACCCATGGCGATGGACCAGCCCATGGTGTCAACGTGGACCGCCATGAACCCCATGTCCATCGCTTCCTGCCCGGTACGGGCCATGGTCCAGGTCGCTTCCTCTACGAGTGTGCCATCGGCACGCTCATAACCCGCAGGCAACTTGCCATAGGTCAGGTTTTGTAGGTGGTGCTTTATATACTCTACTGGGGTACCAGCTGCCATACTGCTCTCGTCCAGTCATCGCTGTGGTCGGGGCCGGATAAACCAACGCAGAAGCGGGCTTATCGCAACCATCACAGCAAAAGTGAATAACAGAGCCGGCACGTATACCGGCTCTATTAAGATGAAAACGGCCGCGAAAAAGACGGCAGTCAGAGCCAGTTTGATCGATTCGGCTCTGAACATGTTGCTCACCACAACGGGCGCTTGTCGGGCGCCTTCATACCAGAACATCCGGTGAGCAAAATACGCGTTTGGTATGACATAAATAAGACCACCCGCCAGGGCGGAATAACCAGCCAAACGACTTTCGAAACTCCAACCAAAACTGATCAGACCGATCAGGCTCAGCTCGATTGCCAACCATTCGACAAATGGCAACCGGGTAATACGCTTTTTGGCTCTGGGCATGGAACCAGCCTGACACGGGTTTTTGATACTCAACCTCTGTTCCTGCCGGCAAACCCTCGAAGTTAATGCAAGCGCGCGAAATTATATGTGTTTACCGATAGGTGTTCAATAGAACCGGTCGGGAAATCTGATGAAAAAGCAGCCACCACCCTACTTGATATGGCCCAGAATACCGTCCAGTTCGTCCAGGGACGTGTACTCAATGACCAGTTTGCCTTTTCCACGCTGACCGTGCGCGATTGAAACCCGGGCACCAAGCCGTTCTGCCAGATCATCCTGCAAGGACCGGATGTTGGGGTCAATTTGCCCTTTCGGCTTTTTATCCGGCTTATTCTGCTGCACCTGACGCACCAGCGCCTCGGTCTGGCGGACCGACAGGGATTTGGCAACAACCTGTCGCGCCACCTGCATCTGCTGCTCTGGCTCCAATGTTAACATGGCCCGGCCATGGCCCATTTCGAGATCACCATGCTCCAGCATGAGACGGACATCTTCAGACAGGCTGATCAATCGCAGAAGGTTGGTAATCGTGGTTCGGGATTTACCCACGGCCTCGGCTACCTGAGCCTGGGTCAGGCCAAATTCTTCCTGCAGACGCTGAAGGGCAAAGGCTTCTTCAACCGGGTTCAGGTTTTCACGCTGAATATTTTCAATCAGCGCCATGGCAATGGCTGCCTCATCCGGGACGTCCCGGATGATGGCAGGAATACGGTCCATCTCCGCCATCTGAGTGGCACGCCAGCGACGCTCACCGGCAATCAGTTCGAAACGGCCTTCCGAGATCGGGCGCACAACCACCGGCTGCATCACACCCTGCTGACGAATGGAGTCCGCCAGCTCCTGAAGAGCAGCGGGATCCATATCCCGACGAGGCTGAAACCGGCCACGCTGGATAAGATCCACGGGTATTTCTCGCAGCTCACCGTCGTGATTTTTCACGTCCTGGTCGAGATTGACCCTGGATCCCTGAAGCAATGCGCCCAAACCGCGCTCACCCAGTCCTCGTTTCTTCGCCGCCATGGTGTCTGTCATTCGTCCTGATGTGTTCTGTCGAAATGGGTTTTTCTCAAATGCGCGGGAGCCAGTCTACACGGCAACCGGCTCGGATGTCTTTTTCGTGCCATGGCGCCGCACCATTTCGCCAGCGAGGGCCAGGTACGCGACCGCGCCCTTGGAGGTGCGGTCATATTTGAGTGCGGGCATACCGTAACTGGGCGCCTCGGCAAGCCTTACGTTCCGGGGAACAACCACCCGGAAAACCTTGTCGCCGAAGAATTCGCTGAGCTGACCGGAGACGTCCAGCGTCAGGCTGTTCCGGGGGTCATACATGGTGCGCAGAATGCCTTCGATCTGCAGTTCCGGATTCACCGTTTCCTGAATCTGCTCGACGGTGTTCATTAACGCCGCCAGGCCTTCCAGCGCATAATATTCGCACTGCATGGGAATCAGCACGGTATCCGCCGCGGACAGGGCGTTCACCGTCAAAAGACTGAGCGAAGGTGGGCAGTCGATCAGAACATAATCGTAGTTTTCACGAACGGTATTGAGCGCAAGCCGAAGACGGTGTTCACGGCCAATTTCATTCATCAATTCAACTTCGGCTGCCGTCAGGTCTCCGTTGGCGGGAAGTACGTCAAAACCCGAAGCCTCTACGTGGAATATCACCTGGTCGGCAGTCGCGCGCTTGGTGAGCATATCGTAGCCGGAGAGTTCAAGCGTGTTCTTGTCGACACCGCTGCCCATGGTGGCGTTGCCCTGAGGGTCCATGTCCACCAGCAGGACACGACGCTTGATCGCAGCCAGAGACGCCGCCAGATTGACACAGGTGGTGGTTTTACCCACACCGCCTTTTTGATTGGTCACCGCCATTACGCGCGCCATGGCTCGCCTCCTGTGGTTTAAAGCTGGGATTCCGGTGTCCGACGGACAATCAGCAGATGCCGGTGGCCATCCGCTCCGGGGACGGACAACGACTGCTGACGCGACACTTGCCAGTGTTCAGGCAACGCTGACACTTCATCATCCGGAAACTGGCCTTTCATGGCAAGGAACTCACCATCATTTGCGAGCAAATTCCCGCACCAGTCCACCAGATTGTCCAGAGCGGTAAAGGCCCGACTGCTGATCTGCTGGAACGGTTGCTGGGGCTGGCACTGCTCGGCCCTGCCGTGAATTATTTCAACATTGCGCAAACCCAGTTCAAGTACACACTGAGTCAGAAACCGGGTTTTCTTACTGTTGCTGTCCAGCAGCGTAAAACGGGATTCCGGCCGCACAATGGCCAGCGGTATGCCCGGCAATCCACCGCCCGCGCCCACATCCAGTAAATGATCGGTCGTCACAAACCCAAGGATGCTGAGGCTGTCGAGTAGTTGCCGTGACACCATCTGGTTCGGGTCCCGGACTGCCGTCAGGTTGTAGGCGCGGTTCCATTTATTCAGCAGCGCCAGAAAGGCCAGCAGTCGCGCCTGGGTAGCCTCGTCCAGGGTCAGCTCCATAGCCGCCAGCCCTTCGCGGAGCTGACTTTGCCAGAGCGCTTCACTCATGACCGCACTCAGGCGGACTGTTTGCGCAGCAGATCGCGCTTTTTGAGATGCACCAGAACCTGGGAAATGGCCGCCGGCGTGACACCCTGAATGCGCGACGCCTGGGCGACGGTTTCTGGCCGGACTTCTTTCAGCTTCTGTCGGATTTCATTGGACAGACCGCCAATGACATCAAAATCCAGATCGTCCGGAAGTCGGGTGTTCTCGTTGCGACGCAGGCGCTCGATTTCATTCGCCTGGCGGGAAATGTAGCCCTCATATTTGATCTCGATTTGAACCTGATCGGCAACATTCGGATCTTCAGTCTGTCCCTCGGCCATTTCAGCCACATGGCGGTAATTGATTTCCGGGCGGCGCAGCAGCTCCACCAGCGAGTGGTCGCGGGTCAGCGGCTGACGCAAAAAGCCGTTCGCCGTATCGCCAGCCGTCGTGCCCGGGTGGATGCGGGTGGTTTCCAGGCGAGTGCGCTCGGCAGCGATGGCTTCACGTTTGGTGTTAAATGTCTGCCAGCGATGATCATCCACCAGACCCAGCTTGCGGCCGGTTTCCGTGAGACGAAGATCAGCGTTATCTTCACGCAGAATTAGCCGATATTCGGCACGGCTGGTGAACATGCGGTAAGGCTCGGACGTGCCCATGGTGATCAGATCGTCTACCAACACACCCAGATAGGCCTCGTCACGGCGAGGATACCATTCGTCTTTTTCCTGGGCTTTCAGCGCCGCATTGATGCCCGCCAGAAGCCCCTGGGCGGCGGCTTCTTCATAGCCTGTTGTGCCGTTGATCTGACCGGCAAAATACAGGCCCTGGATAAACTTGGTTTCCAGCGTGTGGCGTAAATCCTGCGGATTGAGGAAATCGTATTCGATGGCATAGCCCGGACGGGTAATGTGAGCGTTCTCGAATCCGGGAATGGTGCGCACGGCCGCCAGCTGGATATCGAACGGCAAGCTGGTTGAAATACCGTTGGGATATAACTCGTTGGTGGTCAGTCCTTCGGGCTCCACGAAAATCTGGTGGGAGTCCTTATCGGCAAACCGGTTCACCTTGTCTTCAATGGATGGGCAATAACGCGGCCCGATGCCTTCGATGTTGCCCGCAAACATGGGCGAGCGGTCGAATCCACTGCGGATAATGTCGTGTGTTTGCGCGGTGGTGCGGGTGATATAGCAGCAAACCTGTTCCGGGTGCTCATCCCGCGATCCCAGAAACGACATGGCCGGCGCCGGATCATCTCCCCATTGCTCCTGCATCACCGAGAAATCCACGCTGCGCGCATCGAGGCGGGGCGGTGTGCCGGTTTTCAGGCGACCAACATTGAACGGCAATTCACGCAGGCGCTGAGCGAGCGCATTAGCGGGCGCATCACCAGCGCGGCCTCCGGCATGCTTCTCCATACCGATATGAATCACGCCACCGAGGAAGGTGCCGGTGGTCAGAACCACGGTAGGCGCACGAAAGCGAATACCCGATTGGGTAACAACACCGGTGACCCGCTCGCCTTCCACAATCAGATCGTCAGCAGCCTGCTGAAACAGTGTCAAATTAGGCTGGTTCTCAAGAATTTCGCGTATGGCTGCCTTATAAAGCACCCGGTCGGCCTGCGCGCGGGTTGCCCGCACGGCCGGACCCTTACGGGAGTTCAGCACCCGAAACTGGATACCGGCTTTGTCGGTGGCATGGGCCATGGCGCCGCCAAGGGCGTCGATTTCCTTGACCAGATGGCTCTTGCCAATACCGCCAATAGCGGGATTACAGGACATCTGGCCGAGGGTTTCGATGTTGTGAGTCAGCAGCAGCGTCCGCGAGCCCATGCGTGCCGCCGCCAGAGCGGCCTCGGTGCCGGCATGGCCGCCACCAATGACAATGACATCAAAACGCGTTGGATAATCCACAACATCACCTCTAAAAACAGGGGTATCAGACAGGGGTATCAGAAATTTGATTCCCGGACTGAAAAATCAGGGCGTGGAGTATAACGTTTAACCAGAGCGTTTGCAGTCGAAATGCGCAAATTTTAACCAAATCGGAAAATCAGTAAAAACCGAAGTTCTCAAGATTTCAGCAGCTTGGGCCTGTCTTCTCAAAAAAGTCTTCAATAAAGTTATCCACATTTCCAACCCCATCTGAGTATCCCTAATATAGGCTTTATAGTATTGTTTTTTAACGATTTAATGATATTTAACCACAGCTTATGCCGAAGTTGTTCAAATCGTTATCCACAGGTTGGCGCTACAAATGACCTTACCTCCCTGGAATCGGGCAAGAAATGATCACGCCACATCTAAACGCGCTAAATAAGTGCACAAAAATCGAATGGACGATTAATTGGCGGAAAGTATCAGCTGTCTATGCTTATTTTTTGACTTACTGGCATGAAATTCGCTTTCACTACGACCTGACATTTTCTTTTAGCGAGGGCCAGGGAACGTTCTTCGCACAGGATCCTGACCATGAACCGTGTACTTGCATTTTCACGCTACCGAAATACATCTGCCGCACCGGCGGAAGACAAAGACGTACTGGCAGGCCTGAATGTTCGTTCGGCTTACCAGCCGATCTTCAGTCCGACGCATCAGAAACTGGTGGGCTTCGAAGCGCTTGTGCGGGTAGATGATGGCATTGAGCCCATTTCCCCCGTCGCTCTGTTTGAGCGCGCCGAGACCAGCCGCCAGACCGTGCAGCTGGACAGCTTTTTGCTGCATCGCCATTTACAGAGCTTTGCCGGCCACAAAATGCCGGTGTGGCTGTTCCTGAACATCAATCCGGAAACCTGTATTGATCCAACGCCCTCCCTCGACCGTCTGGTTGATCAATGCGATGACTGCGGGATTTCGCCGGACAAGATTGTTCTGGAACTGGTCGAGACGGCCAGTAAAAACACCCATGCGCTGCTGCAGTTCATTGACGAGGCCAAAGCCAGAGGCTTTCGCATTGCCATCGATGACTTCGGTACGGGTGACTCCAACTTTGAGCGCCTGTGGCGCATGGACCCGGCCATTGTCAAAATCGATCGCAGCCTGCTGGTAAACGCAGAACAGCATCACCGTGCCCGCCAGCTTTTGGAAAGCCTGGTCAGGATGATCCGGGAAAGTGGCAGCCTGGTTCTGCTGGAGGGCATCGAAAATGACGCCCAGGCACGCATCGCACTGGATACTGAAGCGGATCTTTTACAGGGCTTTCTGTTTGGAAAACCCGGCATTGTGGACCCAGGACTGATTGAGTCCCAGGAAGCGGGCTTGCTGTCGATGATCGATCAATCGCGCCGAACGTCGCTGCAGGAAAGCTCCGAACACAACGGCTTTCTTCGGCTACTGCGCTTCGAAATACTCGAAGCCTGTCATCGTCTGGTTCGAGGCGATGCCTTCCTCGAAGCCTGCGAAGCGGTCTTTAAACTGGGCGCCGTGAAGCGCTGTTTTCTGCTCAACGCCAATGGCGTGCAACAGGGCAACCTGGCTTTTGCCGATGATGGTCTGTCGCCGCAGAGGTTCAACCCACTGTACCGGTCCGACGGCGCCTGCTGGTCACATCGGGAGTATTTTCTGAATGCTCTGGAGCGCCCTCAGAACATTAACTGCTCACGACCCTATGTGGGGCTTCCCGACGCCACCCGAACCGTCACCCTGTCAACCTCGCTGACGTCTGGCGCCGGTCGGGAAGTGTTTTGTGTGGATCTTCATCCGGACGAGCTGTTCAGTGGGCAGCTCTGCTTTCCGCACACGCTCTAGGACTGATCCGGATGCCGGGACTGTGGCGCGGTGGCCATACCCTGGCCACCGGAGGTTTCCTGCGCCTGTTTCTCCAACTCCTGCGCCACGGCGTTGGTAGACTTGGCGAAACGCGCCAGCAGATTATAAAGCACGGGAATAATGAACAGGGTCAGGGTGGTCGCAAATATCAGCCCGCCCAGAATCACCACACCGATGGACGCCCGGCTTTCCGCACCGGCCCCTGTGGCCATCACCAGCGGAATGGCACCGAATACCGTAGAAATGGTGGTCATCAGCACCGGCCGGAACCGGAGAATGGCGCCTTCCAGAATGGCCTCTGTGACCTCATAGCCCTTATCCCGCAACTGGTTGGCGAACTCCACGATCAATATACCGTTCTTGGCCATCAGCCCCAGCAACATGATGATGCCGATCTGACTGTAAATATTCAGACTGATTCCCGAAAACAGCAGTGCGACCAAAGCGCCAGTGACGGCCAGAGGCACTGGCAGCATGATGATCATCGGATGTATCCAGCTTTCAAACTGGGCGGCCAGCACCAGAAATACGATCACAAAAGCCAGCGCAAAAGTGAGATAGATGGCGTTGGAGGATTCCTGAAATTCCCGGCTGAGCCCTTTGTAACTCACCCGGGCTTCCGGCGGCAGGTTGTCTACCGCCAGATTGTCGAGGTAATCCAGAGCCGAGGCCAGGTCATAACCGTCGGCCAATGAACCGCTGATAACGACCGCCGGTAGCCGGTCAATGCGCCGCAGATCCGGGTTTGCACCCACTTCCTCTACCGACACCAACGCCTCCAAAGGTATCAGCTGGCCCCCTTGCCTTGGGCGCAGAAATATCTGGCCGAGATCGCCAGGCGTTGCGCGATCGCTATCAGCCGCCTGCAGGATAACTTCGTATTCCCGGCCCCGGTCGAGATAGGTGGTCACCTGCCGGGAGGCCAGCATAGTCTGAAGCGTCAGGCCCACATCTTCCACGGTAATGTCCAGATCGGCCGCGCGTTCCCGGTCTATGGTGACGTTCAGCTCTGGCCGGGTCAGTTCGAAGTCAGTTTCCAGGCTTAACAGATTCGGATTTTCTTTGGCCCGCTCAACAATTTCCTCGCTCCAGGCCTGAACCGACTCGTAATCGGGCCCGCCAATCACGAATTCGATGGGTTGGCTGAAACCCCGCTGCCCCAGTCCCGGCGGATTCACCGCCACCGAGCGAATCCCGGGCACGTCCGCCAGCTTGCCCCGGATTTCATTGGTAATGGTCTGCTGTTTCACATCGCGTTTGTTCCAGGGCTCTAATCCCATGATCATAAACGCGTTGTCGGCTTCGTTACGCCAGCCAACAATCGACAGAAGCCGGTTAGCGACACCGTCTTCAATGTAGGGAATCAGCTTTTCTTCCGCCTTGCGGACATGGTGATCCGTGTATTGCACCGTTGAACCCCGGGGCGCGCTGGCGGGCATGATGATGATGCCCCGGTCTTCGGTAGGGGCCAGCTCCTGGGGCAACTTCGGGAACACCACCGCCGCCAGCGCCAGCCCGACCAGGCCAAGGCCCAGTAAAAGTCCAGGCTGGCGCAGGGAAAACCTCAACATGCGCTCATAACCACGGGTCAGGCCATTGAGCATCCGTTCGCTGAACGCCCACAACCGGTGGCCTTCTTCGGTTTTCGGGCTGGGCCTGAGCCATTTCGAGCACAGCATGGGCGCCAGTGTCAGTGCCACAATGCTGGACACCACCACTGCAGCGGCCAGTGTGAAACCGAATTCTGCGAACAGTCGCCCGACGTTGCCGCCCATAAAGGAAATGGGCACAAACACGGCAATCAGGGTCAACGTGGTCGCGATCACGGCAAAGGCTACCTGCCGCGCTCCACGGTAAGCCGCCAGCAACGGTGGTTCACCTTCATCTATGCGACGCTGGATGTTCTCCAGCATCACGATGGCGTCGTCCACCACCAGACCAATGGCCAGAATCACCGCCAGCAGTGTCAGTACGTTGATGGAAAAGCCCAAAGCCCCGAGGCCGATAAACGCGCCGATGACAGCCACCGGTATGGTCACCGCCGGAATCAGCGTTGCCCGCCAGGACCGCAGGAACATGAAGATAACCAGGATGACCAGAGACACAGAGATCGCCAGTGTGAAGCCGACCTCCCGGATGGATGCCCGGATAAAGATGGATTCGTCGTAGCTTTCGGCAATATTGACTTCCGGCGGCAGGGTTTCACGGATCTTATCCAGTTCCGCCCGAACCAGATCCGACACCGCCACCGTGTTGGATTTCGATTGTCGGATAACGCCAAGACCTACCGCCGTCTGACCATTGAACCGCAGGCGGCTGGTATCTGACTCCACCCCCATCTGGACGTTAGCCACCTCACTCAGGCGCAGAAGATCATTGCCGTCGCGGCGGATGACCAGATTGCGGAACTCATCGACGCCAGACAAACGGCCCTTGGCCCGAACGGTAAAATCCCGGGTGGACGATTCCACCGAGCCGGCAGGCAGCTCCACGTTGTTGGACCGCAGGGCCTGTTCCACTTCGGCGACCGTGATATCCCGCGCGGCCAGGCGCTCGCGGTCCAGCCAGATACGGATGGCGTAACGGCGTTCGCCGCCAATCCGCACATCGGCCACGCCGTCCAGCACCGACAAACGATCCACCAGCACCCGTTCGGCAAAGTCGCTCAGTTCAGCGCTGTCCCACACATCGCTGCGCAGGGACAGCCACATCATCGGGCGGGCGTCGGAATCGGCCTTGCGTACGCGGGAGGCATCGGCCTCCCGAGGAAGATCGTTGGCCACCCGTGACACGGCATCGCGGACGTCGTTGGCGGCGATATCGACATTGCGGGAGGTATTGAATTCAATGGATGTCCGGGATTCGCCCTGTTCGGTACTGGATTCAATGGAGCGAATGCCCTCAATACCACTGACAGCGCCTTCGATCACCTGAGTGATCTGGGTATCGACCACTTCCGCGGCCGCTCCCGTGTAATCCGTGGAAATAGACACCACCGGCGGGTCGATATCCGGGTATTCCCGCACGGGCAAGCCTTGCAGTGCCGCTAGACCAAAAACCAGGATCAGCAGGCTGATGACCGTGGCGAACACCGGCCGCTTGATGGAAATGTCGGAGAGGATCATCGATCAGGACTCTCGGCCCGCGGCGAACCGGTTATCGGGAATCGCGGCCATATCTTCCACCACCTCTATGCGATCGCCGCTGCTGAGGCGGTCTTGCCCGGTGACAATCACCTGATCTTCCAGAGACAACCCTGAAGCCACTTCCACCACACCCGGTGACCGGGTGCCCAGCTCTACTGACATCCGCTTGGCAATGCCATCGTTGGCCACAAACACATAGGTTTCGTCGCCCCGGATCATGACTGCCTGTTCCGGGATAATCAGCGCCTGGCGCTGACGCAACGTCAGCTTGGCTGCCATAAACTGGCCCGGGCGCAGTTTCTCGTCCGGATTATCAATCAGCGCCCGGACCGGCAGAGTCCGGCTGAGCTCGTTAATGCGCGTGCCGAGTTTCACCAGCTCACCGGCGAAACCTTCACCGGGATAGGCTGGCGAGCTGCCCTGAACGGTCTGACCGAGACGAATCTGGCCCAGAAATTTTTCCGATATTGCAAAGCTCAGTTCCATTTTACGGGTTGAATCCAGAGTTGCGACCTCTGTGCCAGCACTCAGGTAAGCCCCGAGACTGATGTCGTTCAACCCGATCACGCCGGCAAAGGGTGCTTCAATACGATGGTTTTCCACCCGGATCTGAGCTGCCGTCAGGCGCGCATTGGCAACGTCGGCAGCCGTGCGGCGCTCATCTACCTGGGACTGGGAGATACTGTTGTTGGCTTGCAGGCTCTGTGCCCGCTCAAGCTGTCGCCGGGCATCGGCAAGCGTGGCTTCGGCCACCTCCAGTTCCGCCCGGGCCTGACGATCATCGAGCCGCAGCAACAGATCACCTTTGGCGACGCGGCGGCCAGCATTAAGGTTCAGCTCCACGACACGACCACTGAGTTCGGCGGTCAGCGAAGTCTGGTCACGGGCTCGTAAGCTGCCAACGGCACTGACCGAGTCAGACACCACATCCATAGTCGGGCGGATTACATTGACCTTGCTGGCAGGGCGCTCACGCTGGCTTCCTTCCGCGGTCTCCGGATTCAGCTCGTTCCAGGCAAACGTACCTGCGCCCGCCAGCAACAGCATCCCCAAAGCAATCATCCATTGTTTGGCCATTCGTCAGTTCCGCCTCAAGGTCATCATTTCTTGTGAATCACCAGCACAAGTTCACCGACGTCAAACCCCCATTTGGTCATGGTGGTTTCGTTAATCAACGTGTCCGGGGTGATCAAATACATCCAGTCGTCCATACGAACGTCAATGGTGCCATCGCCATAGGGCACCCGCAGCAGGTATTTCATGTTAATGGCGTTACCTTGCCAGCGCATGGTGCCGGGCTCGATAACATCGCTGGCATCCGCGTGCAAAGAACCATCGCCATTGGGAGTCAAAGTCCAGACCCGGGTCTGGACCTCACCATCATTAAATCGAAAAACTTCATTCAATGTTCCCACGCCCTGATCATCCCAGGTTGCGGAAATGTCAGCGTCAAAGGTCCGAATCACTTCGCCGGAACGATTTTTGAGCACACCCCGGGCGAACAGTTCACCGCTAAAAAATTCCTGGGGGACCAGTTTGGGCTCCAAGGCACTGTAATCATCAAGCCCCGGCCCGGCACAACCCGCCAGTGCGCCGGTGACAACCAATGCCGTCAACAAAAACCAGCGGCGGGTTACCACACCACCAGCAGACAATCGTCCAGCGCTTCTTTGCATGACTTTTACACTCCTTATTTGCATGACGTTGATACTCCGTATCCGTTTTACTGTTTCAGAACTTTATTACCGAAGGTACGCCTGCATCCGGTAACCCGATCAAAACGGCAGGCCCGTTCTGGCCGGCGTCATTTCAGCCAATTCTCTTTTTTGACACAGGCCGGTGCGGTTTTCGTCAATGGCAGGCCCTGCGGTTTGCCGTACAACTGCTATCCATACGCTAACCAGCATTAAGGATGGAAGTAGCCATGCCAGTCTATAAGGCACCTCTGCGCGACGTTAAATTCCTGTTGAACGACGTGTTCGATTATCCCGCACACTACGCCTCTTTTCCCAGCGGCCAAAACGCCACACCGGATATCGTGGAAGCCATTCTGGCGGAATGTGCAAAATTCAGTGAACAGGTGCTTAGCCCGCTTTACCAAAGTGGTGACGAAGAAGGCTGCACGCTGACCGATGGCGAAGTTAAAACGCCCTCGGGTTATAAAGAAGCCTACGACCAGTATGTGATGGGCGGCTGGCAAGGTCTGTCAGCACCGGAGGAATTTGGCGGTCAGGGCCTGCCTGCCTCCATGGGATTGTTCAAGCAGGAAATGATGGGCACCGCCAACTGGTCGTTTTCCATGTATCCGGGCTTGTCCATGGGTGCGATGAACACCATTTTCCTCCATGGCAGTGAAGAGCAGAAACAGACGTACCTGCACCCGATGACCGAAGGCCGCTGGGCCGGCACCATGTGTCTGACCGAACCCCAGTGCGGCACCGACCTGGGCCAGATGAAGACCAAAGCCGAGCCCCAGGCTGATGGCAGCTACCGGATGACCGGTACCAAAATCTTCATTTCCTCCGGTGAACACGATCTGACCGAAAACATTATCCACATCGTTCTGGCCCGCCTGCCGGACGCACCAAAAGGTACACGGGGCATCAGCCTGTTTATCGTGCCCAAATTCCTGCCTGTTGAGGGCGGCCAGATCGGCGAACGCAACGCGGTCGTCTGCGGCAGCCTGGAAAAGAAAATGGGCATCAAAGCCTCCGCCACTTGTGTTATGAACTTCGACGGCGCCACCGGTTACCTGATCGGGCCGGAAAACGAGGGGCTGGAGTGTATGTTCACGTTTATGAATACGGCGCGGATCGGTACCGCAATACAGGGTGTCGGGCCTGCGGAGTTGTCCTACCAATGGGCGTTGGCTTATGCCCTGGAGCGGCGTTCGATGCGGGCGGTATCCGGCAAGAAAGACCCGGAGCAAGTCGCAGACCGGCTGATTCACCACGCCGACGTGCGCCGCATGCTGCTGACCCAGAAAGCCATTGCGGAAGGCGGGCGGGCCATGCTCTATGACGCCGCCCGATTGGCGGACCATATGGTCGAAGCCTACGCCAACGGTGAGCCGGAAAAAGCCGATAAGTACGACGATAAACTCGGATTCCTGACCCCCATTCTCAAGGGATTCCTCACCGAACTGGGCAACGAGGCCGCCAACCTGGGAGTTCAGGTATTCGGCGGTCACGGATATATCCGTGAACACGGCATGGAACAGATTGTCCGTGATACCCGAATTGCCACCCTCTACGAAGGCACCACCGGTATTCAGGCCCTGGACCTGCTGGGCCGCAAGGTGCTGCTGATGACCAAAGGCGGGGCGGTCCGGGGTTTCACCTTCCGCGTTGCCAACTTCGCCCGCAAGCAACTGACGGACAAACGTCTGCGACCTTTTGGCGTGGAACTGCTGAAACTGACCGGGCAATGGAACCTGCTGACCGTTCGGCTGATGCTGGCTGCCCGCAAGGACCGGGATATGGTGAGTGCCGCTGCCAACGATTTTCTGATGTACAGTGGTTACGTGACCATGGCCTATATGTGGGCGCGGATGGCCGCCGTTGCGGCGGATAAGCTGGATAATGGCGGCGATGAGTCGGAGGCGTTCTACCGGGCCAAGCTGGCGACGGCCGAGTTCTATTATGAACGTTTGCTGCCAAGAGCCCAGGCCCATGCCAGCAGCATGCTCAGCCCGAGCCGGAACCTGATGCAGCTGGATCCCGAAGACATGAGCTTTACCGGCTGAGTTCAGTCCATCCGGTAATCCGGGCTGGGCAGAGGCATGCTGAAATACTCGCCCTGAGAGAAATCGATGCCCAGCTCGCGAACCCTGGCCTGAACCGGTTCATTGTGGACAAACTCGGCCACCGTGCGCATGTTCAGGCTGCGGGCAAACTGGACGATGCCACTGGTCACCAGAAAGGCGGTGTGGTCTTCATGGAGGTGACGGATCAGGCTGCCATCAATCTTGATGTAGTCCACATTCAGGCTCAGCAAGTGCGAGAAATTGGAGTACCCGGTGCCGAAGTCGTCGATGGCAATGCGGCAGCCGAACGGTTTGACCTGTTCGATGAATGAGTGAATCTTGTCGTAACTGGAGATACCGTCAGATTCCAGAAGTTCGAAAATAACGCGATCGCCAATGCCCGATGATTCAAGGGCGAACAGTATACGTTCGACGGTTTCAGGCTCGGCAATATCGCCGTACGAAAGGTTGATCGAAAATTCCTCTTTGCGGTCGGAAAAACAGGCGAAACACTTCTCGATCATTAATTCAGTAATCCGCCGGTTCAGCCGCAACTTGTTGGCAATATCCACAAACCGGCCGGCACTGATGACACTGCCATCGGGTTCTAACATCCTCACCAGACACTCGTATTTGGTAATACGACCGCTGTGATTGTCATGGATAGGCTGGAACCAGGGGACCAGGCGGTCATGATCAATGGCTTCTTTCAGGCGGTTGGCCCAGTACAGATTGTTCTCGTAGTTTTCCTCAACGCCCACTAACGGGTCATACAGCAGGTGATGGCGGCCCTGTTCGCGGGCCTGCAGTACCGCCACTTTTGCCTGGCTGACCAACTGATCAGCAGCACCTTCGGGCCTTCGTTCATGACGCAAAGCAATGCCGATACTGACATCCACCGTCAGGCGCTGTTGCTGCCAGAATATCCGGTCAATAGTAACCAGACCCCGAATCTGCCCAGCCAGCCCGTGAGCGGATTTCGATTCCATCGCCGGTACCAGAATCCCGAACTCGTCACCGGGTAGGCGGTAAACCTCCAGGGTTTTCTGCCTATAGTTCCGGCCAAATTCAGTCAGCCGTTTGGCCACTGCCAGCAGGACATGGTCACCACACTCATTACCAAACAGGCTGTTGATCTGACTAAACCGGTCCAGATTGATGATCAGAAGCGTAACTGCGGTGTGGTTCTGAAGGTCGCGCAGCAAGCGAGCACGGTTGGGCAGTCCGGTGAGTTCGTCGGTGTAGGATGCCTGCAATTCACGAATCAACTGGATAATACGATAAAGCAGGTAAAGGCTCAGCAGCAGCATGGCTGACACAGTCCCCACAAGAATCCGGTAGTTGGTTCGCTCCATAGGCCGCAATACTGCATTGATTTCGTTGCGGGGAACGCCTGCCCCGTAAACCATGCCCCCGGCGGTTGCCGCGAAATACAGTTCGAAGTCTTTGCCTGCTATAGACAGAGCTCGTGTGGTCAGCGTTGCTGATCTATCCGGTGACGGTTGGCCGCCGGTATCGTCGGCCAGGTCCTGCGCAAGGATGGCATCAATCAGCGCCTGTTCCTCCCGGGTATCCTCGCCTTGGCTTAAGCTGGACAGGTTGCGGTTGTTGCGGTCATTCAGGAAGGCAAAGCTGTTTTCGGTGACGGTGATGCGGCTGACAAGGTCAATAATCTGGTCCGCCCCCCAGTCCGTTGTGGCCACACCCAGCAGATTCCCCTGGCGATCGTACATGGGACTGGCCAGGGTAAGGACCGCTCTCTCGTTATTGAGGTCGAAATACACCGGGGACCAGTAAACCTTGCCCGCATTAGCGGGATCGGCTGTCCAGTTCGCCTCCAGAGTACGGCTGAACCAGGGGGCGCTGCGGTAATGATCAAACCGGGTTTCAGTATCCAGCCTCGTCGGACCGTCACCGTTCACTCCCTGATTGAAATAAGGCATGTAACTGGTGCCAGGGTCTGACAACACACCCGGTTCAAACCACAAACCTGCTCCGGCAGCTCCCTGAAAATCCTGGAAATGAGCTTTGAGGGAGTTTTCCAGCCGGGTCCGAAGCACGGAACGGTCAACCCCGGAAAAACCGCCGTTTACCATCTCATAGAAGCTTTCCCCTACGTTCGCCAGGGTGGCGGTATAACTGGCCAGTGCGGACTGGCGGGCATTGATTCGCGACAGACCACCAATCACTACCTCATTAATTTGTTGGCGGCGGAGCTCGGAAAGGGCATCCCGGGAATAATTGAGGTTAAGACTGGACAGCATCAACATGCCGACGATAAACACCAGCAACAGTAGCCCCAGCATCCACATAATCGATTGGCGGGAGGAGGGGCTTTTCGAGTTGTCGCAGCGGCTGGGAAGCATCCCCGGCATTAAAGGGTATCCTTGGGCAGTAGGTCAGGTATCGCCTGCAGATGATCCCTTTCTTTGGCGATCAATAATCGCCTGCGCTTCCTTGTGCCCCTGGCTGGCGGCCTCTTTATACCAGTATACGGCGCGATCCATGTTTTGGCCGACACCACGACCGGTGGCGTACATCTGGGCCAGCAGGAAAGCCGCTGCGCCAGAGGTGGGCGCTGCTTTTTCCGCCCAGTCCAGGGCGCTGCTGTAGTCCTCGAAGGCATAGGCTACCACGGCCATATTTGCCTGAGAGCGTACATCGCCGTTTCTTGCCGGTTCACGGCAGGCTTTTCTGGCTGAAGTGTAATTGCGGATGCTGGTCAGCAGGTAACAATCGCCCAGGACCTGATCCGCTACCCCATCATCCTCAACAACATCAGCCCTGGCCGTCTTCGGTTCCTGTTTCTGTTCCGGTACCGAAGGCTGCCGGTTGACCCGTTCTTCAAAGGCCGCAACCTGTTCCGGGCAGGAATAAACGTAACCGGATTTATATCGTTGAAATACCTCAGCGGTGGCTGGCTCATTATTGTATTTCCGGGCAATGGTTTCACAGCGGAGGTCGCGCTCTTTCCTTATCGGTTGAAGGACCGAGGCCCGTGCCGGGTCATCATTGTGCTCAGCCAGGTACTCCGTGAGTGGGTCAATGTAAGGTTGTTCGAACAGCGCCTGCCGCTCCTGTTCGAAGCGATCTGTCGTCACCTGACCGGCGCGATCGATCGGATCTGATGAAGTTTCAGATAAACGATCACCAGCGATGCTGGCGCATCCGGTGAGGTACAGAATAATTATAAGAGCGACATACGGACGATACATCAAAACTCACCAGCCGTTTTCAGCATCCGAGGGAACTCCCCCGCTAAATTGATAATACTACTCCACGTTTGTAAACCGGAATAGCGAGCTCTTTATACTTGTGTCCTTTTTGTATCCACACGTTGTCACTTATGTGCGTTAGCGAACCGAAGATTGCACAGTCGCCACGTAGCATCGATAGAAAGTGCCGGGTTACTCCGGGCAACAGGGATTAAAACATGCTTAGATATCGCGACTTCTTTCCATTATCGGCGGACCCGCAGTCCACGGCCGGCCTGGGCAGGAGTATTCCGTTAAGTGATGAATTGCCGTTGGGCATTCTGGTGACAGACCGAAGTGGTAAATGCCTCTATAGCAATGCCGCCTATCAAAAACTGTGTGGCTGGTCCGAAGAAGAACTGATCGGCTCGCACTGGAGCGCGGTCATCCATCCGCAGGATCATGATAAGGCGATTCGGAAATGGGAAGCTGCGTTGTTGGGGCAAGCAACCTTCCTGTTTGAGACACGGTTGAAGCGTGCCAACGGCGACGTTGTCTGGACCCGCCGCAACGCGGCGCTGGTAACCGATAATCTTCCGGGCCATGGTTATGTGCATACAGTAGAGGATATCGATACTTACAAAGCCCATGAGCGTGCTCGTAAAAAGGCCGAGGAGGATCTTCTCGAAGAGAAGGAACGCGCACAAGTCACCGTCGACTTCATTGGCGATGCGGTGCTGAGCACCGATATTCATGGCCGGGTGTCTTACATGAATGCAGTGGCAGAGTCACTGACCGGCTTCAGTCGCCACGAGTCTATCGGGCGTCCCCTGAGCGACATTTTCCAGATAGTAGATGCGAAAAGTCGCGAACCGAAGGCGGATCCGGCCCAGCGTGCCATTCAGTCGAATAGCATCGTGGCTCTGGAGGCAAACGCGCTGTTGATCGCCAAAAATGGCGAGGAGCTGGTCATCGAGGATTCAGCGGCTCCTATCCACAACCGTTTCGGCGTGATTCTCGGTGCGGTCATCGTGTTCCACGACGCCCGCTTCTCCCGGGAAACGACGGGCCGAATGGCGCACCTTGACCAGCATGACGCGCTAACCGGTCTGCACAATCGCATGGCCTTTTATCAGCGGTTTGAACAGTCACAGGCTCTGGCTCAGCGGCATCAAAAGCAGATGGCTTTGTTGTTCATCGATCTGGATAATTTCAAGGACATCAATGACAAGCTCGGCCAGGACAACGGGGACAGAATTCTGATGGCACTGGCGAGCAAGTTGCGAAACTGCGTGAGAGCGGCCGATACAGTCTGCCGGTACGGCGGTGACGAGTTTGTGGTGTTATTGAGTGAGATTGATCAGCCGGATCACGCGTTTGCCGTTGCCGACAAAATACACCAAGTGGCAGCGAGCATCGCAATCGCCGAACACGATAGTTTGCTTAAGCTGAGCATCGGGATAAGTGTGTATCCCGACAACGGGGAGACTGTCGATGCTCTCCTCAAAAAATCGGATGCGGCCATGTACCGGAACAAAACCGTGACTCGACAACCCATCGTCAAGAGGCTGGTAAACCGCTTGAAAAAAGCGGAACGGTCGCGGGCTTAAGCAAAGGCGTTAACCGGCTCAGAGTCACTTGCCAATGCAGAAAGTCACTTACCAATACAGAAACTGCTGAATATTTTGCCAAGCAGGTCATCGGGCGTCATTGCACCGGTAATCTCACCCAGCGAATCCTGCGCGGCACGCAGGTCTTCAGCCAATAGCTCGCCGGCTCCATAGCCCTGTAACTGGTCTTGGCCCTGCCACAGGGAGACCTGAGCCCGCTCCAGAGCATCCAGGTGACGCCGCCGGGCAATAAAACCACCCTCAGTGGTGCTGGCAAACCCCATGCATTGCTTGAGGTGGTCCCGCAGGACCTCCAGGCCATCCGCTGATTTGGCGGCGATACGCACAACCGGTGCCGCATCGGCTGTGGGCTCTTCGATACCCGTGGGTTCTGCCGTCAGGTCCACCTTGTTGCGAATCACGGTAAGGGGGGCATCTGGCGGTAACTGGTCGATAAAATCCGGCCAAAGCAGGTGGGGATCAGTTTCCGGTGTCGTAGTGGCATCCACTAACAGCAAAATACGGTCGGCCTGGCGGATCTCGTCCCAGGCACGGGCGATGCCGATCTGCTCCACTTCATCAGGGCTGTCTCTCAGACCAGCAGTATCAATAATGTGCAGAGGCATACCATCGATGTGGATATGTTCCCTTAATACGTCCCGGGTGGTTCCTTCAACCGCTGTAACAATCGCGGCTTCGCGACCGGCCAGGGCATTCAGCAGGCTGGATTTTCCGGCGTTGGGCCTGCCGGCAATGACCACTTTCATGCCCTCCCGAAGGATGGAACCCTGCTGCGCTTCCGCCAGTATGGTGTCCAGGTCTGTCAGCAACTGGCTGAGGTCATTTGCCACTTTTCCGTCTGCCAGAAAGTCGATTTCTTCTTCGGGGAAATCAATGGCGGCCTCTACGTAAATACGTAAATGAGTCACCGCTTCAACCAGTGCATCAATACGTCTGGAAAAAGCACCCTGCAACGAACGCACCGCACACCGGGCCGCCTGCTCAGAACTGCTTTCAATCAGGTCGGCGATCGCCTCGGCCTGGGTCAGGTCCAGCTTGTCGTTCAGAAAGGCGCGTTCGGAGAACTCCCCTGGTCGGGCCAGCCGGGCACCGAGATCACAGGCTGCCCGCAGCAGAAGGTCCAGAATAACGGTGCCACCGTGCCCCTGTAACTCCAGTACGTCTTCCCCGGTAAAGGAATGAGGGTTGGGAAAGAACAGGGCAATGCCTTCGTCAATCAACTCGCCCTGCTGATCATAAAAAGGCCCGTAGTGAGCATAGCGGGGTCTGGGGGTAAATCCGAGCATTGCCCTTGCTATGGTGCTCACCCGGGGCCCGCTTATTCTGATGATGCCAACACCGGCCTGGCCCGGCGCCGTAGCAATGGCAGCGATAGTGTCAGTGGCGTTCAGCATAAACCTCTATTCCTGAAACAACAGAAGCCCCTGATAAGGAGCCTCTGAAAGTAAGATCAGAACCACGGCAGTCGTCAGCTCTTCTTGGCTGCCGTGTCTGCTTCAATCTTGCGGGTAATGTACCACTGCTGGGTGATCGACAGAATGTTGTTGGTCAGCCAGTAAAGTACCAGACCCGCCGGGAACCAGAGGAAAAAGACGGTAAAGACGATGGGCATCATCTTCATGATCTTGGCCTGCATGGGGTCCGGTGGTGTCGGGTTCAGACTCATTTGTATCATCATGCTGGCGCCCATCAACAGCGGCAGAATGAAGAACGGATCCATGACCGATAGATCATTGATCCAGAGCATAAATGGCGCATGACGCAGCTGGACACTTTCAAACAGTACCCAGTAAAGAGAAATGAACACCGGCATTTGCACCAGGATTGGCAGACAACCACCCAGCGGATTGATCTTTTCCTTTTTATACAGTGCCATCATTTCCTGGGACATGCGCTGGCGATCGTCACCGTACAGCTCTTTAAGGCGGGTCAGTTGTGGCGCCACCGCCCGCATTCTGGCCATCGAGCGATAGCTGGTTGCAGACAGCTTGAAGAACACCGCCTTGACCAGAACCGTCAGCAGAATGATGGCAACACCCCAGTTACCAACCAGGCCGTAGAACCAGTCGAGAATGATGAATAGCGGTAAGGCAATAAAGAACAGAAAGCCGAAATCCACTGTGCGGTCAAGATTGGGCGCTATGTTCTCAAGGCGTTCAATAATCTTCGGGCCTACGTAGGCGCGGGCCGACACTTCCGCGGTTTCTCCGGGCGCTACTTTGGTCGCCGGGTAAACAAAACCCATGACGTAGAGATTACCACGCTGGGTACTCTGGAACTGTGCTGCCTGGCCCTGTTCGGGAACCCAGGCAGCCAGGAAATAATGTTGCAGAAACGCCATCCAACCATTTGTTACCGAGCGATTAACCGGGTCTTCGCGCAGGTCGTCAAAGTCGTACTTTTCGTAAGGATCTTCAGAGGAACTGATTACCATGCCCAGGAATGCCCGAATGCCCAGGCCGCTCTGCGCCGTGGGGTCCGGTGCCTGATCCCGGACAATTTTGCCGGTCATATTGGCCTGCCAGGGCTCACCAGACTGGTTATTGATCAGATAACGAACGTTAATTTCGTAGCTGTCGCGCCCGAATGTGTACTGCTTTGTAACTCTAACGCCAGACTCGGTGGTGAGTTCCAGATTGACGGTGAGTGAGTCCTCACCTTCCTCAAGAACGTACTCGTTGGCTGCAGTCTGGTAGACAGCGCCTTGTTTATTGCCGCGACTGTCCACACCGTTCTTGCCGATCAGTCCGCTTTCCATGATGTAAGTGCGCTGACTGGTGTTGGTCAATACACGCAGGGATTCTTTGCTATCCATCGAGCGGTCGTACTGGAGCAGAGAGGTCTCGATGAGATTGCCGCCAATCCGGTCAATAGTAAGCTTGTAAACATCGGTGCGAACCGTTATCAGTTTATTGCTGGCCTGAATGTCGGTGTTGCCACTGGACTGGATTTGGGCACCGTCTTCTGGTGTCGCAAATTCTTCCAAGGCAGATTGAGAGCCGTTTTCAGATGTCTGCGAAGAAGAGCCAGGTAAGGTCAGATCATCGGTATCGCCGGATCGGGATACGGTCTCCTGCTGCTGAGTGCTCTGGGCTTGCTGTGGCTGATTATAGTCGTCGTTCCAGGCCAGTATCATCAGATAACTGACAATGGCGAGACCGGCATAAATTACAATGCGTTGAATATCCATACACTCAGCGTTTTGTCGGATTGGGGATATGGGTTTGGCCAGCCGGTTTGCAACAGGCATTTGGTGTGTCTGTGCGAACGTCAGTGCCCGGTACAGGATCATACCCGCCTTCGGACCAGGGATGACACCTCAGAAGCCGTTTTATCGAAAGAAAAAAACCTTTCAGTCCGCCGTGATGGGATATGGCTTCAACGGCATACTGTGAGCAGCTTGGGTGGTAACGACAGTGGCTGGCCATCATGGGACTGATAGCGTACTGGTAGAAGCGAATGGGCAGGAGCAATAATTTGCGCATTAACTCCTTCCTTCGACAGTATCGGTATCCGGTTGGTTTTGGGCTACCGTTGTTGTGAAATGCCGGTGCTTTCGTATCAAGCGTGACCAGAGATCATCCAGCAACGGATTCAACACCTCGTTGTCGACGTCGGCCAGTCCTCTCCGTCCCAGTACGACTATATCCATAGCAGGGTAGTCGGTCTGAAGTCTGAAGGTCTCGCGAACCCGTCGTTTCACACGATTTCTTTGAACAGCAAGCTTCAGATTTTTCTTGGAAAATACCAGACCAATCCGGGCATGACCCTGAGTGTTTAACGTTGCCAGAATCAGGAAATTCCTGTGGGGAACCCTGATCTGGACATTGTCAAAGACTCCGGCGTAATCCCTGGGTGTCAGTAACCGCGACGATTTTGGAAAGCTCAAAGCCTTCATCAGGCAATCAGTGCGTTACGCGGACAGACGGTTACGGCCTTTGGCACGACGACGCGATATAACTTTACGGCCGTTGGCAGTTGCCATGCGGGCACGAAAACCGTGAACACGCTTACGCTTCAGTACGCTTGGTTGAAACGTTCTTTTCATGATGTCGATCTCACAATACGAGTTAAAAATGTTACAGGCTGGCTGGAAAATGAACAACCAAAACAGGAGCGGCATCATATGCAATGCGGCGCCGGATTTCAATGGTTAAAACTCGTCTCGCTGATGACCTGGTTTGGCTGCCGGTAATAATATCATTAGGTCTTTTTAATTCTTTAAAGGATTACTACTACTGTTATTAGGGAAGGCGATTTCTGTGGATATGGGTGAAAAATGGCGATTGGTCAGTTGGTTGTCGTCCCCGGAAACCTGTTTACAAACCGGGGTGAGGGCTGTGGACGAGCTCTGTACGGATTGTGCATAACCGGGGTGTACTGTGAAACCGGGGTTTATCCACATAAGTTCTTGCAGTTCTGCACAGGGCTTAACCGCATTCACACACAGCGTTTTATGAATAACTTTTTTTGGGGAGATTTCTGTACACAACCCTGTAGGTAAGTCTGTAATTTACTGAAAAATAAATGAAAAGATTTCCACAGGTTGTTTATTAGTTTTGTTTTACCCTTTCACTTCGGGGGTGTGCGGGTTAGAATTCTGGGTCACGATTTTTAGGCATTGGAGGCAAAACGTCGTGCCGAATAAACTCTGGCATCAGTGTCTGGAAGTGCTCCGGGACGAGTTCCCCGCCCAGCAGTTCAATACTTGGTTAAGACCATTACAATCCGATCACCGGGAGGGGCAGCTCATGCTGTTTGCCCCGAATCGCTTTGTAATGGATTGGGTAAATGAGAAGTACCTGAGGCGGATAGAAGAAGTTCTGAAGGATCTGGAAGGTGGACAGGCGCCGAGGATAGGCATGAAGGTAGGTTCTGCACCCAGTAGAGCAGAACTGGTGGTTCGCTCGGAAATAGCGGTTAATGGTAGTGCCGCGGAACATGAAATCGTCAGTAGTACAGTAACAGAGGAAGAAAAAGGCGTAGCGGATACGATGGCTGTTCCGGCAGCAAAAAACCGTCGTTACGGCGCCCGGGCACCGGTGCAGGTCGAAGGTGATATCAAGCATCGGAGCTTTCTTAACCAGGGTTTCACCTTTGATACTTTTATCGAAGGTAAGTCTAATCAGCTTGCCAGGGCAGCTTCCATGCAGGTGGCGGAAAATCCCGGTGGTGCCTATAACCCGCTGTTTCTTTACGGTGGGGTAGGCTTGGGTAAAACTCACCTGATGCACGCCATTGGCAATGAGATTGTTCGCCGTAATCCCCAGGCCAAGGTGGCGTATCTCCGCTCGGAACGTTTTGTTGCGGATATGGTGAAGGCACTGCAGCTGAACGCGATTAGTGAGTTCAAGCGGTACTACCGTTCTGTCGATGCCTTGTTGATTGATGACATACAATTCTTTGCCCGCAAAGAACGCTCGCAGGAGGAGTTTTTCCATACTTTCAACGCATTGCTTGAAGGCGGGCAGCAGGTCATTGTGACTTGTGACCGGTTTCCGAAAGAAATCGTGGATATGGAAGAGCGGCTGAAATCCCGCTTTGGCTGGGGGCTGACGGTGATGGTGGATCCTCCTGAGCTGGAAACCCGGGTCGCAATTCTGATGAAAAAAGCCGAACAGGTAAACGTCAAACTGACGAGCGAGGCGGCGTTTTTTATTGCCCAGAAAATCCGTTCCAACGTGCGAGAGCTAGAAGGGGCGCTTCGTCTGGTGATAGCGAATGCTCACTTCACTGGATCAGAAATTACGCCGCCGTTTATTCGTGAAAGCCTGAAAGACTTGCTGGCATTGCACGAAAAGCAGGTCAGTATCGACAATATTCAGCGCACAGTGGCCGAATACTACAAGATCAAGGTAGCGGATCTGCTGTCTAAACGCCGCACCCGGGTTGTGACACGGCCCCGCCAGATAGCAATGTCGCTGGCAAAAGAGCTGACCAACCACAGCTTGCCGGAAATCGGCGATGCGTTCGGAGGGCGTGACCACACGACTGTGCTGCACGCCTGCAAGAAGATCATTGAACTCCAGGAAACAGACCCCGGTATCCGGGAAGATTATCCAAACTTTATGCGGCTACTGACAAGCTGACGAAACTGAGCCGTTGGTCGACCCGTAGCTGATATAAATTCACTGTCCAATAAAAGAATGCTGAGTACCATGAAACTGACGATCAGTCGTGAATCCCTGCTCGCGCCGCTGCAATCCATTGCGGGGGTGGTCGAGCGCAAACAGACCATGCCGGTTTTGTCCAACGTTCTACTGGTGGCGGAGGACAATACTCTGACTCTGACCGGCACCAATATGGAAGTGGAACTGGTAGGCCGGGTCAGTCCGGTTCATGTGGACCAGCCGGGGCGTATTACGGTGCCGGCGCGAAAGCTTTCGGATATCTGCCGGGCTCTGGGAGAGGAAGCACCCATTGAACTGGCACTGGAAGGCGATCGGCTGCATCTGCGCTGTGGCGCCAGCCATTTTACCCTGGCGACTCTGCCGGCAGAGCACTTCCCCAATGTGGAGGACGAGGAGGAAAGCTTCCGACTGGAATTGCCTCAGAAAGAACTGGGTCGGATGCTGGGTGCCACTGCGTTTGCCATGGCTCAGCAGGACGTTCGCTACTACCTGAATGGTTTGCTGCTGGAAGTGGACAAGGATCACGTGCGCACCGTTGCCACCGATGGCCACCGCCTGGCTATGGCGCATGTAGACCTGGACACCGGCTGCCCGGAACCCCGGCAAGTTATCGTGCCCCGCAAAGGTGTGCTGGAACTGGCACGTTTGCTGGACGATGTAGAAACGCCGGTTACCCTGGTTATTGGTGAAAATCACCTGCGGGCGACGGTAGGCGCTTATACGTTTACCTCCAAGTTGATCGAGGGGAAGTTCCCGGATTACAACAGGGTGATTCCCCGGGGCGGCGACAAGATAGTGCTTGCCGACCGGGCTACCCTCAAAAATATGTTGCAGCGGGCGGGCATTCTGTCTCACGAGAACATTCGCGGGGTGCGACTGAACCTGTCACCCAATGAGCTGGGCGTGTTCGCCAATAACCCGGATCAGGAACAGGCCGAAGACGCGCTACCGGTTGAGTATCAGGGCGAATCACTTCAGATCGGTTTCAATGTAGGCTATCTGGTGGATGTTATGAATGCTCTGGATGATGACCAGGTAAAGATTACCCTGGCTAATCCGAATAGCAGCGCGTTGATTGAATCGCAAACGGATAACCGCGTCCTGTACGTTGTGATGCCCATGCGGCTTTAACGCTTGTCAGAAAAATAGGTTTGATAACGGATGACACTTTCGTCCATCGGGAATTTAAGGAAGAGGATTATGGGAACGGTGACCAACAGTCTTAAAGGCGCCTTTCGGATTGGACAGACGGTATCGGTACTGGGCCGTACCGGTTTTAACTGGGTGCGTGGTGAGCGACCACCGGTGCCGCGCCTGTTACGTCAGACCTTTGAGTCGCTTGGGGCAACCTACATCAAGCTGGGTCAGTTTATTGCCAGTTCGCCGACTTTCTTTCCGAAAGATTATGTTGAAGAGTTTCAGTATTGCCTGGACCGGACACCGAGCCTGCCATATAGCGTGATTCGCAAGATCATCCGGGACGAACTTGGCCGGCCGATTGAGGAAGTGTTTTCGGAAATTGATCCAGTGGCACTGGCCTCTGCATCCATTGCGCAGGTCCATCCGGCCAGACTGGTTACCGGTGAGGAAGTGGTTATCAAGGTTCAGAAGCCGGGCGTGGAAAACATTCTGCTGACGGATCTCAACTTTCTGTACCTGTCCGCTAAAGTTCTGGAAACGCTTGCGCCGAAGCTGTCCTGGACATCCATGTCTGGCATCGTCGAAGAAATACAGCGGACCATGATGGAAGAATGCGATTTCATCAAGGAAGCGAACAACCTTAAGGTGTTCCGGGAATTCCTGCATAACACTCACAATGAAGACGCCACCGTACCAAAAGTCTACGAGGTAGCCAGTACCCGTCGTATTCTGACCATGGAGCGATTCCACGGCGTGCCGCTCACTGACCTGGAAAGCATCCGCGGCTACGCCCGCGATCCTGAACGCACGCTGATTACTGCTATGAACACCTGGTTCTCCAGTCTCACGCAATGCGAGTTTTTCCATGCGGATGTTCACGCCGGGAACCTGATGGTACTGAAAGATGGCAGGGTCGGGTTTATCGATTTTGGAATCGTAGGCCGCATTCGTCCGGACACTTGGCAGGCGGTCAGTGATTTTATCTCATCAGTGATGGTGGGTAACTTTGATGGTATGGCTGACGCCATGATCCGCATTGGTATCACTCATCAGCGAGTGGCGGCGAGTGAGTTGGCTGAGGATCTTCGCAAACTTTACCAGCAGATGGATCGGATGGTTCCGGACGACGTGCCCTATTATGCTGATCAGGCCGATGGCGATGTGAACAATATCCTGATGGATATGGTCAGGATCGGTGAAGGGCATGGTTTGCACTTTCCCCGGGAGTTTGCGCTGCTGCTGAAACAATTCCTCTACTTTGATCGTTACGTTCACATCCTTGCACCGGAAATGGATGTGTTTATGGACAAGCGTCTGAACATGCTCCACTGATCGCGTTTGAAAGTGGGGTTTTGTACACTGGGGCAGCGACGCCGATGGGCTCGCTGCCTTTTTTATTTCAGCCTCGGCTGTCTTGAGATTTCAGAGATTTATGGCGCTCGTCAAACTGCAAACGGAACATTTCCGGAATCTTCAGGGCTCTCCTGCCAGTACCTTCTCTCCTTCCATCAACTTGCTGTTTGGCGAAAACGGCAGCGGCAAAACCAGCATCCTTGAAGCCATAGGTTATCTCGGGCTCGGCCGCTCTTTTCGGGTAAATCGGCATCAGGCTGTTGTTAGCCACGGCGAACACAGGTTAACGGTGTTTGGTGGGCTTGATCGGGGTCATGAAGATCAGAAAGCGGAGCCTGTCTCAGAAAACGGGATTTATCATCGGCTCGGCATTGCACGGGATATCAGTGCCAAGGAAACGACGCTCAGGGTGGATGGAGAAGCGGTAAAAAACCTTTCGGTACTGGCGAAGCATCTTCCGGTGTCGGTTATCGATCCGGGTGTATTTGATATTGTTGCCGGAGGCCCGGGTAAGCGACGGCAATTTCTTGATTGGTCAGTGTTCCACGTGGAACCTTCTTTTGCGTCGCTTTGGCAGCAGTGCCAGAGAGTCACATCACAGCGGAATCAAATCCTCAGAAATGGTAGACTAGACGACGCTTTAATGAAGGTCTGGGATGCCCAGTATGTGGATCTGGCAGGAAGCATAACCCAAGCGAGAAAACGCACATTCGGGTTGTTTTCAGAGGCCTTCTTTCGTTTATTGGGCGAAATTACGGCACCCTGGGTAGAAGGCCTTAAAGTTGAGTTCTACCCGGGCTGGGACGATAGCCAGTCGTTACTGGACGTGTTGAGGTCGCACCGCGATCGGGAGCTGAAAATGGGCCATACCCTTTATGGTCCCAACAGAGCGGATATACGGCTCAAATTTCAGGGTAGGCCGGTGGCGGAAACTTTTTCCCGTGGTCAGCAAAAGACCCTGGTGATTTTGATGAAGATTGCCCAGGGTATGGTACTGGCGGACCTGAAGAAGCAGGTGACTTTTTTGCTCGACGACATCAATGCCGAGCTTGATGTAGGTCACCGCGCGATGTTGGCTCAAAAGCTGGATGAGTTGAGATGTCAGGTGTTCGTGACCTCGATTGAGCCACCAAAGCCAGAAGAATTATGGCAACGGCCGTTGCCCGACTACAGAGTGTTCCACGTGGAACATGGCAAAATGACGGAAGAATAAAACCCGGATGAACCACGGCATTATGCAACCGAGACCAACCGGGACATCACCCTCAGGAGTTTCTGAATGAGCGAATCGATTTATAATTCCTCCAGTATCAAGGTTCTTAAAGGGCTTGATGCGGTACGTAAAAGGCCGGGTATGTATATCGGTGACACCGACGACGGTACCGGTTTGCATCACATGGTGTTCGAGGTAGTCGATAACTCGATCGACGAAGCACTTGCGGGCCACTGTTCTGAGATCGGCATTGTTATTCATCCCGACGAATCGATTACCGTGCGGGATAACGGACGTGGCATTCCTGTCGACATGCACGAAGAAGAAGGCGTATCCGCAGCTGAAGTTATCATGACCGTGCTCCACGCCGGCGGTAAGTTTGATGACAACAGCTATAAGGTTTCCGGCGGTCTCCACGGAGTAGGTGTCTCCGTTGTAAACGCACTCTCCTCGTCGCTTACGCTGACCATTCGCCGGGACGGTAAAGTATACGAACAAACTTATGCAGAGGGCGTTCCCAAAGCGCCCTTGGCCGTTGTTGGCGATACCGACGCCAGTGGCACCAAGGTCCATTTCAAGCCTTCTCCCGTCACTTTTACAAACATTGAGTTCCACTGGGATCTTCTGGCCAAGCGCATCCGTGAGCTGGCGTTCCTGAACAGTGGCGTCCGTATCCGCATGAAGGATGAGCGCTCCGGTAAGGAAGAAGTCTTCGAATACGAAGGCGGGCTGCGGGCGTTCGTTGAATACCTGAACGCCAACAAAACGCCAATCAACCGGGTCTTTCATTTCATTAAAGAACGGGAAGATGGCACGGTAGTGGAAGTGGCGATGCAATGGAACGATGCGTTCCAGGAAAACATCTACTGCTTCACCAACAATATCCCGCAGAAAGACGGCGGCACGCACCTGGCCGGATTCCGTGCTGGCCTGACCCGCACGCTGAATACTTACATCGAACACGAAGGGCTGGGCAAGAAAGCCAAGGTATCGACCTCTGGCGATGACGCCCGCGAGGGCCTGACCGCGATTATCAGCGTTAAAGCACCTGATCCCAAGTTTTCTTCACAGACGAAGGACAAGCTGGTTTCTTCTGAAGTAAAAACCGCTGTTGAGCAAGAGCTGTATCAGGCTTTTTCAGATTTCCTGCAGGAGCAGCCGGGCGAAGCCAGGCTGATCGTCAACAAAATGATTGAGGCGGCCCGGGCCCGGGAAGCGGCCCGCAAAGCACGGGATATGACCCGCCGCAAAGGTGCTCTGGATATCGCAGGCCTGCCAGGCAAACTGGCGGACTGCCAGGAAAAGGATCCCGCGCTTTCCGAACTGTTCATTGTGGAGGGTGATTCTGCCGGAGGCAGCGCCAAACAGGGTCGTGACCGGAAGACTCAGGCGATTTTGCCCCTGAAAGGTAAGATTCTGAACGTCGAAAAGGCGCGCTTTGACAAAATGCTGTCTTCAGTTGAAGTAGGCACGTTGATCACCGCGTTGGGAACGGGTATCGGCCGGGAAGAATTTAACGCGGATAAGCTGCGGTACCATTCCCTGATCATTATGACGGACGCCGACGTAGATGGTTCACACATCCGCACCCTACTGCTCACCTTCCTGTTTCGCCAGATGCGCGAGCTTATTGAGCGTGGCCACGTATTCATTGCCATGCCGCCGCTTTACAAGGTAAAACGAGGCAAGCAGGAACAGTATCTGAAAGATGAGAAAGCCAAGGTAGCCTACCTCACCCAGACCGCTCTGGAAGGCGCCCAGCTATTTGTAAATGCCGACGCACCGGCGATCAGGGATTCGGCACTGGAAACCATGGTCAAAGATTATCAGGCTGTGATGAACATGATTGACCGCCTGTCACGGGCCTATCCAGCCAAGGTTCTGGAACAGATGCTACAGAACGTTACGCTCAGCGTTGACGACCTGAAGACGGAAGAATCAGTTGCCCATTGGGTGACGCGATTGGGGGATGGCCTGAAGCTGGATACTCGCACGGGCACCAAGTACACCTTCTCGGTGACCAAGGACCCTGAGCGTCACATCTACCTGCCTAAAGTGACCATCTACGTTCATGGCATCGCCCATGAGCACGTGTTCAGCCACGAATTCTTTGAGTCTTCCTCTTACGCGGCTATTGCCCGCATGGGTGAAACTCTGGACGGATTGATTGAAGACGGTGCCTACATTCAGCGTGGTGAGCGCAAGCAGGCCGTGTTGTCGTTCGAGGGCGCACTGGACTGGCTGATGAAAGAAGCCCAGCGAGGATTGAGTCTCCAGCGGTATAAGGGGCTGGGTGAAATGAACCCGGACCAACTCTGGGACACCACCATGGACCCGGAAACCCGCCGGATGATGAAGGTCACCATCGAAGACGCCATTGCAGCGGATCAGATCTTCACCACCCTGATGGGCGACGATGTGGAACCGCGCAGGCTCTTTATCCAGAATAATGCGCTGGAAGTCAGCAACCTGGACATATAGGCAGTTATATTGGTATCAGGATCGGGGTGAAGAATCCGACGATTTTTCTTCATCCCTGTCGGCCAGATGATGCGGTGCCATGACGTCTTCCAGCGTGTAACCGGTCAGGCGTCGGATCGAGCGCCAGAGGTAGTAGAAGATGGCGATCATCATGATCATTGAGGGAATGGCGATCATGGGGTAGCTGACCAGAGTCATCCGGCCCAGTTCTTCGTTGAACGCCTGGGTACCAGAAGGGCTGGTGACGATCCATTTGGCCAGTACATAATTCATGATAGATGAGAACAGAAAAGTCAGGCTGAAGAGATAACTGGCTCTCTGTAGCCGCCCATTGAACTCGTCTTCGCTGTTATTCTTTTTGAGCACAGACTGGATTTTATCAACGTTCAGTATGGTCGGATTGTAGAGCAGTGTTTTGACCAGAGGGTAGCGTGTGCGGGTGGAGATAAGCACCGCAATGCCAATTATTGCAGGCACGGCTGCTTCTTTTACTGCCAGCCAGCCCGCGTCGAGCTCCATAAGACCGATGCCGCCGGTCAGGCCAACGCTGATCAGCCCGAGCACCGCGATAAAATTGTATTTGTGATAGCGGATCAGTTCGAACAGCCCCCAGCTCAAAGGAAACGCCAGGCCGATCAGCAATGCCATCACGTTGCCCAGATATTCGTCCCCTGAGAGTTTCATCAGGATAACGGACGGGATCACGATGCTGACGAGCAGGTCGATCCAGGGTCTGGGTTTGTGGGTCGGTCTTTGCGGATTGGAGTGAGAGTCAGAGGTCATAAGACGGCCTGGTTGAGTTTTGATCCTGCAGTATACGATGTTTCGAAAAGCGTCCGAAAGGACACTCGTCAATTCGCAGGCGAAAAAAAACCGGTCAGGTTGCCCGACCGGTTTTTTGTTTCAGAGCATTACTGAAAAATGGCGAAACAGGGTGTGTCAGCCCAGTTCCTTCAGTGCATTCTCAACAATGGCCATACCTTCTTCCAGAATCTCGTCTTCGATAGTGACGGGCATCAGGAAGCGGATGGTATTGCCGTACATGCCACAGCTGAGCAGGATAAGACCGTGCTCTTTGCAGTATTTGGTCACGACGCCGGCAAAGTCCGCACGCGGCTCTTTACTGGTTTTATCCGTGACCAGCTCAATCGCCGCCATGGGGCCCAGATTCCGCACGTTGTCTACCTGGGGGAACTGCTCCTGCCACTTCTGGAAACGCGCGTTCAGTTTTTCGCCGAGTCGTTGACTTTTACCAAGAATGTCTTCAGTTTCAAAGACTTCCATTACTGCCAGCGCTGCGGCACAAGCCGTTGGGCTGCCGGTATAGGTGCCACCCAGCGAGTTGGGGCCAGATGAATCCATGATCTTGTCAGTGCCAACTATCGCCGAAATCGGCATGCCATCCGCCATACTCTTGGCCATGGTCATCATGTCCGGCTCAACGCCGCTGTGCTCAATGGCAAACATCTTGCCGGTACGGCCAAAGCCACTCTGTACTTCGTCGCAGATCATGATGATGCCGTGCTCATCGCAGATCTCACGAATTTTCTTCAGGAAGCTGGCAGGCGCGGCGTAGAAACCGCCTTCACCCAATACGGGCTCAATGATGATCGCCGCCGTCTCATTGCCGGGTGAGTCGGCTTTCATGGTCATCTTCAGACCGCGAATGGCCTCGTCTTCGTCCACGCCGTGATAGGGCACCGGGTAGGGTGCGCGGAAAACGGTACCGGGCATCGGGCCGAAATCGGTCTGATAAGGCGCGGCTTTGCCGTTCATGGCCATGGTGTACAAGGTACGGCCGTGATAACCGCCGTCAAAACAGATTACATTGGGGCGCTTGGTAGCAGCGCGGGCAATTTTCACCGCGTTTTCCAGTGCTTCTGCACCACTATTGGCCAGCATAACCTTGGCGTGGCCGCGCACCGGTACAACACCGCTCAGCTTTTCCGCCAGGCGCACGTAGCCTTCATAGGGCATAACGGTCTGGCAGGTGTGCATCACCTTGTCCAGCTGTGCCTTTATGGCTTCAACCACCTTCGGGTGACGGTGGCCGATGTTCAGCACACCGATACCGCCAGCAAAATCGATCATCCGCTTGCCATCGGCATCCCAGAGTTCGGCATTGGTTGCATGGTCTGCGAACTGCTCGTTCGGGCTGGCAGCGCCTGCCGCAACATAGCGCTCTTTGAGTGCCTGTAGTTCTTTGTTCGTCACTTGGACTCTCCTCAACTCAAATTAGATTGACCATTATACAGAAATCGTCCGCTTTTTTCAGGCCGCCCTGTGTTCTCAGCTTTTACACCGGTTGTGGTACCCGTGTTATTCCGTCTGACTTTCCCGGAACTGAAGCTGTGCCAGCCTCCGGTAAAGCGGATTTTGTTCCACCAGTTCATCGTGACGACCAATAGCCTCCACACGGCCTTCATTCAGCACAATGATCCGGTCGGCGTGGCGTACGGTTGCCAATCTGTGGGCAATCACCAGCGTGGTGCGGTCAGATATAAGCCCCGGCATGGCTTGTTGAATCAGATGTTCACTCGCCGCATCCAGAGCGCTGGTTGCTTCGTCCAATAACAGTATAGGTGCATTTGCCAGCAGTGCCCGTGCAATGGCAAGGCGCTGTTTCTGACCGCCGGACAGTCCGATGCCCCCATCGCCCAGCCGGGTTTCATAACCCTGGGGAAAGCCCTGGATAAAGTCGTCGGCATGGGCAATTCGGGCAGCTTCAATCATGTCCTCATCAGGCGCGTCGGGTCGCGCATAGCGGATGTTATCGGCAATGGTGCCGTGAAAAAGTGCGGGGTTCTGGGGTACCAGTGCGAAACATTGCCGCAGGTCCTGAAGCGAGAGGCGGCGGGTGTCGATGCCATCCAGCAGGATCTGACCCTGGTCCGGATCATAAAAACGCAACAGCAGATCAAACAGGGTGGACTTGCCCGCACCCGATGGTCCTACCAGGGCGATGGTTTCCCCTGCCCTGATGGTCACCGACAGGTCATCAAACACTCGTTTTTCCGGCCTTGAGGGGTAGGAAAATTCAAGCCCCTGAATGTTCAAATCGCCTTTCACCGGGCGGTTCAGATGCTGCACCGAATCCGGTACGGGCGGCAGTTCACTTTCGGTCTGCAGCAGTTCGAAGATTCTCGCCGCCGCCCCGGCAGCCCGCTGCAATTCACCAATCACTTCACTGATCGCCCCTGCGGCCAGCCCGACGAGAAGGCTGTAGAACAGGAATGCAGCCAGCTCGCCAGGGCTGGTTCTACCGGAAATTACGTCCAGCCCGCCAATCCAGAGCACAACGCCGACGGCACCCATGACCAGCGTAATAGCAGTAGTCGTCAGCCAGGCCCGTTGTCGGATACGTATACGGGCAATGTCGAACGCGTTTTCAGCCACCGTATTGAAGAAAGCCCGGTCGTGGGGCTGATGGTTGAAGGCCTGCACGGTTTTAATCTGGGTGAGACTCTCGCCGACGTAGCTGCCAACTTCTGCGATCCGGTCCTGGCTCAGGCGGGACAGACTGCGTACCCGACGCCCGTAAATAAGAATCGGTACAATTACTAGCGGGAAACCCAGCAGGATGACGCTGGCGAGTTTGGCATTGGTGATAAAAAGCAGAATTAATCCACCAATCAGCATCAGGCTGTTGCGAAGCGCGATGGAGACGGTAGAGCCGATAACTGATTGCAGCACGGTGGTGTCCGCCGTAAAGCGTGACTGAATTTCCAGGCTGCGGTTCTGTTCGTAGAAGCCGGGGTGCAGATCGATTAAATGATTGAACACCTGCTTGCGGATATCCGCCACCACCCGCTCGCCGATCCAGCTCACCAGATAGAACCGGGCGAACGAACCAAAAGCCAGTGCCACCACCAGAATAAAAAACAGGCCGATAGACTGGGAAAGCATGGCGGGTGACTGCGTCGCCAAGCCTTGATCCACCAGTATGCGCAGCCCCTGGCCCAGACCCAGGGTAACGCCGGCGGTGAAAATCAGCGCTGCCAGTGCGCCCGCTACTGCTTTCTTGTAGGGGCTGATAAAGGTTCGCGCCAGTGTCAGGGCGCGCCGGTGTGTGGATTTGATGGGTAACTCCTCGGGGGTTGGTGTGTGAGCCAATGTGTCCGGTCAAGCGTAACGCTGTACCATGACGCCGCAACAGTATACGCCTGCGACCACCATCCCGACTGATTTGAGTAACTTAAGGACAGCCCCCCGTGCGAGCCTACGCCGACAACGACTACCCTGCTGACCACAAGCCCAACTGGCAAGTGATCGCAGGGCTATGGCCCTATCTTGCCGAGTTCCGTGGCCGCGTGATTCTGGCGATATCCCTGCTGGTTTTCGCCAAACTGGCCACCGTCGCCACGCCCGTTGCTTTAAAATATATCGTTGATTATCTGGACCAGAACCGGGATGGCGACCTGCTGCTCTGGATTCCGGTCATGCTGGTGGTGGCCTACGGTCTGCTCCGGTTTGCCAGCACGCTGTTCAGCGAGCTTCGTGACGCCGTTTTTGCCCGGGTGGCGGAGCGGGCCATGCGGCGGGTGTCGCTGCGGGTATTCCGGCATCTGCATAACCGGGAACTGGCTTTTCATCTGGACCGGAAAACCGGCGGCCTGGCCCGTGATATCGAACGGGGCACCAACGGCATCAGTTTCCTGCTGCGCTTCACCCTGTTTAACATTGTGCCCACATTGCTGGAAATCGTCATGGTCGCCGGTATCCTGTTTGTGGCGTTCAATGTGGGCTACGTGCTGGCCATACTGGTAGCGGTAGTGGTGTATATCGTGTTTTCTATCAAGACCACGGAGTGGCGGACCAAGTTTGTGCGGGAAGCCAACGCCCGGGATAACCAGTCCAACTCCCGGGCCGTGGACAGCCTGCTTAACTACGAAACCGTCAAGTATTTCAACAATGAGCAATTCGAAGCGCAGTTGTATGACCGGGATCTGGACGACTGGGAACAGGCCCGCCTGAAGAACCGGCTGTCGCTTGCGGCCCTGAATTCAGGTCAGGCATTGATTATCGGGCTGGCAATGATTGCGATCATGGCCATGGCCGTTCAGGAAGCGGCCGCCGGTGAGATTACCCTGGGCGACTTCACCATGATCAACGCTTACCTGCTGCAGCTTTTCATCCCCCTCAACGCCCTGGGTTTTGTGTACCGTGAAATCCGCCAGGCGCTGGTCAATGTAGAGCGACTGTTCGGATTGCTGGGTGATGAACCTGGCATTGAAGATGCGCCGGACGCCACGAAGCTGACGGTTGAAAAAGCCGACGTTCGCTTTGAGCACGTCCATTTTGCCTATCGGCAGGACCGCGCCATTCTGCAGGATGTGAGCTTCTCCATACCGGCAGGGCACACCGTGGCGGTGGTTGGCGCCAGTGGTGCGGGCAAGTCTACCCTTGCCCGCCTGCTGTTCCGCTTCTACGATGTGGATCAGGGCCGTATTACCGTCGATGGCCAGGACATCCGCACCCTCACTCAGGACAGTTTGCGTTCTGCTATTGGCGTGGTGCCTCAGGACACGGTTCTGTTCAACGACACCCTATACCGTAATCTGGCCTACGGCCGGCCGGAGGCAAGTGAAGAAGAAGTCTACCGTGCCGCCCGCATGGCCCATCTGGAAGACTTTATCCTCAGTCTGCCGGATGGCTATGAAACCCAGGTCGGCGAACGAGGGCTGAAGCTGTCCGGCGGGGAAAAACAACGCGTTGCCATTGCCCGGGTGATTCTCAAGAATCCACCCGTGCTGATTCTGGACGAGGCAACGTCCTCACTGGACTCATTGTCTGAGCAGGCAATTCTGGGAGCATTGAAAGAGGTCAGCCGCCAGCGCACCTCGCTGGTGATTGCCCATCGCCTGTCTACCACGCGGGATGCGGACACTATTCTAGTGATGGACGGTGGTCGTATTGTCGAAAGCGGGCATCACAATCAGTTGCTGTCGTTCAATGGCCACTACGCAAACTTGTGGGCACAGCAGCACCGAAGTGAAGACGGTAACACCGACTAGAGCGCCGACTAGAGGACTGACGAGAGCACTGACGAATGTAGCGACAACAGCACCGACGAGCACTGACTCAAGCGTTTACACCAAAGCGGTTAAAGTGGTACGCGCATCGTTTCGGAGCTGGAATCCGGCATGCCGATCATTTCATCGGTGCCTGTGGGCGGAATAACTTCAGTCTGCTCCACCTTATAGTTCTTAAAATGCTCACGGGCACCCGAAGCCCCGGTAAACATCACGGGCTTGTCATGGGAATCGGTTAACACATAGCCCTGGCCGTCCAGATAGAATCGCGCCATGTAGTAACGCCCTTCCATCGAAACGATTTCCAGTAACGTAATGGTGTCGTGCTTGTGGGATTTCAGCTCGCCAGTGCTCATGTGCATTGGAGTTCTCTCTTATCGTTGTAAACGTTAGAGAGATTACGGAGATCCTATAAGAACAGGTCAATAAACGGGCGAATATGAGAAAAATTTCCCCACAGTCACCCGCGTGTTCAGAAAAATCGTCTGGCTCGAGGGCTTGTTCGCCCGGCAATCAGGCCAATCCCTGTTCCTTTGCCATCGCCATGGCCGCCTTGGGGCCGGTCCACAGAGAAGGCAGAATAATGAACGAGACCGGTATCGCCGTCAGCACAATGAATTGCTGAAGCACGCCAATCTGGCCTGATCCCATGTACAAAAGAATCGCCGCCATCAGCGCCATGGCACCGCCCCAGAATACCCGGATCCAGGGATGTGGTTCGTCATGGCCTGCGCCGACCATGGCGATGGCATAGCTCATGGAATCTCCGGTGGTGGCGACAAAAATCGTGGTCAGCAGCAGAATGGCCGCCGCCATCCAGGTTCCGCCTGGCAGCGCCTGGGCAACGGTAAGAGTGGCGACATCAAACTGGAAGCTGTTTAACGCTTCGGTCAGGTCGAATGTACCGGCCAACTGATGATAAATGCCGGAACCGCCCAGCAAAGTGAACCAGATGGTGGTGGCAACCGGGGCCAGTACTGCAACAGCCAGGATCATTTCCCGCACCGTGCGCCCGCGGGAAATGCGCGCGACAAATACTGCCATCAGGGGCGTGTAGCCGATAAACCAGGCGAAAAAGAATACGGTCCACCACTTCATCCACCAGTCCGGCGCGGTTTCAGTGGTCATGGTTGCCATAGCCATAAAGGACGTTACGTATTCACCGAATGCCTGGGTATAGGTGTTCACAAGGAAAAGCGTGGGGCCGAAAATGAGGATCACGGCGCCAATGGCGAGCGCAAGAATCACATTGAACCGGCTTAGCATTTGAATGCCCTTGTGCAGGCCAGTCATGGCCGACGTCATATAAATACCGGCCAGGATCACCAGCACCGTTAGCTGGGTGCCATAGCCATCTGACACTCCAAAGAGCTCGTGCAGGCCAAAGCTCATCTGGGTCGCCAGAAATCCGATCGGGCCAACCGTGCCGGCCACCACGGCGATAACACACATTGAATCAATCACCCCGCCAAGCTTGCCACTGACCACTTTTTCACCGAAAACCGGATAAAGCAGCGTGCGTGGTTGCAGCGGCTTGCCCTGATCGTAATGGGCGCGAGCCAGAACCAGTGCCGTTAGTGAGCCCAGTACGGCCCAGGCGAGAAAGCCCCAATGGGTAAAAGATTGAGCCAGCGCTGGCGCGACAGCCGCTGCAGTTCCAGCCTCGGTATCGAACGCGGGGGGCGTTACCACAAAGTGATAGACCGGTTCGCCAGCGGCGAAGAAGACACCACCACCGGCCAGCAGGGTACACATAATCATCGACAGCCAGCGAAAACGGCTGATTTCGGGCTTTTCCAGGCCGCCGATCTTGGCGTTGCCGGCTTTGCTGGCGGCGGTGCCCAGCGCAATAAAAAAGGTGGCCAGTAACAGCAACTGGAAAAAGGACCCGAGGTATTTGGCTGTCCAGGTGAATCCGGCGCCGATGACGCTGGCCACACCCTCACTGTTGAAGATTGATGCGCCGACGAACAGCACAATGAAGCCAATCGTCAGTATCAGCACCACGGGGTCACTATCCGAAAAAGCACCAGGCCGGCCTTTCTGGGCCGGTGAGTCTGTCTTGTCAGTCATGGTTTTCCCTTTGGTCAAAAGGTCGCGCAGGGTACAGAAAAATCGGCCTGAATGCACACGCTGTTAGACAAGATGGCGATAACCGGCTGCCCCTGTTTCAGGCAGTGTTTGGCAAACGCCAGGTCAGTTAGGCCTCTGTCCTCTTTTTTGAACTAGACTGAAATTACAACAAAAACCGGAGATTGCTCATGCCAACACGAAGTTTCTGGGGCTGGGGTAATGAAGAAAATGCATTCAACGACCGGGAGATTGGCCAGTTGCGCCAACTGATTGGCATGCAATTCGGCAATGCCGAGCTCCTGGCCCAAGCGCCACCAATACTGGCGGACCTGAACCTGCCCGCACCCCGTTTAACACCGCCGGATTCGCTGGCACCGATAATGTCCACCCATCGCAGGGACCGGGCCAGCCATACCTATGGTAAATCCTTCAGGGATATCGCCAGGGGGCTGAATGGCGATTACCACTGCGCGCCCGATCTGATTGCCCGCCCCTCATCGGAACAGGAACTGACGGATGTACTGGATTACGCCAGCCGCGCTGGTGCAGCTGTGATTCCTTATGGCGGCGGTTCCAGTGTGGTGGGCGGAACCGAGCCCCGTTATGAGGGCGACTGGGCAGGCACCATTACCGTCGATATGGAGCGTTTCAATCGTATTATTGAGGTGGACCATCAGTCTCGCGCGGCTCTGATCGAAGGCGGCATTTATGGACCGGCATTAGAGGACGGTTTGCGGCCCCACGGTTACACCCTGCGGCATTTTCCCCAGTCCTTTGAGTTTTCCACCCTCGGCGGCTGGATTGCCACTCGCTCCGGCGGCCATTTCGCGACTCTCTATACCCATATTGATGACCTGGTGGAGTCTACCCGCGTTATTACTCCCCGAGGATCTCTGGAAACCCGACGGCTGCCAGGCTCTGGAGCCGGGCCATCTCCAGACAGGTTAATTCTGGGGTCTGAAGGCACGCTTGGTTTTGTAACATCCGCCTGGATGCGCCTGCAGGCCCGGCCGGTTCACCGTGCCACCCACACCGTACATTTTGATGATTTTCTGGAAGCTGCCGAGGCCGTTCGCAGGGTGTCCCAGTCTGGCCTCTATCCCACCAATTGCCGCCTGATCGACGCCCGCGAAGCAATGATAAATGGCATCGGGACCGGTAGTAAGCACTTACTACTTATCGGTTTTGAATCCTCTGACCACCCGGTAGATGCCTGGATGACGCGCGCTCTGGAGATTGTTGTGGACGCGGGCGGATCAGTTCAGGCTGCCAAAGCGCAGAAGCCGGACCAGGGCCAGGCCGGTGACTGGCGTAACCAGTTTATCCGCGCTCCCTACATGCGGGACGCGCTGGTCCGCCTTGGGCTGGTGGCAGAGACTTTCGAAACGGCCATCACCTGGAACCGGTTCGAAGCCTTCCATCAGGGCGTTGTCGAAAAGGTGAAAGCCGTCACCCGCGAAGTCTGCGGCGACGCTTTTGTGACCTGCCGCTTCACCCACGTTTACCCGGATGGCCCAGCCCCCTATTACACCGTTATCGCCCCTGGCCGGCGCGGGGATCAGGTAAAACAGTGGGATGAGATCAAACTGGCAGTGATGGAAACCCTGATCGATCTGGGTGGCACGATTACCCACCACCACGCAATCGGGCGCGATCATCGTCCGGGCTATGATCGGCAGAGGCCGGAACTGTTTGCGGAGGTATTACGGGCGACGAAACGGACGCTGGATCCGATGGGGATGCTTAATCCGGGGGTGTTGGTCTGAATGATTGAAGCAAAGTTGAAGATAGAAGTTACAATTTGCGTCATCATCGCGCATCTCGATCAGTCGATAGGAAGTATAAAGAGTGGATGTTCCGCTGAGCTGGCAGTTGGCTAAATTGGTTATCTCGATTGGCATTGTGCTGGGGCTGTCGTTGGTGGCTGAACGCCTGAGTGCACGCATGGCAGGCATGCTAGCGGGCTATCCGCTGGGCACGGCAATCGCCCTGTACTTTATCGGCCTGGAGATTTCTCCGGCCTTTGCCACCGAAAGCGCGGTACATACGTTGGCAGGGTTTTCGGCCACCCTGGCGTTGAGCGGGGGCTATCTGCTTGGCGCCAGGCGCGATGGCCTGCTTGGCGTGTTCAGCGCCACGGCTCTGGGTATTCTGGCCTGGCTGCTAACCAGCCTGGTTCTGACAAGTATCGACTTCACCCGAATCACCGGCACCCTGACCACCCTGGTCGCCATGCTGATATTCCTTCGCCTCTATCGCCGGGTGCCTGATGTGGTGGTTGGAGCCCGCCGCAGCTTCTCGTGGCCCGCGTTGGCTTTACGCTCTGGTCTTGCTGCAGGCATCATTTTTGTGATCACGGGCTTTGCCCACGTGTTGCCCCCGGCTTGGGCCGGAGTCATGGCAGCTTTCCCGGTGACCATGTACCCTTTCCTCGTGATTCTGCACCTGACCCACGGGCGGGCCACGGTGGCCACGGTAATCAAGCACTATCCCGCGGGCCTGGGTTCGCTGCTTTGCTACGCTCTGAGCATCTCGCTGACCTACGACAGTTTGGGCCTGAATATGGGCACGCTTATTGGCTTTGGCGTGGCGACTTTATGGCTGATCGGCTGGATGCGGGTACAGGGCTGGCTGCGTGCAAGAAACGCCGCTTTGGCCTAACGAAACGCTTTCTAGTGGACATCGCCATGTGGGAGTAATGATGATTAGCACACCAATACCCCGTTTCGGTCTTATTTTCATCGGTGACGAGCTACTGAACGGCCGCAAGCAGGACGCCCATCTGGCCGCCATGATTACGCGGTTTGAAGAGCGCGGATTGGAGTTGTCCTGGGTGCGCACGATTGCGGATGAGAGTGAGTTGATCACCCAGACGCTGACGCAAACCTTTGCCAGCCCGGATGTGGTGTTCAGCTTCGGCGGCATTGGCGCGACTCCGGACGATTTGACCCGCCAGTGCGCGGCCGCAGCCCTGGGGGTGGGCCTTGCCTTGCATCGCGAAGCCGAGGCGGAAATCCGGTCACGGCTGGGTTCACGGTTGAATCCGCTGCACCTGCGCATGGGGGAGTTTCCGGTTGGTAGCCGAATCATTCCCAATCCGATTAACGGCATTCCCGGTTTCGCCATCCATTGCCACCATTTTGTGCCCGGCTTTCCCCGCATGGCCTGGCCGATGGTGGAATGGGTGCTGGATCATGATTACGTCGACTACCAGGCGGCCAATCGCACTGTGAGCCAGACTCTGGTGCTGACCGATACGTCGGAAGGGACGTTGATTCCACTGATGGAGTCGCTGCTGACGGAGTATCCGGATTTGCGCCTAGCCTGCCTGCCCCATGCCGACGGTCGGCGCGAGGTGGAGCTGAGCCTGAAGGGCGATCCTGCGCAAGTGGTCGCCGGGATGAGCCGTCTGCGAGTTTTATTGCAGGAGCTGGCGGGCTGATACGGTGCTGGAGGGGCGCCCTAAGTCGTTGAATTCTGGTCGGCGTGGCAGGATTTGAACCTGCGACCCCTTCGTCCCGAACGAAGTGCGCTACCAAGCTGCGCCACACGCCGATCAACGGGCGGTATTATACGGACAAAACGGGGTTTTTCCAGCCCCGTCCGCCCTTCGTTGTACCTAACCGCCCCGCACTGCTTACCCGGATAGTGCTTATGCGGAAGTCGGCAGTACCGAAATGTCCGCCACCCGCAGGAACAGGTTGCGAAGTTGGTTCAGCATGGCCAGCCGGTTGTTTCGGGTGGCGTCGTCTTCTGCCATCACCATCACTTCATTGAAGAAGCTGTCCACTGGCGCCCGCAGGCTGGCAAGTGAGCTGAGTGCAGCGGCGTAGTCGCCTTTCTCGAACAGCGGCAACACTGCCTCTGCCTGTTTGTGGATCTGCTCCGCCAGGGCTTTCTCTGCTGGATCCTGAAGCAGATCCTGGTTGATAGAATCGCCGATATCCTCGCCACCCTGCTTGGTCAGGATGTTGGACACCCGCTTGTTGGCGGCAGCCAGGGCCTCGGCTTCCGGCAACTGGCGGAAGGCTTCCACGGCCTTCACACGACGGTCGAAATCCAGTGGCCTTGTGGGGCGGCGGGCGTGCACGGCCAGATAGACTTCGGCGTTGATGCCCTGCTCTTCGTAATGGGCGCGGAAGCGCTCGAGCATATAGTCTACGACGGTCGAAGCGGTGTTCTGCTCGGTCAGTGCCGTGAAGTTTTCTGCCGCCCATTCACAGCAGCTTTGCAGATCCAGCGGCAGTTCGCGTTCAATGATAATGCGCAATACACCTAGCGACGCTCGGCGTAGGGCAAAGGGATCACGGGTGCCGGAGGGCGGCTGGTTGATGCCGAACAGGCCCACCAGTGAGTCCAGCCGGTCGGCAATGGCTACGGCGCAGCCGGTCAGGGTGGTGGGCAAGTTGTCGCCGGCAAACCGGGGCATGTATTGTTCGTTCAGTGCGCTGGCAACGTCCTGGTTTTCGCCGTCATTAACCGCGTAGTACTGGCCCATGATGCCCTGAAGATCGGTGAACTCCAGTACCATTTCGGTGACCAGGTCGGTCTTGGCCAGCATGGCTGCGCGTTCAGCCAGCAGTGGGTCACTGCCAATGGCGTCGGCGATTTTCTTCGCCAGCGCGGCCACCCGCACGGACTTGTCGTAAACACTGCCCAGCTTGTCCTGAAACACGATCGGTTTGAGCCGGTCGATACGGTCTTCCAGACGGGTCTTGCGATCGGTGTTATAGAAAAAGGCCGCATCCGCCAGGCGCGGGCGAATAACCTTCTCGTTACCGGAAATCACCTGGCTTGGGTCTTTGCTTTCCAGGTTGGCCACGGTGATGAACAGCGGGAGCATCTTGCCGTCGCCGGATACCACGTGGAAATACTTCTGGTGTTCTTTCATGGACGAGATCAGGGCTTCGGCCGGCACGTCCAGGAAGCGCTCCTCGAAACGGCCCATCAAGGGTACCGGCCACTCGTTCAGGCCAGTGACTTCGTCCAACAGGTTGTCATCGATGACGGCTTCACCGCCGGCTTCGTTTTTGGCAATGGCGGTAACGCCCCGACGGATCTTTTCCCGCCGCTCGGCGAAGTCAGCGATTACATACCCTTCCTGATGAAGGACCACTTCGTAGTCGCTCGGTGTGGGCACGATCAGTGATTTGGGGCAATGGAAACGATGGCCACGAGTCTTGTTGCCCGGTATCAGGCCCATGATCGGCGTATCGATAACCTTGTTGCCAAACAGCATAATGGCCCAGTGAACCGGCCGAACAAATTCTGTGCGGTGGGCCCCCCAGCGCATACGCTTGGGAATTGGCAGGCCCGCCAGCGACTGGTCCACCAGTTCCGGCAGCAGATCGACAGTCGGGCGGCCCTTTTCGATGGTGCGATACACCACCCAGGCGCCCTTGTCGGTTTCCAGGGTGTCCAGCTGATCCGCTGTCACGCCCAGAGAGGTGGCAAAGCCGGTCAGTGCCCGGGTGGGATTGCCAGAGTCGTCGAATGCGGCTTTGACCGCCGGGCCGCGTTTTTCAATCGGCTTGTCCGGTTGGGCATCGCCCAGTGCACGGATCCGCACCGCAAGGCGGCGGGGTGTGGCAAAGGCTTCTACCTTTCCGAATGCGATGCCCGCGTCTTCCAGACCTTTACAAATGCCCTGAGTAAACGCATCAGACAGCGGCTTGAGGGCCTTCGGGGGCAATTCTTCCGTGCCCAGTTCGACCAGAAAATCCTGTGTTGCCATGGTTATGCGTTTCCTTTTTCCTGCTGAGCCTTCTTCGCGTTTTTACTTTTCTTGCCGTTGGCCTTGTCGTCAGCGGCCTGGCTGGCGGCCAGCACTTCCTGTCGGAGCGCTTCCGGGGCCAGCGGGAAGCCAAGTTTGAGGCGGCTGTCGAAGTAGGCCCGGGCGACGGCGCGGGCAAGTGTGCGGACGCGAAGAATAAAGCGCTGACGCTCGGTCACTGAAATGGCGTGCCGGGCGTCCAGCAGGTTAAACGTGTGAGAAGCTTTGAGCACCTGCTCGTAGGCGGGCAGCGCCAGACCGGCTTCGATCAGGCGGGCACTTTCGCGCTCGTGAACGTCAAAGCTGTGGAACAGGAATTCCGTGTCTGCGTGTTCAAAGTTGTAGGTGGACATTTCCACTTCCTGCTGGTGGAACACGTCGCCATAGGTGACCATACCGTCCGGCCCTTCGGTCCACACCAGATCGTAGACGCTGTCCACGCCTTGCAGGTACATGGCGATGCGCTCAAGTCCGTACGTCAGCTCGCCGGTGACCGGGAAGCATTCAAGGCCACCCACTTGTTGGAAGTAAGTAAACTGGGTGACTTCCATGCCGTTCAGCCAGATTTCCCAGCCCAGGCCCCACGCGCCCAGGGTGGGTGATTCCCAGTTGTCTTCCACAAAGCGGATGTCGTGGACCAGGGGGTCCAGCCCAAGCGCTTTCAGGGAATCCAGATACAGTTCCTGGATGTCATCCGGTGAGGGCTTCAGGACCACCTGAAACTGGTAATAGTGCTGCAGGCGGTTCGGATTTTCGCCATAGCGGCCATCGGTTGGCCGACGGCTGGGCTGAACATAGGCGGCGTTCCAGGTTTCCGGGCCGATGGAGCGCAAAAAGGTGGCCGGGTGAAACGTACCGGCGCCTACCTCCATATCCAGTGGCTGAAGAACCACGCAGCCGTGCTGCGCCCAGAAATTCTGTAGTGCCAGGATCAGACCCTGGAAGGTCTTGATATCCGGCGTGTTATTGGAATGTGCCTTGTCTGTCACGACGTCTGCCTGTTGGTCAGTCTGTGTGTGGCGCCCCGGATTCTGAGCGGGGCACGCCGAAGAGCGCTTTGGAAAAAGGGGCATTATACGCCTGCGAACCGCGTATTTCTAAGTGAGGTTCACAGGTGAAGATTTCAATCAGAAGAAGGTCAGCCCAACCTGGAAGAGTTTCTCGACATCCCGTATCCGGGTTTTGTCCACCAGGAACAGCACCACATGATCGTCCGGCTGGATGCGAAGGTGGTCGTGGGCAATCAACACCTCGTTGTGGCGGACGATGGCACCGATGGTGGTGCCTTCGGGCAAGGCGATGTCGTCGAGCCGCTTGCCAACCACTTTGGAGGACCGGTGATCGCCATGGGCGATGGCCTCAATAGCCTCGGCTGCGCCTCTGCGGAGTGAGTGAACGTTTACTACGTCGCCACGGCGCACGTGGGTGAGCAGGCTGCCGATGGTGGTTTGCTGGGGCGAAATGGCTACATCAATGTCGCCACCCTGAATCAGGTCCACATAGTCGGGGTTGTTAATCAGGGTCAGGACTTTCCGGGCGCCCAGCCGCTTGGCCAGCAAAGAAGCCATGATATTGGCTTCGTCATCATTGGTAACGGCGCAGAATACATCGGTGGTTTCGATGTTTTCTTCCAGCAGTATGTCTTTATTGGCAGCGTCCCCTTCCAGCACCACGGTTTTGCGAAGGTTTTCCGACAGCATGACGCAGCGGTCGTGGTCCCGTTCCAGCAGTTTCACCTGATAGCGGGACTCAAGGGTGCTGGCCAGGCGCTGGCCGATATTGCCACCGCCGCAGATGAAAATCCGCTTGTAGGGCTTTTCCAGTGGCTGCAATTCGCTCATCACTGAACGGATATGGTCGGTGCCGGCAATAAAGAAGACTTCGTCGCCGTCTTCAATAATGGTGTCGCCCTGGGGCGTGATGGGCCGGTCCTTGCGGAAGATGGCGGCCACCCGGGTATCAATGCGTGGCATGTGGGTGCGCAGATAGGACAGTTCGTGCCCCACTAGCGGCCCACCCTGGGTTGCGCGAATAGCGACCAGCCGCACCAGGCCCTTGGAAAATTCCAGCACCTGCAGCGCACCCGGATATTCGATCAGCCGGGTGATGTGTTTGGTCACCAGATGTTCCGGGCTGATCAGTACATCCACCGGAAACCCGTTCTCGCCAAACAGTTCTTTCCGGGCGAGGTAGGCGTTGGCGCGGACGCGGCTGATTTTGGTCGGGGTTTTGAACATCACGCTGGCAATCTGACAGGCCACCATATTGACTTCGTCACTGCTGGTGACGGCAATCAGCATATCGGCATCTTCAGCACCGGCCTGCCGCAAAATGGTCGGGTATGAGGCGCGCCCCTGCACGGTACGAATGTCCAGCCGGTCCTGAAGTTCTCTGAGGCGGACACCGTTGCTGTCGACCACGGTAATATCATTGGCTTCGTTGGCCAGGTTTTCCGCGAGTGTGCCACCAACCTGGCCGGCGCCGAGAATCAGAATTTTCATAGGTCAGGTTTCTTTTTCATGGCTCCAATTTCTCCAGCACGGCATAGAAGAAACCGTCGTGGCCTTGCGGAACCGGAAGCAATTGTCGCCCGGCGTCGGTTTCGCGTCCCCAGAGCAGGTCCGGCTCCAGCAGTGCCGAGTCGTCCGTTTGTTTGAGGAATCTCCGGATTATACGGTGATTCTCCTGCGGGAACACGGAGCAGGTCGCATAGACCAACCGGCCACCCGGTTTGAGAGTTTGCCAGAGTGCGCTCAGCAGGCCGAGCTGGATGGCTGCCAGCGGCACAATGTCGGATTCCCGGCGCAGCAGTTTGATGTCCGGATGGCGGCGGATCACGCCGGTGGCGCTGCAGGGTACGTCTAAAAGTATCCGGTCAAAGAACTGGCCATCCCACCATTGGTCGGTATTGGCGGCATCCGCCTGTTGAACGGTTGCGTGTAGATCCAGTCGTGCGAGGTTTTCGTCAATCCGTGGCAGCCGGTAGGCGGATTCATCAATAGCCACGACTTCGGCCAGGCCTTCACAGGCTTCCAGTATGGCGCAGGTTTTGCCGCCCGGCGCGGCGCAGGCGTCCAGCACTCGCTGGCCCGGGGCCAGATCCAGCAGGGTGGTACAAAGCTGGGCTGCTTCGTCCTGCACGCTGACAGCGCCATCGGCGAAATACGGCAAGCGGTCCACCGGCACCGGCGCGGCAAGCTGAATCCCGTGAGGTGCAAAGCGTGTTGCCTGAGCCTGGATGCCAGCCGCGCAAAGCAGGTCCAGATAGGCATCGCGGTTGAACCGCCGGGCGTTGACCCGCAGGGTCATGGGCGCCTGGGTATTGTTGGTGTCGAGGATGGCCTGCCAATCGTGGGGCCAGTTATGGCGAAGTTTCTCCACCATCCATGGGGGATGAGACAGCCCCATGCTGTCGTTTTCGGTAGCCGGTTCCCCTTCCCGTTCGGCGGCTCGCAGCAAGCCATTGACCAGTCCGGTCAGGTGGGGCTTGTCCAGGGCACGGCAAGCTTCAACGGTTTCATTCAGCACCGCATAATTAGCCTGCTGGCTGTGGCGTAACTGGAACAGCGCCACCAGCATCAGATGATGAATAACTCTGTCCGGCTGTTTCAGCGGTTTTTTCAGGCGGCTCTGCAACTCGCCGTCGAGTCGGAAGAACCATCGGCAGGTTCCGAAACACAGGGCCTGGAGGGCTGGTCGTTCGTTTTCCGGCAAACGGCTCAGTGCCGGTGGCAGGCATTGCGACAGGGATTGGCCCTGCTCTACGGCGAGCATTACCTGTGCTGCGACGGCTCGCATGGGCTGGCCCGCCATTCAATCCAGCTCCTGGCCGGGCAGCAGGATGTCTTTGCCACCGTTGATCAGATCACTGGTCGATTGCGGGCGGGACCCAGCCAGTTGCAGCCGGGTGATCCGAAGCACGTCCAGTCCGCAGGCGATGTCGATGCCGTCCCGGCTGCGGGCAACGACAGTGCCCGGGTGGCGGTCGCTCGTAATATCAATCACTTCAGCAGCGTGGATGCGAATGCGCAGATCATCCGCATCGGTGTAGGTGCCGGGCCAGGGATTGAACGCGCGAATCAGGCGGCTGATGGCGGTGGCGTCTTCGGTCCAGTCAATGTGGCCTTCTTCTTTGCTCAGCTTGTGGGCGTAACAGGCCGACTGGTCATTCTGGGGCTCCGCCGCCAGCGTACCGTTTTTTACACTGCCCAAGGTATCGACGATGGCCTGGCCACCCATCTCCGCGAGGCGGTCGTGCAAGCTGCCACCGGTGTCCGATTCCTGAATGGGCGTGGTCATTTTCAGAAGCATGTCGCCGGTATCCAGCCCGGCGTCCATCTGCATGATGGTGATGCCGGTTTCTCTGTCACCCGCCGCAATAGCGCGCTGGATCGGCGCAGCGCCCCGCCAGCGGGGAAGCAGTGAGGCGTGAATGTTCAGGCAGCCATGGCGGGGAATATCGAGGATCGCTTGCGGCAGAATCAGACCGTAAGCGGCGACAATCATCACATCGGCGTTTAAAGCCTTGAGCTCTTCCTGCGCTTCCGGTGTTTTCAGCGTCTGGGGCTGGAAAACCGGAATGCCTGCATCCAGCGACACCTGTTTGACAGGGCTGGACGTGAGCTTGCGGCCGCGGCCAGACGGGCGATCAGGCTGGGAGTACACCCCCACCACCTGATGATCTGTTTGCAGAAGTGATTTGAGCGCGGTTGCTGCAAAATCCGGGGTGCCGGCAAAAACGAGTCGCACAGGGCTAATGTCTCCGGTCAGGCACTTTTCTTGTGAAGTTTTTCCAGCTTCTTGCGGATTCGGGTGCGCTTCAGCGAACTCAGATAATCCACAAACAGCTTGCCGTTCAAATGATCCATCTCGTGCTGGATACACACCGCCAGCAAGCCCCTCGCTTCGATCTCATAGGGCTCGCCGTTGCGGTCAAGCGCGCGGATCATGCAGTGTTCGATGCGAGACACCTCTTCGTAGAAGCCAGGCACCGACAGGCAGCCTTCCTGCATGTCCTCATAATCGCCGTCGAGCACCTCGATTTCCGGGTTGATGAACACCCTTTGCTCGCTCTTGTCCTCGGACAGGTCCATCACGACGATCTGCTTGTGCACGTTTACCTGACTGGCGGCCAGGCCGATGCCCGGGGCATTATACAAGGTGTCAAACATGTCATCGATCAGCTTGCGGGTCTCGTCGGTCACCGTTTCGACAGGTTTGGCCGTCGTTCGCAAGCGAGGATCTGGATATTCGAGAATCTCTAGTATCATGGCACGTATACTTCTGGTCTGTATGGCTGACTTTAACCGTTATGATTTGTAACGGTGTGAATACCGTCTCCGAAATGCGACAGCGTACTGCGCATTTTTTCCTCCCGTGGCTATTATGATCGGGGTGGGAGAACGGATTTCAACGGACGAATGCGTCTTTAGAAGGTATTATCTCTCAACTCGCTCATTGAGTACAAACTGATCAGTTGATAGTCAAAAACTTTCGTCTGGAAGATAGAAATCACTATAAGAACAAAAGATAACATCACAATTTGCGAGACTTCTTCTATAGTGGTGGTATAAACGCCACAGTAACGGCTGAATACCAAGAACAGAATCTGCGGATTCAAGCACGCGATCAAGGATTTAACAATGAGGAAACTGCTGTACGCTCTGGCAGCTGGCATGCTGCTGATAACCTCCTGGGCCCACGCTGCTCCGGAGCTGAGGTCCGATCATCCCGAGCGTTACACGGTCGTGAAGGGTGACACTCTGTGGGATATTTCTGGCCGATTTTTGAACAACCCGTGGTTTTGGCCGGAAATCTGGCATGTGAATCCGCAGGTTGAGAATCCGCACCTGATTTATCCCGGTGACCGACTGGCACTGGTTTATATCGACGGCAAGCCTCGGGTAACCAAAGTTGCCAGCAGAGGTATTGAGAAGCTGTCACCCAAGGTTCGTTCCGAGGCCATCGATACGCCAATTCCTGCGATTCCGCTGGATGCGATCAATAGCTTCCTCTCCGGCACCCGTATTGTGGATGTCGAAGAGCTGAACGGCGCTCCATACGTGCTGGAAGGTGAAGACGGCCGTATCATAACCGGTGCCGGGGACAAGATTTACGCCCGCGGCGAAAAGCCGGCGAACACGGTGGGTATATTCCGCCGCAGCCGGGAATTCCGCGATCCGGAGACCGGAGAGTTTCTGGGGCTTGAGGCCCGCAGCATTGGCCAGGGTGAAATTACCAGGGAAAACGGTGATGTGCTGACCATGATGCTGAAGAAGTCCAATCAGGAGGTCCGGATTGGTGACCGCCTGTTGGTCGGTGAGGAGCGTCGTATCACCACCAGTTTCGCGCCTAGCCCACCGGATTCTCAGATCGAGGGTCAGATGATTTCCGTCGAGGGTGGTGTCACCCAGATTGGTCAGTTCGATGTGGTTGCCGTCAATCGTGGCGAGCGTGAAGGTCTCAAGCCGGGTAACGTGCTTGCGGTTCTGAAAAGTGGAAACCTGGTGCGTGATCCGATCACCAATGAAACGATCGAGCTGCCGTCTGAGCGGGCCGGCCTGATGATGATTTTCCAGACCTATGAAAAAATGAGTTACGGTCTGATGCTGCAGGCAACCCGGCCGCTGTCGGTTGGGGACAAAGTCACCAATCCCTGAGTCGGTGATGAAAAGAGCCGCCCGAGCGGCTCTTTTTTTATGTCATAATTTTACTCGGCTCTGCCAGGACGGCGGAGCGCTTATGACGAACTAAACCAAGGACGGACATCATGTCTTCATTTCCAGCTGCTATTGACGAGCAGCTTCTCAAATCAGAGACCGGCTTCTGGTTATTGCTTTCTTGTCTGCCAAAATTTGGCGGAAAGCGACAGCAGGCTGTGGTCGAACGTCTTGGGGAACTTGGCAAGCTCGCTTCCTGTAACGCCGCCACCCTGCGCGCCCTGGGCCTGCAAACGGACACCATCAGCGCCATTGAAGCCTGGCAAAGCGGAATTGTGAGCCACCCCGTGGTCGTCAGGGTTTTGCAGATTCATCGGGACTGCCAGCATCATCAGATCGACCTGATGACCATGGCGGATGATGATTACCCCTCCGGTCTTCAGCACATCCATGATGCACCTCTGGTGCTTTACCTGAAGGGCGATCGCTCGTTGGCCGGCAAGTTTCAGCTAGGCATTGTGGGAAGCCGCAACGCCAGCCGGGCCGGGCTTGAGCACGCCAGAGCCTTTGCCGCTGCGTTAGGCCAGCGAGGCGTGCTGGTCACCAGCGGGTTGGCGCTTGGTGTCGATGGTGCGGCCCACGCGGGTGCACTGGATGCCGGGTTTCCCACTGTTGCGGTGATTGGTAACGGTATCGACCGGCCCTACCCCCCATCGTCATCGGAAGCTGGCGGACCGGGTTGTCAGTCATGGTCTGCTGGTGTCGGAATACCCGCCGGGCACTGACGCCCGGCCAGCCCATTTTCCCCAGCGCAACCGTATTATCAGCGGGCTGAGTCGCGGCATTCTAGTAGTGGAAGCGGGCCTGAAAAGCGGCTCCCTGATTACTGCCCGGCTGGCGCTGGAGCAGGGCCGGGAGGTGTTCGCGGTTCCCGGCTCCATTCACAATCCTCTGGCCCGGGGATGCCACGAGCTGATCCGCCAGGGTGCTGTGCTGGTGGAGTCAGTGGATGACATCTGTAATGAGTTTGAAAGCGGGTGGTCCTCCTGGGCGCCGGAACCGGAGGTTCAGGAGGCGGAAACGCCGGGACTGGACCCCCGTGAAATCGCGGTGCTGGATGCTTTAGGGTATGATCCGCAATCAACCGACGATCTCTGTGCCATCACCGGTTTACCGGCGGATAAGTTGATGCAGTCACTGTTATTGCTGGAGCTTCAGGGCCTGGTAGATTCGGCGCCGGGCGGGTTCCAGCGGATCGCCTGAAATATTGCCTGATATGACCCGAACGAAATCATCCGATCTGACCTGACATGAAATCACCTCCTCAGACTCCAAAGCCCCTTTCCGATTGGCAGTTGTTTCAGGCTGCCCAAACCATCCGCGCCGGCGGTGTAATTGCTTACCCTACTGAAGCGGTCTGGGGGCTGGGATGTGACCCCTGGAACATCGACGCCGTTGAGCGCATCCTTGAGCTCAAGCAACGGCCCATGGAAAAGGGGCTGATTGTGGTTGCCGGATCGATTGAACAGGTCAGGTTCCTGCTGGACCCGTTACCTGAAGATCAGCAACGCAAAGCATTGAGTTACTGGCCTGGCCCAATCACTTGCCTGCTGCCTGATCTGCTTCATCAGATACCGCAGCAGGTTCGGGGACGTCACTCGTCCATTGCCGTGCGGGTCAGCGACCACCCGTTGGTGCAGGCACTGTGCGAAGCGGCGGATTCGCCACTGGTTTCCACCTCTGCCAATCCCGCAGGTCGGCAACCGGCCCGTTATTCCTGGCAGGTCCGCCGGTATTTCAGGTCCGGTCTCGACCGGCTGGTGCCGGGCCAGCTTGGCGGCTATCGTCAACCCAGCAAAATCATTGATATTGTCAGCGGACAACAGTTGCGTTAGGAGCGTTCATGAGTCAACAACCCGACGTCGAAACGGTGAAACAGTACCTGCTTGGTCTTCAGGAAAGCATCTGCCAGCGGCTCGCAGCCGTCGATGGCCAGGGTCGCTTTGAAACCGATACCTGGGACCGCCCGGAAGGCGGCGGTGGTGTCAGTCGGGTGATCAACAAAGGCGGCGTGTTTGAAAAAGCCGGTGTGAACTTTTCCCACGTTATGGGTGAAACCATGCCCGCTTCGGCGACGGCCCATCGGCCTCATCTGGCAGGGGCGACCTGGCAGGCCATGGGCGTGTCGCTGGTGGTTCACCCTCACAACCCGTTCGTGCCCACTTCCCATGCCAACGTACGGTTTTTTATCGCCACGCCGGAAAACTCCGACCCCGTTTACTGGTTCGGCGGCGGCTATGACCTGACGCCCTATTACGGCTTTGACGAAGATTGCGTGCACTGGCATCGAACCGCGAAATCGGCCTGCGACCCTTTCGGCGATAAGCTTTATAACAAGTTCAAGGACTGGTGCGACGACTATTTTTACCTGAAACACCGTGACGAACCCCGTGGCGTTGGCGGCCTGTTCTTTGATGATCACAACACCGGTGACTTTGCGCAGGATTTCGCGCTGATGCGCTCTGTGGGTGACAGCTACATTGAGGCCTACGAGCCCATCGTGCAGGCCCGCAAGGATATACCTTTCACCGACCAGCACCGGCAGTTCCAGCTGTACCGCCGGGGCCGTTATGTGGAATTCAACCTGGTGTATGACCGGGGTACGCTCTTTGGTCTTCAGTCCGGCGGGCGTACGGAATCCATACTGATGTCCCTGCCGCCGCTAGTGCGTTGGGAATACGATTACACACCCGAGTCCGGGTCAGAGGAAGCACGATTGACCGAACACTTTCTTACCGGGCGCGACTGGCTGGAGCAGAACCATGGATAAAGACCTCTACGCTGTTATTGGCAATCCCATCAGCCATAGCAAATCCCCGCGCATTCATAGTTTGTTCGCCCAGCAGACCGGCGAAGACCTGGAATACACGGGGATTCAGGCACCGATAGATGACTTTTTAAGTGTTGTCACCGGTTTCTTTGACCGCGGCGGTCAGGGGCTGAACATCACGGTTCCATTCAAGGAAAAAGCGTGGAAACTGGCTGACCGACGGACAGAGCGGGCCGAAAAAGCAGGCGCTGCCAACACCCTGTATCTGGACAACGAAAAAAACCTGACGGCGGACAACACAGACGGCAAAGGGCTGATCACGGATCTTGTGCAGAACCATGGTGTCGGGCTGACTGGCGCAAGAGTGCTTGTTCTCGGCGCTGGCGGCGCGGTACGCGGAGTGCTGGGGCCATTGCTGAACCAGAAGCCGGCATCGCTTACGATCGCCAATCGGACGGTCTCTAGAGCCCAGGGCCTGGTGTTACTGTTCGCCGCTGATGCGGGAGAGGCAGCCGTCGACGCCTGCGGGTTTGAGACACCGGATGCACCCTTTGACGTCATCATCAACGGCACCAGCGCCAGCCTCCAGGGCGATCTGCCGCCTTTGTCGGCAGCGGTGATCGGGCCGGATACCGTGGTGTACGACATGATGTACTCACTGGAAATTACCTGCTTCAACCAGTGGGCCCTGGACCAGGGCGCCACACGGGTGTTTGACGGTCTGGGTATGCTGGTGGAGCAGGCAGCAGAGTCGTTCCGGGTCTGGCGGGGCATCAGCCCGGATACCGCCAGCGTGATCAAGGTACTGCGAACGGACTAGCCAGGTGGGATATTTGCCGCAGAAAGCCCATCCGGGCCAGATAGACTATGCTCAGCAGGTGTAAACGCACTTAGTAAGGTTTCCGATGGATATTCTGACCCTTGTCGGCCTGCTGGCAGGCATTTTGATTGTCATTCTGGCCATGCTGGCCAATGCCTCTGCGCTCACCTTCCTGAACCTGCCAGGGCTGGCCATTGTCATCGGCGGCACGGCGGCCGTCACGCTGATCAAGTTTCGATTGCCTTCGGTCATGAGCGCTTTCCGCCTCGCCATGGCCTCGGCCTTTACCGACCGTATGGTGCAGCCGTCTGAACTGATCCGTGAAGTAAGCTCGCTGGCAGCGGTGGTTCGCAAAGAAGGTATTCTCGGGCTGGAAAACCACCAGACCAACACCGAATTTCTGCAAAAAGCCATCAACCTGTGCGTAGACGGCCACCCGCCGGAGCTGGTGGAAGAAATCCTTAGCCACGAAATCCAGCAGACAGCAGAGCGCTATGACGTCGCCGAGCGGGTGTTTCGCGGCATTGGCGAATCAGCACCCGCCATCGGCATGTTGGGCACGCTGGTGGGGTTGGTGCAGATGCTCAACACATTGGATGATCCATCCTCTATCGGCCCCGCCATGGCCATTGCGCTGCTTACAACCTTGTACGGTGCCTTTATTGCACAGTTGATTGCCCTGCCACTGGCAGACAAGCTGCAACTGAAAGCGGAAGACGACGCCCGCAACCAGGTGCTGATTGCCACCTCTATGCGCAACATTATGCGCGGCGAAAATCCCCGAGTGATGACCGAAATGCTCGCTTCGTTTGTTACCCCCGAGCATCGTGCCGCCCTTGCGCCGGAGCGGGGGGCCTGAGCCGTGATGCTCAAGCAACCGGTCAGGCCAAAGAAGCACAGTCGAGGGTCCCCGGCCTGGATCGTTACGTTTGCGGATCTGGCCACACTGCTGCTGACCTTTTTCATTCTGCTGCTGTCCTTCGCGGAAATGGACGTGGAGAAATATCGCGCCATGGCCAACTCCATGACCGTCGCACTGGGCGGCACGCCAAACTTGTCGGCCGTGCCCGGCGGGCAGCCGGTATCGCTGATCGCCACTGAGCCTGCGCCCTCCACAATTACAGAATCCAAACCTGCAGAGCCCACCCCCGAACGGGTACCTGAACTGATTGATGAGCGCGCTGAGGGCGACAGCCCCACCAAAATCTCTGCCGGGATTATCGATCTGGCTTCGGCCCTGATCCAGGAGCTGGAAACCGAAGTGGCTTCCGGGGATCTGAGCGTCAATTATGACGAAGAGCAGGTGATTATAAGATTTGCCGAAGACGCCGCTTTCCGCTCGGGAGAGGCGCAGATCAAGCCGCAAATGATCCCGATTATCGAACGGGTTGTGGCGGTTTTATCGTCCTGCACCGGCGACGTTCTGGTGGCCGGCTACACGGATGACCGCCCGATTTCCAGCCGCCGCTACCGGTCCAACTGGGATCTGTCCGCCGCCCGGGCGGTGTCGGTAGTCCATGAGCTGGTGCTGAATCGCGACCTGCCTGCTGAGCGGGTTGTTGCGGCCGGCCGGGCGGAAACCAACGCGCTGGTCGCAAACGACACCCCGGAAAACAGGGCCCGCAACCGCCGGGTTGAAATTGCCATCCGCAACCCTGAATGCGACGAAAATATGCCCACCGCGACCCTGCCTGTGGAAATCCTGCCCTGACATCCTGGCTCTCAGATCTTTATACTGTGTGCCCCGATAAAGACACAACCGTTTGACCAGATGAGAGACCAGCGATGAGTGGACCAGACAAACCGAAAGTTATTGGCGAGGAGTGGAGCGACGAGCGCGTTAAAAACTTTCTGGCTATCGAACCCTACGATAACGCCATTAACTCTGACTTTAACGCGATGCTGAAGGCCTATCAGGCCATGCGGGCAGAGGATTTCGAGCGTTTCGTGGGGTTTTTCGTAGACGCAGGGCGCGATTTGAACGCAATAAATCAACAAGGCGAAACGATTCTGGATCTGATTTCGCAGCACCAGCGCAGCACCGCCTACGCAGACACTCTAAAAGCGGCGGGTGCGAAAACGACAGCAGGCGGTTAGTGATCCGATAGGGATTGCAATGACCCGAACTGCCGGTGCAGGAAAGGCCGGAACCGACTCATAAGGGCGCCGGGCATTTGCAGGTCGGGGCGGGTACCGGGCCGGAATCCCGGTAATTCCCCGTTCAGGAACGGCCTGACCAGTGCAGGATCGGCACTGATGACATGCACGATGACGTCCCGGCTG